>Ga0255348_1000878_pt1 | contig 10153 bp, 4 predicted proteins | sample CBST25v5metaG_FD_189945 | JGI IMG/M metagenome (GOLD analysis project Ga0255348, IMG submission 189945) | Peat soil microbial communities from Stordalen Mire, Sweden - C.B.S.T-25.v5 | ecosystem: Environmental > Terrestrial > Soil > Wetlands > Peat | place: Sweden: Norrbotten County, Stordalen... | reverse complement strand
TCTGGATGCATTCCCCGCTCGTGGGGGACAGCGCATCCGTGCAACTGCCGGAAGTGCTCTGTTGAGCATCGACGGAATTGTTCCCAACCGAATTTTGAGGATAGAGCCCCAGGGGAGCCGCCAGGAGTACAAGCAGCATGAAAGAAACAACGAAACTTCTTCTCATAGATGCACACTATCTTCCTGGGTTCTACCCAGTCCGCAAGCACGCTCAGTGCTTTGCGTTATCTCAATCCAACCGGCGCAACGATTAGTCGGGTTTCCCTGTCCCTGCCAATCCACATACATCCCGCCAATCAGCGCTCGACACTAACGACAACTACTTCCGCAAGAAACGGATGGCCAATGCTACCGTGCAGCCGCCACCCCAAGGAAGCCACACGCCAGCACTGGCCAGTCTAACATGCATCGAGGCGCCTCTTAGCGCGCGCCTATCCGGCGCAGCACCGCCGGAATGGTCCGAAGAAGAATTCCGAGGTCGGCGCCAAGGCACCATGACCGGACATACAAGGCGTCCAACTTTGCCCGCTCCGCATAACCGACATCGCTGCGCCCAGAGACTTGCCACAGCCCTGACAGGCCCGGCGTCGCGGCTAGATAGAAGGTCAGAAGGTTTCCATAAAAACCCGCTTCGGCCTCAACGATTGGCCGCGGACCTATCAGCGACATCTCCCCGCGAATTACGTTGAACAACTGAGGAAGTTCATCTAAACTCCAGCGCCGCAGAACATTCCCGATCACGGTAATCCGCGGATCCCTCAGATTCTTGTTCATCCTCCAATGCAGGCCCGCTCCATCAGCGTGCCCACCTGCGCTGTGGCCTAGCTGCGCAGCGCTTCGGTACATGGAGCGAAACTTCCATATTTGGAAAGACCGGCCATCGCGCCCAACCCGCTCTTCCCGATAAAACACCGGACCTTCCGAGGTGAGAAGAATGGCCGCCGCAATCAGGAGCCCGGGAATGGCAAGCGCCGCTGTCATCGTCAGGGCGCAAAGAACATCGAACGATCGTTTGACATATTGATAGCGCCAGGAAGCCACAGGCTCCTCGGCGGATAACAAGTAATCCGCCGGATATAAGCCATCTGACGCCATCGCATCTCCCTCAAACCTTACTTGGGAGCTTTCAAATACAGCTTGAGCCTGAACCCTTCTCACATTGCCTCCTCTGATGAATAATTCCCCGCGATGTCACGCTCCGACCTGCCGATGAAAGTTGGGGACAGGGAATCGCTCTTCCGCAAGAATGCCAAGGTCAACGTTCTCGCGAATGAAGTTCCATAACACCAACTGCGCATCATTTGGAAATCGTATGGACAGCTTCTCTCTTGCACGAGCATAAGAAACCGGTTCAACGCAACAGGGAACTGAATTAAAAGTTAGGCCCGGAGAATTCGGGCAGGCAATTGATCATTTTGTGATTATGTGGAGTGCGTTCCGAAAAGAAATAGCATTTCAGTTTTGGACCACTGTAGTGCAGCGCCGACTGCCGCGGCCATCGCAAATGCAGCAGCGCCAACCTTCGCTTCAGAGTGAATTACCTGAGGCTGCTGCGAGTCACTCTCTGGATCGTGTGCATGCCAACCATGATCCAGTTCACACTACTCATAACTCGGTCGGATTGACCACGGAGTGAAGGTTACTCCTTCATCGTTGCAACCTCACGCGGAAAGTGCGCAGGCCTCGGGATGAGCACGTCCAGCCAGAACTTGGCGTAGGCTCGAGCCGGCTCCCGGCTATTCGCGCCAGACAGGTCATCTCCACCCAAGAGCTTGGAAAGCCCTGGATGCATCACCGCCGACATCATGAATGCCGCTGTCAGCATGGTTGGATCCAGATCGAGAATCTTGCCCCTCTTGATGTTCGCTGCCAGGTATTGACGGATGGCCGCGGCCATATGTGAAAGATGCTCCTGGCAGTAGGCCTCGATCTTCGAATTCAGTTCAAGAAATGCAACGGCAATCAGCCGTAGCAGCTCTGGCTTGTACGTTGCAGTGTCCGCCAGCAACTCAAACAGCTTGGGCAAAACCACTTCAGGAGGGTCGCAGCGCCCTAGCCCATCTTGAAGATCGCGGCGAAACCTGAGTCCTTTGGTATGCCAGAGGAGAGCCGTCCAGAATAGGTCCTCCTTATTGTTGAAGTGCCGGAAGAGCGTGTTCTCGCTCACGCCCGCGATACGAGCTATCTCGCGAGTGCAGGTGCCGTGATATCCCTTGCGCGCAAACAGCGTGGCAGCCGCGAGCACAATCTTTTCCGCCGTTGCTGAAGTTTTGATAGGGGATGGCATTCATTACTCCCTGCCGGGTCCTCGCATAACAATGCAGACCTGGATGGAACCGCCTCGCAGAATTGTGGCCCACAGCGCCCTGCCCGGAGAGATACGTCAAGAGCAGCGGCAGAATGTTCTTGTACGCTGGCGGCGCTTCTATCCCTTTACAGTTGCGCAGGTGGAAAGAGGTAACTTGAGAGTCGGCAAGTAAAGTTAAATGAGGACTGACTCTGGGCTTTGCGGATCAGTGGCCGCCGCGTTTCCACTCCAGCAAGCGGCGTCGGCGACTTTCAGTCACTTGGCGCCGAAGGGCGCAAGGCTCCGCCATACTGACTTAGCAAGGTGGCTCTTTGCCAAGCCTTGCATCCTGTCATCACCGGACAAGGCGCTGAAGCACAAAGACCAAAGGCGCCAGGAATTCAGCCACTCGCTTTGCAAACGCCCTTGTACACCAACCCTCAAGCCGCCGCGACCTTGACAGAGCACAAAGCAGACGCCAAATCAATGACTACCTTGATTGATGAGTTCAAGAGTAAGCCCGTGCTCCCATTTTGCAGAGCGTCAAATCGCGCCAATAGGAGTCAATTAGAGCCGCGCTTCCGGGAAGCCACCGAATTCGGTGCAATCGTGGTGGCCATGATGACCTTCTTCCTCATCCGCTTGACGCCTCGCGCGCTTTCTCTTCAACACAGGGGATGAAAGCGTGGGGGAAACCCCTGCGCTGGATGCGATTCAGGTGCCGGGGACCGCCGCCGGCTGTTGGAGAGGTCTTTGGCGCGACGGGTGGAAGGTTCGGTCCTAGCAGGGCAATCGCATTTGAAATCTAGGAAGAAACAGGATTCCGATTGTGCTGCAAGTTACACAATCCAAACGGAGACAGCGTGTTCGGGTAAAGGCAGCGAGTTAGCCCCCGCTGAAGCGGGGATAGCGAGTTAGCATGTTAGCGGCGGCATCGCTAGCAACCCGTGGTGCATATTGCCAGTCATTTCGTTTTTCGTCCAGGCGATGGCCAGAAATCCTACCTGTTGCTGGCGGGTAAGGAAAGCGCCGGAACGGGCTACGCTCTCACACAGGCAGACTTTAGCTCGAATCCCAATCTAGACATGTCGGACACGGAGCTCCTGACGCTCTCCGCCTGCGAAACTGGCCTCACCGGGAGCGCCCGCAACGGCATCGAAGTGGACGGCCTGGGAACCACTGCGCAACTCAAGGGCGCCAAGGCGGTGAAATCCTCGCTTTGGGAAGTCAACGATAGCAGTACGGGCGAGCTGATGGCCGGCTTCTACCACCGCTGGGCCAGCGGCGAGGGCAAGGTGTCGAAGGCGGCAGCTCTGCGTGAGGCGCAGTTGGACCTCTTGCTCGGCAAGGTCAGACCGCGGGCCGACTCGAGTGCCGGGGGCCTCGGCTTCTCAAACCCTGACAGTCCAGCCGGCTTCGCGCATCCATATTATTGGGCTCCCTTCATCCTGATGGGAAACTGGCAGTAGGATGGGTGAGGCATTTTGCGCTCTTTTCGCGCCACCTCCAATGAGTTCCCATTTGGCTCCGGAAAAATAAAACGCCAGAACCACCAAGCTTGCTTCATCATCTATAAAAAGGGTGAGAACGAATTCATGAACGAACCCCTTGCCATCATAGGCATTGCCTGCCGCCTTCCGGGCGGAGCGGATTCGCCCGAACAACTTTGGCAGATGCTCTGCGAGGGCACGGATGCGATTCGAGAAATCCCGCCAGACCGCTGGAGCGTGGCGGCACACTACGATCCAGTCCCAGGCCGCGCCGGGAAGTCCATTTCCAAATGGGGCGGCTTCATAGAGGATATCGACCAGTTTGACTCTGCGTTCTTTCAAATCTCGGCGCGCGAGGCTGCCGCCATTGACCCGCAACAACGCCTGTTGCTTGAAGCAAGCTGGGAGGCGCTTGAAGACGGCGGACAGACCTTGGAGACCATCCGCGGCTCATCAACCGGTGTCTTTGTCGGCATTTCAACGTCTGACTATGCCGGGCTGCAAAATGATATCGACGGACGAGGCGTGGCGAATGTCTATTCCGCCACAGGGACTGCTTTCAGTATCGCGGCCAACCGCATCTCGTACTCCTTCGACTTGCGCGGACCGAGCATGGCGATGGACACAGCCTGTTCATCCGCGCTGACTGCCTGCCACGTCGCCTGCCAAAGTCTTTGGCGCGGCGATTGCACGATGGCCATCGTTGCCGGCGTCAATGCTCTGCTGAATCAAAACACGTTCGTTGCGTTCAGCCGGATGTCGATGCTTTCGCCGGACGGGCGTTGCAAGGCATTTGATGCGAGCGCAAACGGCTTTGTTCGCGCCGAGGGGGTCGGCGCCATCGTCTTGAAACCTCTGTTTGCCGCGCAGGCCGATCATGATCGAATCTACGCCGTGATCCGCGGCACGGCAGCTAACCAGGATGGCCGCACCAACGGCATCACAGTTCCCAGCCGGCAGGCCCAGGAAGCGCTCATACGCCAGGCGTGCGTGAGTGCGGGAGTTTCGCCCGCCCATATCGGCTATGTGGAGGCGCATGGCACGGGAACGCCCATCGGCGACCCGATTGAAGCCGCGGCACTCAGTTCGGCTTTGTGCCAGGGCCGGAAGCATTCATGCCCGATCGGTTCGGTCAAAACCAACATTGGCCATCTCGAAGCGGCGTCCGGCATCGCAAGCCTCATTAAGGTAGCGCTTGTGCTCAAACATAAAGCGATCCCGCCCAGCCTCCACTTCAACACTCCCAACCCAAACATCGATTTTGAAAAGCTCAAACTGCGCGTCGTCAAAACCCTCGAAAGCTTTCCCGAACATTCAGGATCGCTGCTCGCCGGGATCAACTCATTCGGTTTCGGCGGAGCCAACGCGCATGTGATCCTTGAAGCCGCGCCGCCACTGTTGCAAAAAAGGAATTCCTCGAAGGACAAACACACTCGCAAACAATTCATACTGCCGATTTCCGCGCATAGCCAGGAGGCGCTTGGGACTGCCGCTAGAAATTATCGCGCGCTGCTTTCTGAAAGCACAGTCAATGCCTCCGCACTTTGCGCCGCCGCTGCTACGCGGCGTTCACATTTTGCACATCGCCTCTGCTTGGTGGGGAGTTCGCGCAGAGAGATGCTCAAGCGTCTCGACACTTTTGTTGCCGGCGGATCAGACCCGGCGATGGTCGCAGGCGAGGTCTTCACCAACGCGGCTCCCGTCTTTGTCTTTTCCGGGCAAGGCCCGCAATGGTGGGGCATGGGCCGCGAACTCTTGCAGCGGGAATCGATCTTTCGCAAAACGATAGAAGAGTGCGATGAACTCCTTCGCGAATTCGGAAGCTGGTCCCTGATAGAAGAGTTGTCTCGCGACGAGAGATCGTCCCGGCTGCAGCAGACAGAGATTGCGCAGCCCGCAATATTCGCCCTGCAAGTCGCGTTGGCCGCTCTGTGGAAGTCGTGGGGCGTCAAGCCTGCGGCCGTCGTGGGCCATAGCGTCGGCGAAGTGGCGGCGGCGCACCTGGCCGGAGCGTTGACCTTGCGCGAGGCCGCGCGCGTGATCTTTCATCGTGGCCGCTGCATGAGCTCCGCGCCGGACATCGGGCGAATGCTTGCTGCCAATCTCGACGCAGGACAGGCCGAGGAGATCGCCGCATCTTTTTCCGGCGAGGTTGCTATCGCCGCGTTCAACAGCCCGAAGTCGGTAACCTTCTCCGGCGCGGCAGGCCCACTTGAAAAGATCGCAAGCACACTGGAATCGGCCGGAGTCTTCCATCGCTTCCTGCACGTCCACTACGCATTTCACAGTCAGCAGATGGATGCGACGAAGAGTGAATTGTTCCGTGCCCTGGGCAACGTGGAAACATCGCCGGTGAAGCTCCCATTGTTTTCCACGGTCACCGGGCAACGAGCAGACGGCTGCGACTTGACGGCCGATTACTGGTGGCGCAATGTTCGCCAGCCGGTGCGCTTCAGCGCGGCCATCTCGAATTTGATTGACGAAGGTCACAGATTGTTTCTGGAGTTAAGCGCACATCCTGCGCTGACAATCGCAGTCTCCGAAACACTCGCCGACCGTGCCGTTCCAGGAAAAGCTCTCTTCTCCCTGCGCCGCAAAGAGCCGGAAGTGGCCACGATGCTCACTAGTCTCAGCGCGCTGCATGTTGCCGGCGCGCCCGTTGATTGGAAGAGCATCTTCCCAGACGCCAGTGCGGATATTTCCCTGCCTGTCTATCCCTGGCAGCGTGAACGGCACTGGAGCGAAACAAGCATGATGCGCGCCGCTCGGCTTGCTTCTCCCACACATCCATTCCTGACCTCGAAGGTCAGCGCCGCCGAACCGGCTTGGAATACCTGGCTCGATCTGACCGCAAACTCATGGCTCAAAGATCATCGCGTGCAGGAGCATGTCGTTTTTCCCGGTGCGGGTTACGTTGAAGCGGCGTTGGGCATCGGCACCGCTCTGTTCAAGTCCTTGCCGCTCGAAGTCGAGGACATCGAGTTTCAGAAGGCGCTTTTTTTGCCGGAAGGGAAAGAGCCAATTCAGATGCAGTCCGCATTTTCGCACGCGGATGCAACCGTCAGATTTTCGAGCCATGGGAGCGAAGCCGGCAGCGATTGGACTTTGAACGCGGCGGCAAAGGTCAGAGCGCACGCTGGCATTTCTCCGCCGCCGATCAATCTAAAACGGCTGCAAGTCAATCTCCGCAAGCGACTGGCAAAGGATGAAGTCTACCTGGCCTGCGAGCAACACGGCTTCTTTTATGGCCCGATGTTCCGCTCAGTTGAATCGGTTTGGAGGCGCGATGGAGAAGCTCTGGGAAGGATTGGGCTGCCAGAACAACTCGCTGAAGGGGCGAGCCAATTTCAGATCCATCCCGCGCTTCTTGACGCCTGCTTTCAGGTGGCCCAGTTTGCCGCGTCCGAATCCTCCGACAGGACCACCTTCTTGCCTGCGCGCATTGACCGCATGACATTGTTTGCGCGCCCAGGCAAAAGCGTTTTCTGCCACGCCAAACTCATTCAAGCCAGTGCGCACTCCCTGATCTTGGACTTTCAAGTCTCCGACGAGACGGGGCGCGTCCTCTTTGATGTCGAAGGCTACCGGGCTCAGGCAGTGCGTGGCATGAGCGCATCGCGCGCGGATGACCCGGAAAACTGGCTCTATGAAACAAGGTGGGTTGACAAGCCACTGCGCGAGCCTCTTGAATCCGTTGCACAAGCGATTCCAGGCACATGGCTCATATTCGCCGACCGTTCGGGTGTCGGGGAAAAGCTGGCGTCGTTGTTGAAGGAACGCGGTGGATCGCCGAAGCTTCTCTTCCAAGACAAGTGTTCTTCCGGTCCCGCCGCAACCGGCGTTGAGGTTGCAGCTTCGCTTCAGCCTGATCTGCAGCCTGATCTCCAGACTGTCCTGCGGCGTCTCCTTGCCGCGGGAAGCGGCAACAAGCTCGCGGGCGTTCTTCATCTCTGGAGTCTGGATGCGCCCGATGCGGCAAAACTGGATCCACGCACACTCTTGCAAACGGAAGCGGCGGGATGTCATAGCGTTTTGCACCTTGTTCAATCGATGGCGTTGCAGCAATCCACTGCCCACGTGTGGCTTGTCACGCGCGGCGCACAGGCTGCGAATGGAGCTGGCCTCGTATCCGTTGCGCAAGCGCCGATGCTCGGAATCGGCCGCAGCATCATGACCGAGTTCCCGCAGCTTTCCTGCCGCCTGGTCGATCTGAATGTTGGCGACATTGAAAGCGCAGCGCGACTTCTATTGCAGGAAGTTGTTTCGGGAGATGGCGAAACAGAAGTAGCATGGCGAGGTAAATCGCGGCTTGCGAGCCGGCTTGTGCGGACTACGTTGGCTTCGTATCCGACGCGCGCTTCCTTGTCTCGCAAGTCCGGCTATCAGTTGCTGCTTCCGGCGTCCGGCGTGATGGACGACCTGGCTTTGCACGAGAATCCGCGACGCAAGCCCGGTCGGGACGAAGTGGAAATCGAGATCTGTGCGGCAGCGTTGAATTTTCGCGACGTGATGAAGCTGCTCGGCATTTATCCCATGGAGAGCGATCTTGACATGCTCCTTGGCGACGAGTGTTCCGGGCGCATTGTGGGCGTCGGCAATAAGGTGAAGAACCTGAAGATCGGGGACGAAGTGATGGCCAATGGCTGCGGCTGCTTCTCGTCGCACCTCACGGTTCCCGCGCCGTTTGTAGTGCGTAAGCCGTCGCGCCTCACCTTTGAAGAGGCGGCGGCGACCCCGGTTGCGTTCATGACAGCGTGGTATGCGCTTCATCATCTGGGCAGAATCCAACGCGGTGAAAAGATACTCATTCACTCAGCGACGGGCGGCGTTGGATTGGCCGCAATCCAGATTGCCAGGCTGGCGGGGGCTGAAGTTTTCGCAACAGCGGGCAATGAAGAGAAGCGCAGCTATCTGCGCAAGATAGGAATCCGGCACGTGATGGATTCGCGTACAACGGCGTTTGCAGGCGAGGTGCGCAGCCTGACAAATGGCGCGGGCGTTGATCTGGTTTTGAATTCACTGGCCGGCGACGCAATCGAAAAAGGCCTATCCGTGCTCGGAGCAGGCGGAAGATTCCTGGAGATTGGCAAGCGCGACATTTATGCCAACACGGCCATCGGGCTTCGCCCGTTTCGCAATAATCTTTCCATGTTCGTCATCGATATGGGGCGCGTGATGGCGGATCAGCCTGACACCGTTCAAACCTTGCTTCAAACCATTGGCAAACTTTTCAGCGCAGGGAAGCTAAAACCATTGCCGCACCGGACGCTGCCGGTTTCACAGGCTTCAAGCGCATTCCGCCTCATGGCGCAGGCAAAGCACATTGGCAAAATTGTTTTGACAATGCAAGATGGGACCGTTGTGTCCAGGCAAGCACCGGCTGAGAAGACCATTGCCTTTTCACCAAAGGCGTCCTATCTCATCACGGGCGGACTTGGCGGCTTCGGCCTTGCGGTGGCGAAATGGCTGGTCGAGAATGGCGCGAAGAATCTCGCCTTGACCGGGAGAAGCGGCGCAAGTACACCTGAAGCAAAGCGAGCCGTGGCAGCATTGAGGCGGCTCGGCGCAAAGGTGTTAGTCGTCAAGGCGGACATAGCGGATGAACATCGGGTTGCGCGGGTCCTTGCACAAGTGAAGCTTAAGCTGGGGCCTTTGCGCGGGGTGTTTCACGCGGCCATGGTGCTCGACGACGGACTCCTGACGCAACTCACCGGGGAACGATTTGCGCGCGTCATGTCACCCAAGGTCACGGGTGGGTGGAATCTGCATCGAGCGACGGCCAAGCTTCCGCTGGATCATTTTGTGATGTTCTCATCGGTCAGCGCGCTGATTGGGACAGCAGGGCAGGCGAATTACGCCGCGGCCAATTGTTTCCTTGACGCCTTGGCGCATCATCGGCGCGTCTCAGGGCTGCCTGCGCTCACGGTCAATTGGGGCGCGCTCGGCGAAGTCGGCGTCCTGGCGCGCAATACAAAGGTGGCTGAACAGCTTGCGTTGCATGGAGTTCACGCCATTGCCCCGGCGCAAGCGGCAGAGATGTTGGGCAGACTGCTGCAGAGCGACATAGCGCAGATTGGCTTCATGCACATCGACTGGGAGAGAGTTTTTGGCACGGGAGCAAGTTCATCGCCGTCGCCAAGGTTTTCTGAACTCTTGGTGACTCCAGCCATAGAAAGGGCGGGCGATGGCCGGGACCTTCGCAGCACGATTCTCTCCGCACCAGCCGCGGAGAAGCTGGCGATGGCCGCCGCCATGGTTGGTGATTCGGTTGCAAGAGTGCTGCGAACGAATGCCGTGAGACTTGAAACCAATCGGCCGCTGAAAGAAATGGGATTGGATTCGCTTATGGCATTCGAGTTGTTGAACAGGCTTGAAG
>Ga0255348_1000876_pt1 | contig 10181 bp, 10 predicted proteins | sample CBST25v5metaG_FD_189945 | JGI IMG/M metagenome (GOLD analysis project Ga0255348, IMG submission 189945) | Peat soil microbial communities from Stordalen Mire, Sweden - C.B.S.T-25.v5 | ecosystem: Environmental > Terrestrial > Soil > Wetlands > Peat | place: Sweden: Norrbotten County, Stordalen... | reverse complement strand
TACTCGATGCACGCTTCCTCGCTGGAAAACCGCTTTTCCAACTCCAGCAGCGTCCTGGGATAATCCTCACTCACAACCCAAAACACTACTGCTTGGGGCCGGTGGCGTCAAGTAGATAGCCAGATTTGTGAAATGGGTGGGAGATCACGAATTCAACCCTGCAGGAACAGTGATAATGCTCTATTGATCTTCATCATGGGATGCGGGAACTCGGGGCGTGGAAGGGCTTGGCTTGCCGTTGGTTGGCGCGGTGATTTTAGCGCCCAGAGCGTTCAGCTTGGTGCGTGCCTGCGCGGCTTCCGGCGTTTGCGGATGGCGCTGGATGAGCAGCCGCAGCTCATGGATACCCGCTTCCTTCCGGTTCATCTGCAGCAGCGCCAGCCCCTTGCGCAGTTGCGCGGCCGGGGCCTTCGAGTTGCCGGGGAAACCTTCCAGCACGGCGTTGTAAGACTTCACCGCCGCGGTGAACTTCAGTTGCCGGTAGGCGATCTCGCCCAGGTAATACTGGGACGTGCCGGCCAGATCATCCAGAGGATAGTAATGGATCACATCCTGAAATTCGCCGGTGGCCACGTCGTACCGGGCGGCGTTCAAGTCGCGCACTCCGGCCTGGAATGTCTCCTTGAGCGGAGGCGTCTGGTTGGAGGGCGGAGCGCCCGCGCCAGCATTGCCCGCCGGAACTGCTCCATTCTCCGCCGGCGCCGCGCCTGTGGGCGGATTCTGGACGTTCTGTAACTGCGCCTGCAAATCCTGAATCGATTTATCCAGCTTGGCCAGCCGCGACTTCAGCTCATCCACCGAGTCATTCAGCGACTGCATCTGTCCGGAGACAGTATCCAGATTGCCGTTGGCGGTGTCGTTCTGCGCGGAGATCTTCTGTTGCAGCGCGTTCGCTGTCGCGGTCATCTGGTTGGCATTATCCGCAGTCTGTTCGGTCAGATGCTGTATCACGGCGAAGCGTGTGTCCATGGTGGACTGGAGCCGCTGCACCATGTCCACTAGTTGCTGCACCTGCGTTTGCAGTTCGATGATCTCCTTCGACGCGGCGTGCGCGGGCATGGGCGCTGCGGTCACAAGCACGGCAAAGGTTGCCGCCGCCACAAGGCGATTGCGAAGTGTGCGTATTCTCAGCATGATTCTCCTAACAGTGGTCAGTGAACAGTGGACAGTGTGCAGTGGACATCTAACTGTTCACTGTTCACTGACCACTGTCCACTGGTATTTTACCGGTCCGGTGTGAATCCGGCGCGGCGGTTCTGCTGCCAGCATTCTTCGCTTGACTCGCTGCAGAAGGGCTTCTCCTTGCCGTAGCTGACCACGCGGATGCGGTTGGCCGCGACTCCGGCCGCAATCAGCGCATTCCTGGCAGCGTCGGCCCGGTTCTGTCCCAGAGCCAGGTTGTATTCATTGGAGCCGCGCTCGTCGCAGTAGCCGCCGATCACGACCTTCACATCCGGATGGCTTACCAGATAAGAGGCATCGTGCGAAAGCGTCGCCTGCGCATCATTGCGGATATCGTACGTGTCGTAGTCGTAGAAAATATCCTGCACGTTGCCCTTGAACTCCTGTTCCTCGCTCATGGTGCTGCTGGGCACTACCACGGCCGGGGGCGCATTCACGGTCACACGTGCTGTGGCGTCCGCTGTTCCGCCTGGCCCTTTGGCCTCCAGGTGATAGCTGGTCGACGCCGCGGGGGTCACGGTCTTCACGCCCGCGGTGGGCACGTCGCCGATGCCTTCGATGGAGACCGAGGTGGCATCCGTCGTGCGCCAGCTCAGTTGAACCTGGTCGCCGGCCGAAACCAGCGTGGGTGATGCGGTAAGTTGCGCAGTGGGCGCTGGCGCCTGCACCGCCGGAGCCGTTCCTTCCGCGGGGAGCCGCTGCGTCTTTTTGTGGCAGCCTCCAAGTGCGATCAACGCAACAAAAAGAACTGACGGTACCATAATGCGATTAAATCGATTCAATGAACTACTCCTTCCACTCAGTCGAACAGATCCCGATGAGCGACTTGTCTCTGCCTCTCGGCGCATTTGCGCTTGCGGTTTTGGCAATACCAATAATGATAGTGCAGAAAACCGGTATCTTCCACGCTGACAGTCTGCGGCTCTGTCATTCACCAGCCAATTCTCACTTCCAGCTCCAGTTAGGCATGAAGTTGTTGCCCGTATGGGTCAGTTGATGCTGTTCGGTGCCATCGGCCAGCATCGACCAGATATCGGTGTGTCCGCCCACCTTCCGCTCGAAGACAATGTGCCGGTTATCCGGCGCCCAGCTGGGATAGTCGTTGACTCCAGCCTCGTGGGTCAGTTGCAGCCAGCGCTTGCTGGCAATGTCCATCACGTAGACGTCGTATCCGCCGGGCGCTCCCGGCCCGTACTTGCGGTCCCAGCTGAAGGTCAAAAACTGCCCGTTCGGCGACCACGAAGGCGAAACCGCATAGCCTCCGTCGGTCAGACGCTGCACTCCCGCGCCGTCCTGGTCCATGGTGTAGATCTGCGGCAACCCTGTCCGCCCGCCTGCCCACGCGATTTGCGCGTTGGTCCGCGGGTTCCATGCGGGCGCTACGTCCGGTCCGTGAAAATTGGTAATTCTGTGCACGTTCGCCCCGCTCGCGTCGGCCACCCATATCTGCGAATCGCCCGAACGCGATGAGGAGAAGGCGATTTTCGCTCCATCACCCGACCACGCCGGCGAAAGGTTGCTTCCCCCTGCCGTGCCCGCGGAAAAACTCACCAGGCGTCCCAGTTCCAGAGAGTAAATCCGGATGGCCCATCCCTCGCGGCCCAGCGAAGCAAAGGCAACGCGCGAGTTATCCGGCGAGATGCGCGGCGAAAGCGAAATCGTCCCCAGGTGCGTGACCGCGTGCTGGTTCTGCCCGTCGTAATCCATCGCCCAGATTTCTTTGGTGCCGGTGCGCGAGCTGACAAAGTAGATCTTCGTTTCGGCGATCCCGCTGACGCCGCCGCCCAGCCGCAGGATGATCTCATCGGCAAACCTGTGCGCGATCGTTCGAGCCGCGTCCTGGCTGGCCTGTTCGTTGTACTGCTTGCCCAGCACCTGCGGGTTGACGCTGTTGCGGGCATCGTCCAGCCAGCCGTAGACGATCAGCCGCCCATTCGTGACCGAGAGCGCGCCGAAGGCCACCATGGCTGCGTTCGACGGCGTCGCCGACCACTGCGAGAGGTTGATTTCCTGGGGCGATCCAGGCGTGGCCTGCGGAATCAGGCTCTTCGACACCAGATCGAAAATGCCCGCGCTGCCCAGATCGCTGTAGAGCGTGGCGTCAAATGCCGTCTTCAAAGTCGCGGTCTGCGGATCAGCGCCCACCTGCTTCCACTCTGCCGCGGCCAGGCGGATGCGGTCGCTGCCCAGATTCGATCCTGTAACAATCCAATCCTGAGCGGCGGAGAAACTGGGCGTCAATCCTGCCAGAAGAATCAAAGTAGGGAAAAAAGACCGGGAAAACCCCTTCATGCTGTGCAATCCTTCCTCGGAAAAGACTGGGACATCTCGGAAAACCTCATCCAGCCTGGCTTGCTGCTGGGCAGAATGACCCTGGCCCCTTGAAAACGCGTCTCATCAACCATTCTATGACCGCGCTGGAGTCACGCTCTAGTATTCGCAGTAGTAAGACGTCATGAGCGTGCTTGAGTTATACCCGGACGGCAGCGAGCCGAATGTGTCCACGCGCTGCGCCGCACGCAGGCAGGAGCGGTCCAGCGTCGAGCTTCCGCTGCTCTGATCGAGCTTGGCGTTGCTCAGGCTTCCGTCTCGATGAATCGTGAACTCGATGAAAGCCCTGGCTCCTCTCGGCGTATGCGGGTCCACTTCGGGCTTGTACCAACTGGACGACATCTTGCGATTGAGGTTTTCCACGTACCAGCCAAACCGGCTGCCGAAGTTGCCGTCGCTGACCGTCGTCTGGCCGCTGGTAAAGCCCTGCCCCTGCATCCCCCGCGCCATTGACGAACCCGCCTGCTCGCCATACCTGGCCAGGTTGTCCCGTCCCGCTTGCGGCTGATGCTGCTCGGTCCTGGCCGCTGTCTGCGGCTGTTTCTGCTTGGCCTGCTTGCCGGAAATCGGAATCGCGCTCTCGTCCACCGCCTGTTTGGCCTTGGGAGTGGGCTCCGCCGGCGCCTGGCTGGGCGTTTCGGTCGCCAGCACATTGTTATTCGGTGGCTGATCCGAAGGCAAGGGCAGGGCATGGGTCACCAGGGTCACTGCAATCGCTCCGCCACCTCCCGGATTGCCCCAGTTGTTGTGATGGAAGACGCCGCCCAGAAGGCCATACGTCAACAGGCCCGCGGCCAGCGCTGCGTGCAGCAGCAGTGAACCCGCCGCCGGCCCAGCAATCGGCTCCGGCGTCAGTTCCTGCTCCAGTTGTGCGTCGCCTTCCAACAGCCTGTTCATAGCCCTTCCGACAACCCATCGCAGTAGCCGGTCCGCTCGTTCGCCGGTCCGCTGAATCGCTTGCCTTTTAGTTTCCGCTCGTTGTCGCAGCCTTCTCGTCCAGCGGCTGCGTCACAATCGAGATGTTCGTGATTCCCGCCTGTTTTACCGCGTCCATCACGCTGGCAAAAGCTCCGAAAGGAACCCTTTGGTCGGCCCGCAGATAGATCACCTTCTTGGCGTCATCTTCGCCCGGCTTACGCAGTTTCTGGCCCAGTTCGTGAATGTTTACTGGCTGATCGTTCAGGAACACCTGCTGGTCTCGGTCGATCGTCACCACCATCCGCTGCTGGGTAATTTCCTTGACCGTCTTGGTCTTGGGAACGGCCACTTCAATCCCCGACTGCAGTACCGGCACGCTGATCATGAAGATGATCAGCAGCACCAGCACCACGTCCACCAGCGGCGTGATGTTGATCTCCGCCAGCGACGTCTGCGTCTGGCCTTTGCTACCTGTAAAGGCCACGGTCCACCTCCACGGTGGCTTCGGGGTTCACAGCGCCGGGCTGTCGCGCAGCCGCCACGCGCACCGGAATCTCCTCAAGCGAGTTCAGCAGCTCGCGGCAAAAGTCGTCGATGGTCGCGGCAAACACCCTGACCCGCGAAGTGAACTGGTTGTAGGCGATGACCGCCGGAATGGCCACAAACAGACCAGCCGCGGTCGTGATCAGCGCCTCGCTGATGCCCGGCGCCACGGCCCTCAGCGTTGCCGCTCCCGCCGTGCCCAGCCCGTGGAAGGAGTCCACGATGCCCATCACCGTTCCGAACAGGCCCACATAAACGCTGATCGACGCAATCGTTCCCAGCCACGTCAGCCGCCGTTCCAGCTTGGTCACGGCCTCGCTGGCGGCTGTCTGCGCCGTGCGCTCCAGTGGCGACAGGTTGCGTACCGGTCCCGCGCCGCCCGTCTGCCGCCTGTAGGCCTCGTAAACATCCTCAAAGACCTGCGCCAGCGGGCTTGCCTTGCACTGCGCTGCCAGTACCGAGATCTCCTGCAACCGGGTTGCCTTGCGAAAACCGCGCAGAAACAGGCGGCTCTCTTTGGTTGCCTTGCCAAAGCTGGACATCTTGCCCAGAATCACCGTCCACGAATAGAGGCTGGCAAGCAACAGCAGAACCAGCACGCCCATCGCCACCGGGCCGCTATTGGAAACCATCTCCACCAGCGCGCTCGATCCTGGCGCCGGCGCAGTCGGCGCAACAGGAACCGCGCCGCTGTCAGCCTGCAATACAAAGAAAAACGCTGCGGAAAGAATCGCTCTTCACCTCACTATTAACGGTAGCAGACGCAGTGCGCCGTTCCAAGTCACCGATCTGGTCCCTCCAGCCGCCTTCAGTCCTTCTCTTCAGATCATTCGGTCCGCCGTTCGGGCAATGCTGCGCTCGGATTGCCAGTGCTAAAGCCTTGACCTACAATTGTCCCGACCCTTCATGTGGTTGCGGAAATTCACTGAATCGCCGGGCGCCCCGTCCATGCGGCTTTTTCTGCCGCAAAGTTGGCTGACCTGGACACTCGAACTAGCTCCAATGATCGGAAGCCTGATAAAACGGGATGAAGGTCCTCAAAAATGCTCGTCGAACTCCGCGCTGAGAACTACGCCGTCATCGACCACGCCATTGCCGTCTTCGGCTCAGGCCTCAATTTGCTCACCGGCGAAACCGGCGCGGGCAAATCCATTCTTGTGGACGCGCTGGCCCTGCTGATGGGCGGCAAATCCTCGGTGGAAGTCATTCGCCACGGCGCTGACAAGGCCGTCGTCTCCTGCGTCTTCGAGTCCACCGCCAGCGCCGAAACCGTTCTCGAAGAAAACGGCCTCGACTCCGGCGGCAGTGAAGTGATTCTCCGCCGCGAAATCCTCTCGACAGGCAAGGGCCGCGTCTTCGTCAATAACCAGCCCGCCACCGTCGCCGTCCTCCGCCAGCTCGCCCCCGAGCTGGCCCTGGTCCACGCCCAGAGCGAGAGCCTCAGCAGTTTTGACGAGGCCCAGCAGCGCATCCTCCTCGACCGCTTTGGCGGCATCTCCACCGACGCCATCGCTGAGGCCCATGCCCGCTGGCGCGCCGCTCAGGAGAAGCTCGACGACCTCCTGCAGGGCGAGCAGGACCGCCTCCGCATGGTCGATCTCTGGAGCTACCAGCAGAAGGAGATTGCCGCCGCTCACCTGGAACCCGCCGAGGACGAGGCTCTGGAAACCGAGAAGCGCGTCCTCGCCAACGCCGAAAAGCTCTACGCCGCCGCCACCGGCGCTTTCCAGCAGCTCTATGAAGGCGATGTCTCGGCCGAGGGCGCTCTGCGCGACGCTCTGCGCCACGTCGAAGAACTGGCTCGCTACGACAGGCGCTTCACCGAGGCCGTGCAGCAGCTTGCCTCGGCTCGCGCCACCGTGGGCGACGTCAGCGCCAGCCTGCGCGACTATGCCGAGGGCATCAACGCCTCGCCCGAGCGCCTGGCTGAAATCGAAGACCGCCTGGCCCAGTTGGACCACCTCAAGCGCAAGTACGGCCAGACCGTCGCCGAGGTCATCGCCTTCGGAGAAGACGTTGCCGGCAAGCTGGCCGAGGTCGTTGACCGGGACGAAATCCTCAAACAGCTCAGGGTCGAACTCGCCGCCGCCGCCTCGGCTTACCGCGCCGCAGCCAGCGCCCTAACAGCCGAGCGCCAGGCCGCCGCCCGCAAGCTCGCCAAGCTAGCCGAAGCCCAGATCAACTCCCTCGCCATGAAGGTCCACTTCGAGGTCGCCGTCGACGGAACCGCGCAAGAATCCAACTGGACCTCTTCCGGCTGGGATCAGGTCGAATACCGCATCGCCACCAACCCCGGCGAGCCTCTCAAACCCCTTCACGAAATCGCCTCCGGCGGCGAAATGTCCCGCGTCATGCTGGCCCTCAAGGTCAGCGTCGAAGAGGGAGCCATCAAGCCGAAGAGCAAGGCCGTCACTCCCCGCACCCTTGTCTTCGACGAGATCGACATCGGCATCGGCGGCCGCGCCGCGGAAGCCGTCGGCCAGAAGCTGAAATCCCTCAGCCGCGGCCAGCAGGTCCTCTGCGTAACGCACCTGCCTCAGATCGCCTCCTTTGCCGACCAGCATCTCGTCGTCGAAAAACACGAATCCGCCGGCCGCACGCGGATGCAGGTCCGCGTCCTCGACGACACCGCCCGCACCCACGAAGTCGCCAGAATGCTCTCGGGAGCAACCGTCACCGAAACCAGCCTCCAGCACGCCGCCCAAATGATCGCCGGCAGCCGATGATGAGTGACTCACAAAAGCCAACAGGTGAAAGTCGGACCATGCAAAAAGCATTTCGGTCATTTCTGAAAAACACGGCCGTGATCAAAGCGCGAAGAATTCTGTGCATTCTTATCTGCGTGTATTTGCTGTGCACACTTGCACTTTTTGCATTTCAAAGGAGTTTCTTATACTTCCCAAGCCAGAATTATGTGACCTTGAGGGATGCGCGCGCGAACGATGCATACAAGGAGTTTCCTGTAAGAACCAAAGACGGCATTGACTTGAAAGCCTGGTACGCGCCGGCAACCAGCAAGCCGTTTACCTTTGTCTTCTTTCACGGCAATGGTGACAGTCTGTCTACCGCCTCGGATATTGGCGATCCGTACATCAATGCCGGTTATGGCTTCCTGGTTGCCGAGTATCGCGGATACAGCGGCCTTCCCGGCAAGCCGAGCGAGGCCGGTCTCTATGCTGATGCGCGAGCCTATATCGATGGGTTGATAGCTCAAGGCGTCAAGAGCGAGAACATCATTCTTTACGGTCATTCGCTGGGAACCGGCGTCGCCGCGCAGATGGCCGAGGAGTTCCAGGTTGGCGGAGTCGTGCTGCTGGCGCCCTATCTGTCCATCGCGGAGATGGCGCAACGCGAGTTTCCCTATTTCCCAGCGAAGTTCATTGTCCTCGACCGCTTCGACAACGAGAAGAAGATGAACAGAATTCACGCCCCGCTTCTGATCGTCAATGGCGCACGAGACCGGCTCATTCCTCCCGTCGAGGGAGAACAGCTTTATGAACTGGCCAATGAGCCGCGACAATTTATCTCTCTTCCCGATCGCGGTCACAATGATGCCTTCGGCGCGTCTTCCGTCCTGACGTTGGATTGGGCAAGCCATCTCCGATAACGACGGAAGTGGGATCGCCGGGTGCCCCAGGCCCCGCGTTTGGGACTTGGGATTTGACCTCGGCGTCCTCGCGCTCAACCGAAGATTTCGCTATGGGATCCAAGCCGGGCCAGCCACAAAGTTCCGGCGTCTGGTTTTCGGTAGATCAGCAGCAGGTCAGGCTTGACGTGGCATTCACGATAGCCACCCCAATCGCCGCTCAACTCATGATCGTGGCGTCGTGACGGCAAAGGCAGGGAAAACGCATCATAATTCCAATTTTTCCGTGGAAGTGTTTTTGGATAGCGATTCGATGCCGTGGGCAGCATTCGGAGGGAGCAGGGGTCTTCAGACCCCTGAATTCAGGACACAAATTGAGGCCGCCTTCAGGCGCGGGCACTGTTTCGGTTATAAGCACAAGGCCCGGGGCTGAAGCCCCTCGCTTTTGCGACTGTTTCTCAGTGGCCTGAAGGCCACTGCACCCTCCGTAAAGACACGCAGAAGCAACTATGTCTGCTCTTGACGACCTATGCCAAAATGGGCATAATTCAGCAATAAGCCGCGCGCCGAGGCCGTTGCGCTGGAGTTGAACATTGAATCATCCGGAATCAAGCACGAACGTCTACGAACATCTGGGTTTTCCCGATGCTGGAGCGATGCTGGTCAAGGCGCAACTTGTCACGCAGATAGCGGAGATTTTGCGTGAGCGCGGCTGGAGCCAGCAGCAGGCGGCAAAGGTCTTGGGCCTGACTCAGCCGAAGCTCTCCAAGATGCTGCGCGGCCAGTTTCGCGGCATCAGTGAGATGAAGATGATGGACTGCCTGTTGCGTCTGGGCCGCGCGGTCAAAATCGTGGTTGGCCCTGAGACCCAGACCGCCGAGGAACGCATCGAAGTTGTTGCGGCATAGAGACAAGCGTATGAAGAAAGGGAATTCGAAGCCGCTGACGCCAGAGTTGCAGGCCGAACTGGATGCTTTGGTTGCCATGCTGGAGAGCGAAATCGATACCGCCGAGATGCCGCCCGTCACCGATTGGAGCCATGCGGTGCGCGGCCGTTTTACCGGCCCATCAAGCGCCCGTTTTCGCTGCGCGTCGATGCCGATATTCTTGACTGGTTTCAGCATCAGGGCCAGGGTTACCAGACGCGCATGAACTTCGCTTTGCGCGAGTACGTCGGGCGTCACCGCAGCGCTTCCGCATAGTTCGATTACTGGAGCAATCCCGGCGAGGAGAACGCCGGGTGCCCGTGCCTGTCGTTCGGGCTCCTCGCACTCGCGCTCAACCGAAGATTTCGCTATGGGATCCAAGCCGGGCCAGCCACAAAGTTCCGGCGTCCGGCTTGCGGTAGATCAGCAGGTCAGGCTTGACGTGGCATTTGCGATAGCCTCCCCATTCGCCGCTCAACTCATGATCGTGGCGTCGCGGCGGCAAAGGCTGGTCGTTTGCCGTCGTTATAGTCAAAACAGAACTACATCTCGGATCGTGCTCCCTGCGCTCTTGACGATCTATGCCCTGGTGGGCATAATAACTTCTTGCAAAATTTCATAGGGGCTTGCAGATCATTTCCAATCAACAGCGCACCATGAAAACAGAGGGGAGTGCGCTCCAGTCTGCATAAAAG
>Ga0255348_1000865_pt1 | contig 10280 bp, 8 predicted proteins | sample CBST25v5metaG_FD_189945 | JGI IMG/M metagenome (GOLD analysis project Ga0255348, IMG submission 189945) | Peat soil microbial communities from Stordalen Mire, Sweden - C.B.S.T-25.v5 | ecosystem: Environmental > Terrestrial > Soil > Wetlands > Peat | place: Sweden: Norrbotten County, Stordalen... | reverse complement strand
CTGTTCTATCGATTGGCGCAACAGGCAGTTCAGATTGAGCCGGTTCCGTTTGCAAAACTTGTAAAACCACAACAGCTTGGGCCTGGTGGCGTCAAGTAGATAGCCAGATCTTGGAAAATGAGGCTGCTGCGACAAAATGATGAATTCAAAGCGTAATGGCGGTATGGTCCTGATTTCCCCTTTTCTGATGTGTTTCACGTTGTTCAGCCTGTCCACTAATGCGCAGGGAAAGCCCACTGCGCAGGCCGGCGCGCCCCGCTACAAGGATGCCAGTCTGCCCATTGAAGACCGAGTGGCCGATTTGCTGCCCCGGATGACGCTCGAAGAAAAGGTCGATCAACTGGCAGGCGGCTGGGAATACCATGCCGATGTCATCGATTCCACGGGAACCTATACAACGGAAGAAGCACGCAAGATTCTCCAAAGTTTGGATAACGACGAAACGAAATTCACTCCGCGCCAGGCGGCAATTCTTCGCAACGGCATTCAGCGCTATCTTCGCGAGAAGACCCGCCTCGGCATTCCGGCCATGTTTGAAGGCGAGGGGCTGCACGGCTTCATGGAGTACGGAAGCACCAGTTTCCCCCAGGCACTGGGCCTGGCCAGCACCTGGGATCCAGCTCTGGTGAAACGCGTGTTCACAGCGGTTGGCGAGGAAGCCGGGTCGCGCGGCGCGGATCAGCTTTTTTCGCCGGTTCTGGATATTGCCCGCGACCCGCGCTGGGGCCGGACGGAAGAAACTTATGGCGAAGATCCCTACCTGGCCTCGCGCATGGGCGTCGCGGCCATTGAAGGCTTGCAGGGCGATTCCCTTCTTATCGACCGCCATCACGTGATGGCAACAGCCAAGCACTTTGCCGTGCATGGCCAGCCGGAGGGCGGAACCAACACGGCTCCCGGCAACTACTCCGAACGGATCATCCGCGAGAACTTCCTCGTTCCCTTTCAGGCCGCTGTCCAGGAAGCCAACGTAGGCAGCATCATGGCTTCCTACAACGAAATCGACGGCGTGCCTTCGCACATCAATCACTGGCTGCTCGACAGGGTTCTGCGCCAGGAGTGGGGATTCAAGGGCTACATCACCTCTGATGGCGAGGGGCTGCAGATGCTGGTCACCACGCATCACGTGGCCTATAACAATTCGGATGCCGCGCGTCAAGGCATTGCCGCGGGCGTTGACTACGACCTCTCCGACGGTTCGGTTTATCGCACCCTTCTTGCGCAGGTCAAGCAAGGAGTCGTGCCGGAAAGCGACGTGAACCGCGCCGTTGCTCACGTGCTGGCCGCCAAGTTCCGGCTGGGGCTTTTTGAAAATCCGTATGTCAACCCGGATTATGCGGAACGGGTGACCAACAGCGAAGAACACCGCAAGCTCGCTGTCGAGGCCGCGCGCAAGGTGATCGTGCTGCTCAAGAACGACAAGAACCTGCTGCCGCTCGACTTGTCCAAGGTCAAGACCATCGCGGTCATCGGCCCCAACGCCGCCGACGTTCATCTGGGCGGATACAGCCGCGACCCTGGGCAGGGCGTAAGCGTTCTTGACGGCATCAAGGCGCGTGTGGGCAACAAGGCCACCGTGCTTTATTCGGAAGGCTGCAAAATCACCAACGCCCCGCAGGGCTTCCGAGGCTGGCGCGCCAATAATGTTGCGTTAATCGATCCCACAACACAGACGGCCTCAATTCAGGCAGCGGTTGAGACAGCGCGCAAATCCGACGTGGCCATTCTGGTGGTGGGCGAAAACGAAAGCACAAATCGGGAAGCCTGGTCGGAAGTGCACCTGGGAGATCGCGATTCGCTCGACCTGCTGGGCGCGCAGAACGACCTGGTCAAGGCAGTGGTCGAGACGGGAAAGCCAACGGTGGTCCTGTTAATCAACGGCCGGCCGCTGTCCATCAACTACATTGCCGAAAAGGCATCCGCAATTCTGGAAGGCTGGTATCTTGGCGAGGAAGGTGGCGCCAGCGCCGCTGAAGTGATCTTCGGCGACGTGAATCCCGGCGGGAAACTCCCCATTACTTTTCCGCACTCGGTGGGCGACCTGCCTGACTTCTATAATCACAAGCCCTCCGACAACCGCAGCTACGCCTTCAGCACACGCCAGCCGCTCTTTCCGTTCGGCTATGGATTGAGTTATACGACCTTCCGCTTTGACAACCTCCGCGTCGAGCCTGCCCAGATTCTCACCGGCGGCACGGCCAAGGTCAGCGTGGATGTAACCAATACCGGCCAGCGCGCCGGAGATGAAGTGCCGCAGTTCTACATCCATCAGAAGATTGCCGACGTCACCCAGCCGGTGATGCAGTTGAAGGGCTTTGAGCGCATCACGCTGAAGCCGGGAGAAAAGAAGACCGTCGAATTCACCGTTACGCCGGAGATGCTGTCGATCCTGAACATCGACATGCACCGCGTCGTTGAACCCGGCGTCTTTGATCTGATGGTCGGTCCCAGTTCTGACAAGACCAGCACAGTGCGGTTGACGGTTGCGGGAACGCAGGGTGAAACCGGGCGTCCGGCTTTGCCGCCACCTCCCGCCGGTTCCGAGTCGGGGATGGTGAGCAACTTCGACGAGCTGAAGGTTGCGGCCAGCTACGGATCGTGGATGCCCGCATCGGACTCGATGAACGGCGGTAAATCCACCTCCGCCCTTCAGGTTGTGCAGCCTGGCGCCGACGGCACAAAGGGCGCATTGCAGATCACGGGCGAGGTTGTTGCGGATTCCGCTTCTCCTTTCCAATTTGCAGGCGCGCTTTACTCTCCCGCGCAGACGCCAATGCAACCGGCAAATCTGTCGAGCAAGAAGAGCATCAGCTTCTGGGCCAAAGGAGACGGCAAGAGCTATACCTTGATCGTTCTCACCGAAAGCCGCTCCGGGAATTCCGGCGAAATGCCGGCCATGACCAGCTTCACCGCAGAACCCGATTGGAAGCAATACACCTTCCCGTTCTCGACGTTTGAAACCGATGGCAGCGATCTGGCCGGCATCGGCTTTCTTCATGCGCAGGAGCCCGGCAAGTTCCAGTTTGAAATCGATCAGTTCAAGATTGAATAGCGGATCTTCCGTAAACCCGTATCAGCACCGTCCAAGCCGTCCTGCTCCTCGATGACCACCTCGCGGAGCAGGAGGCTTGGGTGTTTTTGCTGTGGATTCATCTCACAGATGCCTGGCCGGCATGATGAGGTTTCATGAGCACCGTATCCGCAGAAGAGCGTGCCATACAATAAGAGAATCGAAAGGTAATTCGGGTTGCAATAACCTGATCCCATGCGCAAGTCCTTCGCGGCGCGCAAGGGAGGGAATAAAGTGATGAAACGATTCCAGGTCTCGGCTCTTCTACTCGCGCTCGGCGCGATGGCTGCCTCCGCGCAGTCTGTGCATCAGGAACCCTACTCCTGGAAGAACGTCCAGATTGTCGGTGGCGGTTTTGTTGATGGAGTCATTTTTCACCCCACGGCGCCCGGCGTTCGCTACGCCCGCACCGACATGGGCGGCGCTTATCGTTGGGATGAGGCCGCTCATCGCTGGCAGCCGATTCTGGATTGGGTTCCCTACAAGGACCTGAACCTGATGGGAGTCGAATCCATCGCTGTCGATTCGGCCGATCCGGATCGCGTCTACCTGGCCTGCGGAACCTACACCAACCCGCGCACGCCGAACGGCGCGATTCTCCGCTCCGGCGACCGGGGAAAGACCTTTCAGCGAACTGACGTGCCCTTCAAATTCGGCGGCAACGAAGACGGCCGCGGCAACGGCGAACGCCTTGCCGTCGATCCCCGCGACGGCCGCGTTCTCTATCTTGGCACTCGCCACGATGGGCTCTGGCGCTCCCAGGACCGCGGCGCTACGTGGGCGCGAGTCGCCAGTTTTCCTGATGTAGCCGAGCCCGAGCCGCCCAGGATCGTCCCGATTTCCGGCGAAACGCCCGATCACTTCTGGCAGCGCATGCCCATTCGCGGCAGCGGCATCGTTTTCGTCAAATTCGAGCCAGCGTCCGCCGGGCAAGGTTCAACTTCCGCGACTCAGACCATCTATGCCGGCGTCTCTCTCATGGGCCGGCCCAATCTTTTCGCCTCAACAGATGGCGGAACAACCTGGCATGAAGTCGCAGGCGAACCGACCGCCTATCGTCCCACGCGCGCCGCTCTCTCCGCCGACGGGTTCCTCTACGTCACGTACGGCACCGCACCCGGCCCCACACGCATGAAAAGCGGAGCCGTCTGGAAGCTCAACACTCACACTGGCGCGTGGACCGAGATTACGCCCGACCATCCCGTGGCCGGCGCCAAAGAATTCGGCTACGCCGGTGTTTCCGTCGATGCCCAGCACCCCGGCACACTGATCGTCAGTTCCTTCGGCCGCCCGCATTCAGCCGGCAACGAAGACATCTTCCGCTCAACAGACGGAGGAGCGAGTTGGAAGCCCATCTTTGGTGGTGGCGGAACGTACGACTACAGCGGCGCTCCTTATGTGAAGAGCACCCCCATCCACTGGCTCTTCGATATTGAGATCGATCCCGCCAATTCTGACCACGCTGTCTTCACCACCGGCTATGGCGGCTGGGAGACCTTCGACCTGACCGCGGCTGACCGCGGCCAGCCCACCAACTGGAGCATTCTCGCTACTGGCATCGAGGAGACTGTGGCCCTGGAACTGGACAGCCCCGCCAGCGGCGCTCATCTTCTCACAGCCATCGGCGACTACGGCAGTTACGTGCACTGGGATCTGGATCGTCCTGCGCCCGAGGGCGCATCTGCGCCGCCGCGCATGGGCAACACGACGGGGATTGCTTCCGCCGCGCTCCACCCTGAAATCGTTGTCCGCGTCGGCAACAGCGCCGAGCACAAGCCTGGCGAGAGCATCGGTTATTCGCTCGATGCGGGCCGCACCTGGAAGCCCACAGCCAGCGCTCCTTCACAGCAGAGCCGCGCAGGCTCCATCGCCGTCTCCGCTGACGGCAGCGCCTGGCTCTGGACCCCGGAACGCGAGGCGTCTTTCGCTACACGCGACCAGGGCGCAACCTGGACCGCCGTCCAGGGACTTCCTCACAACCTGCGCGTTCTCGCCGATCCCATGGACCCGCAGTCGTTCTTTGCCCTTTCGCTCCCCAGCCTCACACTCTATCGCAGCCGTGATGGAGGAGCCACATTTACCGCCCAGAACTTGACTCTTCCGGACGCCGCTCCCGTACTCGCTTCGCCGGAACGCGGCGACAGCCGCGGAGGCCAGGACCGACTCTATGCCACGCCCGGACGCACCGAGGACCTCTGGCTGCCCGCCTTCGACGGCCTCTACCGCGCGCTTCCGTCTGGAGAACCGGCCAGTGGCGGCAGCGTTTCCTTTGCCCGCCTGCCCGGCGTCGAAGAGATTCACGCCTTCGGCTTCGGCAAGGCCGCTCCACACCATTCCTACCCGGCTCTCTATCTCGTCGGAACCATTCACGGCCAACCCGGAATCTTCCGCTCGACAGACCAGGCGCGAACATGGGTCAGAATCAACGACGACCAGCACCAGTGGGGACTGATTCTGCAGATTACCGGCGATCCACGTTTGTATGGACGAGTCTATGTCGGCACGCATGGCCGAGGAGTTTCCTACGGCGATCCCGTGGCGCACTGAAACCAGGGCGTTTTCGATTCAAGTGTTAATGAAACGATGGGAAACCACGAATTCAACCCTTCAGGAACAGTGACAACTCTCTAAATTCCCATGCGCGATTTCAGAGTGCGAATGCGATCACGTGCGACGGGAATCTGCGTGCGCCGGTCATCCTTGAGGAAAAGGATGACCTGGCCTGCAAACGCGGAGTTCACTTCCTGAATCCAGTCCACATTGACGAGCGCTGAGCGGTGAACGCGCAAAAACCGCGCCGGGTCTAGCCGCCGTTCCAGTTCCGTGATCGTCTGATCGACGCAGTGCTCGCGCCCATTCACCAGCGCATAGGTGAGCTTGTCGCGGGCCAGGAAATGCGTCACGGCATCGAGGTCCAGAAACACAATGCGCTCTCCCACGCGCGAGGCAATGCGGCGCGGATAGCCTGCCTGCTCACCGCGCAGCGACGCGGCCAGTTCCTTGAGCAGGGCGGGCAACTCCGGGTTCCGCTGCCAATCCGGCTTGGCGGACGGGCGGATTCGGTCAAGCTTCTTGAGCGCGCGCGCCAACTGTTCGGGCTCGATGGGCTTCATGAGGTAGTCAATGGAATTTACCTCAAAAGCTCGCAACGCATATTCGTCGTATGCCGTGGTGAAGATAACAAAAGGTTGCACCTTAAGCCGCGAAAGCAGCTCGAAGCCATTCATGCCGGGCATCTGAATATCGAGAAAAAGAACGTCGATAGATTCGCGATTCAAGAACTCGAGCGCCTGAGCCGGATCTGTGGCGCTACCGGCTATGCGCAGGCCGCCCGCTTTCTCAAGCAGGCGGCCAAGCCGCTCGATGGCCAGCGGTTCGTCATCGACGAGATAAGCGCGAAGCAATGCAGTTTCCATCGGCATTTCCATTATGAGCGGCCATTCCATGGAAAAGACAAGCTGACAGCCGTCTTTTCATTTTCCCGAGTCACATCAAGCCGCCCTTCGCTGCCAAACAGAAGTTCAAGCCGCGCGATGAGATTGCCCAAACCGTGTTCGGGCTTGATGGCATCGAGCGAGAATCCAGGGCCATCGTCAAGAACTTTGAGCCGAACGCGGCCGGCATCCCTCGACCCTGAAATCTTGATCACGGCGCCCTGGCTGCGCTGGGAAACCACGTGCTTCACCGCGTTTTCAACCAGGGACTGAAGCGCCAGCGGCGGCACTTTCACGTCCTGAAGTTCTTCGGGAACCTCGATTGAATAACTCAGGCGCTTGCCGAAGCGGGTCTTCTCAATCTCAAGATAGTCCCGAACGATCTTAAGCTCCTGACTGAGAGAAACCAAACTGCTATGATTTGCGCCGAGCGAGAAGCGCAGCAGCGAAGCCAGCTTGCCAACTGTATCTTCAGCCAACTGCGGATCCCTGGGAATAAGAGCCGAGATGGAGTTAAGCGTGTTGAAAAGGAAGTGCGGATGGATGCGCGACTCAAGCGAAGAAAGCCGGGCCTCGGCCAGCAGTTTGTAGGCGCGCTCCTGTTCCACTTGGCGCGTGCGCAGTTCAAGAGTGGCAGCCTGCAGCTTGTAGCGCAATGTCTCATACGTGGTGATCGATAAACCGACCACAAGCGCGATGACAATGCTGAAGGTGATGTTCGCCTGGAACTCGAGCCAAAACGTGTTGCTGGGAATGATTCCAGCAATCAGAAAAAGAAGGTTGCTGACCAAGACTCCAAAGCAGCTTGAAACCAGAAGCGCGGCCGCGCAAAACAGAAAGACCAGCCGGGGAAATCTCTCCGTGTAGCGGAAGGCGATCCAATTCAGCAGCAGCATCGATGGCAGCGAGATGGAAACCGAATAGACCAACACCAATGCCATATGCACTACAGCTTGTGAAAGCCTGATCTTTCCGAGGGATAAAAAAATCGCCATGCAGATGACAGCCACAAGCGCGGCAGTCAGAAGGACCTTCAGATAATTCCCCGCGGTCAGCCTGGAAAACCATCGGCGACTCGGCTTGTCGGAATTGTTGCAGAACATCATAGCTGAAATCGAACCCCCACTGACGTTGCCGCGGTGTAAGGCGTGGCTCCGTACTCCGTTGTCTTGCTGCCCGCCGGAATCTCCAGATGCATATAAGAAGAGAAGTGATTGCCAAATCGACGCGTGGCATCAACAACAGTGGTAAAGCTCTGATCCTTCATGTTCGCCACTATCGAGGCGGACAGATCCCACTGCTTCCATCCGGGCAACTCACGCAGGCGCGATTTTCCCACATATAGAAACCCATAATACTGCCGGCCGGCTGATGGCGAAATGCTCGTATCACGATAGTACGCCGTGTTGGGCGGCGTATAAAACTCTCCGATGAAAGAAACGCCGCAGGTGGTTGTATATTTTCCGCCCAGCAGAATCGCTTCGTGCTCGCGCCATGCGGCTTCGCCGTGCATCTCCCACGCCTGGCCGAAGACGCGCGTGAAGGTAAGCCCGCCCACGGCATCTCCGCCGCGCTCGCCGGCAGCAATCAGCGAAGTGTCAAAGCCGCGCACCAGAATGTTATACCGGAAGGCAGTGGTGTCGTGCAGATTCGATCCGGCGGGCGCCAGTTCGGCGGTGGACCATGCGAGTGAAAACGCGTGCGGGCCATGGACAAAGTCGGCCTTGACCATATCGCGGCCTTGATTCAAATTCAACCGGTCAGTCGGATTAGTCGGCACGCGAGGCGGGTCAAGCACGCCGGCCGGAGTGAACGCATAGCCGGTTCCCCAGCGCACGATTCTTCGCCCCAGCATGAAGTCGAAGTCGCCGACGGATAGACCGGCATAAGTTTCCTTAACGCGAAACTGCGTATGTGTTCCTGTGTACGGTTCAAGCGCGGCGTTGAGGACAGCAGCGGCGGCGGCGGCGTTGCCCGGCGGCAGATCGAAGTCCGCGGCTGAAAGTCCGTGAAATGTTTCAGCGCGGCCCACAACGCTCGACGCGAGGCTCCAGCGGGACCGGTAGCGAAGAGTAAAAGATGGCTCCAGAAGCAACTGATTCTCAAACAGTGTGACCGAAGGGGCTTTCAGCGATGCCGCGGACGCGGGCAGAGGCGGTTGAAGGCTGCTATCGAATGTTGCATCGTCAATAGCAGCAATGGAGTAGCGGAAATCCGCGCGTGACGCCTGCCGCGAGCCGTCCTGCGCCGTTGCCAGAGAAGCAGCGGCGAGGAACAGCAGCGCCGGAAATGTGAGTGCGGGTTTCATGGATTGTGATTACCAATAGATCAGTTTGATTTCGATTGTGGTTTTCTGCTGATTGAGCGTGAATTTTGCCTCGCTGGGATCGGGAGGCCTCATCCTTTTTTCGGGGTTGTTTGATGCGCCGTAGCCTTCGATCGGGATTCCCATTTCATTGGAATCCATCTTTCCGTTCAGGTTTTCATCGTGGAATACGTAGACGGAGTAGACCCCTTGCGGAAGGTTTTCAAAAACGGCCTGGGCGCTCAATGATTTGGCGTCAATTTCGGCCGCCCGCTTTTCAACGGAAATAGAATCGCGCATGAGGGACAAAAGAATCTTTCCGTCCGCATTGCGCAGACCTGTAACTTGCACGGTAAGTGTGGATGTACCTTGTGCGAGGACTGGCTTAGCTTGCGCCCGCGCCGCAAGATAGATGGCGGATGCCGTCAGCAGCGCGCCACAAAACAGGATCGCCGCAGTGATTCGCCGGGATTTGAAAATCTGTTTCATTCTCTCAATATCCTTTTGACGAGGTTGGTTTTCGGCTTTTGTCATTGGCGCTGCGTCCCAGAGTGCAACTACCAATAAAACAACTTGATTTCAATTGTGCTTTCCGCGCGATTCACAAAGAACTTCGCCTTCTCCGGCGCCGGCGGTCCAAAGCGCGCCTCTGGATTGTTCGAGAATCCGTAGCCGTTTTGTGGGATTCCCATCGCATTGTGCTCCATCTTTCCCGTCATGAATTCATCGTGAAAGACGGAAGCCGCATAGGCTCCTTGCGGGAGATTTTTGAAGACAGCCGTTGCGGTCATGGTTTGAGGATCGATCTCGAGTCTCTGCGAAGCGACAGCGTTGGAACTGTCTGATGGAAAGCCCTTCCCGTCGCGGTAAAGAGCAATGCTGATTCTGCCCTTCGCATTCCGAAAGCCTGTAATGTGAACGTTGAGGGTGGATTTGGCTTGAGTTTGCGCTACGAGCCATCCGGCGGGGAGCGTCAGCAACACGCAAACAAGCAGAGGCAGAGCGGCGAAATGTGTGATTGCACGGCGAGTGAAAATCATTTCCTTTCCTTTCAATTGAGAATAAACATCGATCATTATTGATCCGGGAAGAAAACAGTGAGATCGTTTTCCCACCCATTTCCGCGAAAAACGCGGAAATGGGTGGGGCACCCTGACAGTATTTAGGCCTGTGGTGAAAGTCTGAATCGCTGAAGAACCTCCCTCGGGGGCTAAAGCCCCGCTGATTTTGCGGCACTTCCGGCAGTCAGGGCTAAAGCCCTGACCTACCAGTCGTGCCCTTTCAGAACATCAACTTATGCAGAGGTTTCTTAAAGGTTCCTTTTTGATACAGCCCAAAGGATTTGCATCGTGCTCCCCCACCCTAGCGACAAAAACAAAGGCGTCGCGAGGGTGGGGCACCCAAACAGTTGGGGTGAACCCCTTGAGTGAGACAGTTTGCGAGTGCCCCACTTGCCGTTCAATGAAATTGT
>Ga0255348_1000858_pt1 | contig 10301 bp, 8 predicted proteins | sample CBST25v5metaG_FD_189945 | JGI IMG/M metagenome (GOLD analysis project Ga0255348, IMG submission 189945) | Peat soil microbial communities from Stordalen Mire, Sweden - C.B.S.T-25.v5 | ecosystem: Environmental > Terrestrial > Soil > Wetlands > Peat | place: Sweden: Norrbotten County, Stordalen... | reverse complement strand
CCCTCCCCCCTATTTCCTGTGTAACTGTGAAACTGTGAACGCTACCGCATTCAGACTATTGAACAAAAGGGCACTCTGGAACGATTTCATTCGCGTTCAAAGGGGAGTTTTTGTATCCTGAAGAGGATGCCTCGTACGTTTGCGGCGAATCCAATGGAGGAAATTCGAATGGCAGATACAACGAGAAAGACGAAGACAACCACTAAGTCACGCACGGCAGCAACAAAAACAGCAACCAAAGCTGAACCACAAAAAGAGACAGCCGTTAAAGTATCGAAGCCGACTCGCGAAGAGATCGAGCGGCTTGCGAAGACTTATTGGGAAGCGCGCGGCCGCGTGGATGGATACGCGGAGCAGGACTGGGCGCGAGCGGAAAAGGAACTGCTCAAGGCAGCATCGACCAAAACAGCTTCCTGATATAGGACTCTCCGCTCTGGACAATTCCCTCGCAGACTCTGCGGTCAGTCGCAGAGCCGATGCACTCTGCGCAAAGGCAAGAGCGTGTTTCCAAAACCCGCTTTGTGTCAGGGCACGACTTCAAAGCCTGTCCTGAGCGCAGCCGAAGGATGCCGAAAAGAGCATTAGAGGCAAGGGGTTTTAACCCCTGAGGGATTGCAACCGTTATATGAAAGCCATTTTTGAAACTTGCTCTAGTTAGCCGGTCTAACCGCTTTTTTCAGATTCAAATGGTATTAGGCTACGGACAAGCTTCCCACCTTTTCGCCGGCCTTTCGAGGAAAGACCGGCGAAAAATTCCCGCTTCAGTTCTTCGCTTGCTGCGCCACCAGCATGGACTCAAGAATCTGATCCGATACTTCCTTTACAGCCGAAGGCGTATGAGACAAAAACAGCGTGTTGGTCTTGTCGCTTTCACCAATGGACTTCAGCGTGTCAAAGTACTGCGTGACCAGCACTAACTGCATCACATCTCGCGAAGACGCTCCATCCACCACCTTCTGGAATTGTTCGATGGAAGTCTGTAGCCCTTCGATGATAGCCTTGCGCTGATTGGCGATGCCCTGCCCTTGGAGTGCCTTGCTCTCGGCCTCGGCTTCAGCCTTCTTCACCACCAGAATCTTCTCCGCCTCGCCGCGCGCATTGGCTGCAACCTGTTCGCGCTGCGCCGCGTTAATGTCGTTCATGGCCGACTTTACTTTCTGATCGGGAACAATATCGGTCACCAGCACATTCACAATCTCAAAGCCAAAAGTCGCCATGTCCGCGTCGAGTTCCTGCTTGACTGCGGCGGCGATTGACGACTGCGAGGCAAACACCTCATCCAGAGTCATACCCGGCACGTGGCCCAGGATTACCTGCTCCACATAGCTCTTGATCTGCGCCGTCGGGTCAGACAACTTATAAAACGCATCGTAGACCTTCTCCGGCCGCACGCGATTCTGCACTGATATCGGAATGGTGACAAAGACATTGTCTTTTGTCTTGGTCTCCATGGTCAGCGAAATCTGATTTACCCGCAGACTTACCATGCCGGCAACAGAATCGAAGAAAGGACGCTTCCAGTTCAAGCCCGGATCGGCGGCGCGAAGAAACTTGCCGAAGCGCGTAATCACGGCCACTTCAGCCGTGTTCACGGTAAAGAAGCTGCTTAGAAGCACAATGAGAAAAATGAGAGCCAGCGCCCCCAACGGGATCAACCACATGACGTCCATTCAGTTCCTCCGCTGCCTCATTTGGAAGCAACGGAGAATTATACAGGAGTACTATAAACGCGCCGTGACTCGCATAAATAGATGAAGTCGACTAACAATTGCTTCGGGCAATTCGGGTCCAACGCACTGACAACTCCTCAACTCGCCCCGCACTTCGATAAACTCGACAGCGCGATAACGCATTTATTTCAATTCTCGCCCAGGCGCCCCGTTTCAACCGTCTCTCGCCTTGCGCACACTCACGGGGTCCGAGTCGGCGCCATTGGTCTCCATTGCCGCAGGATTCCGCAGCCGTCATTTTCTGATTAGACGGCCAATGCCGTAGACTTCAATGAACGGATGCAAGAGCACATTGAAAACCTCGTAAAGCTGCAAGCGGTGGAGTTGGAACGAACTCGCCTGGCTCAGGTTGCCCGCGCCCTTCCGGCGGAAATCGCCGAAGCCCAGGCTGCCCTCACCGCCGCCGAACGCCAGGCCAGCGAGGCTTCAGCCGCCCTCGGCCGCGAAGAGACCCTTCGCAGCCGCCTCGATCGCGAGATCACCACCCACCGCCAGAAGGTAGTCCGCTACCGCGCCCAGCAAGACTCTCTCACCACCTCCGCCCAGGCCGATGCCGTCGAGCACGAGCTTCACTTTGCCGAAGCCGAGGCCGAGCGCCTGGAAAATGAGGAGTTCGTCAGCCTGGAACGCACCGAGGCCCAGGAAGGCGCGCTCTCCGCCGCCCGCGCCCGGGTCGAGTCGCTTGCCGCCGCCCTTGACAATACCCGCGAACGCATCCGTCTTCGCCAGGCTGAAGTCGCCCGCCAGCAGGCCACTCTCACCGCCGAGCGCGAAGCCATCCGGCCGCTTATTGATACCGAGTGGATCCTCCGCTTTGACCACCTCTGCGCCTCCCGCGGCACAGGCCTGGCCCGCGTTGAAAATATGCAGTGCACCGGCTGCCGCATGGGCGTACGGCCCCAGATGTGGAACCAGCTTCGCGAAGGCGAGCTGCTCACCTGCGACAGTTGCAGCCGCCTGCTCTACTGGGACCCCTCAATGGCGCCTGTACCCACGCAGCCAGACCCCAAGCCCAAGCGCAAAGTCAAGAAGCCTCTGGCGACAGAGGACTAGAGTCTCTCTTCCCTGCTAACCTTTTCTTTGGACGGTTGCCATATCGAACCGCCGCAACCTGGGAGCAGCACGTGAAGCGCATCTGCGTAGACATGGATGAGGTCATGGCGGACACTCTCGCCGAGCACATCCGCCGCTATAACCAGACCTTCGACGAGGATGTTACCCCTCAGGATCTGGCCGGCAAGGGCCTCTGGGAAATCACGCCCGCCGACCGCCAGCAGCAGCTTCGCGCCTTCCTTGACGCGGAGGACTTCTTCGAGGACCTGGCCCTCATGCCCGGCGCTCAAGCCGTGCTCGAGCAGCTCTCCGCGCGATTTGATATTTTCATCGCCACGCAGGCCATGTCCGTCCCCAACTCCCTCGGTTCCAAATACCGCTGGCTCCAGCGCCACTTCCCCTTCATCCCGCCCACGCACTACGTCTTCTGCGGCGACAAGTCTATTCTCCGCGCCGACTATCTCATCGACGACCTGCCCAAGAACCTCCTGCGCTTCGAGGGCCAGGGCCTGCTCTACACCGCCCCCCACAACCTCACAGCCACCGGCTTTTTGCGCGTAGACAACTGGCAGCAGGTCGCCGACTACTTCGCCGCCCAGGCCGGCTAAACCCCGGTCAACACGCCGGACACTTCCCGCAAACATTTAGACTAGAAGAGCTATGAGCACACTGAAAGCCGTTCGCGGCACGCGCGACCTGTTGCCGCCGGAAACCGCACTTTGGAACCGCATCGAAGCGACCGCACGAGATGTCTTCGCCCGCTATAACTTCGGCGAGATTCGCACCCCAGTCTTCGAGGACACGGCGCTCTTTGCCCGCGGCGTGGGCGAGGAAACCGACATTGTCTCGAAAGAAATGTACACCTGGGAAGATCGTGCCCGGGCGCAATCGGAAAAGACGCAAACCCTCACTCTGCGCCCGGAGAATACCGCCGGAGTGGTCCGCGCGTACATCGAGCACGGGCTGGGCGAGAGCGGCCAGTTGCAGAAGCTCTATTACATCGGGCCGCAGTTCCGCCGCGAGCGCCCGCAGAAGGGCCGATACCGGCAGTTTTCGCAGATCGGCGCGGAGGTCATTGGACCACCGTCGGCGGGCAGTGAATCGCCGCTGCGCGACGCCGAAATTCTTGAAATGCTTGCCACGCTGCTTGACGAGTTGGGCATTTCCGGCTGGACGCTGGAGTTGAACTCCGTCGGCTCTGCCGCCGACCGCGCGCGCTACAACGAGGCTCTGCGCGCCGCCCTCGTCCCGGTGGTTTCGCAAATGTGCGTGGATTGCCAGCGCCGCGCCGTCACCAATCCGCTGCGCGTGCTCGACTGCAAGGTTCCCGCCGACCAGCCGATCATCGAGACTCTGCCGGTGATTGCCGATTCGCTCGATGAGGCCTCGCGCGTCCACTTCGCTGCTGTGATGGCTGCTCTGGACGCTGCCGGCGTGCCGTACAAGCGCAATCACCGCCTGGTGCGCGGGCTGGATTACTACACGCGTACCACCTTCGAGTTCACACACGGCGGCTTGGGCGCGCAGAACGCGCTGCTCGGCGGAGGCCGCTATGACGGCCTGAGCGAGATGCTGGGCGGACCCAGAGCTCCCGGCATCGGCTTTGCCATGGGCGAGGACCGGCTGGTTCTCACCCTCCTCGCTGCACTCGACCAAAATGCCGCCGCTCTCAAAGCGGAGGCGTACATTGCCCCGCTCGGCGACGGCCTGAACGCCGCAGCTTTGGTCCTGGCCCGCGAACTGCGCCATCAGGGCCTCTGGATCGAGCTGGGCGACGGCGGTTTTCGCCTCAAAAAATCCTTTGAAGCAGCCGACAAGACCGCTCGCCACATCATCATCCTTGGCGAAGACGAGCTGAAATCCGGTATTCTTACAGTGAAGAACTTCTCCACAGGCATACAGACAAAGGTTCCGCGGGCGGAGCTGGCCGTCTTTCTTTCCAATTGATTTTTCGGGGTTGGGTTCATGGCTCCCAGGTCCAAAAATCGGAACCTGGGGTAACCGGCACTTCCTGAGAATTATGTCAGGAATAGGAGGGTACAGCCCATGCAAATAACAACCGGAGACAAGAGTTCCAGCAGATTCTTTATCACGGAGTTCGCTGCAAGGAGCTTATTGGCGTTAATCATTTGGGTCTTATGCGTGACGGCTCTTCGCGCACAGGCCATCCAGATCAAGCTTGTAGATGGCAAAACCGGGCGGCCCGTTGCAGGTGCCTGTGTTGGCGCGATGATGACGAAAGACTACCGAAAACGAGTTTCTATTCCAATGGACAAGGACGGTATTGCCTCTCTGCGCCTCACCCAGAAGGATAATGAGGTAGGTAGTGCCGTTGATACTAAACTAGGCTGCGGAGGCGACGGGGCGATCAATCCGGTTTTCAAATACGCCGACTCATTGACGACTTACACCTATGGAGATCATCCATCATGCGCGTTCCCTGAGAGTATGCCCAACGCACGCTATAAGGAAATAGACTTTTCGACGAAAGATGTGCTTGAACATGGCGTTGTATCGGCGAATACTTGCAGCAAAGTCACCGCTTCGCCGCAGCCTGGGGAGATAATCCTTTTCGTCAGACCTAGGAATTTTCGAGAGAAAGTAAAAGATTGGCTGAATAGAGAAACGTTCCCATTCTGAGCTGTGTAAATAGGGAGAATTCCATCCAAAGTCGTATTGAGCTAGGCCTCGGCCCCTCGCAGTTGGGGACCGGGGAATCCCTGCTCAATCCACCAGCTTGGCGATCTCGTCCAGATCGAAGAGAGCTTCGCTGCCCTCGAGTGTAAAAGCCCTCTCGGCCAGCGGTTCGAGTTTGCCCTCGCGATACCGGTATGCCGGTCCATCTGGATCGAGGATCAGAATCGTGCGAATCCCCATCTTCTCGTAGCGTCCGCCTTTTTTCATCACGCGTGCGACCTGGTCGGCGGGGGAGAGAACTTCGATTACGGCGACCGGCGGATGAGTGGCGATGGATTCAGCCGGAAGATTGCGATCCAGCAGCGTGACGTCGGGAATCAAAAAGCTGTATGCATCCACCTGGACACGCAACTCTGGGCGAACGCGGATGCCCGCGCGAGAGGCCTGCATCTCAAACCAGACCACGAGTGCCTTCTGCCATGCGGAGTGTTCGTTCTCTCCCATCGTGCTCTCCCTCTCCACGATCTGGCCGTCTATATACTCGGCGTCAGGCGAATAGGAGCTTCTGAGATATTCTTCAATGGGTACAAAAACCAGTGCAGCTGCCATCTCGTCTCTCCTTGTGTCCATCATAGTGCGGTGCAAACCGGAATGGAAGAGTCAAATTCAGGATTTGCCGCCTAATCGAGTAAATCCTGCCGCCCCCCTTCCATTACAATCAAGAGAATATGGCACTTGATTTTCAAGGAAATCTCGAACGGACACATCATTGCGGCGAACTGCGCGCCGCGAACGCCGGCCAGCAGGTCGTATTAATGGGCTGGGTAAATCGCCGCCGCGATCACGGCGACCTGATCTTCCTCGATCTGCGCGACCGCACCGGCATTGCGCAGATCGTGCTGGATAAAGAGCTTGTCCCCGAGGGCCACGCGAAGGGCGAGCAGGTTCGCCCGGAGTACGTTGTGGCCGCCGTGGGCAAGGTGCGCCTGCGCTCGGCTGACGCCATCAACCCAAAAATGCCGACCGGCGAAATCGAAATTGAGGCCACCGAGTTGCGCGTCCTGAACGACACTCGCCTGGCGCCGTTTTCGCCCTCTGAAGAAGCTATCCAGAATGAGGAAGTCCGCCTCAAGTATCGCTATGTGGACCTGCGCCGCCCCGAGATGCAGCGTAACTTCCGCCTGCGCCACGACATTACGCTGGCCATCCGCGACAACCTCGGCCAGCAGGGATTTCTGGAAATCGAAACGCCCATCCTCACCAAATCGACGCCCGAGGGCGCGCGCGATTTTCTGGTGCCCAGCCGCGTCCATCCGGGTGAATTTTTTGCGCTGCCCCAGTCGCCGCAAATCTTCAAGCAGATCCTCATGATCTCCGGCTTCGACAAATACTTCCAGATTGCCCGCTGCTTCCGCGACGAAGATCTGCGCGCCGATCGCCAGCTTGAGTTCACACAGGTCGATTTGGAGATGAGCTTCCCGCGCCAGGAGACGGTCTTTGCCGTAGTCGAGCAGTTTCTCGCTGCGGGTTTTGCCGCCGCTGGAGTCACGCTGCCAACGCCTTTTCCGCGCGTCAGTTACGACGACTCGATGCGCCAGTACGGCTCCGACAAGCCTGATCTGCGCCTGTCCGAAATCACCGATGTGCGCGCGGCCTTCACGGACGCGGCTCTGGCCACGCTGCAAATCGATCCCGCGCTGCCTGTGGTTGCCTTCCGCATTCCCAATGTTGGCGAGTTGAGCCGCAAGGAACGCGAAGACAACCATCCGCTCTTCGATCTGAGCAAGGGCGCAAAGTTCATTGACGACTTCAAGCGGTTGGCCAAGGGCTTTCCCGAGGCCGCCGTCAAGGTGCGCGAGCTGGTAGGCGCGGCGGAGGCCGACTTCGTCATCATCGTCGCCGGCGACCCGGCGCACCCGGTCAAGGCCAGCGACACCAAGTTCCCAGGTCGGCTGAGCGAGCGCGAGATCAACGTCTACTCCGCCGCAGGCAACTTCCGCACCGAACTGGCGAAGAAGTACGCTGACAAGCACGGAGCATTTGCCGTTACTGAAAAGGTAGTCCTGGATGCTAACACGCAGAGCGCCGGAAACTCCATCGATGGCGCAGCGGCTTTTCATCCCATCTGGATTACTGACTTCCCCATGTTCGAGTACGACCTGGCAACGGCCAAATGGATGCCTGCGCACCATCCGTTCACAGCGCCCCACGAAGCCGACATGAAAAACCTCGTCACTGACCCGGCAAGCGTGCGGGCGAATTGTTATGACCTCGCGATGAACGGCCTCGAACTCGGCTCCGGCTCCATCCGCATTCACCGCAAAGACGTGCAGCAGCAGATCTTCCAGTCGCTGGGAATCAGCGACGAAGAAGCCCGCGCGCGCTTCGGTTTTTTCCTTGACGCGCTGGAGTACGGCACCCCGCCCCACGGCGGCATCGCGCTCGGCCTCGACCGCATCGTGATGTTGCTGGCCGGTGCGCCCAGCCTGCGCGAAGTCATCGCTTTCCCCAAAACCGCAAAAGCTGTCGATCTGATGGTGGATGCGCCCACCGCAGCCACCGAGCAGCAATTGAAGGAACTGCACATCCGTGTGGCGCTGAAGAGTTAGCGCGCTTCAGTCATAAAAGCGGAAGGCCCGGAGTGAAAACTCCGGGCCTTCTTCTTTGCACCGCTATAAGTTGCTGGCGACAAGTGAGTGTTACTACCGCCTGACCGAGAAAGTCAGGGTTGTCGATTCCGTAACGCCGCCGCCTTTGCCAGTAATCGTAATCGGATAGGTGCCGATTGGGGCGGTTCTCGATACCGTCAAGGTGAAATCCGTCGTGCCTGAACCCGTGACAGTTGTTGGGCTGAAGCTCCCGGTCACACCGGACGGGATGCCGGTTGCAGAGAAGGTAATCACCGAGCCAAATCCGCCGGAGGCAGACGTGGTGACGACGGCGTACCCGCTCTGTCCCCGGGCAAGGTATCCCGAAGTGGGCGAGACGGAGATGGTAAAGCTGCCGGTGACCGCTGCGGTCACGGTCAGGGTCAATGTGGTCGTCTTGGCAGTGCCGCTGGCCGGCGTGCCGGTCACGGTGATGGTGTAACTGCCCGCAGTTGCCGTCGAGGCCGCGGTGAAGGTCAGCGTCGAGGTTCCGGCGCCGGTGATCGAAGTTGGGCTGAACGCAGCGGTTACGCCGGTAGGCAAGCCGCTGACGGAGAGCGTCACGGCGGAGCTAAAACCGTTGGTGACGGTCTCGGTGACGGTGGATGTACCAGTGCTCCCGTCCTTGACTGAAGTGGCCGTGGCGCTGAGCGAGAAGCTCGGTGTCGCAACTCCGCTGACAGTCAGTGTGAGGGTGGTCGTCTCGATGCTGCCGCTGGCCGGCGTGCCGGTCACGGTAATGGTGTAGCTGCCTGCCGTTGCTGTTGAGGCCGCGGTGAAGGTCAGCGTCGAGGTTCCGGCGCCGGTGATCGAGGTTGGGCTGAACGCAGCGGTAACACCAGTGGGCAGACCGCTGGCAGACAGCGTCACGGCGGAGTCAAACCCGCCGGTGACGGCCTCGGTGACGGTGGAGTTTCCGGTGCTTCCAGCCGTCACAGAAGCGGCAGTCGCGCTCAGCGAGAAGCTGGGAGTGACAGTCGATGAACCAGCCAGCGCGGTAATCAGGTTGGCTCCGTTCGGGCTGCCCCAGCCAGTCACCAGATCGAAACCGGTCACCGCCGAGTAGCTGCCCGATGTGCCGCTGGTGATGTCGTGGAAGTCAGTGCCATACGACGAGCTCGTGCCGAAGGGGTAAATAATCGGATTGATGAAACCGACGCTCTTGACGGTGGCGGAAGGATTGTTGGCCGCATACTGCTGATTGACCAGCGCGATGTAGCCTGCCCACATGGGAGCGGCAAAGCTGGTGCCGCCGTACTCATTGGCCAGGCAGGTCGTCTGATCCGAGCAAGTGTAGAAGGTGAAGTTGGCATTGGCTGAGACATCGGGGCCGTTGCGCAAGGTCGTCGAACCCTTGTTGCTGGAGTTGATCACGCCCGAAGCAGCCTGCCATGAAGGAATGGCGATCGAGTCCGGCGAAATGCCGCCGCCCGAATCCGTCCAGGCGGTTTCCGCGGACCAGGGGCCAGCCGCGCTGGCGGTGACCAGGTCTGTGCCGCCGACCGAAACGACATGCGCGTCATCGGCGGGCCACGCTTCGTTGCTCGACGACCACGTAGAACTGTCGCCGGAGGCCGCAAAGAAGTTCTGCCCCTGAGCGGCCATCGTCTCGAAGTAGCCGTCCAGCGCGCTGGCATCGGCAGGCGTCCAACCCCACGAGCATCCGATGGTATTCGGAAGTGGGCCGTCCGCAGTCGTGGTCATGGCGCTGATGATGGCTGTGTCCGTGCTGCCGATGTACATCGTCAAGCCGGTCAGTCCAGGCGCCATGCCCATCGCCTGGGTCATGTCGAGGGTCTGTTCAGTGTCATCGCAACTGGTGGTTGTGGTGCCGTTTTCGCACGTTGTCATGTTCTTTGAAGAACATGTGCAGCTGGTGCTGGTGCCGTCAACAGAAACCAATTTAGGCGTAAAGGGTTTGGTTTGGCCAGCGTTCGCGTAGTAGGTGGTAAGGTCGGCAAGATCGGTGCCAAGATACTCAAAGAGCCCGATGGTCTGGCCCGCGCCGGTCAGAGCCGTGCCTTCGTAGTATGCCGCGCGCATATCGCTGCCCAGGAAGGAAGCCGAGGGACCGCTGCCGGTCGTGGCATGGGAGACGACCGCTTCAGGCGAGATGCCATGAGCCGCCGCATAGCCGCTCTTACTCACGTACAGCGGATGCGGAATTGAGTAATTGTCCAGGCCGGAGATATGTTCCAGTTGGAAGGGAAGAGCCACGGTCGGCTCGCGATCC
>Ga0255348_1000855_pt1 | contig 10321 bp, 5 predicted proteins | sample CBST25v5metaG_FD_189945 | JGI IMG/M metagenome (GOLD analysis project Ga0255348, IMG submission 189945) | Peat soil microbial communities from Stordalen Mire, Sweden - C.B.S.T-25.v5 | ecosystem: Environmental > Terrestrial > Soil > Wetlands > Peat | place: Sweden: Norrbotten County, Stordalen... | reverse complement strand
ACGGCGTCATGGAAACTTACAGCGCCAGATACTACAATCCCGCGACAGGAAGGTTCCTTAGCCGCGATCCCTCTGACGGAAACAAGATCATTCCAGTTTCACTGCATAAGTATCTCTATGCTTCTGGCAACCCTGTGAACCGGATTGATCCGCGCGGAAGAGAGGCGATGTTCGAGTATGCAATCAAATCCAGTGCTGCTGTACCGGAAGCGAAACTGATAGATATCTATGGATGTGCTGCTGGCGCTGCTCTGACAGCGGTGGACCTTATCCTTGATCCAACGATCACAGCGTCGTCCGCATTGGGTACAGGTTCTGCCGTTCTCGGCTGTGTTGTATTGATGCCGGGATTAAATGAGCTTGCCGAATCAGGAGCAAAGGTCACAAAAGCAGCTCTGAAGTTTGTCGCCACCGCAAGCACTGTATCTGGATGGGGGGCATGTGCCGCAGACGCTGAAGACTTCGTCAATGGCCTCAACGGCATATTATCGGGAAGTCCGAACGGGGACGATATTGGTAAGTCTATTGAAGTTCTAGCAGGTTGTGTGGGCAGTGCATTAGGACAAATGTTAAGGGCGGAGGCGGAATGAGCCAGATAATGCCACTGCTTTTCGCCAGCATCCTCATACACAGTGGGGGCGGCCCAGTCACCGGCTTCGAGATTATCCTGTTCTTGCTGGTCGCCGGGGGCTTTATGCTCGTGGCCATCTGTCGGGTAATCGTAGGAGACTGGATTGAACGCACACGTTGCCATAATTGGCCGACAGTCTCTGCCATTGTCGATATTGCGAGTGTCGCATACTACGAGCCTGACAGTCTGCTACCGCCTCTCAAAGCCCGTTCTTACAACCGCTACTACAAGGCGACGTTGACCTACATCTACCGCTATCCAGAGGAGCAGATGGGCAACTACAGCCGCGAGTTTGCTGAGAAGGAAAATGCCGAGGCCTGGGCGAATTCCTACAAAGGCGAAACCGTCAAAGTTCACGTAGACCCGCGCGACCCCACGCGTTCCGTGCTGCGAGAAGAAGACTTGTAGGGCGGCTGGCTGACTGGCCCATCCTGCGTTTTTCTAGCACAGGGTGGGTTCCATGAATCCCCGTTCAGCATCGTGCAACCCGACCATGCTCCGCATGGGGAGTAAGGTGGGACACGTCATCCCCAACGGGGTAGCTGTGAAGCGCCCTGGGGCGCTCCGCTGTTTACGTGCGTGAACATAAGCGGGATCAGCATCTTGGCTCGATGGCGATTACCAGCGTAAACGCGCGTCGACGTTCATAGACGGCGAGAGCGCTCTGGAGCGCTTTCGTGTAAACGTGTTGGAAACAAAGGGTCGAGGCTTAACGGGCTTTTCCGCGCTAACGCGGCATATCCTCCGCTCCGGCATCCGTAAAGGCTCTCCGCTTCGCTCCGCCCGCTTGCGCGGCGCGCAAAGAACGCGCGGCCTTGACTGATGCCTCCGCTGCGGATGGTTCTCAGCTATGAGAAAAATGTATTTTTATCATGTTCCCAACATGAGAAAGCGCACTAACTGGCGTCGGCGTGAGCACTGCTGCCAGCCAGCGAGTTAATCGTATGCATTCGAGCAACCCCATTCTTCCGTTGGCTTTTGATCTGTGTTGAAGTTGAGGCATGAATGCAAACGGAGTGGGTGCAGGGTTTCATCGGCGAAGCCGGGCAGCGGCCGAGCGTCTGGTTGTGGAGTACACGCAGAGTGGACAGAGGCGCAAGGAGTTTTGCGCGGCGCATGGGCTGAGTGTGCATACGCTGGATGCGTGGCGCAGACGCATAGCGGGATCTCGGCAGGAAATTGTTCCTGTTGAGATCGTTGAGGATCGCGTGGCGCGACAGGGCCTAAAGCGAGCGGAAAGCATGGCGCCGAGTGCTCAGTTTCGGGTTGTGCTCGCCGCGGGTCTTCGCATCGAGGTCGCGCCTGGCTTCGATGCGGCCGAATTGCGGCGGCTGATTGCGGTGCTCGACGGCGTGCCGTTGCGCGGCGGCCTACGGCAGCCGGTGTAGCGCGTGTTGGGCATGGGCGCGGGCACACGCATCTTCGTGGCCACCGGCGTGACGGACATGAGGTTTGGGTTCAATGGGCTGTATGCTCTTGCCGCCGGTCAGTTACAGCAGGATCCGCAAAGCGGCCATCTGTTCCTGTTTGCGAATAAGCGAAGAGATAGGATGAAGATTCTTTTCTTCGATGGATCAAGCCTTTGGGTCTGTGCGCGGCGCATGGAGAAGGGGCGATTGCATTGGCCGATATCCGAAGATGGCCGTGCGCAATTGACGCGCGAAGAGTTTGCACTGTTGATTGGCGGCATCGATCTGACCATGACGACGAAGCGGAAGTGGTATCGGCGCGAGGTGGTTAAAGGAGCAACGTAACATATGAAGAAAAGGTCATGAATACAGGCGATGCGATGACTTATTTACATCTTTATTTGCAATAATAGAAGCAGATGAACCCCACTTCAAAATCCTCTTTTCCTGCTGTTCTCGACCCGGTTGTTGCGGCCGTCATGGCGCAGTTAGAAGAACAAGTGGAGGCGAAGAATCGAGTTATCTCGGCGAAGGATCAAATCATTGCTCAGTCTGAGTTGAAGATCCAGAAGCTAGAAGAAGCACTTCGCTTGGAGCGCATCCGCAAGTACGGCTCGCGATCCGAGAAGTTATCCGATCTGCAGTTGAAGTTACTCGATCTTGAGCCTGCTGTATCAAACGACGAGATCGAAACTGAGATCTCCAGCGGTCCGCTACCCGAGGCCGCGCGACGGCGCAAGCGCAAGCCGCACCCGGGGCGCAACGAGCTGCCCGCGCATCTGGAGCGGATCGAAGAGATCGTCACCTGCGCGGCCGAGCAGTGCACGTGCGGCAAGTGCGGACGCGAAACTGAAGTCATCGGCTACGAAGAGACCGAGGTGCTCGGCATGAAGCCAGCGGTGCACTTCGTGCGCGTGATCAAGCGCGAGAAGCGCGCATGCAAACGCTGCGCGGAACACGGCGTTGTGACCGCGTCGGCGCCGGTACGCATCGCGCCGAAATCGATCTTTGCCGATGAAACCATTATCGACTTCATCGTCAGGAAATATTGCGACGCATTGCCGCTTTATCGTCAGCGCGCGATTCTGATGCGCGATCTGGGCATCGATGTGGCGCTGACCACGATCAACGACGCTGTGCTGCGCGTGGGCGAGTTACTGATCCCCGTGGTCGACACGATGAAGCGCGATCTGCTCGCCGGCGGCTACATCCAGGCCGACGAAACGCACGTAGGCGTGCAGACGCCGGACAAGAAGGGCGAGAACCACAAAGCTTATTTCTGGCAGTACAGCGCACCGATGAAGGGTGTGGTCTTCGACTTCGAGATGACTCGCAGCAAACAGGTCGCCAGAGAGTTTTTCAAAGACTATGGTGGAATCCTCCACACCGACGGATACGTCGCCTATGAAAAAGACATCGGTACACAAGATCTGATTCACGCCTGCTGCTGGTCGCACGCAAGGCGTGGATTCACCGATGCCATCAAGGTACAAACAAAGGCCCATGCAACCGACGCGAAGTTGGAACGCGCCGTCGCGCTCATGGACGGCCTGTTTGCGATCGACCGCGAGGCGCGCGAGCAGAATCTCTCGCTCGACGACCGCTATGCGCTGCGGCAGGAATGCGCGCCCGCGTTGCTCGACGAGTTACATGCGCTGCTGTCCGAGATGCAAGCCTCGGGCACGATCCTGCCGCAGTCGGTGGCGGGCAAGGCGATCAACTACACGCTGAAGCGCTGGGCAGAGCTGAGGCATTTCCTCGACCATCCTATCATCGAGTTATCCACCAACTGGGCTGAAAACTCGATGCGCCCCATAGCGATCGGAAGAAAGAACTGGCTGCACTTGGGAAGCAAAGAGGCTGGCCCCAAGATCGCCGCCATCTTCAGCATCGTGGAGAGCTGCCGCAAACTCGGCGTGCCCATCCGCAAATATCTCGCCGACGTGCTGCCCGGTCTCGCCGATCGCTCCATCCAGTCGCTGGCCGAACTTACCCCGGCTGCCTACGCCGCCAAAATCGTAAAGTAGCCTACATCGCATGCCCGAACCCGTCAACCATGGCTTTGCCCGAACGGCTACGGTCAAGTTTGCAAAAGCGACCATGCCCATTGGCACCGAGGATGCCGCCAATCCTGGCTATACCCAGTATCCTGGTTCGCCGAAGCTGGAAACCTACAAGCAGTACACCACGCGCCTGGATTACACCATCAACGACAAACAACGCATCTTCCAGCGCAGCTTCATCGAGTATTACAAAAACAACGGCTCGGCCATCAAGGGAAACCTCATGGCTCTTTCTGCTGGCAAAACCGGCGAATTCTACAACGAAGTCCTCGGCCATAACTGGATGATCAACGACACCACGGTCAACACCGTCAACGTGTACTGGACCCAGATGGATGTGTTGCAGGCTGGTCAGGGGCTGGACACAACCGGATCCCCGATCTGCCTGTCCAAATACATTGCAGTGACTGAAAAAGCGAACCATTGCTACACGGAAGGCGTTCAAATCAGTGGCGCAATTTCGTCGAGCTGGTACGAGCCTACCGGCGAGAGAAGGACAACCTATGGCTTGTCGGATGCATTGACGAAAACCATCGGAAATCACACGATCTCTGCTGGCGTTGATTTAGCACATCAGTTTGCACAGGAAAATACCGATTATCCGGCTGCGCCTATCGTCAATTTCAATGGTTCGTGGACAAACTATGGCATGGCTGACTTTCTGACCGGTAACCTGTATAGCTACATGCAGGGTGGCGGAGAAATCGCCAGCGTCAAGGGGTGGATGCTCGGAATCTATGGGCAGGATCAGTACCGCGTAAAGCCTAACCTGACCGTCACCGCAGGTCTGCGCTGGGATCCGAACACGCCTCCCACCACCACCGGCGGCCGTGGTGCATCCTTTCGTCCAGGGCAGCAGAGCACCATGTTCCCCAACGCTCCCGTGGGAGAGATTTTCCCTGGGGACCAAGGGCTGAACAAAGCCTTGATGCCAACCAGCTACGGTTACTGGGAGCCGCGCATCGGCCTGAGCTATCAACCCAAGTCGTTGCCGCATACCTCCATTCGCGCAGGCTTCGGCTTGTTTACTGGGCCGCTGCCGTATTCCAGCTACAACCACAGCGCGGATATTGCACCCTTCAGTCCGACATTCACGATCTATAGCAATATAGATACGAAGATTCCCGCGAACAACGTTCAGGTTCCTTTCGATACCCCCTGGAAAGCAAATCACGTGAACAACGGCGGCACGCTGCTCTATCCAACGGGCGATCAATTCGCCTCGGGCAACTTTGCCTCTTTGAGTTACAAGCCGGCAAAGAATTCCGCCATTGTCACGCCAGTTGGTCTTCAGGCAACATTCTCCAAGGACTTCAAACTGGGTATCACCGAAAGCTGGAACTTCTCCATCGAGCAACAGTTGACGCGTGCACTTGCGCTGCATCTTGCTTATGTTGGAAGCCAGTCGTATCACCAAGCGACTATTGTCGACGCCAATGCCGGTGGTGCGGGTGCAGGCCAGGCCTCTGGTGTTCGCCCCTACAGCAACTTTGGTACCATCCTGGTCGACTCGAGCATTGGAACTTCGCCGTATCACTCCCTGCAGGTTGGGCTTGAGCAGCGTTCATTCCATGGTCTGTCCTTCCAGTCCAACTTCACTTGGGCCAAGGTTGAGGATCTAACGTCTTCGGGCAACATCTCCTTCGCCAGCGGCCTTCCCGATCCCTTCAACCTCAAATGGAATAAGGGCATCTCGGACTTGAATGTTCCTCTTGCCTCGGTAACTAATTTTGTTTACCAGACTCCTGCGTTGAACGGCCTGAATCCGATTGCCAAGCAGATATTTGGCACATGGCAGATCAGCAGCATTTATACCTTGCAGTCCGGCAAGCCGTTCGGTATCAATGGCGGCAACGGAAATAACAATGCGGGATCTCTGCAAGGCGGAGATCGTGCCGATGTTGTTGCCGGTAAGTCCGCATGGTCGCATAAGGGCGGCAGGTCAGCCTGGCTGAACGAGTATTTCAACAAGGATGCCTTCACACAGAACGCGAAGGGAACCTTCGGCACCTCTGGCCGGAATATCTTCCGTCGTCCGTATGTGAACTATGCCGACTCGGCGCTCAGCAAGAACCTCAGCTATCGCGATCGTTACAAGCTGCAGTTCCGCTTCGAACTGTTCAACACCTTCAACCACACGAGTTTCGGAACTCCCGATAATACACCGACGGATGGAACGTACGGTAAGATTACCTCGGGTGGTGATGAGGCTGCCCGTATTGGTCAGGCCAGCGTCAAGTTCTCCTTCTAGCATTCAAACTGAACCACTAGCAAAGGGACGCCGCGGAAACGCTGCGCCCCTTTTTTATCTGCGTGACGTGCGCCGTAGATCTTCCTTGAGATGTAATTCGCCCTGCACGCACTCACTGTTCCTGAACCAACACTGAAGTTGCTGTGGTCCCTCGCAGCAGAAGACCTGCATCGCGCTTGTCCCAGTTCTTCACCTGAAACTCTATCTTAGGGATGTAGTGGCGACGCGGGGCATTGTCCTGTTCGGCATCGAACTGGCAGCCTTTCTGGAATTCATAGAACCCAATCATCAAGCCGATTCTTGCCACAACGCTCGTGAGCGGGGATATGCCCAACAAAGTACTTGTGCAGGGCTATTGTAAGCGTATACATTAATTGCACGATGACATCTGCGCGACTGCTTCTTCTGATTACCGCACTCCTATTTTGCCGGACATTTAACCTGTCCGCGCAGACCGCTGCTCCCAGCGTTCCCGACTGGGAAAACCCGCATGTCTTTGGCATCGGCAAGGAGCCGGCACGCGCCAGCTATATCCCCTATGCGGACCAGAGCGCGGCGCTCGCCAAAGAGCCCTCCAGCATGACCGAGTCGCTCAATGGCTCCTGGAAGTTCAACTGGGTAAAGCGCCCCGAGTTGCGTCCCGTGGACTTCTATAAGCCTGAATTCGACGTGAGCGGCTGGAAGGAAATTCCCGTCCCATCCAACTGGGAGATGCAGGGCTACGGCACGCCCATCTACACCAACATCACCTATCCCTTCAAGCGCGACTATCCGCGCGTCAGTTCGATGCCCGACGATCATTCTTGGACGGCTTACGATCAGCGCGATCCGGTCGGCTCCTACCGCCGCGAGTTCACCGTACCCGAGCAGTGGAATGGACGCGAGGTCTATCTGCTTTTCCACGGCGTCAACTCTGCCTATTACGTGTGGATCAACGGACAGAAGGTCGGCTATAGCCAGGATGCGCGCATGACTGCCGAGTTCGACATCACGCGCTATCTCAAGCCCGGCAAGAACATCCTTGCCGTCGAGGTCTATCGCTGGTCCGACGGCAGTTATCTCGAGGATCAGGATTTCTGGCGCATGAGCGGCATCTTCCGCGACGTCACGCTGATGGCGCGCACGCCCGTCCACCTGCGCGACTTCCAGGTGCAGACGCCGCTCGACGCGGCCTATGAAAACGCCACCTTCAAGCTCCATGCGGCTCTGGCCAACGTAGGCTCGGGCGCCGTGGCCGCCTCCCTCGAAGCCCGTCTCCTCGACGACGCCGGAGCCACGGTCTTCGAGGCCACGCGCAAGCTCACCGTCTCCTCCGGCAAGGATGCGGAGATCGAGATCGAGCAGCCCGTCAAGTCGCCAAAAAAATGGTCGGCCGAAACCCCCAATCTCTACAAGCTCCTGTTGACCGTGAAAGACGCCAAAGGCAAGGTGCTCGAGACGATTCCCTGGCGCGTCGGCTTCAAGCAGTCCGAGATCAAGGGCAACCAGATGCTCTTCAACGGCAAAAAGCTCATGATCAAGGGCGTCAACCGCCACGAGTTCGATCCGGACCTGGGCCAGGTGATGACGCGCGCCTCCATGATCGCCGACATCAAGCTGATGAAGCAGAACAACATCAACGCGGTCCGCACCTGCCACTATCCCAACGTCACCGAGTGGTACGACCTGGCCGACGAGTACGGCCTCTACATTCTTGATGAAGCCAATGTCGAGTCGCACGGCTACGGCTCCAACGATATCCAGCCCATCTCGAACGGCCCCGAGTACCGCGATGCCATTGTGGACCGCCTGCGCCGCACCATCGAGCGCGACAAGAACCACGCCTCCATCATCGGCTTCTCCCTCGGCAACGAAGCCGGCTACGGCGCCAACTTCGCCGCCGCCAAGCAGTGGGCCAAGGAGCACCACCCCGAGTTCTACACCATCTACGAGCCCGGCAACAGCATCCACGGCGACGCCCTCTCGCCCATGTACGCCCGGCCCCAGGACATCGTCGCCTACTACAACAAATTCGGTAGCGGCCGGCCCTTTTTCGAGATCGAGTACGCCCACGCCATGGGCAACAGTACCGGCAACTTCCAGCAGTACTGGGACCTCTTCGAAACCACGCCCTGGGCGCATGGCGGCTTCATCTGGGACTGGGTGGACCAGGGCTTGCGGCGCAAGGGACCGTTTGGCAGAGACATATGGGCCTACGGCGGCGACTTCGGTGACAAGCCGAACGACGACAACTTCAACACCAACGGCCTGGTGCTGCCCGACCGCACCCCGCACCCCGGACTCTCCGAGGTGAAGAAGTCCTACTCCAGCATCAAGACCGAGGCCGTCGATCTGGCCGCGGGCCGGGTGCGCGTCCGCAACAAGTACAACTTTGCCACCCTCGGATTTGTCCGCGGCGAGTGGGCGCTCGAAGAGAACGGCAAAGCCATTGAGCGCGGCGACGTTCCCGTCGGCGAGTTGGCCCCGGGCACGGCCAAGGAGTTCGAGCTGGGCCTGAAACAGCCGCAGTTGAAGGCTGGCGCCGAGTACTTCCTCACCGTCTGCTTTACGCTGGCCTCCGACGAGCCCTGGGCCAAAAAAGGGCATGTCGTGGCGTGGGACCAGTTCGAGATGCCCTACAAGTCGTCGGCCGCAACGGCGCTCGATGTCAGCAAGCTGCCCACGGTAACGCTGGCCCAGATTCCTGGCTCGTGGGTCGTATCGAATGACTCGTTCTCTGTGGCCATCGACGCGATGTGGGGCTCCATCTCCTCCTACAACGTGGGCGGCCGCGAACTGCTGACCGCACCCATCGAGCCGAACTACTGGCGTGCCATTACCGACAATGACCGCGGTAACGGGATGCCGCAGCGGCAGGGCGTATGGGAGACAGCCTCATTGCACCGCTGGATTAGTGTCGTGAAGGCGGAACAGGTTTCGCCGAGCATGGTCAAGGTGACCGCCAAGGCAAAGCTGGCCGCCGGCGAGGCGACCCAGGAGTATGTGTACACGATCCGCGGCGATGGATCGATCGAAGTGGAAGCGAACTTCGATCCCGGCAAGATGCCGCTGCCAGAACTGCCGCGCTACGGCATGCAGGCCCGCCTCAGCGGCCTGCTGCGCAACGTTGCGTGGTTTGGCCGCGGCCCCCAGGAAAACTACTGGGACCGCAAGCTGGGCGCGGCCGTGGGGCTCTACGCGGACAAGGTGGACAACCTCTGGTTCGGCTACGTCGAGCCGCAGGAAACCGGCAATCGCAGCGATGTGCGCTGGGTAACACTCACCGACGACAAGGGCTTCGGACTAAAGGCTACAGGACTGCCGCTGATCAACTTCAGCGCGTGGCCCTTCCGCGCCTCCGAACTGGAGCACGAAAAGTGGCCGGTAAATCTTGGCCATAAGCACTCGGCCGAGGTAGAGTACTCCGACGACATTACTCTCAACCTCGACTACGGACAGATGGGCGTGGGCGGCGACGATAGCTGGGGTGCCCCGGTGCACAAGGAGTTTATGCTGCCCGCTGTGCCGTATACGTACAGTTACCGCCTCGAACCGGTTACCGGAGATTCGGGGAAGTAGTTCTTTTCTGCCGGAGGTGGCTTGGGGAACTTCTGAACAAGATTGCCTAATTTCGTCGAGTAACGATAGAGATGAATTTCGGCACAGACAACTGCCAAGTGGCCGTTAGTCTGTCGGTCGCAACTGAACGATCCGGCGGCCATCGCCACGAGCATTCCGCAGGGTGTGGTGCTGGCAGATGCGGGCCACGGCAACGACACCGCGTTTCGCGCGTTCCTGGAGGGGGTTGGGCTGCACCATGTGGTGGGCATTCAGAACACAACTGGCTTTCTTATTTCCGCGGCGAGCTCGGATGCGGATGTGCTGGGCATGAAGATAGGTCCCCTTGGACCGAGCCGCGCCCCAAGCGCACTGAACAAGAGTAGTCTTCAGCCATGGGGCTCCAGCCTTCAGCGGGTTTGACCTCCGT
>Ga0255348_1000854_pt1 | contig 10326 bp, 10 predicted proteins | sample CBST25v5metaG_FD_189945 | JGI IMG/M metagenome (GOLD analysis project Ga0255348, IMG submission 189945) | Peat soil microbial communities from Stordalen Mire, Sweden - C.B.S.T-25.v5 | ecosystem: Environmental > Terrestrial > Soil > Wetlands > Peat | place: Sweden: Norrbotten County, Stordalen... | reverse complement strand
ATGAAGGAGTCGGAGCCGGTGACGCGATGGCACTCGAGTACTTCGTCCCAGGCCTTCACATGCTGCTGAAAAGTGCGCACCAGCGACTCCGGGCCGGCCATCGAGAGGCGCACGAAGATCTGAATGGGCATGCCCAGCCGCTCCAGGCTGATGTCGGCGTGAAAGCCGCGGATGACGCCATGTTTCTCAAGCCGGTGAACCCGCTCAGAGACAGCGGGCGTGGTCAGTCCCACGCGCCGGCCCAATTCAGCCCAGGAGAGCCGTGCGTTCTGCTGCAGCTCTTCAATGATCTTCCAGTCGATGCGATCCAGTTCCGCAGGCTCAACGCGCTGGCTGTATCGGTTTGTGAACATGGATTCCTTCTTTCGATTACAAGGACATGAGCATCCTTTTCTTAAGAATGTAAATCCAAATCCCAAGGTTGGCCATTGAATCGCATTGCCTGTGGTTACGGCCAGGTGCGATACTTCCCAGCGTTGATAGAAGACGGAGCTTCCCCATGGCTCAAACGAAAAAAGAGAACTTGTATCAGACCGGATTTGGCAACGAGTTTGCCACCGAGGCCGTTGACGGCGCGCTGCCGCAAGGCCAGAACACGCCGCAGCATGCGCCGCTGGGGCTTTACACCGAGCAGATCAGCGGCACGGCCTTTACCGCTCCGCGGGCGCTTAATCGCCGCACCTGGAGCTACCGCATCCGGCCATCGGTGATGCACGAGCCGTATCGCGAGTTCACGCAAGCCACGCTGTTGCGCAGCGGGCCCTTCAACGAGGCGCCCACGCCGCCCAACCAGATGCGCTGGAATCCGCTCCCTATTCCGGAGAACGAGACCTATCTGGTAGACGGCCTGGTCACTCTGGGCGGCAACGGCGACCCAGGTCTGCAGGATGGAGTGGGCATTCATCTCTATGTGGCAAACACCTCCATGCAGAATCGCTTCTTCTACAACGCCGATGGAGAGATGCTGATTCTGCCTCAGCAGGGCCGCCTTCTGCTGCGCACGGAGTTGGGCATCCTTGACGTTGCGCCGGGCCAGTTGGCGGTGATTCCTCGCGGTATCAAGTTCCGCGCCGAACTGCCCGATGGCGCCGCACGCGGCTACATCTGCGAAAACTATGGGCAGAGCTTCCGGTTGCCGGAACTGGGACCGATCGGCGCGAACGGCCTGGCCAATACGCGCGACTTCCTCACGCCCGTCGCGGCCTACGAAGACCGCGAAGGCAAGTTTGAAGTGATCGCTAAATTCCTCGGCAAACTGTGGCGCGCGGAGATCGACCACTCGCCGCTGGACGTGGTCGCGTGGCACGGCAACTATGCGCCCTACAAGTACGACATGGCGCGCTTCAACTGCATCAACACGGTCGGCTTCGATCATCCCGATCCGTCCATCTTCACCGTGCTGACCGCGCCCTCGGCGCTGCCCGGAACGGCCAACGTGGACTTTGCCATCTTCCCGCCGCGCTGGATGGTGGCCGAGCACACCTTCCGGCCGCCGTGGTTCCACCGCAACATGATGAACGAATTCATGGGGCTGATCCTCGGCCAGTATGACGCCAAGGCGGAGGGATTCTTGCCTGGCGGCGCCAGCCTGCACAACTGCATGTCGGGCCATGGGCCGGACGCGGAGACCTTTGAGCGCGCCAGCAAAGACACGCTCAAGCCGCACTACATCGATGGCACGCTGGCCTTCATGTTTGAAACGCGGCTGCCCGTGCGGCCCACGCTCTTCGCGCTTGAAGAGAAGATTCTGCAGCACGAATATTACGAATGCTGGCAGAGCCTGAAGAAGAACTTCCGCGGGGCCCCCTAGCGAGGCCCGATAATCGAATCGGGAGAAAACACCTCCCGTCGTGCGCAGGAATTGAGGTTCGAGCGTTGATCGAAGAGTGGACCCGGAAGAGCTGGATCGAATCTGCCGACGATCCCGAGTGCGGCTTCCCGCTGCAGTCGCTTCCCTATTGCGTGTTTGCGGGCGAAGACCGCCGCGCGCGTGTGGGCGTCGGAATTGGCGCATTCGTTCTCGATCTGCAGCACTGCGCACGCGGCGGCCTCCTCGAAGGAATTCCGTCAGAGCTTCAGTCAGCTTGCACGGCGCGCACGCTCAATGCATTGATGGCCTGCGATGCGTTTGCGCATGCTCGACTGCGCACCCGGCTCATGGAACTGCTTGACGAGCACGCCGACCGGACAACGCGCGAGGCGGTTGCCTTGGCGCTCAAGCCAATGGCCGAATCAACACCGCTGAAGCCGGCTGAGTCGGCCAACTACACAGACTTCTACGCATCGATTCATCATGCCACCCGCGTGGGCCGGCTCTTTCGTCCCGAGCAGCCGCTCCTGCCCAACTACAAATTCGTGCCCATCGGCTACCATGGACGCGCATCGTCCGTGGTGGTGAGCGGAACGCCTATTCGTAGGCCGCATGGCCAGACAAAACCGGATGCAACCGGAATTCCCGGCTTCGGCCCAACGCGCTTTCTCGATTACGAAGTCGAGGTGGGCGCCTACATCGCCGGGAGCAATTCGCTCGGCGAACCTGTCCCCATGGATCGCGCAGCGCAACGCATCTTCGGTCTTTCGCTGGTGAATGACTGGTCGGCGCGCGATGTGCAGTCGTGGGAATACCAGCCGCTGGGGCCATTCCTCGCCAAGAGCTTTGCCACCAGCGTTTCACCGTGGGTGGTGCCGATTGCTGCACTTGAGCCGTTTCGCGTGCCGGCAGTTCCGCGCGCTGCGGACGACCCCGCGCCGCTTTCTTATCTCTACGACGCCGAGGATCAAGCGAGCGGCGCAATTGATCTGAAGCTCGAAGCGCTGCTGCTCACACCTGCGATGCGCGCCGCGGGCGATGCGCCTTATCGGATGAGCCAATCGAATCTTCGCGACCTCTATTGGACACCCGCACAGATGATCGCCCATCACACCAGCAACGGCTGCAACCTGCTGCCGGGAGATTTGCTCGCATCGGGCACAGTGTCCGGCGCAGAAGAAAGCAGCGCCGGTTGCCTGCTTGAATTGACGCACGGCGGCAAGCAGTCGATCCTGTTGCAGAACGGAGAAACCCGCACTGCGCTTGAAGATGGCGATGAAGTAATTCTGCGCGGATTCTGCCGGCGCGAAGGCTTCCCGTGCGTCACTTTGGGCGAATGCCGCGGAGTAGTCTTGCCTGCCGTTTAGCTGATCCTTCAATTCTTAAGTCAAAGGCACCCCTTACCAATCGAAAAGAAGACAATCCTCCTGTTTTTCCAATCAACTGCTCTTCAATGTCCCCATTCAGCGGCCTATCCTCATGGTCAGATGGCATGCGGGCATCCCCTGATTTCCCCGTCCCGCGCCGCGACAATCGGAGGTTTCCATGGCAACTCTTGCATCCAGCACGCTGATGGCCGGGCAGGATTTCCTGCCCTTGAAAGGCACCGACCACGTGGAGTTCTACGTGGGCAATGCGCGCCAGGCAGCCTACTACTATCGCACTGCCTTCGGCATGAACCTGGTGGCCTATGCCGGACCGGAGACTGGCCAGCGTGATCGCGCTTCGTATGTGTTGGAGCAAGGCAAGGTCCGCTTTGTGTTCACCACCGCGCTGCGCCCCGGCGGACCCATCGCGGACCATGTGGCCAAACACGGCGACGGCGTGCGCGTGGTTGCACTGTGGGTGGACGACGCGCGCCAGGCCTGGCTGGAGACCACGTCGCGCGGCGCGCGCAGCATTGCCGAGCCAACCGAAACTTCCGATGAATATGGCCGCGTGACCACCTCATCGATCGCCGCCTATGGCGACACGATTCACACCTTCGTTGACCGCGGCCACTACAACGGCGCGTTTCTGCCCGGATTTCGTGCCGAGAAGGCGGACACCGTGGCGCGGCCCACCGGTCTCAAGCACGTGGACCACATGGTGGGCAACGTGGGCTGGCACGCGATGGACGAGTGGGTGAATTTCTACGCAAACGTGATGGGCTTTCAGCTCTATCAGCACTTCGACGATAAGGACATCTCGACTGAATATTCCGCGCTGATGTCGAAGGTGATGTCGAACGGCAACGGCTACGTGAAGTTCCCCATCAACGAGCCGGCCGAGGGCCGCCGCCGCTCGCAGATTGAAGAGTATCTCGACTTCTACCAGGGCCCAGGCGTACAGCACATTGCGATGGCCACCGACGATATCCTCGCCACTGTTTCAAAGATGCAGGAGCAAGGCGTCGAGTTCCTCACCGTGCCGCATACCTATTACTCCGAGCTGGCCGCGCGCGTTGGGTCGATTGACGAGCCCATTGAAGAACTGGAGCGGCTCGGCATCCTGGTCGATCGCGACGATGAAGGGTACATGCTGCAGATCTTCACGCGGCCCGTCGAAGACCGGCCCACGCTGTTCTACGAGATCATCCAGCGCAAGGGCAGCCGGAGCTTCGGCAAGGGCAACTTCAAGGCGCTGTTTGAAGCCATTGAGCGCGAGCAGGCGCTGAGAGGGAACCTCTAATGGCGACAACTCTGGAGTTGCCCAAAGCAGCGTCCTTCCTGATCGAACAGAACTATGCGGCTTACACCACGGAGCAGCATGCGATCTGGGCCGAGTTGGTGAGCCGCCGCATGCCGCAGCTGCACCAGCACGCAGCGGCAGAGTATTTGGATGGCTTCGAGGCGCTCTGCCTCCCTTACGATCGGCTACCCAACCTGGCCTCTGTTTCAGCCAAGCTGCAACGCCGCACCGGCTGGAACGCGACGCCGGTGAGTGGCTTCATGCCCTCACCCGCTTTCTTTGAGATGCTCGCTGCGCGCCGCTTTCCCACCACCACGTGGCTGCGCGATCGCGAGTCTCTCGAATACACGCCTGAGCCGGACATCTTTCACGATGTCTTCGGCCATGTGCCGATGCACGCGCATCCGGTCTTCGCGGATTTCCTCGCGCACTACGGGGAGGTGTGTTCGCGGATCTTCGACGAAGCAATTCTTGAGCGCATCGGGCGCGTCTTCTGGTACACGGTGGAGTTCGGCCTCATACGCCAGGCGGGAGAGGTGAAGGTCTACGGCAGCGGACTCATCAGCTCGAACGGCGAGTGCAGCAACGTGATCCAAGGCGGCTGCGCGGTGCGGCCATTCAATTTGAATGAAGTGCTGCGCACGCCGGTCAAAGTGGACCAGATGCACCACGTCTTATTTGCGATTGAGCGCTTTGAAGAAATCTTCGAAGCAATGCACACGCTGGAAGCGCGCATCGAGCGTGGCTCGCGATTGGACGACTGAAGCGCGCGGTTCGTCTCAATCAGCAGCGCTCTACGGCAAGCCCCACCGCGTTGCCGCCGCCGAGGCACAGCGCGGCAATTCCCTTGCTCTTGCCGTAGCGTTCCATCGCATAGAGCAGCGTGGTCAGCACGCGCGCGCCACTCGCGCCGATGGGATGGCCGATGGCCACCGCGCCTCCGTGCACATTCACTTTCTCCGGATCGAGATCCAAGTCGCGCAGCACGGCCAAGGCCTGCACGGCAAACGCTTCGTTCAATTCAAACAGATCCACATCGTCCAGCGACCAGCCGGCTCTTTCCGCCGCTTTGCGCACTGCCTCAATCGGCGCCAGGCCAAACCATTCCGGCTCGCCGCCGCTGGTGGATTGCGCGCGGATCACGGCCATCGGCTTCAGGCCCAATGCCTGCGCGCGTTCCGCACTGGTGACCACAAGCGCAGCAGCGCCATCGCTCACGCCCGGTGAGTTGCCCGCGGTGACCGTGCCGTCTTTTTGAAATGCCGGCTTCAGTCCGGCGAGAATCGCAGCAGTGGTTTCAGGACGAACAGATTCATCTGCGTCGAAGATGCGGCGAGGTGCGCCCTTCTTTGCCGCTGCAACCTCTACGGCAAGGATCTCATCGCGAAAGAACCCCGCGGCGGTAGCAGCGGCAGCGCGGCGATGCGACTCAGCGGCGAAGGCATCCTGCTCGTCGCGGCCGATGCCGTATTTCGCAGCAATCATCTCCGCGCCCACTCCCATGTGAAAGCCCTTGTACGCCTCCCACAGGCCGTCGTTGATCATCGAATCGACGAGTGCTCCGTTGCCCATGCGATAGCCCGCGCGCGCCTGCGGCAGCAGGTAGGGCGCGTTGGTCATCGACTCCATGCCGCCGGCGACAACCATCTCCGCATTGCCGGTTTGAATGGCCTGCGCCGCTAGCGAAACGGCCTTCAATCCTGAACCGCAGACCTGGTTCACCGTGAATGCGCCCGCCTGCGGTGAGAGACCGCCGTAAATCGCAGCCTGGCGCGCGGGGTTCTGGCCGAGACCGGCCTGCAAGACGCAGCCCATGATGCACTCGTCTGGACTTTTGAGCTGGAGGTCTGTTGCGTCACCGGAGACGGGATCGGCCTGTGGGATGGTTCCGAAGCCAGCTCGCCGCACGGCCTCACGCACAACCAGCGCGCCCAACTGCGGCGAAGAAAACGACTGCAACGATCCCTGGAATTTTCCCACCGGGGTGCGCACCGCCGAAACAATCACAGCCTCTCTCATGTGGAAAGCTCCAAGGGGACTTTGAAATCCACTTCTATTCTTCAGATTCGCCCGGCGGCGCGGAGATCGCGAATCTCTTCGCCATCGAAGATGCGCGAGCGAATGAGGAAACGAACGCCCTCGCCGTTGTCGAGCGAGAACATGCCGCCGCGGCCGGGAACCACGTCGAGCGTGAGCTGCGTGTGCTTCCAATATTCGAACTGGCTCTTGCTCATATAGAAGGGCTCGCCGTCGACTTCGCCGAGTTGCACGTCCGAGTCGCCCACCATGAACTCGCCGCGCGGATAGCACATCGGAGAGCTCCCGTCGCAGCAGCCCCCCGACTGATGAAACATCAGCGGGCCGTGCTTCTCACGCAGGACGCGAATCAAGTGGATGGCGAGATCGTTGGCGAGAACCTGCTGCGGGATTTCGGCCATCGATCCTCCACACTCTCAGCTACTCGTCGGTGCTTTTCAGCCCGCTCTTTTCGTTCGTCGGTTTAGTATCATCGAGTCCCGACGAATCGGCTGGATCGACGGTTCCCAGAGAATCGTTCACTATGCCGTCTTTGGTTTTCTCTTCCGCATCGGGATCACGTTCAACGTTCACACGCCTGGTTGCATCGGCCATGCTCGGCACCTCTACAGAACTGAGATGCCAAAGCCGACCGGCACGGTCTTTCTAATCCCTATTCCCTAATCCCAATTCCCTGTTCTTAGAAGAAGCCAAGCTTCTTGGGGCTGTAACTGACCAGCAGGTTCTTCGTCTGCTGATAATGGTCCAGCATCATGCTATGCGTCTCGCGGCCAATGCCGGATTGCTTGTAGCCTCCGAAGGCCGCGTGCGCCGGATAGGCGTGGTAGCAGTTGGTCCAGACGCGGCCTGCCTGAATGGCGCGGCCCATCTGGTAGCAGCGGTTGGCGTCGCGGCTCCAGAGGCCCGCGCCGAGGCCGTAGAGCGTGTCGTTCGCAATTTCGAGTGCGTCCGCTTCGGTCTTGAACGTGGTCACCGAGACAACCGGTCCGAAGATCTCTTCCTGAAAAATCCTCATGCGATTGTGGCCGCGGAAGACGGTGGGCTGCATGTAATAGCCGCCCTCCAGTTCGCCGCCCAGGTGAGCGCGGCTGCCGCCGGCCAGTAACTCGGCGCCTTCCTTGTGACCGATGTCGATGTAACTCAGGATTTTTTCCAATTGCTCGCTGGAAGCCTGCGCGCCGATCATGGTATCGCTCTCCAGCGGGCTCGCCTGCTTGATGGCGGCCACGCGCTTGAGTGCACGCTCCATGAAGCGGTCGTAGATGCTCTCCTGAATGAGCGCGCGGCTGGGGCAGGTGCAGACCTCACCCTGGTTGAGCGCGAACATCACGAAACCTTCAATGGCCTTGTCGAAGAAGTCGTCGTCTTCCTGCAGCACATCGGCGAAGAAAATATTCGGCGATTTGCCGCCCAACTCCAGCGTGACCGGAATCAGGTTCTGGCTGGCATACTGCATGATCAGCCGCCCCGTAGTTGTCTCGCCGGTGAAGGCGATCTTGGCCACGCGCGAGCTTGAAGCCAGCGGCTTGCCCGCTTCCAGGCCAAAGCCGTTGACAATGTTGAGCACGCCGGGGGGCAGCAGGTCGCCCACCAGTTCCGCCCACACAAGAATGCTGGCGGGAGTCTGCTCGGCCGGCTTGAGCACCACGCAGTTGCCTGCGGCGATGGCCGGCGCCAGCTTCCATGTGGCCATCAGAATGGGGAAGTTCCACGGAATGATCTGCCCCACCACGCCCAGCGGCTCATGGAAGTGGTAGGCAACCGTGTCGTGATCGATCTCAGAAATCGCGCCTTCCTGGGCGCGGATGCAGCCGGCAAAATAGCGCCAGTGGTCGATGGCCAGGGGGATATCGGCGGCCATGGTCTCGCGGATCGGCTTGCCGTTGTCCCAGGTTTCGGCCAGCGCCAGCACATCGAGATTGTCCTCCATCCGCTGCGCAATCTGGTTCATGATATTGGCGCGATGGGTGGGGCTGGTATGGCCCCAGCTCTGCCGCGCCGCGTGGGCCGCATCGAGCGCCAGCTCAATATCCTTCGCACTGGAGCGCGGAATCTCACAGAAAGTCCTCCCGGTGACCGGGGTGATGTTTTCAAAGTACTGGCCGGAGGCGGGCTCAAGCCACTTGCCGCCGATGTAATTGCCGTAACGCGCGCGAAAGCTCACTTTATCGCTGAGCTTGCCAGGATGCACTGCGGTTGCTGTCGCCATTGAGTTCCTCCAGGAGGGAAATACCGCGCTGGTACAGGCGCAGGGGACGCGGCGCAGGAATCATACACGCGCTCCTGCCAGAATCGGCAAGCCCCCTTCGCAAAGCTTTTGAATCGCCCTCATCTAGGCTCTTGAATCGAAAGTCACGCGCAGAACGGTCGCATTTCCAGCCTGCTTTCGGTCGTGATCGAAGTCACCGGTCGATCGGAGGCATTCGCACTATTTATAATTTGTGGTGACGGGTGCGCCATCCTGGAGCCGTCGAATGTTCTGAAGGCGAGGTAACGATGGAACCGACAGCGATTCCAGCGGCGGTGAAAGTGGAAGCCAAGGAGGCTGTTCCCATGCGGCAGGCTGAAAAAGAGACGACCCTCGAGCTTTTCAACTCTGCCGAGGCCAATGCGCTCCGCGCGGAGATTATTCACGTAGGCCGCAAGCTTTGGGACCGGCAGTACGTGGACGGGAACGGCGGCAACATCAGCGTGCGACTGGGCGCGAACTTCGTGCTCTGCACGCCCACCATGCTCAGCAAGGCTGACCTCGAAGTCGCCGACATCTGCCTCTCCGATCTGAACGGAAAGATTCTGGCCGGCGATCGCACGCTGACCAGCGAACTGCTTCTGCACCTTGAGATTTACAAGGCCAACCCCAGGGCCAGGGCGGTCGTGCATTGCCATCCGCCCCACGCCACGGCGTTTGCGATTGCGGGGAAGGTTCCGCCCAACGGACTCATTCCGGAGTACGAGGTATTCATCGGGCCGGCGGCCGTTGCGCCCTATGAAACCCCGGGCACGCAGGCGTTTGCCGAAACTATTCTGCCATTCGTGCATGAGCACAACACCATCCTGCTCCAGAATCATGGGCTGGTTTGCTGGTCCGATACGGTGACCCACGCCGAGTGGCTGTGCGAGATCATGGACACCTATTGCAGGACCTACCTGATCGCCAAGCAGATCGGCGAGCCTCTGAACGTGATTCCCGAGGACAAGATCGACGACATTCTGCGCCGCAAGCAGTGGATGGGCCTGCCGGACGCGCGCATGGCGCGGATTGGCGGCGATCCGCGGGGCAGCGAACCGAAGAACGCAGCGGAGGTTGTGGAACTGGTGAAGCGCACGGCGGCGGGGTCACAAAACAGAGCCTAGGAACGGAAGCTCACAGTTACACAGCGCCCCCTCCCCCACTCCCCCGGACTTTTTGGGCAAAGTCTTGATTCTATTGCCTTTGCCGAGGGGATACAACCTCAAAGTCTTTATTTCAAAGAACTTAGACATCAAAATCTTGAAAACATTGAACTTAAGCGGCACGTGCGTCCGTACGGGCCGTGCTGGGTGTTGCGGCGGGTCCGCAGAGCCTACAGCTCTCGATTTCATGATAGCGGCTTGAGGGAAATGGTCTGCAAACGGGATGGGGATGGAAGTCGCTGAAACTAAATATAGATACACTTGGGGTGGAAGAGTCGGGGCTTGACAAATTCGCCACTGGCAGCGGAACTAGGGCCTGTTAACACTACTGGGGTGGACGGCGTTGCGGATGAAAATCGGGCCAGACGAGGCGGAGGACGAAGGCTTAGGCTATTCCCAGGCGAGGACGACAACGA
>Ga0255348_1000853_pt1 | contig 10334 bp, 4 predicted proteins | sample CBST25v5metaG_FD_189945 | JGI IMG/M metagenome (GOLD analysis project Ga0255348, IMG submission 189945) | Peat soil microbial communities from Stordalen Mire, Sweden - C.B.S.T-25.v5 | ecosystem: Environmental > Terrestrial > Soil > Wetlands > Peat | place: Sweden: Norrbotten County, Stordalen... | reverse complement strand
GCCAGCGCCCCTTTTCAAAAGTCGGCCCGGCTCAGAGATCTGTTGCGCTACATGGCAGAGAGATCTCTCTGCCATGTAGCGCAACAGATCTCTGAGCCGGGCCGACTTTTGAAAAGGGGCGCTGGCCGTAATTCTCTCGATCAACTGCCATCTGGTGTCCGCCTGCAGTTCCGGATCTACTTCCTTCATCAGCGCTTCATCCCATTCTCAGCTCAATCCAGTCTACAGCGGTTCCAGAGTCGCTGTAGCCAGGAACCATGGAGATTGAGTGCCATTTTCCTCAAGAAAAAGCCACCTGCCAACACTCTTGGAAAGTCTAAGTGGATTCGCAAAATGCTCTGATTGTAGCGCATCCCACGCACAAGCGAAGAGCCCTTCGGAGCAGCGGCTCCCTGACGATTCCCTCAGAATGATCTCTGCTGATGCCTTCCCCGGAAGAACGCCAAATGAAGGCCCATCCCCCATGTTTATGGGTGTTCTTGCGTGTTTTTCTGCGACTCACATGTAAATCGCATTGATTCCAAAAGATTTTTGCAGTGAGTCCCTTTTCCAACGTATGCGCTTTCCACAACACTCGTGAACGGCTTGTGAACTCCGGTTTGTTGTGGTGCAAAACGCCGGCGCCAGGCCCGATTCTCCAGAACCGTGAAGGGCTCATCATGAACGATCTTGCACAACGCTTCGGGCAGAACCCCATTCTCAGACCCAGCGACCTGCGCCCGAGCGTGGAAGGCATGGAAGTGACCTGCCTTCTGAATCCGGGAGTGTTTCGATACCAGGACAAAACCTGGCTGCTGGTCAGGGTGGCGGAGCGCCCGGCACAGGTACCGGGTAAAACCACCTTCCCCATTCTCAGCCCAGACGGACGGCTTGAGGTGCTTGAATTCAACTCCGGCGATTCCCGGCTCGACCTGAGCGATCCCCGCATTATCAACTTTGACGGGCGGGACTACCTTACCACCCTCTCTCACTTGCGCCTGCTGGCGAGCAGCGACGGCATTCATTTTGCCGAGCCGGAGCATTGCCCGCCCATGATGGGCCGCGGGGAACTGGAAACCTACGGCATCGAGGACTGTCGCGTCGCGAAGATCGGCGAAACCTATTGCATGACCTACACGCAGGTTTCCAGTCACGGCGTGGGCGTCGGGCTGCGCACCACCCGCGATTGGAAGGATTTTGCTCATGAGGGCATGATCCTGCCTCCTCACAACAAGGATTGCGCGCTCTTCGAGGCGAAGATTGGCGGCAAATACTACGCGCTGCACCGCCCCAGCAGTCCGGAGCTGGGCGGCAATTACATCTGGCTGGCCGAGTCGCCCGACCTGATTCACTGGGGCAACCATCGCTGCCTGGCCCATAGCCGCGAAGGTTACTGGGACAGCGCGCGGGTGGGAGCCGGCGCCGCGCCGATCCGCACCGCCAAGGGATGGCTGGAAATTTATCACGGCGCCACGAAGGAAAACCGCTACTGCCTCGGCGCGCTGCTGCTCGACCTCGATGAGCCCTGGCGGGTGCTGGCGCGTTCCGAGACGCCCATCATGCAGCCGATGGCTCCCTATGAGCGCGAAGGCTTCTTCGGCGAGGTCATCTTTACCAATGGCCACCTCGTCGAGGGCGACCGCGTCACTCTGTACTACGGCGCGGCCGACAGCGTGATTTGCGCCGCTCATCTCTCCATTCAGAGCATTCTGGACAGCCTTGTTCCTGCCCCGGGAGCCAAAGCATGAGCCGCCTGCGCAAGGAACTTGAAGTCTTTCTTCGCTGCTCCCGCTCCATGCAGGTACTGATGGTTTCCAACATGATCTATGCCTTGGTCCTGCCTGTGATCGAGGTCTTCGTGGCGGCTTACGTCATGCGGAACTCGCACGCCGTGGCCAAGGTGGTTACCTATCAGTTATCGATCTACGCGGCCACGCCCATCGCTTTCTATTTGAACGGCAAGCTTCTGGGCCGCATCGGCGCCAAGCATCTGTATGCCGCCGGCATGGTGCTGTCGGGCGTGGCCATGATGCTGATGATGCAACTGAGCATCCTGACGCCGGTTGGCGTTGCCACTTCGGGATTCACCATGGGGCTGGCCACCGGCATCTTCTGGGCCAACCGCGGATTCCTGGCCCTGACCGCCACCAACGACGGCAACCGCAATTACTACTACGGCCTGGAAAACTTCATTGCCTCTCTGGCCGCGGTCGTGGTTCCGGCCCTCATCGGCTGGTTCATCAGCGGCACCACTCTCTACGGCTGGCTGGGCGGCGTTCCCAACCGCGCCTACCACATCGTCGCCATCGTGGTCTTTGGCCTGACCGTCCTGGCCGCCGGCATTCTGGAGCGCGGCACATTTAGCGATCCCGAACATACCCGCTTTGTCTATTTCCGTTTTCATCCCCTGTGGTGGAAAATGCTGCAGTTGGCCCTGCTCAAAGGCCTGGCACAGGGATACATCGTTACCGCGCCTGCCATGCTCATCATGATGCTGGTGGGCGAGGAGGGGACTCTGGGCGCGACCCAGGCCATCGGCGGCGTGTTCTCCGCCTTCCTCATGTATATGGTCGGGCGCATCGCGGCGCCCCAGCATCGCAGGATCGTCTTTGCAGCCGGCCTGCTGCTGTTTCTGCTGGGCGCGGTCACCAACACCTTGCTCTTTAACGCCGTGGGCGTGCTGATTTTCATCGGGTGCCTCATCGTGGCCAAGCCGCTGCTGGATATTGCTTACTATCCGATCCAGTTGCAGGTGGTCGATGTGGTCTCCCGTCTGGAGAATCGCAACCAGTACGCCTATATCTTCAACCATGAATTCGGACTGTTTACGGGGCGCTGCCTGGGCTGTGGATTGTTCCTGGGCATCGCCGGCTGGTGGTCTGGAATTGCAGCGCTCAAATACGCCTTACCGGTCATTGCGCTGCTGCAGTTGTTGTCCATCCGTGTGGCGGGACAGATCTCTAAAGGTCTGGATGCAGCGGGCAGAACCTCCACTGCCTCTAGCATCACCGGAAGCGCGAAGGAGGCCTGAAAAAATGATTTATAGGAGACACATGATGACACAAAGAAGTCTCAAGGCGCGAAACACAATGCGTTTGGCGGTCTGGCTGTTGGCGGTGTTCGGCATGGTTGCCGGCATCCCCGGCCTGGCCCAATCGGGCAGGGGTACTTTGACCGGCTCAGTAAAGGACTCTACGGGAGCAGTCGTTCCCGGCGTTTCCATCAGCCTGAAAGAGATCAATACGGGGAGCAAGCGGCAAGTTAGCGCGAGCGGAGAAGGTCTCTACACATTTCCCGAGCTTTCTCCCGGAATCTATTCTCTGACCATAACCTCTCCAGGGTTTCAGTCTTACATCCAAAACGGAATTACTGTAAACGTTGGCAGTACCGCAACGGTCAACGCCGTATTGACGGTAGGTTCGGATACGGAGTCCGTCACCGTAACTGGCGACGCATCACAGTTACAGACTGAATCCTCCGACATTGGCACCACGGTTCCAACCGAAATGATCGAAGACCTTCCGCTTCAGTTCAGCGGATCGCCTCGCAACCCCCTGCAATTTGTGCAGTTGACTCCAGGGTTTTCCGGCTCTAACACCAACTCCCCAACAGAACAGGGAGGGTTCAAGCTGAATGGCGGCCAGCAGGGCGGCACAGACATTCTGGTCGATGGAGCTACCATTGAATTGGCGTCTGTTAACATGCAGATGAATTATGGAATCAGCGTTGAAGCGGTGCAAGAGTTCAAGGTGATGACAAACACCTTCGATGCTCAGTACGGAAGAATGAGCGGAGGTCTTGTCAACCTGGTAACCAAGTCGGGCAGCAATAGCCTGCATGGATCTTTCTATGACATTCTGAAAAACAAGGTGTTGGATGCCAATAGCTGGATCAATAACTTGCAGCACTCACCAAAACCCGTCGACACGCAAAACGATTTCGGTGCCTTTATCTCTGGCCCGGTCTATATCCCAAAGCTCTATAACGGTCGTGACAAGACCTTCTTCATGTTCAACTATGAAGGCTTCCGGTTCAATTCAGGAGGAAGCAGTCTGAACGGGGCGCCCACGCAAGCCATGCTGAAGGGCGACTTCTCTGCTCTGCTTACACCTGTTACGGTCTACGGTCATACCTACCCGGCACACATCATTTACGATTACTCTACCTGCACGGGTTCAAATCAAGGAAAGACGTGCCAGGCCTACCCGGGCAACATAATTACCCAAGCGCCCGATCCAATCTCTAAGGCCGCGATGCCCTATCTTCCCCAGGCGCCCGCGACTGCCACTTCGCCTTACCAGAATCTCTATCAGTCTTCGCTGAATGTAACCAACGCCAACATGTACGAGATGCGCATTGATCAGAACATTGGGGCGAAACAGAAAATCAGCGGCAGTTATGACTATGATTGGCGCCCTACCGGGTATGTTATTAACGGTGCTCCCCTGGATGCGAGTTCTACCAATCAAAGGACGCACTATGTGCGCTTTGGGTACGACTATATCTTCAAGCCAAACCTTTTGAACCACTTTAACGCCGGCTTCAGCCGCCGCTATCGTCAGGAGTTCAGCGGCATAGGAAGCTACGGAGGAAATTGGCCGAGCAAAATTGGACTGAAGGGAGTCGAGAACACAACATTCCCTGTCTTCGATTTTGCTTACGAAAACCGGGCAGCTATTCCAAGCGATGGAGCCAGCCAGTTCTACGACAACACGTACCAATATAACGACACAGTTTCATGGCAGCATGGCCGCAATAGCTTCAACTTTGGCTTTGAAACGCGCTTGCAACAGTTCAACCTCAACCTATTGACTGGTACATCTGGTCAATTCCACTTCACTACAGGACCAACCAGCACAACAAACGATTCCAACTCTGGATTCGGATTCGCTAGTTTCTATCGCGGGGCTGCTTCAACTGCATACATAGCATTGCCAGAGGAACTAGGATGGCGCGTGAAGTACTATGCCGGCTTTGTACAGGACAACTGGAAGGTCAGTTCCAAGCTGACCGCGAATCTTGGCTTCCGGTATGAAATTCCAACACCTGTAACTGAGGCGCACGGTCGCCAGTCGTATATCGATCCAACGCTTGCAAATCCCGGTGCAGGGAACCTGCCTGGAGCCTATGTCTTTCTTGGTAGCGGTACGGGAAGATTAGGCAAGAATGGCGGGCAGGATACCTTCCATAGCTCGTATGGTCCGCGCATCGGACTCGCCTATCAGGTAAGGCCGAGTACCGTAGTTCGGGCAGGCTACGGAATCTACTATCAGAACCTGAAGATTGGCGGCTTCGGCGAAAACGACTCCGCCGGATTCTTTGGAAATTACACCTACCCCAGCTCTGCCAGTCCGCAGACTCCGGCAGTCATCCTATCGCAAATCACGGCTTATCCAGGGGCGACGCCGCCATTTATCGACCCCACGGTGATGAATGGCCTTAAGCCTACATTCATTCTGTCGAAGACTGCTCGTCCGGGAACCACACAATCATGGACCCTCGATGTGGAACAGCAACTCCCCGGAAAAGTAGTTGTGGATATTGCCTATGTCGGAGACCATGGCGATCATTTGCAGACCTTTATGCACGACCCAAATCAGGGAAATCCAGCAGATCAGGTGCGCGGCGCATGTTTGGAAGTCAATATCAAGGACCAAGCCAACAGTTCAGCATGCGCAGGCCAAACTGCTGTTGCGGCGCCGTATGTCGGATTCACAGGTACGGTTTCACAGGCACTCCGGCCGTTTCCGCAGTATGACAACGCACAAGTCGATTCTGTCACCATGTCCGATCCCTTTGGCGTCTACACGTATGAGGCTCTCCAGGTGCAGGCGCAAAAGCGAATTTCTCAAGGCTTTACGCTACTCGTGAACTATACCTGGTCGAAGACACTGACCAATGCAGATTCGGAGTATCCATCCCAGTCCGCATGGAATGGAAATGGTAACTCCGGGGCTCTGAACACGTATAACCTCAAGGCAGAAAAGGGGCTCAGCCAGTACGACATCCCTCAACGCCTGATTCTGAGTTACACGTATCAACTGCCCTTCGGCAAAGGAAAGAGATTTGCCAACAGGGGAGGAGTTGTCAACGCGCTGGCCGGTGGCTGGCAGTTTGCGGGCGTCCAGACCTACCAGGGAGGAACCCCGCTTTCTGTAGGTTCTCCGAATTGGGACTCGGGAATCTTTGCCGGTAACCTTGGCGCAAGTGCTCGTCCCAACTACGTCTCAGGGCAAAAGATGAATGGTTATCACGGTGGTGGCTGGGTCTGGGGACAAAGCCGTAGACTGAATCCGGCTGCATTTACCGTTGCTCCTAACTTCACCTTTGGCAATGCGCCGCGTGCGCTCACGGTTCGTGAGTTTGCCAGTCACAGTGAAGACTTGAACCTTTCCAAACAGATTCCCATGCACACGGAAAGAGTGAAGACGGTCTTCCGAGTGGAATTCTTTAACGCGTTCAATCGAGCTGGTCAATTTACCGGCTTCAACACACAGGCCGGCGAAGATGGTTTTGGACAGGCCTCGAGTCGCCAAAACTCTCCACGCAACATTCAAGGCAACCTCAAAGTATCGTTTTAGCACACCAATATCTCCCGGGCCTCTGCACAGAGGTCCGGGAGATAGGATTGATGATGTTCCACCTCCTTCATGCTACTTGTGGCCGCTGATCGAAGTTATAGCCGCTGCGTATGCAGCGTAAGCGATCCACCACCGCGATTCCGTCACGGTAACTGCACAAGAGATGCCCCTTTCTGCCGGTATTCCATACATTGATTAGCTGCACATCTACAATTCCAGGAGTTATACGACATGGTCACCTTTGGAAAACTGGATCGCCGCGAGTTCCTTACCCTTTCGGCACTCGCGAGCGCGGCAACCCTGCTGCCGCAGTCCTTGCGCGCCGCTCAACCATCTGCCTCCGGCCTTGTTTCTCTTCAGGTGATCGGCGATGCAAAAAGCGGATATGGCGTTGCGATTCTCTACCGCGGACAAGTTATCGCGCGGCATCATCAAGGCGGAGAGTTTTCTGCCATCTTCCAAAACAGCGAGCGCAGTCTTGAAGACCGTGTTGATAATTGGAAAGCCACCTCGCAGAACGGAGATCGGACCAGCGTTCATCTCACCGGAGAAATGCAACTCGCGAATCTGCGTACCACCGTCTTTGCCGATGTGAAGTACGAAGCCCTTCCCTCGCAAGTGGTGAAGAAAACAATTCAGTTGCATCAGGATGATATGTTCACGCTGCTTTACCAGCTCACCAATCGCCTGGAGCCTGAAGCAGCGCCAGAAAAACTATGGAGCTTCGATCACGCAGATTGCAAAGGTGGCGCGCTGCACGAGTATTTTCCTGCCGCCGGTTTTCGCACGCACAGTGGCGTAACTGTCGGGCTGCTCACCGATTCCGGTTATCGCAATCAATGGAGCCGGATCATACGGCGCGATGGAACGCCTGTAAAGCCCGCGCCGGCCAGCATTCCTGATCTGAATCTCTATCTTCTTCCCACGGCCGCCGAGCGCGCACAACAGGGAGCTTTCATTCAGCAGACATTCGGTGAGGCTACAGTTCAGTTATCGGGAGAAGGTTCCCGTACGCGAGTTGGCCTACCCGCGGTTTCGCACTGGAGAAAAAATGGCGCTATTCGAGTCGAACAGCAAGGCGATGTTGTCAAGCTGTTTCCAGATTCAGCGGAGGACTATGTTCTTTTGCCATTCCAGGCAAAGGGAGGCGAGGAATTTTCCGTGCGTCTCAAATATCGCTCCGCGGCCCAGATAGCGATTCACGCATGGGATACAAACGACCAGTTTCAAAAGCTTACCGATCTGACGCTCTTTAATGACACGGCGCCGGAGTCTCCGGCAGCCTTCACTGAGTTTCATCAATCATTTGTTGTGCCCGAGCTGCAAGGTACAGGCGCCGCACTCGCTTTTTCCCTCACGAACTTTGGAGAAGGACGCGCGCGTAAGGATGGCCACCTTCCAGCGATAGAACTGCGAGATATTGAAATTTTTCGCATCGCGACGCAAGGCGAACCCTATCACCACCTGGAGATGGGCCGCGCGCAAGCGAAGACGGTCTTTATCTTCGCCAGCGATTCGGTTCCCGACACGATCGGAGGTTATCGCCTTGCCAGCCAGCTTCATCTCGCCGATGGTCTTGGGTTCCAAGGGGGCGAAACGGAGAAGATACTTTATGCGGACGTGATGATGTTGAGTTGGAGCGCAGACCTGGAAGGGATTCGTCCCATGTTAGCGCCCAGCATCTGGTATTCGGCCGCCGGCGAGATGTATCTGCGCGATAGCTTCTACGCTCTCAACGGAATTCACAATCGCGAACTGAATGAACGGGTCTTTGCCCTCTGGGCCGATAACCAGGGCGAAAACGGAGCCATCAACACCCTGGTGGAACCGAGCATTGCGAATCTGGAACGCAAGTCCAATGACTCAACGCCGCTGTGGTTGATGTGGGCGCTTCTCAATCGCCGTCGATTCGGCACCAAGCTTCCAATGGATAAAATCAGGCGGGCGGCGGAGTATTGTCTGGCTGCTTACGATCCCAAACATACGGCAATTTGCACGGCCAAGTTTGTCGTGGGCCAACTCGACGTAATCCAATATCCGGAAGGCACCAGCATCCTCTGCGAAAATCAGGGAATCCTTGCCGTACTTCTGAGAGTCATCCGCGAGTTACAGATTCCGCAACTGAGTGCATCCATCTCTGATAGTTATATTGCCAAGGCGGAATCAGCTTATCGAAGTTACTATGATGCGGATCGTGGATTCATGGCTCCGGCGCGGAATATTCACGATGCAATAGGCCTTTCCGATATTTTTCCCGAGTTCCTGTCACTCTGGCTCTTCAAGCGGAAGATACTGACTGATGCCATGGTTGTAAGTCACCTCGACCATGTTCCGGTCATGTTACCGAGAAGTGATTGTCCCTTTCCCGGCGAGGGCGGATCTGTGCGGCCGATTTTTATTGGCCTGCCTCCAGCGGAGAAAGGGTGGCGCTACTTTACGGAAAAATGGCACCCGATGGTGAGCGATTCCTACGCGGCAAGCTATGCCGATAAGGCGGCGGACGGCGTTTATTACAACGGTGGAAGTTGGATGAGGGTTGAAGTCTGCGGGTATGTCACAGGCAAACTTCATGGATGGCAACCAGCGGAACGCGCAATTGCCAACCGGCTTTGGGCCGAAATCCACACTGACAGCGACTTCCCGACAAGCCAGGAGTATTTGCCGACCGAGTCAAAGAATCCATTCTATGGGTATCATCGCGTCTTCGCATGGAACTCGTTTGTGCTTCAGGCTCTTGAACTGACTGGGCTGCGCAGGGCTGAGATGGACCCTGACTACCAGCGACAATCGAGGCCGATTCACACGATCAGGACGAAGGCGACAGATGCCAAGTTGTTACGGCCCGGGGAGTGAGAAGGGACGTAATGCGTGAGCGTCCATAGTGGAAGATGGTCTGTTGCGGAATCATGAGTGCAGTGTCCAAGCTATGGACATGATGACACTTGAGAGATATTTCAACGATAAAGGGAGCTTCGGTTGTGGATGAACCGAAGCTCCCTTTATCGTTTCTCCGAGCTGGCAGAACCGTCTCATACGGTTGAATTTCTCCTCCATGACGAGAGGATCTGCATTTTCTGCTGGCGTGTTGTACCTCGTCAGGAATAAAATGAAATCGGAGATTCTGGGGGATTATTGCAGATATTTGTCGCAAACGCTCTTTGCTTGCACCAGCTTGTCGAAGCACTTCACTTTGCGATGATTGATGGCGGCCAGAATAACTGAAGAGCAATCTTCCCTGCAGATGGAAAACTCTACCAATCGGCAAGCCGGCACGATTTTAAGTTCTTTGACTGCGTCAATAGTGGTCAGACCTCTTTGCGCACGCGCGCAAGGAGGCTGTTTTGGGTGCAGAGCCCTTCGTGAAAACTGCTGCAATCGTTCCCGGTGTGGGAGACGATCAGGCTAGCAGTAAGCTGCACCAAAGCCGAATTCAACGCGCTGGCAGAAGACGCCGAAAAGTATTTGGCGATGAAGCAAAAGTTCAGAAAAGATCAGAACGTCATGGCTCGACCCCGCGGGAAGAGCCTTGATCCTGATGCTTGAGGTGCTGTGATCCATGATGATCCTTCGTATTCATCCTTCCGACAATGTTGCGGTCGCGCTGCACGCGCTTACGGCAGGCGAAAGCGTTGAAGGCGGCCTTACTGCCCTGAGCAGTGTTCCGGCGGGACACAAGATTGCGCTCTGCGCGATTCAAGCGGGAGAAGCTGTCATCAAGTACGGCTATCCGATCGGCGTAGCCAGCCGCGAGATTCGCCCCGGCGAGCATATTCA
>Ga0255348_1000849_pt1 | contig 10369 bp, 7 predicted proteins | sample CBST25v5metaG_FD_189945 | JGI IMG/M metagenome (GOLD analysis project Ga0255348, IMG submission 189945) | Peat soil microbial communities from Stordalen Mire, Sweden - C.B.S.T-25.v5 | ecosystem: Environmental > Terrestrial > Soil > Wetlands > Peat | place: Sweden: Norrbotten County, Stordalen... | reverse complement strand
GGCATATGTGTTCACTGTCACTCGTGGCCGACCCGCCGCAGGCAAATGGCCATTCGGCAATGCATCGATGTAAACCGTCAATCCAGATTCGCCGCACACGGCAGCGAGGTGAATCCATTTTGCTCTGGGAACGGGATGCGCCGACCTGCAAAAGCTCCATGCTCCGGCCTGGCGTGTGCCGAACTGAACGTATCCCCACTTGTCGATCGAGAATCGAAATTCGGCATCAGGCTGGCTTCCCAGTTGCACGATGGCCGCTTCATCCACCGGATAGGATTCAAGCGCCAGCCACGCTGCGATACTGAGCGCCTGGCCGCGCAGTGGCAGTGTTTGCTGGTCGTGATGAATCCACACCGAATAGCCATCCAGCCTGAGCGCCCGATCACGGCCACTCCCCACCCAGGTTGCGTGGCCGGTGCGCGAAGCAATTGCATCAGCCTTACCGCTTACGGACTCCAATGCTGCGTCACCGGTCTCCTCAAGCTTCCAACAGAGAACCGGATTCTCGCGATTCTCTGCGCACATCCATCGAGGCACCAACAATCCGGTGGAAGCAACCAGCAGTCCTCTGCGCGTCAGATTGGTTTCTGCATCCCAGTTCAATTCCTTCCACTCCTCCCATCCCGGTTGACTGAATCTCCATGCCCTTGTCCAGATATTCAGCCCTTCACAAGCCTGCGCTGCAACTGCTCCAATGTCTGACCTTTGGTTTCGGGATAGAAGAAGAGCACCACGATGAACTGAATTGCGGTCATCGCCGCAAAGAAGGTAAAGGGTGCACTGCGGCCCATGCTTACCACGAGTACAGGAAACTCCAGCGCGACTATGGTGTTCATGATCCAGTGGCTTGCGTTGCCAACACCCTGACCCTTGGAGCGAACATGGTTGGGAAACACTTCGCCGATATAAACCCAGATGACTGCGCCTTGCGACAGAGCGAAGAATGCTATATACGTGATGAAGATCCAGACCAGAGCGCCAGAGTGGGAGTGAGTCCTGAACAACCAGGAGACAGCTCCCAGGCAGCCTGCTGTGCCCGCCGCGCCAACAAGCAGCAGCGTTTTGCGGCCCAGTTTGTCGATGACCGACATTCCAACCATGGTGAAGATGAGATTGGTGAAGCCGATGGCGATTGCCTGCTGGTCGCCTGAAATCTGGCTGAAGCCGGCGGAAGCAAAGATGCTCGGCAGGTAATACAAGATGGCGTTGATACCGGCCAACTGGTTGAATGCACCAATCGTGATTGCCAGGAACAACGGATAGCGGTACTTCCAGCGAAACACGGGCTCATGTGCCGAAGTGTGCTCCTGCTCGAGTGCGGAGCGTATGTCGGCGAGTTCAGCTTCGGGATCGGGCTCACCCATGAGTTTGAGAACAGCCAGGGCCTCATCGATGCGATTCTTCGAAGCGGACCAGCGTGGGCTGCGGGGAATTCCAAACAGCAACACAAGAAATCCGATCGCCGGAATTGCCGCAACTCCCACCTGCCAGCGCCACTCTGCCGCACCGAGATGGAGAAGCCGGATGAGGTAATTGGATGTATATGCCACCAAAATGCCGAAGACGACATTGAGCTGGAACGCGCCAACCAGCCGCCCGCGCCACTTCGCGGGCGAAAGCTCAGTGATGTAGACGGGGCCCAGCACTGAAGAAGCACCAATTCCCAGCCCACCGAGGAAACGAAAGACCATCAGGGGAGGCCAGCCCCAGGCCAGGGCACTGCCGATGGCGGAGACTACGTAAAGCACTGCAGTAATGCGGAGCGTCTCACGCCCGCCCAGCTTTTGCCCCGCAACGCCCGCACCAAACGATCCCACAACAGTACCTATCAGCGCTATGGCAACCGTCCATCCCTTGCCCTGCGGACTCAGATTGTAGAGCTTGACCAGTGCATCGATGGCTCCGGAGATGACTACCGTATCGAAGCCAAAAAGCAGGCCGCCGAGGGCGCCAGTCAGCGTGGCCTTGATCAGGTTGGAATTGGGTCGCATTTTCTGTTGCCTCCGATACTGCTACCTCTGTTGCGTCAAAGCGCCTGCGCGTTCCACCAATTCAACCACCTGCAAACGAATCTCCTCCGGCAATGACGGAGTTGCGGAAGCATGTCTCACCACCCAGTTTGAAAGCACGTTGGCGAGTTCCAGGCTGTGTTCTGGCACCCATCCCTGCATGATTCCGAACAGGAGCCCCGCAGCAAACGAGTCACCCGCGCCAACTGGATGAACGAGTCCCTGGTCCAGTTCAGAGTCTGGCAGGCTGAGCAACTTTCCGTCGCAGGCTAGGAGCGCTCCTTTGGGACCGCGCGTAATGGCAACAGCATCCAAAGAAAAAGCTACGCGCAACTTGTCCATGAAAAGACTTATCCGCTCTTCGCAGTCGCGTGCTTCTGAAGTAAGTCCCAATAGCTGACAGACCTCTTCAAGCTCCGAGTCATTCATCTTCACCAGGGTAGCAAGTTTGAGGCTCTCCGCGATGATTTCGGCGTTGTAACCAGCCACGCCGTCGGTGGTGTTGCTGCGCAGATTCACGTCGTACAGCCGGTGCCCTTTCACATTAGCTACGAACTGCCTAATGCTGCGCCGGGATGGTTCCGCACGTTGCGCAAGGCTGCCGAAAACGACTGCGTCGCAACGCTTGGAAAGCTCGCACGCCGAATCGTTGAACTCGATAAAATCCCACGCGACATTCGGCCTGATTTCGAAGCCCGCGCCACCTTTACTCTCAAATACCAGTGCAGTTCCGGTCGGTTGACGTTCAACGTTGGCCAGATAGCCGGTAGACATGCCGGCAGCCGCAACCTGTGCGCGAATGGTACGACCCCATGCGTCGCGGCCAACCGCGCTAAGAACTACTGCTTCCCCCAACGAAAGTGCGTTTAGCAGCTGATGAACATGAAACGCGACATTGAACGGCGCGCCACCCAGGGTAGCTTCTCCGTTCTCGAAGACGTCCATCAGAATTTCGCCAATCCCGACAACACACTGCTTGGAAGACATAGCGTGACTCCATAGTCTCTGCGCCAATCTGGTAAACAAGGGTAAAAGCGAACTTCGTTGCTCGTATCCGCATTTACTTATCGAAGTGGGAGGACAAGAAATGACGGACACTAACTCGCCAAGTTACATGCGATCGCGGTGTGCTCGTCTATAAATGGGGTAGACTTGAACCATCCGAATTCTTGAAAGCCGAAAAATTCGAGGGTTAGGCACACCAAACTGATCCGGTGTGCCCTACCCTCGTCAGGAGAGTCGGGCAAGGCTGAACAAGGGACCTTGACCGCATCGTCTAAAAGCGGAAATTCGTGCTCAACTGCAGAGTGCGCGCTTGTGCAGTGCCCCCTGCAATGCCGAAGTTGGGATCATTCAGGTTCGTGTCCCAGCCCTGCACGTTGACACGGTTGAAGGTGTTGTAGAGATCCAGGCGGAACTGCAAGTTGGCCTTCTCGCTCGAGAACCACGGAATGCTCGCATTTTTCGAGAGAGATGAATCGACCTGCGCAAAGCCGGGACCACGGAAGGTGTTGCGGCCAAGGGTTCCTTCCTGTCCAGTGGGAACGCCATTCGCGTCGACAGGGAGCGGGAAGGCGCTGGCCTTGAACGTTCCCTTCAGATAGTCGGAACGATGCAGGCCCTTGAGGGTCTTGCCAAAGGTGGGCACGTTGGGAAGGTCATAGTCGAAACCATCCTTGTTGAAGTCGTCGTGAGGATTGCTGGTGTATACAGTGGCCGGGAAGCCGCTCATCAGGGTTCCCAAAGCGCTGATCTGCCAGCCGCCAACAATCCTTTTCAGCACGCCGTTGGTCACGCCGGGCGTTGGAATCAGATACAAGCCGTTGAAGGAGAGCTGCTTTGGCGTGTCCTGACTGGACAACCCTCGCTGCGCGGCAATGTCGTAGGCATCGATCACAACCGAGTACTCTGCACCCTTCTGTTGCCCTGGCACCGTACTCATCAAATCGATGGTCTTCTGGGCGGTAAACGACACCTGAAATTCGTACCCATTCTTCAGTTGTCTTTTGACGAAGGCGGTCAGGCCGTTGTAGCCGGAGCCGGCACGGTTGTTAGCGTAATTGATTCCCGCAAAGTAGGGGTTCGGCAGCGGACCCAGCGTTTCGGAATAGTTTCCATTGCCGAGATACTCGATGTCGTTGATGCCATCCATGCGATTGACATTCGTGATGGAATACTCATGGATGCTGTTGGAATGAACATAATCAGCTTCTGCGATCCAGTTGGACTTGAATGCGTGCTGGACGCCGAAGAAGTAGTTCTCAGCATAGGCCATCTTCAGGTGCGGGTCCGGTCCGCCAATGCCGTTGTAGTTTCCAAAGCCGCCCCGCGCATTGAGCGGAGGCAGAGTGCTGACCAGTCCGGCAGGAAGCGGGCAGTTGTATGGGAAGACCGTATTCTGGCAGAGCGCAAATGCCGGAGGCTGAGGAGAGCCGGGCGTATGAACGCTGGCAGAGAAGTTGGCGTCAATGGGTGGGTTGCCGGTTTCCGTGTCGCTCCAGTTGGTGTTGCCGCCGCGGTCAAAGAAGACGCCCGCGCCGCCGCGAACCGACCAGTCCTTGAGCCCGAACGGCTGCCAGGCAAAACCGAACCGGGGAGCAAAGTATGTCTTCTTGTGGTCGATGAAGGGATGGCGATCGGAGGAGTTTGGATTCAGCCCAACAGAGATACCTTCGATCTGTTGCAAGAGCGTCAAGTTGCCCTGAGGAACCGTCAGCGTCGACATAGTTCCGTGAGCTTCTGAGGGGTTTGAGGTCGCATCCCAGCGCAGCCCGAGGTTGAGCGTCAAGCCTGGCTTCACCTTCCAGTCGTCCTGAACGTAGGCGCCATAGGTACTGTCGCGGAAGTACCGGTTATTGTTGGCGACGCCGCCTGTCGTGGGATCGAAGGAGACAGTCCCGTACTCGTCCGGCTGGGAGTTCGCAAAGTCGAAGATAGTGTCGAAGCTGTAGCTCTGCTGGCGGTTGTCGGGGACTGTGAATGGGGCGTAATCCTGGTTGTGGAACCACTCAAACCCCGTCTTCAGTGCGTGCTTTCCATGGACGATCGAAACCATGTCTCTCCAATGGAAGTCGTTCTGCGCAAAGCCGACCGGAGAGAAACCGTCGCCAAAACCAACGATGCCATTGACGCCGGTTGGAAGCAGGTCGCAGTCCTTGCAAGGGATGAGGACTGAGGTTCTCGTGTAGCCGATTGAATCCTCATTCACGATAGACGACGAAAAGACATGGGTGTAGTTGAGTGCGCCAAACCAGGCGTCCTGAGGGAAGTTGATATCCTCGCTCTGGCGGACACCATTGTCCCAGGGACCCAGCAAATGGGTGTTGTACATGTTGCCGTAAATGCGATCACGCGATTGGGCAAAAGACTGATCTATGCGCGCGTTGTACTGGTAGCCATTGTGGATCGATACGCTTGTCCCCTCTGATGTATCGATCAGGTTCATGCTGCAGGGCATTCCCAGCGGTCCGATTCCATTTGGATCGTTGACGGCATCCGCGCAGTTATGCGCCTGTCCCGCTGGATCTCCCGTTGCTCCGCCCTGATTCTTTTCTACTTCGGCGACCGTGGCAACCGATGCCGGCGTCGGGTTCACCGTCGCCTTGTACTTGGTCAGGAGTGTTGCGGAGAGATTGTTGGGAAGGTTCGAGGTCATCCATGACGTAAAGGCAGGATCTTCTACCGTCGTCAAGCCGGCCGAAGTAGTCTGCGATCGAACCACGTCCACGCTCCCGAAGTAGAAGGTCTTGTCTTTGCGCAGCGGACCGCCGACGGAACCGCCGAACTCATTGCGCGTATACGGCGTGATGTATCCGTTCAACGGATCTTTGTAGCTTTGGAATTCCGTGCGGGCGGTCAGGTAGTTGGCCTGGAAATCCTCAAAGGCGGAGCCGTGGATCTTGTTGGTTCCCGCCTTGCTGGTGATTTGCGTGACCAGGCTAGCTGCTTTACCAAATTCCGCTGAATAGTTGCTGGTCGATACAACCACTTCCTGAACGGAATCGGGGTTGGGAACCAGTTTCGAGTCGCCCCCGGATGGCGAGTCATCAAGCGAAACACCGTCAAGTAGATAGGTGTTTCCATGGTTTGGTCCACCGTTGGCCACGACTGCCGGTGTCGTAGTGGCGTAAAAGATATCCGTGTTGGCCGACGACGAACCCATCAGACCGGTACCTGTTACACCGGGGGTCTGGTTGGCAACCGTGAAGAGATTACGGCCCTGAACGGGCAACTCCTCAATCGACTTCTGATCGGTGACGGTGGAAATTGTCGCCTCATCGGTTTCCACCGCAGTAGGAGTTGCTTCAACCTCCACACTGGTTGTGACCGAAGAAATCTGCAGCTTGAGCGAGACATCCCTGGTTTGCATCGCCGACAACTCGATGTTCTCCTCCGTCACCGGAGCAAAGCCCTGAACCGTTACTGTGACCTTGTAGGAGCCGGGGCCGAGCGACGGAAACTTGTAAAACCCTGCCGAGTTTGACTCAGCCGCGCTCGTAATGCCTGTATTTGTGCCAGTTAAGACAACTTTCGCGCCCGGAACGATCGCGCCTGTGCTGTCGGTTACGCTGCCCTCAATCGAGCTGCTGAATTGTGCCAATGCTGCGCTGGTGCAGAGCAAAAGCACAATCAATAGCCATACCTGTCTCCTGAACGGTTGCTTCATGGTTCCTCCTCACTTGCCCCCCGGATAGAACGATCTTTCCTTGCCCGTTGTCCCGTTACGGCGATGATCTTGTTCGTCATCTTCCGATCCGGAACCCGCATGGAGATCGTCAGGTTGAGCTCCTGGGCAAGAAGTGGCATCCGCTTCGAGTCCGGGAAAACGTCGGCGAATTTAGCGGGGGACCTACCCGGCATGCGCCTCGGAGACCTGTTTCCTATCCAGGTGGTTGGTGCTCTGTCTACAAAGACGGACTGATAGTTCATAAATCAGGTTCACTTGTAAAATTATTACGATCATCTTGTCATGACCGATTTACTAGAAATATGTTCATCATGAATGAATAATTTTCTTGGAGAGAACCTGAATCTGGAGCCGCTCGAACGTCTTACCAAAAGGGGTACTTTGGGTATAGTCTCTTGACGAACTTCAAAGCGTTGGCGAGAGAAGCACCGCGGTGGAACAACCATCGAACGGCGGCAATCTGCCTCACGGGGACAAATCCGCGGATGGAAGAGCAACTTGCAGGGTATGTGAGTGGACTTTACGAGGAGCATTACGCCGGCCTCTTCCGGCACCTCATTCTGTCCGGATCGACCGCCGCGGAGGCCGACGATTTGATACAGGAAGGGTTTCTGCGCCTTTTTCGCCACCTCGGAAGCGGACATCCGGTGGACAATCCACGTTGGTGGCTGGTGAAAGTCATGCACAACCTTCGGATTGACGACATTCGCAAACGCAAGCGGGAATTCGCGCTGGACCAACCCGAGTTAACCAGCATGATCGAGCAGATGCGCACTACAGGTCCCGATGCGGAAGCCGAGATCATTGCGCGTGAGGAGCAAGTTCGCGTTCAGAAGGCAATCAGCAGACTCGCGCCGCGACAATATCAATATTTGTTGCTGCGGGCAGAAGGACTCAAGCTTCGCGAAATCGCCGAGATGTTCCGGGTGACAGTGCAAACTGTGTCGGAATCCTGCGCGAAAGCGATGTTGGAACTGAGGAGACTAGGCGATGAATCGTAAAGAATGGCAAGATCGGAAAGGACATCCCCCAGCCGACCTTCTTCTGCTTCACCTGGAAGATGAACTCGATGGACCTGCCGCACGCGACGTACGAGCGCACATTGATCAATGTGGAACCTGCAGACTCACTTGCGAAGAGCTCGAACTCGGCATGTCGCGCTTTGTCGCATTCCGTGACACGGCGGTGCTTCCTGTACCCGCTCCGCGCCCCAGCGCGCTCCACGCACGTCTGATTCGTGCAGAAACCGAAGGCGCCCCGGTGCCCTTGCTTGAGCGACTTCGCGGCATGCTTAGCATCAATACTCCGGGACGGATTGCATTCGCATGCAGCGCCGCGACACTTTGCCTGGTCATTTGGATCACGGTGTTTCTTGGCGCTCCCCGGCAGTCCGTATACGCATCCCAACTGCTGGACGATGCGCGCATTGCTTCCGATTCGCTCATGGCTCACTCCAAAGTTCTGAACCAGAAGATCCGCCTGCGCCGGGGGAATCTTGTGATTGAGAGGAACGTTCACCACGGTCGCCTAACTCCTATGCAGGCGCAAGACTCGCGCATCGATTCTCAGTTGCAACAGGAACTCGATCTCGCACACGTCAATTTGAACGATCCGCTCAATGCCGGCGATTTTGCCGAATGGAGATCCTCACTGCCGGAACATGCGGACTCGGTGAAAGAAACCTCGCAGGGCTTCGTCATCACCACGCGTTTGGATGGAGCGGCGATCAGAGAGGGATCCATCATACTCTCGCGTTCTGACTGGAGGGCCATCGCTCGAAGCGTCGAAGTCAACGGCGAAGCTCCCATTGAGATTAGCGAAGTGAGCTATGACCTGAGCGATTCGCTTCCTTCGAAATCCGAGTCGGCGATTGGCGCACTCGTAAAGAGTGGACCCTCTTCCGTAGTCGCGCCCGCGGCAACAGCTGAGGTATCCGTTTTGGACCTCGAAACCTCCGAGCTTGACCTGCGCGAAGCGTTTCATTCCATTGGGGCCGACGTCTCCGCGAATCCCGAGATATGGACCGCCGATCAAACGGTCTTCTTCCATACCTCCACGCAGAAGCCCGGAGAAACGGCCGCTATAAGAAAAGCCGCCAGCCGCATTCCTCATGTGGAGGAAGCGGGCAAACAACCAGCGCGGCTTGCTGTGCCGTTGCCGCCATTCAACGAACCGGGGTCCTATGCAACAACGCCACCACTGGCCGGTGAGCTGCAGGCTAAGCTCGGGGATGCACAGGCAGTCAGCACCTTCCTGGAATCGTTTCGAACCCGTTCTTCGCACGTTCTGGCAGAAGCGGCCGCGCTCGAGCAGCTCGGAAAACGGTACCCGGACGACAAGATCAAGACACTTCCGCCCGACCTCCGCGCACGCGTCAATCGTCTTGCGGCCAGCATGCTATCTTCGCTCCAACACGATTCATCCGATTACGTGAAGTCGCTGTCTCCGGTGCTCGATGACATGGCGCACGACCTGAACATCCCTTCTCCCGGAGACAATAGCTCGAGTGTTCCCGGTTGCCTGCCCTGGCAGGACAATGCAACACTGGCCGAACCGCATTTGCGCGATCTTACCAAAGATGTTTCGCTGCTGTTGATGCCCAGCCAGACGGACGAGCCCGATCCGCTTCCCGCATCCAAGCTGATGGCCGATAGCCTCAAAGCCCGGTCGTTCCTTGAGGTTCACCTGATGTCCACGTGCCAGCTTTTCGGCGCAAGTTAGTTCGCCTGAAAGTTTCTCGAATGCAGGTGACCCGTGGGGACCACGCTCTTCTCGTTGCCTCCACTTCGGGTCTTCAGAAGGTGATGCGCGCGGCAAACTGAATCGTGCGTGGAAGATTTCTTTGCGTCTCTACTTGGCCGAAGCCGGGCGAAGACATGTTCACATTCGGCTCGGCGAACTGCGCGTGGTTGAATAGGTTGAAGATCTCGGTGCTGAATTTGAGCCGCGCGTGCTCTGTTAGGCTGAAGAACTTGTTAATCGAGATATCGAAGTTCGCTTCTCCCTCGGACTTCAACGCTGGATCTACCCGGGGTTCATTCCCAAAGGCGAAGTTTTCTGGTTGCGTAAAGCAGGCGGTATTGAACCACTCGTTGGCTCTGGCCGCGCTATGCGGAGGACCAGCTTCCCGTTTCGTGCATCCCGGCGTGTAATTGGGCCGGATGGCGCCAGCGCCAAACTGGCTGAGCCCATTTTCCGCCGCAATCAACGCAAGAGGCAAACCGCTCCGAAACTTCGTAATACCGTTGACCCGCCAGCCGCCAATGACGCTGTTCGCCGCGCCATGCGTGTGCGAGAGAAAGCGTTCCTCATTGCCGAATGGCAAGTCGAGCCCATAATTGATAACCAGATTGTTGGCGATGTCTTCCTCGCTGATCGCCTTTTCAGCTCTCAAGTTGTAATTGTCCTGAATGACGGCGATGCCGCCCTGACCGTCTTCGAAGGCGCTGGTGTTTTCGGTGTCGCTGAGCAGCTTTCCCCAGGTGTAAGCGCCCTGGAGCGTGCCGGCGTGGCCGAAGTGGCGAATGTAGGTTGCCTGCAGCGCATGATAGGTGGAATTGCCGTCGCGCGGCACAGCCTGCGTGAGCCCACCAGGGTACTGTGGATGTGGCAGCAGAAGGTAGCCCTCGGCCACCGTGGGCGCACCCATAGTTGTTCCGGCAGGAAGAATTCC
>Ga0255348_1000848_pt1 | contig 10373 bp, 7 predicted proteins | sample CBST25v5metaG_FD_189945 | JGI IMG/M metagenome (GOLD analysis project Ga0255348, IMG submission 189945) | Peat soil microbial communities from Stordalen Mire, Sweden - C.B.S.T-25.v5 | ecosystem: Environmental > Terrestrial > Soil > Wetlands > Peat | place: Sweden: Norrbotten County, Stordalen... | reverse complement strand
CCGGACTCCAACCCATCTCCAACTGCGTTTGCAACAAACAACGCTCTTCCAAATTCAGATGCGTATACGACTTGCCCATGCAACATTATCCCTTTCAGGTTTGTTGCACTTGGACTTTGAGCGCGGCGAACCATTGATGACAGACCCGATCCGGAATTCGCATCGCCATGGCGGCTCCAGGGTAGTAACCCCAGCAACTCCTGCCGCAGATGCCGTAGCTTACACTCAAACCAGATGCTCAACCGAGGCTATGCCTACACCACAATCATCGGCAGCAAATACTGTGGACAAACCCTGCTCTCCCACCTGGCAAACCTATACCCCCACTCAACCCCGCAAGCCTGGCAACAAAAACTGAACAACGGCGAAGTCACCCTCAACGGCGTCACCGCCAACGGAAGCGAATCGGTCACTTCAGGCCAAACGCTTGTCTGGAACCGTCCACCCTGGATCGAACCAGATGCCCCTCAGCACTTCGAAGTCCTGTTGGATGACCCCCATCTGTTGGCCGTCAACAAACCCAGCGGGCTGCCCACCCTGCCCGGCGGCGGCTTCCTGGAAAACACCCTCCTGCGCCTGGTGCAAAAGCAATTCCCCAACGCAAACCCTGTCCACCGGTTGGGCAGAGGCACCAGCGGCATCGTCCTCTTCGCCAAAACACCGCAGGCGGCCTCGAATCTGACCGCAAACTGGAACACATCTAAAATTCAAAAGATATACCGGGCGCTGGCTCAAAACATTGCACAGCAGGACGTCTACGAAATCCTTACGCCCATCGGCCTTGTTCCGCACCCGCGCCTCGGTTCCGTGTGGGCCGCGAAGTCAGGTGGCAAACCATCAAAGTCATTGGCAAAGGTGATCTCACGCAGCCGAAGCACCACAACATTTGAGGTAAGCCTATATTCGGGCCGCCCTCATCAAATCAGAATTCATCTGGCATCCATCGGCCATCCTCTGGTTGGCGATCCTCTGTACGGATTAAACGGCTGGCCTCTTGAAAATCTCCCCGGCCTCCCCGGCGACGGAGGATATTTGCTGCACGCCCAATTTCTGAAATTCGAGCACCCCATCACCGGAGAACAAATCAATCTTGAGGCAGCTTTGCCGTCCGGATTCTGAATGCATCAGCAGGTTCACGGCGGAAATCAAATCAGGGTGGCCGTTGAAAGCTGCGCGATCCCGTCCTTCCGAATCCGAACATCCGGCCAGAAAGGGAAGACTGCCGGATCCCGGAAATGAAGGCAAGGAAAGTCAAACTCACTCGCGAGTCTCCATTGGGAGGGCGCACTTGCTTAAACAGCACGTTTTCAGAACGAGGTTCGCCAGAATCTCTGTCGGTGACCTCCGCTGAGGCGATGAAACGCTGTCCTGGAATTTCGTTACAGCCCTTTAAATTCGATGAAGGCATGCGCTTGAAACGTGTTTTGCGCATCAATTCCAAGAAACGCCGCGCGCGAGTCAACTCTTAGGCCGTGTTAAACTCCCTGAGTGGGGCATGTGCCGGCTGGAGCGGATAGCTTGCCGAGTGGCGCCAAGTTTGTTTGCTATTGAGCCGCATCGTACAAGTGCGCGATCCGCTGAGTGACCGTACTCTCCACGATCACAGTGCCTGGAGGATCTCGGGAGCTATGGCAAGTGTCGGAAACACAATTCTGGTCACGGGTGGCGCGGGGTTTATCGGCTCCAACTTTGTTTTGAGTTGGATCAGGAATGCCGGTACGCCGGTAGTGAATCTGGATCTGCTCACCTATGCCGGCAACGCGGCAAATCTGGCGGCTCTTGAGGGTGATTCCCGGCACCAGCTGGTGCACGGCGACATTTGCAATGCGGAACTGGTGGGGGCATTGCTGCGCGAGCACCGGCCCTGGTTCATCGTCCACTTTGCCGCGGAAAGCCATGTGGACCGCTCGATTGTCGATCCCGGAGCATTCATTCGCACAAACGTGCAGGGAACCTTCACGCTGCTTGAACAGGCGAAACTCTATTGGTTGGAACTGGACGAGGCCGGCAGGCAAGCCTTCCGCTTCCTGCATGTTTCAACCGACGAGGTCTATGGATCTCTGGGACCGGAAGACCCGGCCTTCTGCGAGACCACGGCGTACGCGCCCAACAGCCCCTATGCCGCATCGAAGGCGTCCTCGGATCACCTGGTGCGGGCGTACCATCACACGTACGGCCTGCCGGTGCTTACGACCAACTGCTCGAACAACTACGGGCCGTTCCAGTTTCCCGAAAAACTGATTCCGTTGATGATTCTCAATGCTCTCGAGGGCAAGCTGCTGCCGGTCTATGGCGATGGCCGCAACGTGCGCGACTGGCTGTTTGTGGAGGATCACTGCTCGGCCATTCGCGCTGTGCTTGAGCGGGGCCGTGTGGGAGAAACCTATAACATCGGCGGTAACAGCGAACGGAAGAATCTGGATGTAGTTACTACGATCTGCGATCTTGTGGATGAGATGCGCCCCGATGCGGCGCTTGCACCACGACGGGAACTTATCAGTTATGTTACTGATCGCCTGGGCCATGATCGCCGCTATGCCATTGACGCGACGAAGATAAGGCGCGAGCTGGGGTGGAGTCCCGCCGAGAAGTTTGAAAGCGGGCTGCGTCAAACGGTGGCGTGGTATCTGGACCACGGCGCCTGGATTGAGAATGTGCGCACCGGCGCCTATCGGGATTGGATAAGAAAGAATTATCAGGAAAGGATTCCACGATGAAAGGAATCATTCTTGCAGGCGGGTCGGGAACTCGGCTCTACCCGGTGACGCAGGTCGTTTCAAAACAGCTTTTGCCGGTGTATGACAAGCCAATGATCTATTACCCGCTCAGCACGTTGATGTTAGCTGGGCTGCGCGAGATACTTATTATCTCTACCCCGCAGGACACGCCGCGCTATAAAGAATTACTGGGCGATGGCAAGCAGTGGGGCATCAACCTGAGTTATGCCGTGCAACCGAACCCTGGAGGCCTGGCGCAGGCATTTCTGATCGGGCGTGACTTTATCGCCGGAGATACAAGCGCGTTGATTCTGGGCGATAACATCTTTTACGGGCAGTCCTTCTCTGCGCGCCTGCAAGAAGCCGCGACTGTAAAGCATGGGGCGGTCGTTTTCGCCTATCCAGTACAGGACCCGGAGCGTTATGGCGTCGTGGAGTTCGACAGACAGGGCCATGCAATCAGTCTCGAAGAAAAGCCCAAGACTCCCAAGTCGCGTTATGCCGTCACGGGTCTCTATTTCTATGACAACGAAGTGGTGAAACTGGCCGCTTCGCTCAAGCCATCGGCGCGCGGCGAGCTGGAGATCACCGACCTGAACAGACTTTATCTGGAAGCTGGCAAGCTGAAGGTTCAGTTGATGAGCCGGGGCATGGCGTGGCTCGATACCGGAACGCAAGATTCGCTTCTCGATGCCGGCCTCTTTGTCCAGACAATCCAGAAGCGCCAAGGATTGAGAATCGCCTGCCCCGAAGAGATAGCCTATCGTTTCGGTTACATCACAGCCGATCAGCTTGGGGTGTTGGCGCAACCAGTGCGAAAGAGCGGATATGGGCAGTACCTGCTTGCGCTGCAGAGCGAGCCGCGATTTAGTGCAGAGGAAGACAAGCTATGAAGATTACTGAAACAGAACTACCCGGCGTATTAGTGCTTACACCGGCCATCTACAAGGATGATCGGGGCGCTTTCTGGGAGACATGGAATCAGAAGGCCATGGCGGAGTTGGGACTGCGGCCAATCTGGGTACAGGATAACTTCTCTGTTTCAAAAAAGAATGTAATCCGGGGCATTCACTACCAGGTGATCCAGCCTCAGGGCAAGCTGGTAAGGGTTGCGCAAGGCGCGGTGCTCGATGTGGCCGTCGACCTGCGGCGCGGTTCTTCTACGTTTGCAAAGCATGTTGCATTGGAACTTACTGGAGAGAACGGCCAGATGCTTTGGATTCCCGAAGGCTTCGGTCACGCTTTTCTTGCCCTCACCGATGAGGTACGCTTTGCCTACAAAGTGACGGACTACTATTGTCCCGCAGGCGAACGCACCATTCTATGGAACGATACGGATATAAACATTCCCTGGCCGGTCGCCCCGGAAGAGGCCATCGTTGCGGAGAAAGACCGTAAAGGGGCAACACTGCGTGAAGCGGAGGTCTTTGCATGAGCAGCAAACCGCGCATTCTGACTGTTGGCGCCTATGGGCAGGTTGGACGGGAGTTGCAGCGCAGCTTCTCGGATGCCGGCGAAATCACGGTTCGTGACCGCGACACGGTTGACCTGGCCAAGCCGGACGAGGTGCGCGCGATGGTTCGCAGCGCCGCGCCCGATATCATTCTCAATGCCGCGGCATACACGGCCGTGGATCGCGCCGAAGGGGAGCCGGAGGTGGCGATGGCGGTCAACGCGCAGGCTCCCGGCATCCTGGCCGAAGAGGCTCTGCGCACGGGCGCGCTGTTAGTGCACTACTCCACCGATTATGTTTTCGATGGCTCGAAAACAGGCCCCTGGGTGGAGACAGACAAGCCAAATCCGCTGAATGTCTATGGAACGAGCAAACTGGCTGGGGAAGAGGCCATCCGGCAGGTGGGCGGAAAATATCTGATTTTCAGGACAAGCTGGGTCTATGGCCCGCACGGCAGCAATTTTCTGCTTACCATGCTTCGCCTTGGGCGGGAGCGCGCGAGCCTGAAGATCGTGGACGACCAGGTTGGCGCGCCAACCACGTCGGTCGAGCTGGCCGACGCCACGCGCGCGATTGTCAGCGGCGCTCTGGCCGGGAAATTCGGCGATGTTCCCAATTGGGCCGGTCTCTATCACATGACCTGCGGCGGATCTGTTTCCTGGTGCGGTTTTGCGCAGGCCATCTATGCGCGCTCGGACGCATGGCTTCACGGCAAGACGCCCGTAGTTACGCCGATTGATTCGGCCGAGTATCCTACCGCGGCAAGGCGGCCGCTTAACTCGCTTTTGTCGAACGAAAAGCTGAGCACTTGCTTCGGCGTTCAGTTAGCTTCATGGGAAGCGGGACTCGATTCCGTTATTCGGCGACTGAAAGATGATCTGCCCGGTCTCTGATAGCGGCGAGGTTGCCGGCCTGGGTGTCTGACCGCATAGTTTCGTGCCGGATCAATAGGCGCGGTCGCGCAGAGCCACTTGCCTACAAGAAAAGTCAGCAGGACCTGGCCAGGCGCGTCTCATGAAAAAAGTCATGGCACATGAGCCGTTTGCAGAATTACCTGGAAACCGGCATTACGAATTCCGCTGTGCCTCCGGGGCCATCGCTTGTTCCGACGGCAAAGCTGCCCCTGGCTACCCCCCACCCGTATTTTGTAAACAAATTCTTTGTTTTCTTTAACTTACAGGTATGGTTGCGCTGTAAAATCCTCAAAACAAAGGAGTTGTCCGCAAAATCGTCCAGGATAAGGAGTTAGCGTCACCTTTGCAGGACAAGGAGGACGACTGGAAGAAATCCCCCTGAGAATTATTGTGCGACGACGCGGTAAAATGATCTGCAAGCAACGGCGCCTCATGCAAACCCTGACGCCATTCACGCTACTTTGAATTTCGCAAGTATCTCACATGATAAACTTTCAGGATATGAATCTGTTCTCCTGCGCAAAGTGTAGAGACCGCAATTTGAACCCCGTCCATCATCGCTCCATGTTGCGGATTTGCGGGATCAGAGAAATCTTGCTTTTTATCCTGATTCCGCCAGTGGCGACAGTCCTGTACGCACAAGCGTCATACCAGGGGGACAATTCGGGCAAGGCGCAAAGTGGGAGTGAGCAGGACTGTTCTGACCCGTTGTCACAAGGCACGCAGGATTGTGTCAGCCAGACTCAACAAGAGAGGACTCCGCTGACGGCCCCGCAGACGGGCACTTCTTCACAGCTTCCCAATAGAAGTTATTCGGACATCGAGTCTTTGTCCCGGCGGCCTTCCCAGCAGAATCAGAAGCAGCAAGAACTGCTTCCGCCTGAGCCGCTGACTGAGTTCCAGAAGTTTGCCGCCTCGACCAGCGGTCAGATTCTGCCCATCTATGGAGCGAACCTGTTCAGTAGCGTGCCATCCACTTTTGCGCCGCTCGATCTGACTCCAGTTCCCCCCGATTACGTCGTCGGACCCGGCGACGAACTGCGCATCCGCGTATGGGGACAGGTGAGCATCCAGACCAATGTGCGCGTGGACCGTTCGGGAGAAGTATTTCTTCCGCAGATTGGTCCAGTGCACGTGGCGGGCATGTCCTTTTCGGCGCTAAGCGAGCATCTGCGCGGCGCAGTTGGGCGCGTCTATCGCAACTTTCAACTCACCGTAGACGTGGGCCAGATTCGCGCGATCCAGGTGTATGTGTCCGGAGAGGCGCGGCGCCCTGGTGTCTATACGGTGAGTTCGCTGAGCACGCTGGTGGACGCGTTGTTTGCCAGTGGCGGACCATCGGTGCAAGGCTCGATGCGGCACGTCCAATTGCGCCGCGGCAGCGCCGTGGTAGCGGACTTTGATCTCTATGACCTGCTGCTGAAAGGCGACAAGTCGAAGGATGTGAAGCTCCAGTCCGGAGATGTGATTTTCATTCCCCCGGTCGGCCCCCAGGCGGCGGTTACCGGGAGCGTGCGGAATCCAGCGATCTATGAATTGCGGACAGACGAGCAACTGGCCGAGTTTCTCTCCACCGCCGGAGGCCTTGATTCTGTAGCCTCAAAGGCGCGTATCTCGATAGAGCGCATTGATGATCATCGCGAGCGGAGCGCCATGGAAGTGGCTTACGACCCGAGCGGTCTGGCGACGCCAGTGGCCGATGGCGACCTGGTGCGCGTCTTCGCCATCGCGCCGCTGTATCGGAAGACAATCAGCCTCCGCGGCAACACGGCCAATCCGGGCCGCTTTGCCTGGCACCAGGGTATGCGCGTCAGCGATCTGATTCCGGACAAGGACTCGCTTATCACGCGGAATTACTGGTGGAGGAGAGCTCAGCTTGGGCTGCCTGCTCCGGAGTTCGAACCAGTGGCTGGCTTCGCCGCGACGCGCCAACCTGTGGAGAATCAAGCTATTACGCTCAAGACTTCCACCCCGGAGGCGCGTAGAGAGTCGACGCAATATGGACTGCAGCAAGACCAATCCGGACTCGAGCAGAACCAGGATATTAGTGAGCGGCAGCGCTCGGACAACTCTCCCCTGGCCGCCCAGCAGCTTGCATCGTCTGCGAGTATTCCAGATTCGGCGCAGCGAACCCAGGTCAAGGTGCTGGCGCCGGAAATCGACTGGAGTTATGCCGTCATAGAACGGCTTGATTCCGACACTCTGAAGACCACACTGCTTCCATTCGATCTTGGCAGGCTGGTGCTGCAGCACGACGCCTCTCAGGATATTGAATTGCAGGCCGGAGACGTGGTCTCGATTTTTTCAGAGGCGGACATCCACGTCCCCATTGCGCAACAAACGAAACTGGTCACGCTGGCCGGCGAATTTGTTCACGCGGGGGTATATTCGGTGCAACCCGGTGAAACATTCCGCCATCTGGTGGAGCGAGCCGGCGGGTTTACGCCCGATGCATATCTCTACGGCTCGATGTTAACCCGTGTATCGACACGCGCGGTCCAGCAGGCCAGAATCGACGAATACGTTCGGAGTTTGAGTATGAGTATGCAGCGCGGCAACCTAGCCGCGTCGTCGTCTTCGGCGTCTTCGGCGCAGGATATGGCCAGCGCGACCGCGTCCGAGAGCAGCGAACGAAGCCTGCTTACAAGCTTGCAGCAGGTACGCGCCACAGGGCGGATCGTGCTGAAGTTTACGCCCGAAAGCAGCGGCATGATCAACCTTCCTGACATCGCGCTGGAGGATGGAGACAGCTTTACTGTGCCGTCTGTTCCGGCCACCGTCAATGTGGTCGGCGCGGTGTACGATCAGAATTCCTTCCTATACGCGCAGAGGCAAAGGGCTGGGGCATACCTGCAATTGGCCGGCGGGCCCGACAGGGATGCCGACTGGCATCATGAGTTCATCATCCGCGCTGATGGTGAAGTGGTAAGCCGAGCGAAAAGCAAGACAATCTGGGGCGGTAATGATTTCAACAACCTGCGCATCAATCCGGGAGACACCATCGTGGTTCCGGAGAAGACCTTCAGGGTGTCCGCGTTGCGCGGAATAATCGACTGGTCGCAGATGTTCTCGCAATTCGCGCTGGGCGCCGCGGCGCTGAGCATACTTAAGTAGCGGGTACCAGGTCTTTGACCGCATGATTGCGTACCTTGCAGGTTCGTGATCTCCCACCCTTCGCCCAAAAAAGGCGAAAGGATGGGGCACGGAGAATGGCACAACTTCAACAGCAAGAAGGACCTGCCGGCAGGGACACCGGTCTGGATGTCTGTCAGTGCGGCTGACGCGTGCGCTTGATTCTCACCTGCGCCACTCGCTGGCGAACAGCTTAAAGCACGCGGCAAGAGGCATTTACGGAGCTTTCGCCGGGGGTCTGCGGCAAGCGGCCTCTGTTTGCCGGTGTGGAAGAGCGGCGGTGAGCCCGTTCTTGAGGTCCTTGGCCAGCGCCGCGAACGCGCCTCCCCCCGGGTCCAGCAATCCGTGGCTTTCGAGGAACAGGCCGAGGTGTTTGGCTCCGAAGGGGTCACAAGGGATCAACTGGACCGTAGTGGCCAGTCTGTTTCACGTTTTGGGAACAGATTTGGGCCGTGATTGCGGCAAGCAAAGCTTTTGCAAGAGAGTAACCGAACGGAACCCGCAGCGGGGAGAAGGGCTTCTTCGCGGTTGATCCAGGTGAGGAGCATTCTGCAGGATTCCTTTTCCCCCGTCTTCGAGGTTTCCCTTTACGGTACCCTTGACGGACGCGCGCCAGAAGGGACCGTACTTGTTAACGCAATTGTCAACCTTGGGCTGCCAGATATGGTATATTACGAATAGTTCTTCTGTCAGATTCTTCTGCTGGAGTATATTCTTGTTGCTGTGATGCAGCCTGCCATGCACAGGGCAGGTTCGGTGTTATAGCGAACAAGAGCAGAGAAGTTGGCGAGTCTAGACGTCAAGAGTCCGGCTACTGAAAGACAGCATCTTTTTCTTTCGCTATTATCGACGCGGCTGTGAATCCTATTTCCTTGGGGAGGGGCATTTGGACGTCAATTCGCTCCTAACGGCAATTCCTGATACTGGTGCTTCGGATCTATCCGGCCATCATTCTATCGGCGGTGGCGCTGATGGGATGGAAGAACTGAGGACAGCTCGCAACCTTGCGCCGATGTTCCGTATGTCTCGCAATACGCGCATATCCCGGCTGAGTCCCTGGTCGCGGTCGAGCGCCAAGCGTTTCTTTGATTTGGCATGTGTTCTGCTGGCGCTGCCTCTCGTGGTTCCGATCTTGCTGGTGATCGCAGCGGCGGTGCGGCTGACATCTTTCGGTCCCGTCCTTTTCTTGCAGGAGCGCATGGGCCGTCATGGCCAGACCTTCACCATTCTGAAATTCAGGACCCTGATCCACTTGACGGACAAGGCGCGTCATGCTGTCACTACGACGTCGAACCAGCAATTCACTTTGGTGGGCCGCTTCCTGCGCCAATGGAAACTCGATGAGCTGCCCCAGTTGCTGAATGTGCTCTGGGGAGACATGAGCCTGGTAGGTCCCAGGCCCAAGATGCCGGAACATATGCTTCACGAGATCCCCTGCCGTCCAGGAATTACGGGCGCTGCTACCATCGCTTTTGCCCGCGAGGCGGCAGTCCTCAGCCGTGTCCCTGAGGAGCATTTGGAATCCTACTATCACTCGGTTGTTCTTCCCGCCAAGCGTCACCTCGACGCTGAGTACATGGCACGAGCTACGTTTTTTTCCGATTTCAAGCTTCTTGTCGACAGTGTTTTGCGCCGGTGGGATATAGACGCCATGAAAAGTCTTCTCGACACCTGGGCGTTTGAGACAGAGTACAAGATGCAGAGCGCTCGCTCGTCTGCTGTGGCGTTTGCCTCGACCCGTTTGACGAAATCGCCAAACGTGGATAAGCCCATTTCCGCAAAGCGAATTACAGCCTTCCCGCAGATTCAGGCTGCAAACGGAAACCAGGCACGGGAACACCACGTGCATCTCGATAGCGCCGTTTCCGCACGCTGAGCAGACCGCGTCCGGCCATTTTTCTTCTTCACGTCAGTGGCGGGCCGGAGCCGCATGAATAGCTCCTTCTGTGCGCGACCTGCGCGTGCGCTCTTCGTGGGCTTGACGCTTCGTTTCTTCCGCGACGTTCAGCGCAGAGAATCACTCCCACTCCCTCAGCAGCGCACAATCTTTGTTGAGTTGATGCCCTTGGTGGCGTTGCGGGTGTCGACCACCAGCTGCGACTCGTCGACGATGGCCTTGTAGTCGTAGTCGGAGTGGTCGGTGACGATCAGCACGGC
>Ga0255348_1000843_pt1 | contig 10504 bp, 13 predicted proteins | sample CBST25v5metaG_FD_189945 | JGI IMG/M metagenome (GOLD analysis project Ga0255348, IMG submission 189945) | Peat soil microbial communities from Stordalen Mire, Sweden - C.B.S.T-25.v5 | ecosystem: Environmental > Terrestrial > Soil > Wetlands > Peat | place: Sweden: Norrbotten County, Stordalen... | reverse complement strand
AAAAAACACTGTGCTGGAACAGAATCGATTGGTCGTCTTGCTCCTGGGCATACCGTGCGGCCGTTTCGAGCAAACGACTCTGGATGGGTGTGGGGCCAACCAGGTCACGCCGCATCCTGGGCGTAGCGATACTGTCGATCGCCAGCAACTCGCCAGCGCTGCGACTGTTGCTCTTCATTCCATGCTCTCCAAACGAACAGCCGTGCTGGACACGATAAAAGCACTGCGACTAATCCCAAGCCGCTTCGCGGCGCGGTCGATCCGGTTGATCATATCGGGGTCCACCCGAATCATGATCGGCTTTTTGTTCTGCTCCGGCTCCACTGCCACTGCTGCCTGTCCAGCCCCTGAAATGAAGGCTTTAACCTGCTCCTCACTTGTCGATACTGAATTGCGCTTGGGATTCTTTGCGATAGTCATATTATTTCGCTCCGATAGCGTTTGAATGTACAAACAGCATCTCTGTTAAACGGTTCAATTCTTCGATGGCCTTGGGGTCATCATGCTCTAAAACAGAGAGGCCTGCCGCTGCGGCATTCGGAAAAGCCTTACGGCGCACGATAAACCCTAGAGCAAGCTCTACGCCTTCGACCTCACGCAGGGCCTCTGCTGCCGCCTCGTTGTCCTTGCCCTGTGAGTCGGCTGCATTGAGAACAGAAATTGCCCTCAACCCCTCGTTGATCTCCCGCGCCTCCTTAACCAGCTCGGCGGTTTGATCCACACCCCACAAGTCAAAGCTGCGCGGCTGAACGGGAATGAGAACAATGTCGGCAACGGTCAAAGCAGCACGCAAGCTGCCCGTGTCACGCCCGCCCACATCAATGACAATGTCTGCATACTTTGAGGCAAGCTGGCGCACCTGAGTCCGAATCGCCCCACCGTGCAGCGACACGACCGTATAGCCGGGCTTGCCGTTCTTCTGAGCCGTTCGCAGCTCCGTGAAGGCGACAGCCGTCCCCTGCTCATCGCCATCGATGAGCAGAACATCGCGGCCTGATAGAGCCAGCGCAATCGTGAGATTGACCGCAAGGGTGGTTTTTCCCACTCCTCCCTTAACATTGCCGACTGCCAAAATCATTTTTGCGTACCGCCTTCTTTTAACTGCTAAATAAAATCTATTCGAAATCATACCGATATACAAATGAAACTACAAGATAATTACATCTTGAAAGCATTGAGCTGGTTGCTTACGCTGCTGGCGTACCATTCACGCCCCCTTGCGGGGCGGATATTGAGCCGGTTCAGGTCGCGGGCAATAGCCCGCAGAGTCTTGCCTTGGCCGCGCCACTCGGTCATGAGCGCCTGCACCTCGGGCGCAGGCCGGTGGGCATGATGCGCGGCCAGCGCCAACGTCCTCGCCGCCTCGATGCGCGGATTGCCTAGTCTGGTCCCTCGGCGCTTGGCTTCGGCCAGCGCCGCTTTCGTGCGCTGGGAAATCATCTCGCGCTCGTGCTCGGCGACAGCGGCCAGAATGTGAATGGTCAACCGATTGGCCTGGGGCATATCGCAAGCGATGAAGTCCGCGCTGCTCTCCATCAGGTTGGCGATAAAGGCGACGTTGCGGGCCAATCGGTCGAGGCGGGCAATCAGCAGAGTGGCACGGCGCTTCCGGCACTCTTCGAGCGCGGCCTGCAGTTGGGGTCGGTTCGTGTGCCGGCGTCCGCTCTCGATCTCGGTGAACTCGGCCACGAGCTGGCCACCGTTGACCTGGCGGGCTACGGCCTGACGCTGCGCGTCAAGGCCCAGCCCGCTCGCGCCCTGGCGGTCGGTGGAAACGCGGTAGTAGGCGACGAAACAGGGCAGGGAAGGGGGCACGTACAAATTCTAAACGTTGGTTTAGATTTGTACAGTACAAATTTGTTTTCCGTGAACTATACAGTGGGTACATATGAATTCTTTTAAATTTTATAAATATTATATTTTCAACAACTTACAAACATTTTATTTTGATATTTCTCCAAACTGTTTCTAGAAAGACGATGCTATCGCTGTTAGACTTCGACTTAAAGTTAAGCATTTAAATGACTTAATCAGCATTGGAGGTGGGTCTATGGATGGGTTGAGCAACGTTGTGCAGACAGTCGGCACAATGCCACCCCCAGCTCTCGTGGCCTTAGTAGTTTTGGCAGGGTTCGCACTATCGGCGTATGCAATCCACGCTGTGGTATCCGCGACTAAGGGAAGGCGACAAAAATGAAGATGATGGAATGGGTTAGGTTGCCGTCTGATTGGATCAATCACGACTATGGCCTACGAGAATTTCAATGGAAGACTGACAGCGCTGGCTCTGATGCGACCGCCGCATTAATGACATTGACCGCCATTGCACACCACGCGGACACGCCGAACGGAATCGCTCGCCTTACATACAACACCCTTTGTTTCGCAACAGGGATCAGTCGTGCAAAGCTCTCAAATGGGCTAGATGTATTAGAAAAACATCGTGTCATCGAACGAATGCCAGAAGGACGCAGCACGTATAGACTCCGTAGATTTAACCCGCCAGCAAAATGGGGAAAATTGCCAGCACAGCGCATGTATGCCTCAGGCAGAATCACCGTCTTCAAGGACTTTGGCTTACGAAAAGAGATCGAGTTAAATGCTCTTAAACTCTTCTTGTTGCTTGTGGCCTTGGCGATCACCTAAAAGCGGCCATACATTATCACTTCAAAACCGGCCATAGAGAAAAAGCCTAAGACATAGCTCCGACGGAGGAAATTAGCCTCTGTTGGCATGGGTAATGTCTTGGAAAAAGCGAAGCAGGAACAGGTGATCGCGCTGGGGCGTCTTGGTTGGTCCCTGCGTCGGATCGAGGCGGCGACGGGAGTCCGTCGCGAGACAGCTGGCGTTTACTTGCGGTCGGCCGGGATCGCATTGCGTTCTCCGGGAGGTTGGGGTCGCCAGCCTCCGGCAAAACCGGCCATAGAGGTGATCACCGGCTTTTCCGGTTCGACACCTTCCTATCATTCAAAACCGGCCAACGAAGTGATCACCGGCTTTTTGCCTGAAGTAACGTTGGCCGAGTCATGCGGCCAGGGCTCATCCAGCGCCAGTGAAGCGTACCGCGAGATGATCGAGTTGGAACTCCTCCGCGGCCGCAACGCGATGGGTATCTATCAGGATCTGGTCGATCAGCACGGTTTTACAAGTGGCTATCAGAGTGTCCAGCGATTCGTACGCAAGCTGCGTGGAGCCACATCGCCGGAAGCGCGGGCGATCATCGAGACGCGGCCTGGCGAAGAGTGCCAGGTGGATTATGGCACTGGTCCTCTGGTGCGCGATCCCGACACCGGCAAGTACCGGCGCACACGGCTGTTCGTACTGACGCTGGGTTGCAGCCGCAAGTCGGTTCGGCTGCTGGCGTTTCGATCGAGTTCGCGGGTGTGGGCGGAACTGCATGAAAAGGCTTTTCGCCGGTTGGGTGGCACAACGCGAGTCGTGGTTCTGGACAACCTGCGTGAAGGCGTGTTGTCGGCCGACATCTATGATCCGAGCTTGAATCCCTTGTATCGCGATGTTCTGGCGCATTACGGCGTGACGGCCGTGCCGTGCAAAGTGCGCGATCCGGATCGCAAGGGCAAGGTCGAATCCGGTGTTGGCCACGCGCAAAAGACACCGCTCAAGGGCAAGAAGTTCGAGAGTCTGGAGGAAGCGCAGGCGTATCTGGACCACTGGGAAGAGAACTGGGCTGACAAGCGCATCCATGGTCGCACCAAGCGGCAGGTAGCGGCGATGTTCGCCGAAGAGAAGCCTTTTCTGAAAGAGCTTCCGCTGGAGCCTTTTCGCTACTACCAGTACGGTGTGCGTATGGTGCACCTGGATGGATGCGTCGAGGTGGAAGCGGCTTATTACGGAGCGCCGCCGGGCTGGATCGGCCGCCAGGTGCATGTGCAGTGGGACGCAATGTTCGTGCGCCTGCTCGATCCCCGCACCGGTGAGTTATTGCGCGAACATCTGAGAGGCAAGCGTGGCGGGCACCGCATCCGTGACGAGGATCGTCCGCGCCGCACACCGCCGCAGTTACTTCAACTGCTGGCACGGGCGCACAAGGCCGGTGCCAATATCGGTGCGGTCTGCGACGCCATCCATGCTCGTCAGGGCGAACTCGGGATACGCCGCATCCAGGGCCTTCTCCAACTGGTCAGGCAATATGGCAGCGTGGCATGCGACGATGCCTGCGCGGCGGCACTGGAACTGCGCGTTCCTGAGTATCGCTTCGTGCGCCGCTATCTGGAGCGCCGCCCGCAGGCTCCTCTCAGTCTGCGCCAGGTCGATCCACTTATCCGCGAACTGACCCAGTATCGCGACCTGATCCAACAACGCATCAACTTCGAGGAACCCAATCTATGAACCTGATCGAACTCAATCGCTCCCTGGTCCAGCTACGCCTAAGCGGTATGGCCGCAGTGATGGAGACCCGCCTTCTGCAAGCGCAGTCGGAAAACATGATCCCCATAGACTTGATCTCCACGCTGATCTCTGATGAGCTGGCCTGCCGCAGCAAGCGGCTCCTGGAGAGACGCCATAAACAGGCACAGTTCCGCGATGCCGAAAAGCGCCTGGATAACTTCGACTTCCAGTTCAACGCCAAGATGAATCGCAACTTGATCTTCGAGCTGGCCACGGCAGGCTGGGTTGGACGCCGCGAAGATGCTCTTTTTCTTGGTCCGCCTGGAAGCGGAAAAAGCCACTGCGCACAAGCCATCGGGCACGCCGTCATCCAGCAAGGCTACCGTGTGTTGTATCGCGAAGCCCACACGCTGATGGAAGAACTGGCCGATGCCACGCTCGATGGAAAGCGCAAGACACTGATGGACCAGTTGACCACCGTGCCACTGCTGATCATCGATGATCTTGGAATGCGCAAGCTGCCGTTGACCGCAGCCGAGGAACTACTGGAAATCATCATGCGCCGTTATGAACGCGCCAGCACACTGCTTACGTCGAACAGACCCGTAGATGACTGGGGAAAACTGCTAGGCGACAGCGCCGCAGTTACCGCCATGCTGGATCGACTGCTGCATCACGGGCATGTTCTCAAATGCGGGCCGCGCAGTTGGCGCACCAAAACCGGCGGCACTGGAGATGCGCAATGACAAAAGCCAAAGCGATAAGGATGCCGGGCAAAGAACGCCCGACGGCGTCGCGATTCGGAATCCAGAAGCCTCCGACCCCGGAGCTTCACCATAGGAATATCGCTACAAACACGAAACCCTCTGACAGCCAGCCTGTCGGCCAACCGCAGAGGGTCTCGATTACCGATTCCTTCGGAGCCTGCCCCGTGTCATCGGCTCTGGATTACTACGCAGGGCGCGACCCCGGCGAAGCGACTACCACCTTACCATGCATCCTGATGCCTTGAACATCAAAACAAACTACGGCGAAACCAATCGCGCCTTGCCCAAACACACTTCGGCAAGGTAAAACAATCTCGTCTCAGGCCAATCCCGTTGGCCGGTTTTGAACTGATAACGTATGGCCGGTTTTAAGGTGATCACCGAGGTTTGTGGCACGGCGAAACACGAAAACAAATCTAGCTAATATCAGCTACGACAAAATCCAAGAATATGTATGTATTGAACGCACGAAGATCAAACCAGCTATCAGCTTTCTCGCATCACTCGAATTGATCTTCGTCGAGCATATTCCCAGTGAAGTTCATGAGAGTGGCGTAACCAATGCCTATCGGATAGTCGGCATCGATTCCTATAAGCACATGGGAACTCAAGGCCGTGGCATGACCGCTTACGATTACGGCCAACCTGAAACTGACGACATTGACATTCCGTTCTAGTTCGAACCTTTGTTTATGTCAGTGCTTGGTAGGGTTTAAAGCACCGGCCTTCTAAGCCGGTGCTCTCTCGCAAATCTAACTCACTATAGCTTCACTGTTTGAGGCTGCACTGCTGCAGGGCATCCTCTATTTCGATTTCGCCCGCAATGTAACGCTGACCCTGGTCTAGTGTGCTAGCCGGGACCTTCAAGCCTTCACTCTCCACCAAGAGCCGCGCCCGCTCGAAGATCTCGCGTCTCCGCTGCTGCTCTTGCGGGGTAATTCCATCACTTTGTTTCATCGCGATAGTCCCTTTCTTCCGGGCCTCTCCTGGCTCTTGCCCAGTGGTGTTTTCAGAGTCAAGCCATCTGCCGCCCGACGCAAACGTTCCTCGGTTTCGTTGGGATACTTCTCTTTCAGGCGCACATACCGAGGCTCTGCCAGGTGCTTCGAAAGCACTCGACCGCTTTCGATCCACCGAGCCTTGTCTGCCGCCGTCCTCGTATAGTCCACGAAGGTGGAATATTGCTTGGCGTGGAACTCAACCATCCACGGCTGGCTTTGGTACTTGGGCTCCTTCAGCGGATCGGCGAACCCATGCTTCACAAACCAGTCCACCGCAGCCTGGAACTGCGAATTCACGACACCGGGAATTTCTGTCGGCCTGGGTGAGAGAACGGCTTTGACTTTGGCGGCGGCAGCGCGAGCCATGTTCTTCACGGCTTCGATGGCGCGGTCTAGTTTGGACAGCTCCTGAGCTTCCCATGTCTCGATCTGTTCGACCGAAGTTTCCAGCTTCTCCTGGCTGGCATGATCTGCTTTCTGGACCGACGCGAGATCCGGCGCGGCAATTTCGATCTTGGCCAGCACGGTCTTAGCCTTGCGAATCTCCGCGATCTCCTGCCGCCGTGCCTCTTTCTCTTCGGGGGTTCCTCTGCGGAGCATCTTCGGTTCGACCAACAGGGACTCGGCTACCTTGCCCTGGTCGGCGAGGGAACGCGCATCGACCCGCTGGTCGATCCCGGCGTTCTCCAGCGCCCGGTTCATCAGCTCGCACCACTTGACCCGAATCTCATCAGCCTGGTTCTGATCGTTCCACTTCCGGTCCTTCTTAGCGCCGTTGCGCTTGAAGAACCGTTCCGCCGGAATGGTCCGGGTTGTGTCATCGATGGCACGCTCGGAGAACATCAGGTGCATGTGTGGCTGTTCGATTTTGTCGGCGGCTTCCGGGTTGTGGACGGCTAGCGTGTAAGCGAATCGAGAGCCTAAAAATTCCCGAGTTGCCTCCCGCGCTAAGGCGGTACGCTGCTCATCGCTCAACTCGCGGGGAAGAGCGATTTGTAGCTCCGTGTAGGTGCGGCCATTGGCCCGCTCCTGCGCATCGGCTGCTTCCCAGAATAGCTGAGGTCTGTCTTTGGCGAAGTCCGGCATATTGCCGGGTTCGACATAGACAGCCTCGCCAATTTTTGCATAAGCGCCTTGGCGCGTGATGTATTCCGAGTGAGCCGCGCTTGGCGGAGCATCGGAATCGGATTTCAATGCGATGTGGACGATGGCCATGGAGCTACACCTTTGCTTTTGTTTTTGCCGTTGCGGTTGCTGTTGCTTCTGCCCGCTGCAGGCGCGCGTCGTTTGTGAAACAAACGAGGTATCGCGCCTTCTGCACTTCTGCATACTACTCGATCTTTAGTGCTGAAGTGAATATTTACTTCTCTCTTGTTTGTTCTGGCTGACTAATTTATAGGTTTTAGGGATTTTAGTTCTATTCATTGACGCATGGAACTGAGTACGATCTATACTTTTCTCATGGAAAAATCGAACTCTGCTCTCATCAACTCCATGGAAGAACTCGAAGCCCGTAAGCTCGCAATCAGAGAAGAGGCTAAGAGGAAGATCGAAGACGCCAAGAAAGTCAGGGCGGATGAAATCAAGGCCCTAAAACGCGTAGAGAGGCAGGTCAGGGCGAGAGAGGTTGCGGCAAAGAAGAAGGCCGAGAATCACTCCAAGATTCTGCTCGGGATCGTGTTGATCGATCTGGCGAACCATGACGCTGCTCTGAAGGCGAAGGCCGAAGAGCACGCTCGGCAATTCTTCGCCAGCTCTGCTAGTCGTGTTGAGTCCGCTCTGAAGGGCCTGACATTGACGGTGACGAAGCCGGAGAGCGACGCTTGGCAGGAAGACCTGTAGGAACCGTGTGCCCAGCAAGCTGGGGGAAAAGGGAACCGATGGCGCTGATTCCGGAACCGAACCAGGAGCCGCCCAGTCGCGAAAGTCTGGAGAAGTCTTTCGCCAACGCGGAGGCAAGCTTACGGCTGGAGGGAATGACGCCCACGCCCTTCTTTTTCGAGCTGAAGGAACACGTCCTGGCCGGTGAAATTACGCTCGACCAGGCGGCTGAGGCGGTCAATCATTACCATCGGCCCGACCTCGATCCGCAGATGCGTGAGTGGGCCGAAGCCGATCCTGTAGCTTTCTGTGAGCACATTGAAGCGGGTCGCAGGCTGTTAGAACTGGGCGGTACGATGCCCGATCTGGAAAGTCCCAAGCGCTTCAGATTCGATGAGTATTGGGCCGAACTGGACGCCGCAGAGAAGCGCGGGGAGAAGTAGCCTATGCGCAGCGTTTTTGAGATTCCACATACGCTCGGAGAACCGCGTTCATCCGGGTCAGGTGGCCTTTTCCGTTCGCCTTGAACCACTCGACAACATCGCTATCGAGGCGGATGTGAACGGACGTTTTGCCACTGGGCATGACGACACGGGCGCTCTTCCAGAAGTCCGCACCGAGGGATTCAGCTTCGGGAGCATCTGGGTTAGTCTTGTCCTCGCCGTGTTCCCGCATGGCTCTGATCTGGCTAAGGGAGTGTCGCACGATAGTAGATTTCTCGTTCATCTCTGCTCGCTTTCTGGGCGCTGATGATGCGGATGAGGTTTTCGCTACGCCAAGTGAACACAACCCGAAACACGTCTGTATCGACCCTGCCGAGTGCAATAAAGCGAATTTCACCGTAGTCTTCACGGTCGTCGATTCGCTCCCTGATCTCGTTCCCGAAGGTTTCGGCAGCGGTTAGGAATGAGACCCCGTGTTTTTCGAGGTTGACGCTGGCTTTCTTCTCGTCCCACTCGAATTCCAGTTCCACGAGTCGCACCACCTCTACATATAATACACATTTGTGTACACAAATGCAAACCTACAATCACTTTCCCCCGCGATCTGCGCGAAAATCCCGGTGCCGGAAAATTGCGCGGCGTGTGTACACAACACCCCACTTCGGCCCGGTTTTCTTTTTTCGTGCCCTGCACGGTTCAAGAACGATCTGGACGAGGGTTTCCTTACCCCAGGTGCTCGCAGCGCCTCTGGGGTGGCTTTTTGTGGGTTCTAGTAGGGTTCTGATCGAAGGACGCAACAGCCCAACCCACCTCCACCATCCCCAGGCAGGTTTTTGTTTTTGTACTTGTGCGGGGTGGGTTCGGGAGGGGCGCTAGCGCCCTCCTGACCAGGGCGGCGCGAAGCGACGCAGGTCCGCTCGTGAGAGCGCTCCGCATTTCTTTTCCACAGATGCACAGCTTTGGGTGGAAGCAACTATCGGAAGAACTAGAGGATTTATATAGAGGATTCCCCACCAAAGTGGCCGTGGATTCCCCACCAAAGTGGCCGTGGATTCCCCACCAAAGTGGCCGTGAAAAACTTTTGAGGCTAAGCGGTTATCCACCAAAGAGATGGTGTATTTACCCCACCAAAGTGGCCGTGGTTTTACTTGAGCAACTTCCTCACGGGGGGTGCGCTGTGAAGTAGCTTCAATCCCTTGGCCGCTTCCTCGCGCCAGAGCATCCTTCCGTGCTGGAACTGGCGGCGAGCTGGCCCGGCTTCATCATCTTCGACGCGTGCAGACTTGTAGACCGTCAGAACTTCCTTCAGAGCCACCCGAAAGACCTGCCGGAATTTGTCTATGCGCTCAGGATTGTAGCCTTGGCCAAACTGTGCGTGAAGGGCAATCCACGAAACGGTCTGTGGCTTCTCCACGGGAATCCGGTGGAGCCGCTGCGCCAGCCAGCTGTAGATGTCGAGAGCCAGGGAACTATGGGACAGCGCCGCAATGTGCGCCTCGTCCACCGGCACCGCCTGACTCATCAGGCTCTGGAAGTAGTCGAGCGAAAGCGAAACCGTGGAGGGCCAAAGGACACGCTGGCGTGTATCTTTGGGAAACCAGAGGTTGAAGGCCGACACTATGTTCGAGTTGACCGTGATAGCTTGGCCGTCACGCACAACGCCCAAGCGGATCGACGCTGCAGCCAATCGAGCGAGCTGATCCTTGACGGCTTTGATATTGCGCCCCTTGGGGTCCAGATTGAGCACCTTGCCGACAAACTGTGTCAGGGAATCCTCGACCTCGATCACCGGAGACTGGGAGAGAAGCGCCCGTTGGTTGATGTGCATGAGGATCATGCGCGACTTCGGCCCGAAGGGGAGCCCTAGCTCGACAAAACGCTCTTCCTTGGGGTGCAGCGCCTCGCCGGCCAACACCTTCAGGTGGGCTCTTCCGTTGACCCGCTCCCATATCCGCACATCGTCACCTGGATCGCGGTAGGGAAGACAGGTCTGGCAAAAAACACTGTGCTGGAACAGAATCGATTGGTCGTCTTGCTCCTGGGCATACCGTGCGGCCGTTTCGAGCAAACGACTCTGGATGGGTGTGGGGCCAACCAGGTCACGCCGCATCCTGGGCGTAGC
>Ga0255348_1000837_pt1 | contig 10562 bp, 11 predicted proteins | sample CBST25v5metaG_FD_189945 | JGI IMG/M metagenome (GOLD analysis project Ga0255348, IMG submission 189945) | Peat soil microbial communities from Stordalen Mire, Sweden - C.B.S.T-25.v5 | ecosystem: Environmental > Terrestrial > Soil > Wetlands > Peat | place: Sweden: Norrbotten County, Stordalen... | reverse complement strand
GGCTCTGTAACTCACGCATCGGCGGATACGGGGCCGGTGCTGGAGATGACGCCTGGTTCGAGGATCGAGGCGAAGTTGGAGACACAGATTTCGAGCGCCGTGCTGGCTCCGGTTGTGGCCGTGGTCGAGTACACCTATGCGATCGGCGACCGCGTCGTTGTGCCTGCTGGCGCACGAGTCTACGGGCAGTTGCAGCAGGCGGATCGGTCTGGGTTTGTCGGAGTAAAGTTCGATGAGATTGAATTGCTGGATGGGCAGCGGGAGAAGATCGAGGCCATCGGCGCGGGTCTTGATCTTGGGCCGATCAAGGGAACCGTATACGGGAAGAACACGGGCAAGAACTTCTTGATCAAGGCTGCTTCGGGCGTTGGGTCGTTGGCAGCGATGCTGGTCGGCAACAACTCCAGTGCAGCCTTCTCTGAGGGCGACCTTCTGCGCGAAAGAGTGGCGGACAACGTCGGCAACGCCGGCGACTCGGAACTAATGGGCTTGAACGCGACCAGCAGGATAATCGTCTCGGTCCCGGCCGACACGAAGATCTACATCGTCTTTACCAAGCACGAAGAGAGCCAGGCTGGGCTGCACAGAGTGGCTGGCCAATAGACCCACGCTATCCATATTCAATGCCCCGGCGTCAGAACCGAGGCATTTTTGTGCCTGCGGGCGGGCCTGACTGGTTGTGTGCCTGGCCGCCGCGAGCCACCATGACAGGCGCGATTAAGATTCCAGTCGTGGTACTAGCCCCGTGGCCTTTCGGGCGGACGTTTGACCAATTATCGGTCCGGTTATGTCATTGTGCGTTTGACATAAAACCGTTCCCGATATGTCACTGTGCGTTTGACCAATCATCGGTCCCAATGTGTCATTGTGCGTTTGACTCAGAATCGGTCCGGTTATGTCGTTGTGCGTTTGACCAAAAACCGTTCCCGATATGTCACTGTGCGTTTGACCAATAATCGATTCCGATATGTCATTGTGCGTTTGACACATTTCCGCACGGCGCTCTCAGCGATTCTGTGACGGAAAAATCTATACTCTGTGAGGCTATGTTTGGCCATTGCAAGGATTTGGAAGCATTTGCGATTGACGAACCGCCTGCGGTACGGGTGACGGCATTGAATGGCGTTGCTCGATGAACGGAGATCGCTGCCCAACGGCGTTCAAGCCGAGATTTCGATTCTTCCGCCCCGCCGCCTCTATATAGATAGGCATCACGGACACCGATCAGTATATGCAGGCAATTTGACTGAATCACGGTTCGGCCTCAACTTCTCTCCTGACACGGATGCCCCGAGCAGCCGCGTCCAGGAGAGTGAGTCATGAAAACCGCATTGGCCTTCTGGCGGGGCTCGACAGTGCCCGCCACTTTCCCCACGACCTATCAGCGTCCCGGCGCGATCAACTGGAGACGCATCTCTCTGCTCTTTGCGCTTGGGATCATTCTCGCCGGCAATCTCGCCGTGCCCTTCGCAGCGGTCGCGCAAAACCTTGGCACGTCGCCGCAGTTCGGCAAGGCAGTGCAAGGACAGCAGGCGACCACGGTCGAAGGCACGGTACTCAACATCGTGAACTGGGGCTGCAACGTAATTGCCCCGGTGATCGCGATTGCCTGCCTCGGCGTTGCCGGGTGGCATTTCAAGAGCGGTCGCGGCTATCTGGGTTGGGGTGTCACCGGCGTCGCATTGCTCGTGATTTCCGGACTCGGACGCATGGCCGAGGGCTTCATCACGCAAGCTCAGGGCATTCAATAACAAGGACAATACGCGATGCCTGTGCCGCAATTCCTTTCTGATCTTCTTCAACTGCTGTTCGACCTAGCAGTGCCAGCGGCGTTCTGCACGCTGGCTGCGGCAGGGGTGAGCCTGCGGCATGAAGGGGGCACCAACTTCCACATCAATGGCAAGACTGGGAAGTGGGTGCTTTGGACTGTGATTCTGCTGACACTTCCCCAGCTTCTTTCGTGGATTGCGGCACAGGGCATCACCGTGCCATCGGCGAGCGGATCGGTTGGAACCAGTTGGCTCGCCAGCATGGAGTCGGTCTTCAAGAACTTCATCAATCAAATCATTGTCGCCAAGCTGGTGCCGGTCATTGCAGGGTACTTCGTGCTCAAGGCGACGCTCGATACGGCGGCAGGAGAGAACCCGTTGCCATCGATCATTGCCGCGCTGTTTCTGATGTCGCTCTCGGCTACGATGCAACTCTTTCAGGGCTGGAACTCCGGCGGCCAATACGCAACGACCGATATGCTCGGTTCACTTTGGAACTACATCGTGGGGCAGATCATGCCCGCGGCGGCTGGACTCGCGTGTGTGGGCGCTGTTGTGAACTTCCTGCGGCACAGGCCGTGGACGCGGCTTGTCTTTTCAGCGATCGGGTTTCTGTGCGTGACCGGTCTGCTCAAACTCTTTCAGGCGATGGCGGCGTAAGGAGTATGCGATGAGTCTTGATGGCGCAGTTGTGAACCTTGCATCTTGGGCTGGGAACGTCATGATGCCGACAATGGCCGGCGCGTTCTTTGCAGGGGCCGTTTATCGCTACAGCAAGGGCGGACAGTTCGAGCAGCTTCTCTATGGAGGGTTTGCTTCGTTGATGTGCTCGGGGATGTTGCGCGCCCTTGAGGGATTTGTGCAGAATGCCGGGCCGACAAGTGCGGACGGCTATTGGACAGCGGTGATGAACCTAGTGAACTGGGTTGCAAACGTGATTCTTCCAGTATTCGCGCTGACGCAACTGGCGGCGATGGCGATGCACATGGGCGGCGTCGTGTCGGAGATTTATCCCGGCTCTACATGGATACGCAAGTTCATCGCGGCGATGGGCGCCCTGATGGTCTCAGGGATCGTTCGCTTTGCCGAGTCGATGGTCACGCAAGCACATGGAATTTGAGGAGCCCCAAAACAGGAGACAGACAATGAGCCTCGATCTGACACCCGTACATCGCAACCTGCACACCAAAGTGACATTTCTCGGACTGGAGTTCGAGGACTTGATCCTCGTCCTGGCGCTTGCAGCGGTGATGAATATCTTTGGCCACTTCGTCACCGGAAATGCGAAGGTTCTGGGGATGCCGCTGAGCCTGTTCATGGAGTTTATTGTGCCGCTGCTTGCAGTTCCTTTTTTGATTCTGTTCAAGTATGGCAAGCCGCGCGGCTATTTGACGGACCTTATCAAGTCTTTGATTGCGCCGCACGCCTGGTGCGCACTTGAGCGAGATTCGGAGTTGGTGCAGCCTTACATCACGGAAGTCGAGGAATAGATCGATGCGGGTATCGTTCAAAACGCACAACGATGGAACGGTGGTTCTCAATTTGGATGGAGAAGCCGCACGGGCCGTTTTTGCGAGCGTCGTCTTTGCGGCAAAGTTCCACAAAGACTTTGCTCCGCTCGCCAAGGTCACAGAGGAAGGATTGAGTCGAGAGAAGCGCAACGCCAGTGAAAGGGATGCCCTATGCCAATGACCTATGCGGAACACGACAAAAAGATGAAGTCTCCGGCAGTGTGCGAACTGTTGCCGCTGCGCGACCTGCCGCAAGGCGACAACGTGATGGTGCGCACGAATGGCGCCTTTGTTGCTGGCTATGAATTGAAGGGCGTGCTCTCCTACTTCGCCACGGATGAGGACAGGAATCAAGCAAAGTCGATGCTGGAGGCGTTGATCCGCGGAGTGCCCGACGTGAGCATGAGGATTCAGTTCCGCTACGAGATCTCGGAGCATCTGGGCTTTCTGTTCGATGACTATGTCAATCAACAGCGCACTCAGAAATCGGAGGTAATTGCGCTCGACGCACATCGGCTCAAGATGTGGAGGCTCAAGGAGCAGAGAGGCTTCTACTTTGAGAACCGGCTTCATGTGTACTTCATCTGGGATCCACGTATTCATGCCAAGCTCTACCATTCAGCGCAACAGAATCGGCGTCTTGGCGGATTCGCGCTCAGCCAGAAGAAAGCGATCGAGCGAAGTCGCAAGGAGCACGACACCTATCTCGCCGAACTCGAATCGATTCTGCGCGGCATTGAAAGCTCGATGGAGACGGCGAATCTTTCGCCGCGTCGGCTTTCGACACAGGAACTCTTCGAGGAGCTGAAACATGCGCAGCACCCGACGCGGCGCGATCGACGACCTTACTATCCAGGCGAGGAACTGATCCAGTATCGCTCCGCGCGTGAGCAGGCGACCGAAGCCAGCATCCTGAACGAGACGGAAACGTACCTGAACGTCGATGGATACCTCTATTCGGTGGTGAGCCTCAAGGAGTTGCCCGACGCGACATTTCCGGGGGTACTGCAAAGGTTCTCGACATTGGGTTTCCCGGTGGTCATCAACGCGCAGGTGTTTGTTCCCGACCAGGTGAAGGTTCTCAAGGGGTACAAGAAACGCCTGCAGAAGATGATTGCCGCGCAAAAGGACGCGAACGGAAACTTCAAATCGAACCCAGAGGCCGAAGTTGCACAGGCGCAGTTGATGCAGGTGCAGCGGGACATTATTTCGAGTTCGCTCAAGACCGCGAAGTTGAGCCTGTCGGTTGTGGTGCGCACCTCTCAGCCGGCGGTGACATTCGGGGATCTCGAACGGGCGGAGCGTGATCTGGCCAACCGCACCCAGGAAGTATTGAACGCCTTCACCCACATGAACGGCGCCAAGGCCGTCGTCGAGACCATCGCCAAGCGCCGCCTCTTTATCGGAACGCTGCCAGGAATGGGCGAGAGCGACAAGCGCGAGCAGGACATGCTCACACCGAACGCCGCTGACCTAGTCCCCATCGAAATGCCCTGGACCGGCACACGCAAGAGTCCCCTGATTCTCTTCGAGACGCCCTACCGGCAACTGATTCCGTATTCGATGTTCGATCCCGATCTATCGGATGCAAATGGCCTGCTGATGGCGAAAAGCGGCGGAGGCAAGACGCTCGCTGCGCAACAGATGCTCTTGATGGCCGCCCGCGCGAATGCTTTGATCTCGATTCTGGAGCGCGGGGACTCCTATCAGCCGCTGGTCGAGTTGATGGGCGGCGAGATGATTCAGATGTCACTCGACAGCCATCAGACGATCAACCCCTGGGACCTGCCCAAGAATGAAGACAAGCCCTCGAACGACCAGCTTTCCTTCTTGAAGAATCTGACCCGGCATATGCTGGGCGAGAATACGCCGCCCGATCTCGATATTGATCTGTTGGACAGTGTTCTGTTGGAGGCGATTGCGGCTACCTACAAACGGTGCAGCGCCAAGAGTTCGAACCCGATTCCGCTGTTTGGGGATTTGGCCGCCGAGCTGGCGCACTGGCAGGACCGGGACCGCAACCAGAAGATTAACGCCATGGCGCAGATGGCCTCTACCAAGTTGCGCGCCTGGGTGGACGAAGGGCCGTATGCCAAGCTCTTCGACCGGCCGACGACGATTCAACTCGATAATCCGTGGCTCTACTTCAATGTCGAGAAGCTGAAGGACGATCCGCGGCTTGAGCGGGCGATGAGCCTGTTGATTGCGCATACGGCGACACATCGTGCTTCGGGCTGGACCGGTCAGCCCAGCATCGTGCTGCTTGACGAGTGCTGGGCGCTTCTGGAGTCGCCGATCCTGGCCTCTGTTGTCGTGCAACTCTTCCGCACGGCCCGCAAACGCAATGCCAGTGTCTGGGGGATCAGCCAGACGCCGGAGGATTTCGTTGGCACGCCCGACAAGCCGAACGAGCATGGCGCGGGAATCGTCAAGAATGCGACGACGAAGATCATCGGCAAGCAGCCAGGCGATATGCGGGCGCTCCGCGAGCACGTTCACCTGAACGAGACGGCGCTCAACCAGATCAAGACCTTCGCCCATCCGAAGAAGGGCCATAGTGCGGAGTTCCTGATCGCCATCGGCGAGAAGGCCGAGTCCACGCACGCGATCCGGGTTGTGCCAAGTCCGGTCGACTACTGGATCACCACAACCTATGCCCGTGAGCGGATCTATCGCAAGTGGTGGCTTGCCAGACGCGCAGGCATTCCGCTGATTGCAGCCTATGAGGCGCTTGCTGAGCGCTATCCGCGCGGATTGGCAGAGTTGGCTCCGCTGGCAGAGGAGTTATCGGGCGAAGTTCAGGAGGTAGCGACGCAATGAACAACACAAATCGTGAATCACAGGACGACTCTTTGCTGAATGGTGTGCCCTATCAGTCGGAGCCCAAATCGACGCGGAAGAGCAGACGCTGGCAGTGGCTGGCCCCAACAACCTTGGCACTGGCAATGGCGGTGATGCTTCCATCGCGCGCTCAAGCTGGCATCTTCGACATCTTCGGTGAACTCTTCGGCACCATTCAAAACGATATGGGGGCTGCGCTCAGCCAGATCAACGCATTGACGCAGGAGATGCAGCAGTTGCACCAGCAAATCGTGTGGCCGCTGGCGCTGGTAAACCAGGCACGGGGCTTCGTCTCGAACTCGATCAACGGCTATCGCGGTTTCATGACGCAGGTCTTCACGCTGAAATCGCCCAGTGCGAGGTTGGCAAGCCCGCAGCAACTGGAGACGATTCTGCACAGCCGGCAGTCTGCACAGATTCCCGCTCTTCAGGCGAGTTTCGCAGCGAACTATGGGACAGTGCCGGCGGTGAACGCGGCCTCTCCACAGGACCGAGTGATGATGGACATCGACGACGCGCTGGGCCAGCAGAGTTTGAAGACGACACTCATTGCTGACCAGGGCCAGGACGTCATCCTTGCGACCGCGAACCAGATGGAGAATCAGGTTGCTTTGAGCACCCCAGGCTCCGCTCCATTCATCACCGCTCAGGCACAGGTCGCCAACCTTCGCTGCCAGGCATTCATGCAGAAGATGCTAGCGGCGGAACTCCGTCAGGAGGCAGGCCGCATCGCTCATGACAATGTGCTGGTGAAGCGCAAATCCACGGCGACTGGCGCAATCAACAGTCTTATCATCGGCACGCTGAGCCGGTAAGGAGGAACTTCTATGCCAAAGACGAATATGTCAATGAACGACAAGACGAGCAAAATGCGGAAGCCTTTCTTCTGGCGCCGCAAAGAGCCTATTGTCTCTGAAACAGTGCGGCTGGCACCGGCTATTGACGCCGATCAACCCAAGGATCATCCATGGTGGCGGCCAACGGTTTGGAAAGCGGCTGCTCTGGCGGCGGTTGCCTTGATGCTTCTCCCTGGTCGTGCCAACGGGCAGTTCGGGATCGACATTGCAGCCATCATGGCGGCGCTGTCGAAGGTTGAATCGTTGATGAGCACCTATGTGGCTGCGCCGCTCAAGACGATCAACCAAACACAGCAGACTGTCGCCAAGTATGAGCAGGAAGTCATTTACCCAATCGCTGCAATCAATCAGGCCAGGAACTCCGTAACACAGTTTGAAAACCAGTTCAGCCAAGTGACCAATCTGTTCAAGAGCAATGTATCGAGCGCAACGCTGCCACAGTCACAGAACCTGGAATCGATTCTGCTCTCTCGCAACGCTGGGAGCATTTCGACGGTTTCACCTCAGTTTCAGAACGTTTATGGCGTGGTTATGGCGCAGAATTCCGCGTCTCCACAGATTCGCAATATGACCGACATGACAGACGCGCAGGCGCAAGACGCTATGAAGCGCGCCATTCAGATCGATGCCCTGGCCGATGCGGAGTTGGCCGAGGCGGACAAGATGGGCCAGCAAATCTCCGTGGCTGCTCCGGGGAGCGCTCCGATTCTGGAAGCGGAAGCGGATGTCTGGGTGGTCCGGGCAAATGCGTACACACAGTCGGCGCTTGCCGAACTGATGCGTACACGTGGCATCGACATCGCCAACCAGAGCAAGTTGTCGAAGCTCGCTGCAACGGACTCGACGAGCAGTAATGGCGTAATCAACGGTGTGTTGACCAACAGGTGATCCTCGATGATGCTTTCCGTTCTCCATCCCGGCGTGACATCGCTTGCGTTGATCTATTCTTCGCAACTGAATCTCTTTGAGCAATTCCTGACGCAGGCTGTTTCGGGGATCGACTCGACCAGCATCACGTCAGGGATGCAGAACGTGGGCTACGTCATACTTGTCGTCGGATTCCTCTGGCAGGTCTATCAGTCCGCGCTTCATGGCGGCGATGTGCGTGGACTGGGAGCCGGCCTCATCAAGTATGTTGCAACGGCGATGGTGGTGATGAACTACCACGCCGTTTTTACGACGGTCAACCAAGGCTTTGTGAACGCAGGCAACTGGATAAGCAATGCTTCAGGTGGACTCAACCTTCTGGATAACTGGAGAACCGACATCCAGACGCAGTTCAGCCAGATTGGCTTTCAGAATTTGTGGGGCCTGGTAACCGGCTCTGCTGCTGGCTTGATCGACGCCCTTCTCATAATTGTTGCTTATCTTCTCTATCCGCTGGTGATCGTGATCTTCGGATTCTTCTACATCCTCTATGGCAGCATCCTGTACATTTTTGGACCGCTGGTGATCTCGCTGATGCCGCTGGGAGCGACCAACCGCATCGCCAAGGCATATGTCGAGAACGTCTTTATCTGGAACGCCTGGCCGATTCTCTATGGCGGATTCGGCGCGCTATTGAGTGCGGTGCAGATGGGGCAAGTTGGGCAGATGCTCAGCCAGAACAGCTTCTTAGGCGGCCTTGGCAGCCTGGAAGGATCGGTCCTGATTGGTTTCGCCAGCATCATCTTCTCGCTGGCTATAGCTGTAATTCCATTTATGGCCAAACGAATTGTATCGGGTGACGTTGGCTCGACAGCAGGCGCGCTGATTGGCGCCGCCGTTACGGCCATTACTGCGGGCACGGCGGCCATTGAGGGCGCGGCCGTTGGCGCGGCGGCAGCAAGTGCCGGGAGTTCAGCGGGCACCTCCGGCAACGCGACAAACAGTGCCGCAGCGACCGGTGCGGGTGGAAAGGCACCTGCGGGGACAGGCGTGGGCAATCAGCCGACACCTGGCCAAAGAGGAATCAATACGGGAGATTCTTCTTCGATGGCAGACAACCAACCTGCGGCAGACACGAAAACCAGTAACGCATCCGCCGTTGAAGACGGCATCGGGCAGATAAATGATGGCGCGCCTACTGCTGCTGGTCATGCGGATCATATGCGCAGTTCCTTAAAAAGTGCAACCGGGAAAGATGAACCTGTCAGTGCGGGAGAGGACAGCGCGGGCGCGCAGGAGAGTCCCGTTCCTGTTCGCGGTTCTGGTACCGGGTCTGGTTCGGGCTCCAAGTCGGGTTCGGCTGCCCCAACATTCGCAAGTGTGAACCGTGGGAATCCGTGGGCATGGAGTTCGCATGCTCCTCATCCACGCCGGGATGGGATCGCGACATGGGGCGCCTATCATGCGACGCGAGTGGCTACGAAGGCCGCTGTGACCGGAAGAAGAGCAATCGACAACGCTGGAAAAGCAAGTGACTGAGTGAGTCTTCGAGAGGAGAGCAACGATGGCAAATGCAAAGACTGTTACGCAAGGGAATGAACTCGATGTACGCCCCAAGTATTACGAGGTGGATGGAGCGCTGACGGCAAACGCGAATCGGGCGTGGCTTCTGGCATTCTTGACGATTCCAGTGGCTTTGGTTGCGCTGGGGCTTGCGGTCTTCGTTCGCCTGCAACCGCCCACGGTGATTCGCATCGGCGCGAACGGCGAAGCGGTGGTCGTCGGCCAGCCAACAAAGGGAGGCGCAGCGTCCGCGAGCACTGGAACAGATGCCTTTCTCGATCAGGCATTTGTAAAGCGGTTTCTCGATAGCTACCTCAATTACGCGCCATCCAATGTCGATGAGCGTTGGGCAGCAAGCCTCAACATGATGACGCGCAACCTGCGCAGCTACACCATGAAGGCGATGGGGGACGACAACACCAGAGGCAAGGTCGATGACGACCAGATCCAGTCCGTCTTTCATCTGCGTGAGATCGACACCGAACCCGGAGAGCCGCTGACCTACCTCGTGTATGGGGTCAAGGACGTACACCACGTTTCGAACGGCTCGGAGGTTACGGACCATTTTGTCAATGAGTATCGGGTGCGCCTGATCGCCGACCGCAGAACTGATGTGAACCCAGACGGACTTTGGATTGCCGAGTACAGTGAGCGGCCGATTGATGGCGAACGCCGTGACCGCATTCTGGCCGCGCCAGACCGTGTAGTTGGACAGGAGTAACGGAGGAACGAGATGGAGACAGCAGTTGCAAAGTTGACGCCGGACGACCGGACACAGTTGGTGAGTGGGGCGGTGACTCCAGGGGCACCGAAGCGCCCGCGCAAACCTCGTGCGTCCGAAGAAGTTGCTCGATACTTCCTGGCCAAGGATGGTTCGACGCCGGCAAAGCCGGAACTTGGCGAGGAGGCACAGAGCGAAAGCGACGCATTGATCAAAGCCTTTCGGTCGAAGGGAGGCGTGATCTATGTGGTCACAGCTTTCCGCGCGGAAGCAGAGGTCCAGGGAGGCAACCCGATTTTGGTAAAACGTCCGCTCGAAAAGTAGCGGACTTCTGAGGTCAGCAACGAGTTTCAAAGAGGAGATACACCTTCAATCAAGGTCACTGTCAACCTCTCTTGAACCCTCAACGCATCTGCGATGAGGAATTCCATGC
>Ga0255348_1000834_pt1 | contig 10594 bp, 4 predicted proteins | sample CBST25v5metaG_FD_189945 | JGI IMG/M metagenome (GOLD analysis project Ga0255348, IMG submission 189945) | Peat soil microbial communities from Stordalen Mire, Sweden - C.B.S.T-25.v5 | ecosystem: Environmental > Terrestrial > Soil > Wetlands > Peat | place: Sweden: Norrbotten County, Stordalen... | reverse complement strand
CAGGCGGCATTTGCTCGCGTCCTCAACCTCACGGTGGGCTATATCTCGCAATTGGAGCGCGGTATCAGAAAGCCTACCGGGCCTGCACTCAGTTTGCTCAACGTCATTCGGCGTAAAGGTGTTGAGGCTATTCTTATCGATGATGTTGCTGACAGCAAGCAAGGAGTGGCAGCATGATCTGCCCAACTTGCGGGCATGGAACACTGGAACAGTGAACCGTCTTAAAGCGCCGCAAGCGCCCGGTATAGGGTCTTCCGCCCGACTTTGAAAAGGGCGGCAACCTTCTGCCGGTCCTCGCCCTGGTCTATCAGCTTGCGGGCGTGGGCAACCTGCTGCGGGGTCATTTTCGGCTTACGGCCGAATTTCACGCCCCGGCGCTGCGCGGCCTTCACTCCGGCGCGGGTCCGTTCGCTGATGAGGCTGCGCTCCAGCTCGGCCAGTACGCCGATCATCTGCCACATGGCCCGGCCTGTCGGCGTCTCGGTGTCGATCTGCTCGGTGAGGGAACGGAATTTGACGCCGCGCTCCTTGAGGTCGTCGAGCATGGCGATCAGGTCGCGTAAGCTGCGGCCCAGGCGGTCAAGTTTCCAGACAATAAGCGTGTCGCCGTCCTCTAATGCCTTGAGGCAACGGAGCAGGGCAGGGCGCTTGGTCGTGGCTCCTGACAAGCCCTGGTCCTTGAAAAACGTCTTGCATCCGGCCCGCTTCAAGGCAGCAAGCTGCAAGGCTGTACTCTGGTCGTCAGTCGATACGCGGGCATAGCCGTATTTCATGGTTTAATTATGGCCTTGACATTTGACCCATGCAAGTCCTTGAAAACGCGGGGCGGCGGTCATGGGTCAAAACTTACCCTTTGTGGGACAAAGCCCGCGACGGGCGAAACAGGGACAGAGAGCGCAATCGCCGCGTACAGAGGCTAAATGCTGGTTTTGTTTTGTACAGATTTACTATCCATCCCAAGCAGGACGCGGCATCAGACGCCCTCTCTCCCTCTTTTCCACGCATCTCTCGCCCTGAGCCCGCATAAATAAATTCAAATCATTTTCTGGAAACCTGTAACGCGGCTGGCCTTCCATGCACTATTATTTGCCTAAACAATTCAGGGGTGCCCGGTCGCGTGCCTGCGGCCTGGGCGAGTCTGTGACAGCACCTGAACCTGATCTACGTCGGCTACGAAAGGATAAAGCCCTCTCCCATGATTCTGCGCCGCTCTGGTTCTCTCGCCCTAATCCTTCTCTCCGCCTCCATCGCGACGGCACAATATGCCCCCACTGGCATCACCCAGTGGTCGACTCAGATCCAAGCGGGTCCAGTTTCGATCGATATGGCAAATGGGGCCATGACTATGATTGTGCCCGTGCGGCACAAAGCAGGATCGCCCCCTTTTGCTTTTGACCTCATCGGGAACTTTGGTAATATGGGTGCCGCCAATAGTACCGTTGCACCCAACATTGTTGGGGTTTTAAGGACTGGCGATGGCTTTGGCCCTTATACCGAGGTTGCACCACCGCAAGCACAAACGTGCGGGACCTTTGGCCAGCCTGATTATACGAGATACTATGGCATGCTCAGTCCTTACTACATGTTTGATAGCACTGGCGCGAAGCATACTTTTCTCGGGACGATGTTTATTCGTCAGGGCCCTAGTCCTTGCGGTGGAGACCTCGGCCCTATGACGGTGGCCGCCGACGACGGTTCTGGCTACACAATTGTGGTTACTGGGAGCAATAACGAATCCATACCAATATCCATATCTCTCTATAATCGAGATGGACTGACGGGCGACAACGGGGGAGTCACAGACCCCGATGGCAATGCAATTACACATACGCCTACTGGCTGGCAAGACAGTCTAGGACAAATCGCGCTTAACGGTTGGACATACACAGACGAGAATGGCAATCCCCAGTCGGTTTCTCTCAATTATGCGCCATATAGCGTTGCTACCGCATTCACATGTACACAAGGCGGCTATTCGCTAGACACCTCGCCTACGACTCGTTCGCTACCAAGCAGCATCATTTTTCCTACTGGAGCGCAATACACTTTTTCCTATGAGTCCACACCGGGATACTCCGGATACGTCACCGGAAGGCCTTCTAAGATCACCCTTCCGAGTGGCGGGTATATTGCTTTCCAATACGGCAATGGCAATGCCGGAGGTAATAGCATAGCCGGATACAATTGCGTTTCCGGAGTAATTCCATGGCTCCAGGTTTCGGTCAACGACGGTAATGGAAACACTTCTACTACAACCTATCTCAACAGCGCCAACTCCGGCTGGGTCCAAGGCTATAAATCGGCTTGGTTCAACGGGCCTGGAAACTTTACAATTACGGAAACGGATTCCATCGGCGACGTGACTACGCATTATTTTTGGAATGAGCTCGAGGAAGAACGCATCATCTCCGATGTGAATCAAGGCGTACTCAGCACCACGATCACCTGCTATTACGGGGGGTTTTCGAACTGCGCAACGGCCGGCTACAGTGGAGGAGGAGCTGTTAATCCGATCACGCAGCGTGACGTCTATACGTACGACGGCGCCGTCGGCTCGGTAGCGCCTAAGCTAGAAGAGACAAAATACGACATTTACGGAAACGTCACGCAGGTCAGCAATTACGACTATGGGGCTTCGTATCCTCCCTCCACGGCTCCAGTTTCGACGACAACAATGACATACGACATCAACGGGGCCTGTGGAACTCTGAGTAATCCGTATATCTACGATCGCCCTTGCTCGATCACGACAGCAAGCTCTGCAGGTACGGTGGTGAGCCAGACCAATTACACGTACAACGCCACCGGCCATGTCACTCAGACATCCCACTGGGTGGCCGGGAGCACATATACCACTTCATCGGCGACATACAACTCAAACGGAACGATCGCGACAACAACCGACGGAAATAGCCACACAACTTCCTTCACCTACAAAGCCTGTAACGGACTATTTCCAACATTGACTACTCTCCCTTCTGTCAATGGGGTTACGCAAAGCACATCCCAAACTTGGAACTGCGATGGCGGAGTAATGACAGGCTCGACGGATGCCAATGGCAAAACCACAACGTATACATATGCTGATCCCATATGGCGCCAGACTGCTATCTCCTACCCAGATGGAGGCAGCATTACCACGGTCTATTCGACTGGCAGCTCTTCTCCGTGGACCATATCGACAAGCACGGCGATCAATGGCGGGTCGAGTCTCAACAAGAAGACCGTCTACGACGGATTGGCGCGAGTGACACAGACCCAGGTCACAAGCGACCCGATTGACACAGATTCTGTCGATACGACATACGATCTCCTGGGAAGGATTCACTCGACTTCAAACCCTCACCGGTCATCTCCATCCACCTACGGAATTACGATCTATGGCTACGATGCGCTGAACCGAATAATTTTGGTGAGCGAGCCGGACGGGGCCTCAGAGTCGACATCATATTCAAACTACTGCAAGACGATTACTAACGGAAATAATGCGCATAAACTCTGCTCCGATGGGTTGGGCCGCCTTATCAACGTGTGGGAAGATCCAGGCCTCGCGCCGCATCTGAATTATGAAACAGATTACGGCTACGATGCTCTGGGCAATTTGACCAGTGTGACACAGAAAGGAGGCCTGGCATCGGGCTGGCAGGCGCGATCGTTTGCGTACGATGGATTGTCGAGACTGACCAGCGCATCGAATCCAGAGAGCGGCAGTGTCACGTATAGCTACGATGGCAACGGAAACGTTACGTCAAAGACATCTCCCCAGGTAAACGCATTGGCAGGGACAAGTGCGACGCAGACCGTCAGTTACACCTATGACGCTCTGAACCGATTAAGTGGGAAAAGCTATTCGGACGGGATAACGCCGTCGTCCTGTTATCAGTATGACTCGCCTGTTACCGCTGCTGGCGATGCGAATGCGCTGGGGCGTATGACCCTGGAGTGGACGCAGGCTGGGTCGTGCCCGAGCTCTTCTACAAGACAAACAACTATTCCGTCTGACGCTTTTAGTGCCAGGGCCATCATGAGCCACGACGCGATGGGCCGCGTCGTGAGTGAACAGCAGTATACGCCGGCGAGCCAAGCAAACGGTATCATCTATGTGCCGCAATACAATTACGATTATGCGGGGGATCTGGTTGCGTCTACCGACGGCATTACGGCCGTGCCCAATTCTTACACGGGATCTCTGTGTTCGAGTTCGCCTGCGCCATGGGCAACCCTCACCTGGACGAATTGCTATGACTCTGCCGAGCATCTGACCAGCGTTACCAGCAACTGGGGCGATACTACACATCCGCCGTCACTGTTCTTCGGGGCAACGTATACAGCGCCGGGCGGTCTTGCGGCTGCTAACTATGGCAATGGCACTACTCTGATCCGTACATACGACAATCGATTACGCGTAACCGGCGAGACAGATTCCGGGCTCGTCGTAACGTCTTCAACACCGGGCATTGCTGCAGTGCAGATCACCGGCGCGGAGCAGAGCAAATGAGGCACTGGCGGGAATTGGGTTTCACTACCGATGGATTTAGGAACTTGTTGAAAAACTCCACCGAGTCCCGGAAAATGGGATAAACAGGGGTTCACAAACCCTTGCCAACTCTCCGCGGATCGCTCCTGGGGCATTCTGGCGCGATCCGTTCTTCACAACTTCTGGCATCGCAGCGTTTTTCAACAAGTTCTTAGAGCAAAAAGTAATTCGAACGAGGAAGTCGTCATGACCAAAGGTGAGCGTCAAAGTGATGAATGTGCTTTAAGAACATGGCACGGTATTCGTCTTGCTGGGAGGTTCGCTACCCTAACGTGTGTTGTGGTCTGTTTCGTGTGCGTGTTGCTGACGGCCGAAAAAGGAGGTGCGCAAAACTTTGGGAATGGGGAGCTAACGCCCGTTAGTATATGCTGTGCCCCGTACACCCCGACCATCAGCGTGACCAGTTCCGGCAGCCCATCGGCATATGGCAATTCGGTCACCTTTACGGCGACAGTGGTAACGCCTAGCGGCGTCGATAGGAATACGGTCTCCTTTTATGACGGTAGCACGTATCTAGGCGGGGCTGTACCCAATTCTTCTGGGGTTGCGACCCTGACGACAAGCGCCCTATCTGGAGGATCGAACAGCATTAAGGCCAGCATCGTAGCCGGTGGGAGCTATCTCGCCGCAACTTCCAGCGCGATAACGCAATTGGTGAACCCAGCGACGGCGACGATCAGCATCAATGACATTCCATCGGGGGCGATCTATGGCAGCAATTTCACGGTGACATACAGCTACTCGGGGAATGGCTCGCCGACAGAGTCGGTGTCGTCCAGCACAACCGGCGTTTGTACGGTGTCGGGGAACACCGTGTACTACGTCGGAGCTGGGACGTGCACATTGACAGCCAGCGCCAGCGCGACAACAAACTATACAGCGGCCACCGGAGTTACGCAGAGCTTCACGGTGAGCCAGGCGACACCGACAATCTTCATCAATAACCTTCCATCGTGGGCAGTCTATGCCGGCAATTTCACTGCGACGTACAGCTACACCGGGAACGGATCGCCATCAGTGTCGTCCAGCACAACCGGTGTTTGCACGGTGTCGGGGAATACTGTGAACTACGTCGGCACTGGGACGTGCACATTGACAGCCAGCGCCACCGCGACAACAAACTACACTGCGGTGACCGGCGGTACGCAGAGCTTCACGGTGAGCCAGGCGACACCGACGATCAGCATCAGCGATATCCCATCGGGTGCAGTCTATGCCGGCAATTTCACTGTGACGTACAGCTACTCGGGTAATGGCTCGCCATCGGAGTCGGTATCCTCCAGCACAACCGGTGTTTGTACGGTGTCGGGGAACACGGTGAACTACGTCAGCGTTGGAACGTGCACGTTGACAGCCAGCGCCAGCGCGACAACAAACTATACAGCGGCCACCGGAGTTACGCAGAGCTTCACGGTGAGCCAGGCGACACCGACAATCTTCATCAATAACCTTCCATCGTGGGCAGTCTATGCCGGCAATTTCACTGCGACGTACAGCTACACCGGGAACGGATCGCCATCAGTGTCGTCCAGCACAACCGGTGTTTGCACGGTGTCGGGGAATACTGTGAACTACGTCGGCACTGGGACGTGCACATTGACAGCCAGCGCCACCGCGACAACAAACTACACTGCGGTGACCGGCGGTACGCAGAGCTTCACGGTGAGCCAGGCGACACCGACGATCAGCATCAGCGATATCCCATCGGGTGCAGTCTATGCCGGCAATTTCACTGTGACGTACAGCTACTCGGGTAATGGCTCGCCATCGGAGTCGGTATCCTCCAGCACAACCGGTGTTTGTACGGTGTCGGGGAACACGGTGAACTACGTCAGCGTTGGAACGTGCACGTTGACAGCCAGCGCCACCGCGACAACAAACTACACGGCGGTGACCGGCGGTGCGCAGAGCTTCACGGTGAGCCAGGCGACACCGACGATCAGCATCAGTGATATCCCATCGGGTGCAGTCTATGGCGGCAATTTCACTGTGACGTACAGCTACTCGGGTAATGGCTCGCCATCGGAGTCGGTATCCTCCAGCACAACCGGTGTTTGCACGGTGTCGGGGAACACGGTGAACTACGTCAGCGTTGGAACGTGCACGTTGACAGCCAGCGCCACCGCGACAACAAACTACACGGCGGTGACCGGCAACGCACAGAGCTTCACGATCGGCTTGCTAGCGCCGACCATCAGCGTGGCCAGTTCCGGCAGCCCTTCTACTTACGGCAACGCAGTGACGTTTACGGCCACCGTGACCAATGGCGATACCAATACGGTGACGTTCTCCGACGGCAGTACATCTATCGGTACGGCTACCCCAAGTAACGGCACGGCGACGCTGACGACCAACAGCTTACCCGCGGGCTCAAACAGCATTATGGCGACCATTGCAGGTGCGGGAAACTACGCCTCCGCCTATTCGAGCACTATCACCCAGACTGTCAACAAAGCATCGGTTACTGTATCGGCATGGCCGACTGCAACTTCTCTGACTTACGGTCAGACGCTGTCTTCCTCTACGCTGAACGGTGGAACGGTTTCAGTTGGCGGCATGTTCGCGTGGACCACGCCAGGCACTATTCCCCCGGCGGGAATGCCCTTGGAAGGTGTTACCTTCACGCCCAGCGCCTCCACTAACTACAACGCTGTTACTGGCTCGGTCTCGGTCTCGGTCAGTCCAGCCACGCCGACGATCAGCATCAGCAATATTCCGACGAACGCTCTGTACAGTGGCAGTTTCCATGCAGCCTACAGCTACTCGGGTAGCGGTTCTCCAGTCGAGTCGGTTTCGTCGAGTACAACCGGCGTGTGCACCGTCTCCGGCAGTATCGTATCCTTCATTCTTGAAGGAACCTGTACGCTGACCGCGAGCGCCGCAGCCACGGCGAATTACACGGCGGCGACCGGCAGCCCGCAGAGCTTTACGGTCTCTACCTTGTACGACAGCGGTACGGTGACGCTTGCCATTGGCGGTTCCACAGTTGCGCAAGCCAATTACGGACCCGGATCTACATTCGAGTCGGTGGCCGCAGCATTGGTGAATTCAAACAACAACCAGGCAGTTACAATCACAGAGGATTCTGGCACGCTTTACATCGTGTCCAAGGCGACTGGCTCATCATCCACCAATCTTGCCTACACTCTGACCAGCACCTCGAACTATCCCAGCGTCTTCACTTCGCCATCGTTCCAGGCCACGCCCGGGAGCGGCAGTCTCGAGGGCGGCGCAAACCAAAACGCATCAATCGGAACTATCTACAGCTACGCTCTCACCTATGATTCGATGGGCAATGTCATCAGTGCCACGGAGCCTGGCATGGCGATACCGCTGATGGGTTCGTGGAGTTACACCTACGATTCGCTCAACCGGCTCGCGACGGCCAATAGCAACCAGCCGGGCAATCCCTATCCCTATTACTGCTGGAGTTATGACTCGTTCGGCAATCGTTTGCAGCAGATCAGCGCCAGTTCGGCCTTTCAGTCCAGCCAAGGCGGGCCGAACGCCTGCCCGGCCGGGCCGGGGCAAAATCTTTGGGCTCAGTATAATGGCACTACCAACGGGACCAGCAATAACCAAATGTCGGCTACCAGTCAAAACCAGAGCCAAGGCCAGGCGGGGGGGTACGACCAGGCCGGCAACATGCTCAATGACGGCGGCCATCAGTACCTCTACGACGGCGAGGGGCGCATCTGTGCCACAATGTTGTCGTACAATGGCATCCATGTGATGACCGGCTACGTCTACGACGCCGAGGGCCGCCGCGTGGCCAAGGGTTCGATTACGGCTTTTAGCTGCAATCTGGCTACCAATGGTTTTCAGACCACGACCGACTACATCATGGGCCAGGGAGGCGAGACGATGACCGAGATGGGCGTCAATGCGTCGGGTGCCCTCACGCCTCAGCACAATTACGCCTACGCCAACGGCGCCCTTCTCGCCACCTACGATCTCGGCAACGTCACGATCTCCGGTAGCACGTACAACGGCCAAGTTCTCTTCCGCTTCACCGACTGGCTGGGCACCCTGCGAGTCACCACCGATTACGGTGGCGAATCGGTCGGCACGTGTACAGGCCTGGCCTTCGGCGACGGCGTCAGTTGCCAGGGCGAACCTGCCGACAGCCACCACTTCACCGGCAAAGAACGAGATACCGAATCCGGCAACGACTACTTCGGGGCTAGGTACTACGCAAGCTCAATGGGGCGCTGGATGAGCCCGGACTGGAGCGCGATCCAAGATCCAATCCCTTACGCTGACATAGACAATCCGCAGACTTTGAATCTCTATGCTTACGTGCAAAACAACCCACTCACATTGCATGATGCCACAGGCCACTATCACTGTGATCCTGACTACTCAACCACGAATGGGAACGGCGATATGGTCGTTCATGCGGGCGCTTGCCACATGGATTGGTCGGATTTTCAATTGATGGGTGCCGCACTTGGGCATCATTTCATCCCGAAGCAGGTTTGGGCAGATATCAGTAAGGCCAGCGATGCATGGAAATTTCTTAACAAGGTGACGACACGTGCGTTAAAGAACCCCAGACTGTCGAATTCATTTGATCACTTGCATCGAGGCTTGAATAAGCAAACGGAGGAATTGGTCAGTGATCTTGAAAAACAACTGGGCAAATCCGTTGAGGATTTTAATAAAGGAGATCTTCAAGAATTGGCATCAAGGCTCGAACGTGCAGGAGGTGACTTCGAGAAGTTTAACGCAAGGATGGAGGCGCTTGAACCAGAGGCAAGAACCTTTGGAGAGGCGGTAGGACAAGCCCTCGAAGAAGTGTTTCCTGCGGCGGCTGAGGCAGCCACGGAAGCTGCGCCACTCGCTGGAGATGCTGCGGAAGGAGCTGCTGCTGTCGAATGACAAGTGATTCCAATATCGGGGCAATATATCCAGTCTTTGAACGGAATGGCCCAACTGCGCGACACTTCAAGGCGGGTTTTATCGACCGCGCCGGAATTAACGTCATCAGCCCGATCTTCGACAATGCCCGACCATTCAACTGCGGCCTAGCACCTGTGAAGTCTGGGAAGGCGTGGGGTGCGGTGGACGGAGCGGGGAATCTCGCGATCCCAGCAATTGCAGACGGGCCGGTGCGAGTAAGTGAGGATCGCGTCGTTTATACCCAAAACGGTAAACGTGGGATCATGACCACGGACGGCAGAATCGTTGTTCAGCCGTTATATCGCATCCTTGTAGAGTTTCAAGAGGGTGCATCGTGGATGTCGGCGAACGATCTCTATGGGTTCGTCGGCCCCGATGGAGAGCAGATTGCTCCTGCCATCTACGAAGATGCGCGATCATTTTCAGAGGGTTTGGCTCCTGTCAAATTCGGCGGAAAGTGGGGGTATATAAACAAATCTCTTGCGTTTCAAATCCCGCCTCAGTTCGATTTTGCTCTGCCCTTTTCCGAGGGGCTTGCTAGAGCCCAGCAAGGTGGCCTATGGGGGTACATTGATCGAACGGGCCAACCGGCAATTCCCTTTCGATACGAAAATGTGCGGGACTTCCATGAGGGACTAGCCGATGTCATGATCGCAAACCAGTGGGGGTACATTGACCGAGACGGCTCCGTTGCCATCGAACCGACATTTCGTATAACAAAAGAATTCGTAGAAGGCTTAGCGGCTGTCTCACCAAATGGTGACCCGAAGGATCGCTACGGGTTCATCAACAAGGAAGGCAAACTCGTTATTCCTGCGAAGTTCGAGATGGTGAGCATCTTTAGACATGGGCTTTGCTTCGTTGAACTGGAGAAGGAAGTCGGGTACATCGACCACAATGGGGCCATGGTCTGGCGGGGGCCGTATGTGGATGTGGGCCGAATTTCCGATCTGTAGCGTGTCCTTCCAATAGTAGCCGTTCCAGTCCAGCCGCGAGCCGTCCTCCGGGGCGGCTTGCTTGCGTCAGTGGCCTCCGTCCAATGCCTCAGCACAGCCAGCAAAAGCCCGCGCTGCTCCGCATCGGAATTAGGTGGACACATCACCCATAGCATGGCTGCCGTGCGTGGAAACGCGGGCGGGGTGCCGGGGCCGCAGG
>Ga0255348_1000830_pt1 | contig 10636 bp, 9 predicted proteins | sample CBST25v5metaG_FD_189945 | JGI IMG/M metagenome (GOLD analysis project Ga0255348, IMG submission 189945) | Peat soil microbial communities from Stordalen Mire, Sweden - C.B.S.T-25.v5 | ecosystem: Environmental > Terrestrial > Soil > Wetlands > Peat | place: Sweden: Norrbotten County, Stordalen... | reverse complement strand
TACTCGATGCACGCTTCCTCGCTGGAAAACCGCTTTTCCAACTCCAGCAGCGTCCTGGGATAATCCTCACTCACAACCCAAAACACTACTGCTTGGGGCCGGTGGCGTCAAGTAGATAGCCAGATTTAGGAATTGGTGTAGACCGAAAGCACGATGCTAAGTCTCTTTTTCATCAAGAAAAAGACACCTTGCACGCCGCTTAAAAAGTCTATATGTATTCCGAAAATGCTCTAGAGTCCGATCATTCAAGATGGGGTCGCAGAAACAGCACCATGGCCAGAATCGTGCGTAAAAAAGAAGATGCGCCGGAGGTTCAGCCGCGGCCGGGGCGCAGATGGCTCAGGTCCACCGGATCGGGGTCCTCGAAGGCGGGCAGCACGGGCAGCCCTGCCCGCAGGCCGCTCCACTCTTCCGCTACGACGATGCTGTTCTGGGGATTGCCCGGTTGGTAGCGCGCCGAGCAGGGAAAGCCGGCCCGCACCTCGTCCACATTCACCACGCCGCGCATATCGGTAATGTCCTGCGAGGATTCGTAGTCCACGCCGCCGATGCGGTAGCTGTAAACCAGCATGGTCAGGGTGCGGCCCGGGTCGCTCTTGGATTTGCCTGGGGCCTCGAACTCGCAGATGTCCAGCAACATGCCGTCCACCAGGCGCCCTGAGCGGGCCAGAAACTGGCGGCGCGCGCGCTCCTGTTCTTCAGGTGTGGGGCGCTTGCGCAGCAGCAGCCACAGGCCCACGACGAGCGCGATGAGCAAGGCCGCGCCGACAGCAATTTGCCATGCATCTGCTTTGAGAAAAATCATCGGAAGCGGGACTTTCCCCCCAGGGTCCCAAATTAGAGGATACCGCAGAGGGCATCGAGCGCAGCCGGATGAGCAGGGCGGCCGCTCCGGCTGAGGGCGCGGCAGCCGGCGGTTTCGCGCTGCGATATACTCGTGACTGCATGTTGATGGAGTTCCGGCCTGCGGAACGCCCCATTTTTGGAGGTTTTACTTGGCTTCAAACAGACATTTCGCAGAGGAACTGCATCCCCGGATTCGCTCGACCACCGTGATTTGCGTGCGGCGCAACGGCCAGGTAGTGATGGCCGCCGACGGGCAGGTCACCATGGGCGAAACCGTGTTGAAGCAGTCGGCAAAAAAGATCCGGTATCTTTACCAGGACAGGATTCTGGCGGGTTTTGCCGGTTCGACGGCCGACGCCTTCAGCCTTTTTGCGCGCTTCGACACCAAGCTGGAGCAGTACTCCGGCAACCTGAACCGCGCGGCGGTCGAGCTGGCCAAGGACTGGCGCACCGACAAGATGCTGCGCAACCTGGAAGCGCTTCTCCTGGTGGCCGACAAGGGACAGACTTTTTTGATCTCCGGTTCGGGAGATGTTATTGATCCCGACGAGCCGATTGCGGCCATTGGTTCCGGCGGCAACTATGCCTCGGCCGCGGCCCGCGCGCTGATGCAAAACACCGAACTGAGCGCCCGGGAAATCGCCGAAAAGGCTATGAAGATTGCCGGAGAGATTTGCATCTACACCAACGACCACGTCACGATTGAGGAGTTGAAGGACTAGGCGGCTTACATCCGCCTGTCCCACTGATCCATGGCTATTTATCTGCCCGCATCCGCTGAAGAACAGGACCTCTCGCTGGACGAGTTGACGCCGCGCGAGATTGTTGCCGAGCTGGACAAGCACGTTGTCGGCCAGCGCGACGCCAAGCGCGCCGTCGCCATTGCCCTGCGCAATCGCCAGCGCCGCCAGAAGCTGCCCCCCGACCTGGCCGACGAAATCATGCCCAAAAACATGATCATGATCGGGCCGACGGGCGTGGGCAAGACGGAGATTGCGCGCCGCCTGGCCAAGCTGACCAACTCGCCGTTTCTCAAGGTGGAAGCCTCGAAGTTTACCGAAGTGGGCTATGTGGGCCGCGATGTGGAGTCGATGATCCGCGACCTGGTCGAGGTCGCCATCGACATGGTGCGCGACGAGCGCCTGGAAGAGGTGGAAGATCGCGCGGAGATGAACGCCGAGGAGCGGCTGCTGGATTTGCTGCTGCCTCCTCCTCCGGCCGTGCCGCCCGCCCACGAGGGCCAGCTCACGCTGCCCGGCACGGAAAGCTATCAGCGCTCGCGCGAGAAGATGCGCCAGCAATTCCGCGACGGCAAGCTGGATGAGCGCCTGGTGGAGATCGACGTGCACGAGCGCGGCGCGGCGCAGTTCGGCATCATCAGCAACCAGAACCTTGAGGACATGGAGATGAACCTCAAGGACATGCTGCCAAACATCTTCGGCAGCGGCTCGAAGAAACGCAAAATGAAGGTCGGGGATGCCTTCGACTATCTGGTGCAGGAGGAAGAGGGCCGTCTGATTGACATGGAGGCGGTCAACCGCGCGGCAGTCGAGCGGGTCGAATCGAACGGCATCATTTTCCTCGACGAGATCGACAAGATTGCCGGCCGCGAAAGCGGCCACGGACCCGATGTTTCACGCGAGGGCGTGCAGCGCGACATTCTGCCCATCGTGGAGGGAACGACGGTCAACACGCGCTACGGCATGGTGCGCACCGACCATATTCTGTTCATCGCCGCCGGGGCTTTCCATGTTTCCAAGCCCAGCGATCTTATCCCCGAGCTGCAGGGGCGCTTTCCCATCCGCGTCGAGCTGAAGTCGCTGACCGTGGATGACTTTCTGCGCATTCTCACCGAGCCCAAGGCTTCGCTGACGCGGCAATCCTCTGCCCTGCTGGAGACCGAGGGCGTCAAGTTGGAGTTCGCTCCCGATGCCTTGCGCGAGATAGCGGAGTTTGCGTTCAAGGTGAATGAGCAAACCGAGAATATCGGCGCCCGGCGGCTGCAAACCATCATGGAGCGGGTGCTGGAGGATGTCAGCTTCCTGGCGCCTGACGTGGCGCGCCGTATCCCGAATGAGGAGGCAGCCGCCAAGTTGCAGGAGGCCATCAAGAGCGAGTCTTCCACTCCTCTGCCCTATGAGGAGCGCGCCACCGCATCCGGCCCGGAGAAGGTCTTTCTGATCGACGCGGAGTATGTAAAGAAGATGGTGTCGTCTATCGTGAAGGACCAGGATCTGTCGCGCTACATTCTGTAAGCAGCTTTGTCTGAGGCGTTCTGCTTTTCCGTGCAGAGCGCTTCCAGCTTGCGCAGGGATCGGAGCATCTCGCCGAGCGCTGTCTTCCCAACCTCGCGCTCAAACTCTTTTTGCAGCCGGTCGAAAACGCCAATCACGCGCACAGCGCTCTTCTTTCCCATGGGCTTCAACGTAAGCTGGTAAGCCCGCGCGTCCGCCGGATCAATCTTCCTCTGCAACAGGCCCATGGCTTCCAGCGACGAGACGCAATGGCTCACATTGCCCCGCGTCGTTCCGAAGACCTCGGCTAGCTGCGACGGCTTGACCGGCCGCGGAGCCTCAAAGAACATCGCCGTCAAGGTCAGCCCTTCGAGAAAATTGAGCCCGTCGGAGGCCAGAGTCTGGGTTGCCAGCGATTCAAAACGCCGTGCCGCACGGTTCACCGCGAACATGGGGCTTTCCTGGAGAAATGCATCGATGCGCATGGCCATCTCCTGATGGTTTACCGATTCAACTATTCAGAACAATATCAAATCATCCTTGCGAAGTGGGTGATTGGCGCTCAGGATCACTAAGGTACCTCTGAATAAGTTGATGTTTTGAAAGGGCACGACTGGTAGGTCAGGGCTTCACAGGCTGCGGAAAAACGTATTCGGAGAGGCACGAAGTGTCAGGGCACGACTTTAGTCGTGCCGTAAGTTGCCCAAATCAATGCGGGCTTTAGCCCCTGAGGGAAGGTCCTGTGTGGAATTGGACTTATTCAGAGCTTCCCTAAAGAAAGTTAACCAATGCCTGCTTTAAGATCGATCTCCATTACGGGCTGCCTCATGCTGGCGTCCTGCGCGCAACAAGCTGCGGCGCAAGCGGCTCAGCCCGCCGCGGCTCCTCATATTTCGGAAACCATGGTGGTGCTCGGATCGGCGGTTGCCGTGCCTCTGGCGGAGTCATCGGCTTCGGTGGTCGTGCTGCCGGTCGAAGACAAGACGCTGACGATGGCGTCGCCGCAGGAGTTGCTGCGGCAGGATTCGTCGGTCTTTCTGGAAGAGCGCGGCGCGGGCGGCGGACAGGCGGACCTGGTTCTGCGCGGAGGCTCCTTCGAGCAGGCCCTGGTGCTGTTGAACGGCTTCCGCATCAACGACAGCCAGACCGCGCATCACAACCTGGACCTGCCTCTTCCGCTGGACGCTATGGATTCGATTGAGGTGCTGCATGGGGCAGGTTCCACGCTGCATGGCGCGGACGCGCTGAGCGGCGTGGCCGATTTTCTGACCGCCTCGCCTTCCGCCTCCTCGCTGCGTTTGCGCGCGGGCGGAGGCAGCTTTGGCGCGAACGAAGAATCTCTGTTGGCCTCTTTGGCGCGCAAGCGATGGAGCAGCCGTATAACTGCCAGCCGCAACTTCTCCACCGGATTCATGGCTGACCGCGATTACCGCAACGAAGATGCTTCTTCAGAGAGTTGGATCAGCACGTGGCTGGGCATTTCTGATCTGCTTTTTGCATCGAGCGACCGTTCCTTCGGCGCAAACCAGTTTTATGGTGCCTATAACTCATGGGAACGAACCAAGGGATGGTTCGCCTCCGGACGCCAGCAGTTGGGCAGCCGCACCGAGGCGGCCTTCGGTTATCGCCGCCACTCGGACGAGTTTGTTTTGCTGCGCAGTGATCCCTCCGTTTACGAAAACAATCACATCGACGGCTCATGGCAGACTTCTTTGCGCCATACCATTCCCGTCGCAACTTCCTCCGTGCTTTTGTTCGGGTTGGAGTCGGACGGCGACAGCATTCGCAGCAGCAATCTCGGCTTTCATGCACGCAATCGCGGAGCGGGTTACGTGGACCTGGACCTGAAGCCGGCAACACGCCGCTGGAACTTATCCGTTGGACTGCGCGAGGAGTTATTCTCCGGCGGGCTTCAATCAGCCTTTGCGCCGCACCTGGCTGGCAGCCTGCGGCTGACGAATCAACTCAAACTGCGAGCCAGCGGAGGCTATGGCTTCCGGCTGCCGACTTATACCGATCTCTATTACTCCGATCCGGCGACCATGGGTAACTCGAAGCTGAAACCCGAGTCGGCATGGTCCGGCGAGGCGGGCGTTGACTGGGTGCCGTCCAGCCGGCTTTCGCTTTCGGCAACGGGGTTTTATAGCCGCCAGCATGACTCTATCGATTATGTGCGCGCCACGACTTTGCCTAACTCTTTTCTTTCCGCGTGGTGCGTGGCAGATACTTGGTGCGCTGTCAACCTGAGCGGCTTGCGCTTTGCGGGAGCCGAGTCTTCCGCAACCTGGATTGTTGCAAAGGGACAGAAAGTCCAGGTTGCCTGGACCCAGCTCTTTGGCGCGCAGCCGCCTTTGAATGGCTTGCAATCGGAGTATGCGCTCAACTATCCGGTCGAGAATCTTCATGCAACCTGGACCGCCGCGCTGACGCACGCTCTTATCGTGACGAATTCCGTCGCGATTACAAAGCCATATCAGCAGGCGGGCAATACGCCGTGGAATCCTAATCCCTATCCCGTATGGAACGCCGCGCTGACGCATGACGCGGGGAAGCTGCGCCCCTATCTGCGCTTGGGAAATCTAAGTAACACCGGGTACGAGGAAATCAATGGCGTCGCTATGCCGGGCCGGTCGATCACCGGCGGCGTTGCGCTCTGGCTGGGCAAGTAACGCGCGAGAAAAACTCTATTCCGCGGGCCGGTTGCTCTGCTAAGGTGAAGGCGTGGCTGGGCGTCAGAGCGACGCTTCGCGCGACAGCACGCAAGGAAACGCAAAGGAGAGAAGCCATGAGCAATCCCGCACTGCACCACAAGATTACCTACATCGAATTCACAACAACCGACATCGAGCGGAGCAAGCAGTTCTACTCGGCCATCTTTGGCTGGAAGTTCAAGGACTGGGGGCCGGATTATATCGACTGCGGAGGGGCCGACTCAGGCATTTCCATCGGCTTTGCCAAGGGCGCGGCCCAACTGGAGCAGCCCAAATCCGCGCCGTTGGTTGTGCTCTACTCGGCTGACTTGAAGGCTACAGAAGCCGCAATCGTGGCCGCCGGGGGCAGCATCGTCGTGCCTACCTTCGAGTTTCCCGGCGGGCGGCGCTTCCACTTTTCCGATGGCGCGGGCAACCTGCTGGGCGTCTGGTCGGAGTAGGCCGCAAGGTTCGAGATATTCCAAGTCTCAGAATCGAGACTTGGAATATCCCGGCATTGTCAGCTGCATCAGACGGCCGCAGATTTGGGAGCTTCCAGTTCAGCCAGGCGCTTGGCGAGCAGCGTCTCCAGCTCGACCAGCGCGGCCGAGAAGCCTTCAATGCCTTCCTTCAGCTTGTCGGTGGCCATGCGGTCCTCGGCGTGCATGTGTTCGAAGGCGGCCTTGTCCACGTTGATTTTCTCGATGGGCAGCGCCTTTGCCTTTTCGGGGTCAAGTTTGCGTGGCAGTTCGGTCTGAGTTGATTCGAGCTCGGCCAGCAGCTTCGGCGAAATGGTCAGCAGATCGCACCCGGCCAGCTCGCGAATCTCGCCGATGTTACGGAAACTTGCGCCCATGACCTGCGTCTTATAGCCGAATTTTTTGTAGTAGTTATAAACAGTGGTCACGGATTTCACGCCGGGATCGTCGGCGCCTTGGTAGTCTTTGCCGGTGTCTTTTTTGTACCAGTCGAGGATGCGGCCGACGAAGGGCGAGACGAGCGTGACGCCGGCATCGGCCGCCGCGATGGCCTGGTGCAATCCGAAAAGCAGGGTCAGGTTGCAGTGGATGCCTTCCTTCTCCAGCACTTCGGCGGCGCGGATGCCCTCCCAGGTGGAAGCAATTTTGATCAGCACGCGCTCGCGGCCGATGCCGGCCTTGTCGTACTGCGCAATGATGCTGCGAGCCTGCGTGATGGTGCCGGCAGTGTCATGGGAGAGGCGCGCGTCCACTTCCGTTGAGACGCGCCCTGGGACGATGGAGAGAATCTCCTTGCCGAAGGCGATGGCCAGCCGCTGAAAGGCGAGGTTGGCGATGGCCGTACCGGCGGCGCCGCTCCCGAGTTCCTTGCGGGCCTCGAGCAGCACGCGGTCCACAATAGGCTGATACTGCGGCATCTGCGCCGCGGCGGTAATCAGCGAGGGGTTGGTGGTGGCGTCCTGAGGGCGAAACTGTTTCATCGCCTCCATGTCGCCGGTGTCGGCGACGACCACGGTGTACTGGCGCAACTGTTCCAGCAGATTCTGCGGCATGATTCCTCCTGGGAAGGGGATTCCCGGCTTCTTTCGTCTTCGGCACAAGTGTACCGCTCTTTGGATTAACCGGGGCGGTCAAGGTTGCACACGAAGCATCAGTGAGGCAGTTTCCGTATCGCCGGCGACTCGCCCAATATTAAGTCCGGCACTTGCCCCAAGCCGGATTTCTCGCCTGTTACCCCGTCCTCAGATTTCAATTACATCAGCTTTGTCCCATACAGGGCGTATGATGAACGGCATGGGCCGGTAGCATTTTCGTCACCGGCCAAGGTGCAGATGCGCACGTCAGCAAGAGATCTGTCCTACGTACTACAGTTGTACTTGCTTCAGATCGCCCCGATCCGGGCCTAAAGGCCCGGATTTTTGGCCCATTCTTCAGGAGGCTGAAGCCCCCTGCTCCCACCGGAATCACCGATCTACAACTGTAGTAGTGGTTGCGAAAATGTTTTTCGAAGGCGTGGTACATTCGCCAGGAAAGGTCGGAACAGCTATGCGTGTGCATCTTGTAAACCCAAGTAATAATTCTTTTGGCACAGCCGTCATTACGCCAAGATGGTTGTTTGTTCTTGCTGCCGCAACACCGCGCGCGGCGGGAGATCCCATTCTTGTCGATGAGTCGCTGGAGCAGATTGTGCCGGAGAGCATCCAGCCGGGAGATATTGTAGGCATCAGTGTTCATACAGGTAATGCCATGCGCGGATATCAGGTTGGGCAAATGGCGCGCAAGCGAGGCGCGTGGGTGATCTATGGGGGAATCCACGCTACGCTATATCCGGAAGAGGCGCTGGAACTTGGGGCGGCTCACGCCGTGGTGAAGGGGGATGGCGATATAGCGTGGGGCAAGGCCGTGATGGATTGCATCGCGGGCAAGCCGGACTCGATCTATGAGGGCGGGCGAATCAAAGGCGACCAGTTTTTGGCAGCGCGATGGGATCTGATGCCGCCCGATAAATATATGTGGGCCTCGGTGCAGACCATTCGCGGATGCCCGAAGCACTGCTCGTTTTGCAGCGTATGGCGCACCGACGGGCAGCAGCCACGGCAGCGGCAGTATCAGAAGGTCGTTGATGAGATCGTGACGCTGCGGCGGATGGGTTTCCGATTCATCGCTCTGGCCGACGATAACTTCTATCCGGTGACGCTGACCGATTTGAGATTGGCCCAGGAGCAGAACAATATTGCCAAATTTGAAGAGTTGAAAGCCATCCGCGCAGAGCGTTTCCTGCTGATGGAAGAGATGGCAAAGCTTCCGAAGAACATGGTGTTCTTTACCCAGATGACGATGGAGGCCGCGGAGGACGTCGAGTTTCTGGACGCGATGCGCAAAGCCAACATCAAGGGGGCCCTGGTAGGGATCGAGGCGGTAACGCCGGAGGGGCTGAAAGCTGTTTACAAGGACTGGAACTGCTCTGGCGACGCGCTGCTGAAACAATTGAATACCTTCAAAGAGCATGGCGTCCACGTTCTTGGCTCCTTTATCTTTGGGCTGCCGACGGATATCCCGTCGACCTTCGATGCGACGGCGGAGATGGCTCTGAAGTCGGGGATCACCTTTGCCCAGTTCGTGATGATGACGCCGTTTCCGGGCACGGTGGATTTTGCGCGCTGGGAGAAGGAGCAAGCCAAAAATCCCACGCTGGTGGGCGGCGTGCCGATCACACGCTACTGGTTGATTCCATCCGATATCCGTCCCAAGATGTTTACGCCGCACCCTTCGATGAGTTCGGATGAGATCCGAGAACGCACGCAGAAGGTCTGGGACAGCTTTTATGGCTGGCGTCCTACTTGGCAGAGGTCGGCCTGCACGCCAAATCTGCGGTCCAGGCTCGCTTTCATCTTTCTTTCGATGCTTTACCGGCAGATGTATGCGGGCACTGGAATCTCGACGGACAGCGCCCGCAAGAAGAAGTCCAAGCGCTGGGCCCGGTGGACGGCAAAGCAGTGCTTGAATCTCTTCCATGCAACCCCGATGCCGGAACTGAAGCTGCCGGAGCGCGGTATCGAATCCCAGCCAGGCATGGGGCAGGCTGCGCGCGATGGCGGCGGAGCGGGCTCCCCTGCGCCATGTGCCGTTTCCACAAGGAGTTGAATCCTGTAGAAGCAGCCGGAGCGGCTAGAGCGAAACCACAGTAGGTGTATCCCGGAAGCACGCCCGCCAAGTGGCTTTTTCCTCAAGAAAAAGCCACACTGCGGAATCTTAACTAGGATATGTGTACTGTGGTTTCGCTCTAAGGGCATTGCGAGCTTCGTAATCGTGCGTCGCCGATTCTGCCTGTATCACGAGCTACCCGGAAAATGGCCTACAACCTGACGCGCGGTCGGGACTCAATCTTCGTCCGGCTGGAATGTGTTGGTTAGCGCGCCCAATCCGGGAACGCTGATTTGCACACAATCCCCAGCCTTGAGCGGACCCACGCCGGCCGGAGTTCCGGTCAGAACCAGATCGCCGGGTTCCAGGGTCATTGCGGCGGTGATATGGGCCAGCAGCCGGGGAATCGGAAAGATGAAATTCAGAGTCGAGCCGTGCTGGCGAACCTCATTGTTGACGCGGGTTTCCAGCGTCAGGCCGGCCTCGGCGTCCAGCTCGTCGCTCACCCACGGACCCACCGGGCAAAAGGTGTCGAAGCCCTTGGCGCGGGTCCACTGGACGTCCTTGTTTTGCAGGTCGCGGGCGGTCACGTCGTCAGCCAGCGAGAAGCCGCGCAGGGCCGAGCGCCAGTCTTCTTCCTTGAGATTGCGGACGCGGCGGCCGATCACCAGCGCCAGCTCGCCTTCATAGTCCACGCGGGCCGAGGCCCTGGGCATGCGCACCACTCCGCCGGGTTTCAGTAGCGCCGACGGCGGCTTCAGGAAGAGCAGCGGTTCGGTCGGCAGTTCGTGGGCCAGCTCTTTCACGTGATCGAGATAGTTGCGGCCCACGCAGACAATCTTCGAAGGCGTGACGGGCGCGAGCAAGTCTGCGGCGCTGAGAGCAATCGGCGTGAAGCCGCTGGAAGCGGAGGACGAAGTATCCGCGCCTCCGTGCTCCAGGCGATAGGGCAGGTCCTCTTCGGGGGCGGCAATCAGGCGCACGATCCAGGGCTCGCCGCCGCGATCTTCCAATGCGCCGTAGTGAGTTTGGTCCTCAAAAAGGAAGCGGCAATATCTCATCTGAAATCTCCATCCGCGGCAACGGTCGTTACGGGTTGGGCACGGTCTCCTGCGTTTCGGCGGAGCGGGCGCTTTCGTGTCCGTTCTGGCCGATGGCGCTGACAGCATAGCGGTAGGTGTGGCCGGGCTGAACCTGAGTATCGTGGAAGGCCGGAGGAACGAGCGGCTCGGCGGCCGAAATG
>Ga0255348_1000824_pt1 | contig 10712 bp, 8 predicted proteins | sample CBST25v5metaG_FD_189945 | JGI IMG/M metagenome (GOLD analysis project Ga0255348, IMG submission 189945) | Peat soil microbial communities from Stordalen Mire, Sweden - C.B.S.T-25.v5 | ecosystem: Environmental > Terrestrial > Soil > Wetlands > Peat | place: Sweden: Norrbotten County, Stordalen... | reverse complement strand
ATATCATATTCAATGATAGTCAAAGTAACATTTATTATTTGAATAATATGATTTTAAAAATCTGTTCCTTCGTTCTTCTCTATTTTATAATAATGTTATTTATATTATGCTGCCTTTTAGCTAAGAGTCTTGCCCGCTCTATGTTTTGACCGCCTTTTCCGATAGCGGTGCGTTTATTTCTTGGATCTGTTTCAAGAGTGGCTATTTTTTCCCCATTTTCTTTCTGGAGAATTCTTATACTCCTAATCTTGGCTGGGGCCATGAGGTTGCCTATAAATTCTACAGGATCATCTGAATGTTCAATTACCTCAACGCCTTTGTCTACTGTTTTTTGAACCTTGGCAACTGTACTTCCGCGTTTTCCAATGGCAAGTCCCATATCTCCCTGTTTAACTAGGAAAGTCAATTTACCATTTTCATCATCCACTAAAAGATCCTTTACCATGGCACCTGTCATACTTTCAAACAGTGCTATATATCTTATTTCATTGGTTGAAAATTTTATAGTCACAGAAACTACCCCATAACTTCTAATATAGTGGAGTCACCTGGATCTTTAATAATTAATGTTGCAACTGTGAATGGTTTACCACATATAGATCCAAGATCCACACTTGTACCTTCATAATTGTAAAGAGTGATATCTGATAATTTTGAGTATCGTTCAACATCTTCCCTAATATCTTTAGGGCAATTGCCTGCAACGATCACGAGCTGTCCTTTTCCAAGTTTCAGCTCCTGTATTGATTTATCAGATCCCAGTATGACATTACCTGTATCTACAGCAACTCTAATTCCTCTATCTATATCCATCTACTGCCTCCTATTTCTTCTCTTTCATAATGACGCCTACAGACCCTGTTCCCAGAGGTATTGGCTGCCCTATTATAATATTTTCAATTATACCAGTGAGGTGATCAACTTCTCCTCTGATACTGGCTCTTAAAAGATGTTTACCTGTCTCTTCAAAAGAAGCCCTTGCAAGAACACTAGCCTTTTCACCGCTTATACCGTGTCTTCCAATGGATTTTACTTTACCATCAGCAGTCATCATATCTGCAACAAGCATAATGTGTCTTACATCAACTGTAAGTCCTTGCTCTTCCATTGTACTTTGTGCTTCATGTATGATCGCGTTTCGTGCTGCCTCTACTCCTAGAACTTTCTCTACTTCGTGTATGTCGTTTGTGCTTGTTCTTGTCTTATTGACACCTTCCATTTTCAGGACGGCTCCTAGGTTTGAACCTTCGGTGTGTATAGCCCATTCTGCCCCTTCTTTCCTAATCACAACCTTTCCGATGTTTTTAACACCGCTTATCTGAAGATCGCGAACCTTATCGGCTAAAAGTCTTAACTCTCTTATTGCATGTTTAGGATCAGTGATCGTAGGTTCAAAACTGAGTAGGTTCTTATCTATTTCTACTTTCTTAAAAGCTTTTTCTATCTTGGCTATGATCTCATCGTATTCGAGTCTTTTGTCATTAACTTTATCTTCATCAATTTCAATGGAAAGGTTCATATTAGCATAGTTTACATTGAAATCTTTTAAGATATCGTTTAGGATAATTTTACCAATTCTATTGGCTATTTTCCTTACAAACTCTTCATCTGCGCTGTATTCTTCATCGAAATAGATTCCCATGGTAGGTGTTGATATTTTCTTTCTGGCATCAACAATTTCAATGAGACGTGGAAGTCCCAATGTAACGTTAAGCTCTGCAACACCTGCATAGTGAAAAGTACGCATGGTCATCTGGGTACCAGGTTCTCCTACCGACTGTGCAGCAACTGTACCAACTGCTTCCCCATTTTCAACACCAGCACGTTGATTTGCTTTCTTAATTTCCTTAACAAGTTCATCTAATTCCTTGTCGTTTAAATCATGTCTTTCGGCTGCATCCGCTATTTCATAAATAAGCTTCTCAGGAAATTTGGTCCTTTTCTTCTTAACAACCTTTTCTACCTTCTCTATGTCCACAAAACCACCTGATCCTATTACGTCCCATTAAATGATATTTAATAATCCCATTATATTAAAATGGATGATGTTCTAATCGAATAAATCCATTATTGGTTACTTTCCAATTTTGGATTTTATCCTCATCTCATCTATCATCCTGTCTATATCTGCAACTTTACCATAATCACTCTTAGCAGGGTCTATACCATCTTCACCATATTCTGTTTGGACGATAACTCCCCTGTTGTCTCTTACGGTTCCATCTGGCTGCACATTCAGATCTTGAAGGGCATTGACCAATCTTCGTTGCATGTAACCACTCTGTGCTGTACGTATAGCTGTATCCACAAGACCTTCTCTACCACCCATTGCATGGAAAAAGAATTCAAGAGGATCCAGACCTTTCTTGTAACTTGAATGAACAAAACCACTTGCCTTTGCACCAAGTTCTCCAACTTGGAAGTGAGGTAATGTTCTTTGGCTGTAACCCCTTTCAATACGTCCGCCACGAACAGATTGTTGACCTACACAAGCTGCAATCTGAGTTAAGTTCAACATTGAACCTCTTGCACCAGTAAGGGCCATTATAACTGCATGGTTTTCCATTCCAAAGTAACTTTCTGCTATTTCTCCAGACTTATCCCTTGCTTCTCCAAGAACCTGCATTATCTTCATCTCAAGGGTTTCCCTAAGACTTCTGCCTGGTAATGCTTCGAGTTCTTCGTTGTGGTATGCGTCAATGAGCTGTTCAACCTTTGCCTCTGCATTTGCAAGCAACTGTTCGATACGATCCTTGGCTTCCCTTGGTATTTCCTCGTCGGCTGTACTGGTTGTGAAACCCCTCTTCATTATGCCAGAAATTGCAAGTTTGGTTGAGGAGTCAAGGAATTCTCGTGCTTTATCTGTACCATATTCCTTAACAATGGAATCCAGTATTTTACCTGAAAATGCCCCGTAGGCTTTTTCGTCCATTGCACCAGTAATGATTTGTCCGTTATCTATGACAACATAGGCATCATTTTTACATTCCTGTTTAAGGCATTCATCGCACTTTCTGCAGATCTCGGCCTTATAAACCATGTTGAGGTCCTTGGGAAGAAGTAAACTGAAAACTTGTTTTCCTGTCCAGTCTTTACCAGTAGGAGTAGGTAAAGCCATTCTCGCATGTTTAACCATTTGGAATACATCTTCTTCTGAAAAGACTGAGCCTTCTCTTGTTAAAAGATATGCACCTGATATGTGATCGTGTATTCCACCTATGATTGGTCCACCGAACCTAGGTGAAAGTATGTGTTCCTGAACTCTCATAAGGGATTTAGCTTCTGCACGAGATTCTTCTGTTTGGAAAACATGCATGTTCATTTCATCCCCATCAAAATCTGCATTGTAAGGTGGGCAAACACATAGATTCAATCTGAAAGTTTTGTACGGTAAAACTTTAACCTCATGGGCCATCATGGACATTCTGTGGAGTGAAGGCTGTCTGTTGAACAGTACTACATCTCCATCCATTAGATGTCTTTCAACAACAAATCCAGGCTCGAGTTTTTCGATAACAGTTTCTTTGGTTTCATCATAAACTCTGATTTTCCTTTCATCGGGCCTTATAACATAGTTGGCTCCTGGGTGAACATTAGGTCCGTTCATTATAAACTTCTTCATTGCTTCGATGTTCCATTCGGTTACAAAAACAGGCACAGTAACCTCTGTGGCTATCATCTCAGGAACTCCAACTTCGTTTATGCTTATGTTAGGATCTGGAGATATTACAGTCCTTGCAGAAAAGTTTACCCTTTTACCAGATAGATTGCTTCTGAAACGACCTTCTTTACCTTTAAGACGCTGTGCTAGTGTCTTAAGGGGTCTTCCTGATCTGTGTCTGGCCGGTGGCACACCCGATGCTTCGTTGTCAAAGTAGGTTGTTACATGGTACTGTAGAAGTTCCCAAAGATCCTCTACAATGAGCTGTGGTGCTCCTGCTTCCATATTTTCCTTGAGTCTCTGGTTGATCCTTAAAATATCAACTAGTTTATGTGTTAGATCGTCTTCGGATCTCTCTCCGGTTTCAAGTGTTATTGAAGGCCTGACAGTTACTGGTGGAACTGGAAGTACAGTTAAAACCATCCATTCAGGTTTTGCTACTTCATGATTTATTCCAACAAATATGTACTCGTCTTCAGGAATTGCTTCGAGCCTTTCTCTGACTTCACTTGCTGTGAGTTTGTAGTTACCTTCAACTATTGAAACTGGTTTATCTATTTTGACGTCTTCCTGTTCTTCTGCACAATGAGGACATTTATCCCTTCTAGCAACAGTGTAAACATCTTTAATAATAGTTGTTATGCTCTCTTCATTTTTGATCTGATTTCCAATCTTTTCCCTATAATCCACCATTTCAGCTTCGGTTAATAGGACATGTCCACAGTCTTTACATGTTGATCTCAGAACTTTATGAATTGTGTCTGCAAAACCTACATGTATTACTGGTCTTGCTAGATTTATATGTCCGAAATGTCCCTGACAATCTCCACCCTTTGATCCGCAGGATCTACATCTGAGACCCGGGTCAATAACTCCCAATCGTGGGTCCATGAGTCCGGCTTCTATTGGATATCCGTCCTCATCGTAGGTGTCTGGGGTTACGATCTTGGTAACGGACATTTTTCTTATGTTCTCTGGAGACATAAGACCAAAGTTGATTTGGGAAATCTTTTTTAAAATTCCTTTCAAGCTCATTCTCTCCTTATTATTATGTGCCGTTATGTGCTTTCATTTTAACACATATCGGCTTACTGTTCGCCCTTATGCTTTATCTTCAAGAACTAATTTAGGGAATATACATAGACTCTTGAGTTCGTCGAGTAAAAGTTTGAATGCATATGAAATTTCAACAGGGAATGTTTCTGATTCACCACATATTGCACAGTACTTTTTGTCCCTTATCCTATCATATATGGCTATCATTCCACATTCTTGACATACAAGAGCTTCATATTTATCAGATTCATCTAAAAGTCTTTCTTTTAGTGCTAGTGCTGCACCGTGTGCAATAAGACAGTCCCTTTCCATCTCTCCAAATCTTAAACCGCCCTCTCTTGCTCTACCTTCAGTTGGCTGCCTTGTTAAAACTTGTACAGGTCCTCTTGACCTAGCATACACTTTATCTGCAGTCATATGATGTAGTTTCTGGTAGAAGGCAACTCCAACGAATATTTCGGCTTCGATTCTTTCACCGGTTATTCCATTATAAAGTGATTCACGACCAGCTGTTTCGAAACCATTATTTTTTAACAGTTCCATTATTTCAGCTTCCTGCTGTCCACCAAATGGTGTACCGTCCATTCTTTGACCTTCCATGGTTCCGGCTTTGCCTGCTAACATCTCAATAACTTGCCCAACAGACATCCTTGATGGAATTGCGTGGGGGTTTATAATTAAATCTGGAAGCACTCCTTCTTCTGTGAAGGGCATATTTTCCTGTGAAACTATAAGTCCTACAACACCTTTCTGTCCATGTCTTGATGCAAATTTATCCCCAAATTCTGGTTGTCTCTGGTCTCTGACTCTTATTTTTGCTAATTTACTTCCTTCAACTGTTTCGGTTAGAAGTACTGCATCGACAACTCCATGTTCTCCATGCCTAACAGTCACAGATGTTTCACGTCTTCTTTCTGCAACGGTTCCGAATTCATCAATCTCTTCAAGGAACCTTGGTGGTGATGTTTTTCCTATTAAAACATCTCCAGAAGTTACTTCTACTTCGGGATTGACTATTCCATCTTCATCTAGATGCCTATAAACTTCTTCAGATCTGTAGCCCCTAACAATGTTCTCAGGAACTTCAAACTTATCTTCCTGTCCTCCAGGATAACGTCTTTCTGAAGCTTCGTACGATCTGAAAAATGATGATCTTGCAAGTCCACGTTCTATGGATGCTTTGTTGAGTATGAGTGCATCTTCCATATTGTAACCTTCGTAGGACATAACTGCAACAACAAAATTCTGTCCTGAGGGACGTTTGTCATATTTTGTTGCGTCCATACTCTTGGTTTTAACGAGAGGTACTTGAGGATGATGTAATAAATGTGCACGTGTATCGGTTCTCATGTTATAATTTGAAACATACAGACCTAGTGCCTGTTTTGTCATACCAGCTTCCATGGTGTTTCTTGGTGAGGAGTTGTGGTTTGCAAATGGAATAATTCCTGCACATATTCCTAGCATGGTTGATGGATCGATTTCAAGGTGGGTGTGGAATTCATTGATATCTGCTGGAAACATAGATATATATGAATTTTCTTCCTCTTCAGCATCCATATATTCAATTATTCCCTGGCTTATTAGATTGTCCCATCCCATTTCGCCTTCTTCAAGCTTTTGGATATGTTCTTCAGTTAATTTTGAAGCTCCATCCTCAACAACTATGAGTGGTCTCCGGGTTCTACCTGGATCTGTGAACAGGTATATTTCGTCTGTTTCATGGTAGTGGGTTATGTTCATCTCGGGTGATACCTCTCCAGATCTTCGTTTTTCCCTCATGGATGTTACAAAGTCTTCTGGATCGTCACATGTCCCGATGATCTTACCGTTAATATATATTTTGGATTTTTTCACAAATTTGCCCCCAAAAAGGATTTTTGGGTTTGATGAGATTCATTTAATTTAAAACACGCGAATGTTTGCATTTTAATTCTCAACAAACTCCAATTTTGAACAACATTGATTATCCTTTTGGATATCATTAATTGGTCTATAAAGATTTTACTGGGTTGATAGTGCCCATCTTTTTGATTACCGCTTCAAGTTCCTCAGGATCAGAGCCTTCTGATATCTTGGATAGTATTGCAAGGTTTTTCACCAGCCCACAGTTAGGCCCCTCTGGTGTTTCGTTGGGGCATATTTTTCCGAACTGTGTAGGATGCAAATCACGAGCTTCAAAGTGAGGTTGGCTCCTGCTTAATGGAGATACAACCCTTTTAAGGTGAGATAATGTTCCCATGTAACTTGTTCTGTCGAGTAGTTGGCTTACACCAGCACGTCCTCCAACCCAGTTTCCTGTAGCAATTGCATGTTTTATATTCTCTGTTAACACATCTGAACGAACAGCTTGCTTTACGGATGGTTCCTTACCTCTTGCTAGACTTCTTTCTAGCTGATAAGTCATATCTCTCGTTAAACTAGTGAATGCAACTCTGAATAGATCTTCCATTAAATCTCCAGATACTCTGAGTCTTTTATTGGCATAATGATCCTTATCGTGCGGTTCTCTTTTCTCGAAAACAACTTGAAGGAGCATTTCTGTCATTTCAGCCAAATAAGTAGCTTTTTCTGCTCTTCTCTCAGGTTCTACACCAATATGAGGCAATAGATATTTATCTATAACATCTTCTGCTCTTTTGATTCTGTACTCCTCTGTCATTCCCTTAGCAACCCTGTTACCAATGTACTTGATTGCGTCATATTGGGTCATTATTTCAGAGGTTTGTATATCATCTATTAGAAGGAATTGTATATCATTTTCATCTGAAACACTAGTAACCAAATCTTGGTCTGTTTCAAATCCAAGAGCCCTTAAAAGAACAACCAATGGTATTTCCCCAGGTACATATGGGAATGAAATTCTTAAAAAAACGCCTTTTTTACGTGGTTTCCTATATTCTAGGGTAATACGTGCCCTAAATCCACTTTTTATCGATGTTACAATGGCCCTCGCACGTCGATCCTCTTTCTCACCTATTCTCTCAAGAATGATCTTGTTGGGTGCGATCTCTTCCATTGTTACAATGGCCCTCTCGGATCCATTGACTATGAAGTATCCACCAGGATCTTGCGGATCTTCACCAACGTCATCGATTTCCTCTTCTGTTAAACCGTTGAGATGACATATATTTGATTTCAACATTACAGGTAGCTCACCAATGTAAACCTTTTCCATGTCTTGCTCTTCATCACCCTTCTTAGTTAAAGCCATTTCGAGGTACATGTGTGCGGAATAGGTCAGGTTTCTTAGTCTTGCCTCAGTAGGGAATATTTTACTGTTCGATCCATCTGCCTCTTTAATAAAAGGTTTCCTGATCTCCACATTCCCTGTCTTGATAGTGTATTCGCCTTGTTCAAGGACAATAGGCTCTGTTATATCAATTATATCCTGTATTCTGTGATTGACAAAGTCGTTGTAGGATTTGATGTGGTGGTCTACCAATTTGTATTCATCAAAAAATGCATCAACTAGTTTCCATGCATTTTCTACCATTAAATTCCTCCAAAAAACAATTCGATTTAAACTCCTCCAAAAAACAATTCGATTTCAAATTTTATGCAATATTACTAAATTAGTCTAAACAAATTCCAGTACCAACTATTCCAATACCAAACGATATGTAACGAATTTTCCAGCAGTATGGCTTTTTCTCGTTATTTGAAGTATATCTCCAGGCTTAGCTTCAATAGCTTTAGCAACGGGATCATCAACTTTTATCTTTGGTAGCTGTTCAGGATGAACCTTCAAATCTTTCACTACTTTTTTAGCTTCTGTTTCTGACAAAATAGTATGATCTGGAACCAATTTGTGTTTTAAAATATCTTTTTTCACAATTTATCCTCCAGTTAAAAATTAAGAACGGGCCCGACGGGAATTGAACCCGCGGCCACTCGGTTAAAAGCCGAGCGCTCTCCCAGACTGAGCTACGGGCCCACAATCAAACGCCCTGGCCGGGATTTGAACCCGAGTCGCAGGCTCGACAGGCCTGCATGATAGCCCCTACACCACCAGGGCAGCTCTAAAGAATGAGAGTATAAGGAGTTATACCTATGCATGCTTAAATACTTTTCCTTTAACAAACTTATTGTTTGATAGTATATAAACTTTTGTATAGTGTCTCCGCTCTAACGATGTTTGGCTGTATCGTTCAAACAATTAATTAAATAGCAAAATCCCGCCTGCCGGACTTGAACCAGCAACCCTCGGATCTACAGTCCGATGCTCTGCCAAATTGAGCTAAGGCGGGATAATGAATGGGACCACCCGGATTTGAACCGGAGTCTCAGGCTCCCAAAGCCCAAAGGATCGACCAAGCTACCCTATGGTCCCAAATGAATGATTTATAAGCCAATAAATACTTGGCTTAGAGCCTCGGGAGGGAATTGAACCCCCGACCACGAGATTACAAGTCTCGCGCTCCACCAGACTGAGCTACCGAGGCATTTTTAGGTATATGGCATATTAACTTAAATAGTTTTGGGTATTCTGATTTTCAGAATTTTATTTATGCATTACCAGTTAATTGTATTAAATCAGTAACTTTTGTAGTGCACCTTCCATATATCGTACACCATCCCATATAATACCCTTCCCCCTAATATAGTTAGTCCTTCAAAAAAAATTATTTAAAAAATTTGAAAAACTCTAAGAAGTAGATTTAAACTTATTTATAAGCCCATATCATTAGTTTCATAATTTCTTAGCTGCACGCTCTCTTAAAACTTCAACTACAGGTAAATCTTCTCCAGCAAGGAGATTTATTGATGCTCCTCCCCCGCTGCTTATATGAGTTATACCCTTTGAAAGGCCCATCTGATTTGCGGCGGCTGCGAGATGGCCTCCACCAATAATTGAAAAAGCATTTGAAGATGCAATTGCATTCAATATATCATCGGTACCTATATTGAATTCTTCTTTCTCAAAAACTCCAGCGGGCCCATTAGCAAATAATGTTTCTGCCTTTCTAATGTATCCAGCATATTCAGTTATTGTTTCTGTACCAATATCGTATATAGGTTTGTCGGGAATTTCATCCACAGAAAATTCAACTCGTTTATTCCTTGCACAAACCGCAACATCCTTTGGTATGATTATCTGTTCACCATAATTCTTCAGGAGCTTTTTAGATTTTTTAACAAAATCACAATAGCCCTTACTTACTATAAAGTCTTTGTTACATTTTCCAATGTCTACACCAGAACCCCATAGGAATATGTTAGCTACTAACCCCGTTGTCAAGATGTAATCTGCACTTCCATTTTCCAGAACATTTTCCATGACCATGATGGAGTCATCAACTTTAACGCCACCTAAAATATAAATACAAGGTTTTTTAACGTTGTCCATTGCAGTGTAAAGTGCTTTAAGTTCTCTTTCCATTATTCTCCCTGCTGCTGAGGGTAACATGAAGGCAAATCCCACAAGTGATGGTTGTGACCTGTGTGCAGCTGCGAAAGCATCGTTTACAAAGTAGTCTGCAAGGGGTGATAACTTCTGGACCATATGTGTTTCAGACTGAAGTTTTGGGTCTCTTCTTAAAATTTCTTCCGAATAAAAACGCACATTTTCCAAAAGAAGAATGTCTCCTCTCTTCAGTTTTTTTATGGATTCCCTTGCATTGCTTCCAAATATATCATCCACATAATCAACTTTGTGGTTCAAGATCTTAGAAAGTGCTTCTGCATGCTGTTTCAAGGTTGTAAAATCTTTTTTACCTGGTCTGCTTTGATGTGCCAAAACAACAGTCTTAGCACCCTTTTTAGAGAGTTCTTCTATGGTTTCCGAGTGGAGTCTTATCCTGGTATCGTCCAGTATGAGTCCAGTACTTGGATCCACTGGAGAGTTTATGTCAACTCTTACGAGGACTGTCTTATTGTCCAAATCAAAATTATCTATGGTATAAAAATCAAGTGCCATCCGTTCACCGCTTATTATATTTAGGTTCGATTTGTTATTATAAGCAAATTAGTTTCTTGAAATTATATCTTGCTT
>Ga0255348_1000823_pt1 | contig 10728 bp, 8 predicted proteins | sample CBST25v5metaG_FD_189945 | JGI IMG/M metagenome (GOLD analysis project Ga0255348, IMG submission 189945) | Peat soil microbial communities from Stordalen Mire, Sweden - C.B.S.T-25.v5 | ecosystem: Environmental > Terrestrial > Soil > Wetlands > Peat | place: Sweden: Norrbotten County, Stordalen... | reverse complement strand
CCTTGCAGCCGCCGCACAGGTGAAAGCCTCCGGCGCCGTCTCAGTTTCAGATCCTGCGGAAGAAACCTGGACGGACATCCTGAGTTGGGACGGAACCAGTTGGACGCTGCAACATGCGACGGCCATTGCTCCACCCGCCGCGGAGTCTTCGACGACCATCAATCTGGACACAAAGCCAACCGCGCCGATCCGCCTGGGTGCAAAGCTGACGGCGGATGGACTGAAGCAGCATCTTCAACCGGGCGCGAAACTCTGGGTCAACCTTCCAGCGCCAAAAGAACTGGCTGCCAAGCTTGCGATGCGGGACAGCGGCAGCGCCGTTCAAGGTGCGGCCAACCTTGCCAGCGCCAATTACATTCTGACCAGCGTCCTGACCCAGACCGGGCCCGCCTATGCGTGGTTCCACAAGAGCGAGTTTGACGCGGGTCCGCGGGCAAACCCGGTCAACGACCACAGTCCCGGGTGCTCAGCAACCTCGCCGTATCCGGTGCGCACGGACTGGACGGCGCTCGTCGATGCTACAGGAATCGACTCCGTGGGCAAGAAGCTGAACGAGTATGCGCTGCGCCTGGGCAAGGTCCACGGCTGGATCAACCTGTCGGACAGCGCTACCGGCGAATCGGCGGCTAGCTACTATAAGTTGACGCTGGTTCGCGCCTCGGACGAGACGGCGTTGCCCGCGGACCAGCCCGCTCAGAAGGGCGACCGCATGAAGATGGCTTTGCAGTCGGACGGCCCTGTCACCGACCCGCGTTGGGTTTACGTCCTGGACATCGACTGTCACGGAAAAGGCGAGCTGCTCTATCCGATTAACTACTCGGAAAACCAGTTTCCAAACGCCGGTGAAAGCGACCGGAAGTTCGTTCTGCCCCACTCGCTCACATTGCGCATAGGCGAGCCCTACGGTTTGGACACGCTGATTCTGCTGAGCACGGCGCAACCATTGCCCGATCCTTCCGCGCTGAACTTCGAGGGGGTCGCGACGCGTGGGGCGCGCGGCCCGGATTCCCCCTTGCAAAAGCTGCTCAGCAGCGCCAGCAGCGGTTCGCGCGGTTTTGCTGAACCGGTACCAACCAACTGGGGCATCGAAATGACGAGAATTCGCAGCGTTGCGCCTTCAGCGGCAAAGTAAGTTTCTGAGCTGGCATCGGGGTCAGCCAACTCTCTTGATGAATCTCCCTGAAGGAGAATGACCATGCCCGTTTGCCGCCGCGGCCGCCAAGAAAGCTTCAGAAAAAGGCCCCGGCTTCAGGCGGCGCATCCAAGCTGTCCCCTGTGCTTGCACTTGATTGCAGGTTTGCAGGATGAGCGCTGGAGCGGATAATTGAGAGCGAGAGCAAGTGCAACCGGATAGAGCCACGAGGAAAAGATGAACCTGATACGGCGTAAACGACTTATGGCATTCCTGAGCATCGGGCTGCTTTCGGCGACAGCGGCCGGAGGTCAGGATTTCGGCGCGGCGAAGGAGAGGGTTACTCTCGAGCGCCAGCTTCCGGCCCTTGTGCATTTGACCGGGACCACGTTCAAGGTGCGGGCGACGGGGCACGGCGACCAGGCCGACGTGGCGCACGATTTGCAGGCTCTTCTGGAGACTGAGCTGCTGAAGGACGATCCGCAACTGAGATCGAATGAGAACAGCCCATCTGTTGTGATTACATGCCAGATCACCGCGTATTCCCATCCTGCGCCCACGATAAGCACAAAGCCGGGTTTGGCAGTAAGCATGGGCGCGGCGATGAACCAGTCGTATAAGCGCGTGACAGGATCGCTGAGTGTGTCTTTCCAGGCTAAGGGCGCGGGCGGCCAGGTGCTTGGTTCCGACAATGTGACCGCGAAGTACGACGAAGAGTTCGACGGGTTTGGGAATTCGGCGTCCCAGGGCGTGAAAGGCACAGTGACGACCACCTGGAAGCGGATTAAAGGCGGAACGAGCAGCGAAGCTCTCAATCCACCCACCGATGCGGAGCTTCAATCGCTCCTGATGGCTGACGCCGTGCGGCAGATTGCAGAGCACATCGTGAACACAAAAGAAGCCGTGGATGTATACCTCGCTCAAAAAAAGGGCGCTCTGGATGCGGGCGACAAGCAGGCGGAAGCGGGACTGTGGCAACGCGCCCTGGAGACGTTTGAGACCGCGCCGCCGTTTTCAAAGCGGGAGGACGATGCCTACCGGCTCTATAACATCGGCGTGGCTTATGAGGCGCTGGCGTACCAGGCCGAAGATGAGAAGGCCGCAATGAATTTTCTGGACGAGGCTGCGATCAACTACGGCAAAGCCATCGATGCGAGGCCGGCAGAGAAGTATTTCCTTCAGCCCCAGAAGCGCATTGAGACGGCAATCGAACACTACAAGAAACTTGAGGATCAGCAGAGCCAGAAAGTTATACCAACGACGATCAAGATCGAAAGTACGGCGGGTAAATCGGGAACGGGCGGCAAGGCAGGCGCCCCGGCCAACGCGCTCACCAATGCCAAGGTGATCGCGATGGTGAATTCTGGAGTGGATGACGACACCGTGGCCCAGACGATACGGGCATCCAAGGCAGTGAATTTCGACCTGAGCGCCGCGGGCCAACAGGACCTGACCGGCAGCGGAGTGAGCGCACCAGTGCTGACGGCAATGAAGGCGCGGGCAGCGCGCAAGCCTGCAGCGGCAAAATGAGAAATCGTTGGCCAAGCCGAGTGGTGTGTTTGGCGCTGCTGGCTGCGGCGGCCAGCGTCTGTTCGTCTGCGTGGGGACAAGGAGATCGCTGCGGCGCAGGCAAGGACCTGGTGGTTCAGGCGCTGGAGCGCATTTCTCCTCAGAGCGATCAGAGTGCCTTTGAAGATGCGCTGCAGTTGCTCAAGCACGCGGTTTCAGAATGCGGAGAACTGGGCGACGGATGGTACTACCGGAGCCTCGTGGAGCAGCGGCTCGGCCACGACGCGCTTGCCAAGTATGCCATGGACAAGGCGCGTTTTACCGGTTCAGAAGCGCTGCGGCAGGGATTGAATCCGTTGGTGCTGGCTACGCCTGCCGGGCGCGGCCTGGTGGCGGAGGGAGACGAGACAAAGACGCCGGACACGCCCGCGGCTGCCCCCGGTCCAGTGCAGCAGAAGTGGGCGTTGGTGATCGGCATTGGCCGCTTCAGCGACCGGAGTATTCCGCGCCTGAATTACACCACCGCGGATGCGAATGCGATTGCGGCGCAACTGAAAGATCCGGGCATCGGCCGCTTTCCCACGGCCAATGTTCATGTGCTTACCGATGAGCAGGCGACAACGAAGAACATCAAGGAAGAACTGAACTGGATAGCGCGGCATGCGCAGCCGAACGATCTGGTGCTCATCTACGTTGCGACCCACGGCACGCCGCGCACATTGGATACGGCGGGCGGTGCGAATTACCTGGTCACATATGACACTGAGGTTTACTCCGCGGGCAAGTTCGACGAGGACGCCATGTTCGCTACGGCGTATCCCATGGTCGAGTTGGCCAACGCCGTGGCTACGCGCATGAAGGCGCTGCGCACAGCGGTTATCTTGGACACTTGCTACAGCGGCGGCTCGATGAAGAACGAGTCGCCCAAAATGAACGCTGCAATGGCGAATACAGCGCCGTCGAACCAGATGCTGGCGCGCATGAGCCAGGGGACTGGACGGATTGTGATGTCGGCCAGTCAGGTGAATGAGGAATCTCTGGAGAGCGACGAACTCAGGCATGGATATTTCACGTATTTCCTTTTGCAGGCGCTGAAGAACGACAAGGGAATGGCTCCGCTGAGCCAGGTCTATGCCGAGGTGGCGCAACAAGTATCGCAGCGCGTGTCGGCCGCTGGATTGCATCAGCATCCCGTGATGAGCAGGAGTTCCGAGGATGCGGATTTTGCACTGCGAGCGGCTGGCGCTGAGGTGAACAAGGCAGTGCAGTAAAGCAGACGCCGAGCCTAGTGGTGTCCGCCGCAAATAGCATCATTTACCGATGCCCGTGAACGGGTTGAATTCGTAGAAGAAGCTTCCCTCAGGGGCTAAAGCCCAGCTCGTTTTTGGGCCGTTTACGGCACGACTGAAGTCGTGCCCTTTCAAAACATAAACGACCATCTGTGTGGCGGACACCACTGGGCAGCGAAGGACGAGAGATGAGTCTGGCAAAAGCAATTTGCATCGTGGCGTGCCTGAGCATCGGATTGCTGACGGCTGCTCCGCTGGCCCTGGGCCAAAGCGGGTCGCCGAAAGATCAAATCGCCCAGCACGAGCAAAAGCTTTCTGAGGCGCGCGCCGCAAAGAACTACAGGAATGTGGCGATTGAACTGAATACTCTTGGTCCACTGTATCGACAGACGGGCCAGCCGCAGAAGGCCCTGGATGTCTACAACCAGGCATTGCAAATCGAACGCAACGGAGGCAACCACGGCGCCCAGGCACTGACTTTGACAAACATGGGCAGAGTCTTTGCCGACTTAGGGCAGGAACCAAAGGCTCTGGAAGTCTTGAACCAGGCACTGCCAATGTGGCGCGAAACAAGCAACCGCCGCGGCGAGGCGTTGGCGCTGGACTATATCGGCAGGGTCTATTCCGACCTGGCGCAAGAGGACAAGGCGCTGGATTTCCTGAATCAGGCTCTAACCATCTTTCGTGAGGCGGGCGCCCGAAGCGGCGAGGCGAACACCCTGGACAATATCGGCAAAGTCTATACCGATATGAGCCAGGGTCCAAAGGCGTTGGGGTATCTCAATCAAGCTTTGCCCATCTGGCGTGAGATCGGAGAGCGCGGCGGCGAGGCGCTGACCCTGAGCAATATCGGCAGGACCTATGCCGATATGGGCCAGATGCAAAAGACGCTGGAAGCCTACAGGCAGGCACTGGCGATTTGGCGCGAGATTGGCAACCGCCAAGGGGAAGCGGGCACCCTGGACTATATGGGTAGAACCTATGGCCATCTGGGCCAAAAACAGACGGCGCTCGATTACTTCAATCAGGCATTGCCTATCTGGCGTGAAGTGGGAACCCGAAGCGGCGAGGCGCTGGACCTGAACGACATCGGCAGGGTCTATGCCGATATCGGTCAACCGCGGAAGGCACTGGATTTTTACAACCAGTCATTGCCCATCTGGCGTGAAGTAGGCAACCGCCGCGGCGAAGCGATGACGATGAACAATATATCCAGAGCCTGGTTCGACCTCGGGGAGTTTAACAAAACGCTGGAGATCAACTTTCAAGCGCTGCCAATTTGGCGGGAAGTGAAGGAAGGCCGCGGCGAGGCCATGGCCTTGAGCGGCATCGGCATGGCGTATAACCGTCTGGGCCAGCCCCAAACGGCGTTTCCGTACACGCTTGCCGCATTGAATTTGGCAAAGGCCGCGGGCGATCCGGATATGCAGGGCGGGATTGACACCGCGATGATGGTCGGCTTCGAAAAGCAGCATCGTCCTGAAGTCGCGATCTTCTTCGGATTGGATGCGGTGAATTCCTATCAGGAGATTCGCAAGAACATGACTGGCCTGGATAAAGACCTTCAGGCTGGATTCGCGCAATCGAGGTCGGCAACCTATCGCATTCTGGCCGAGCTCCTGGTGGAAACCGACAGGCTGGGCGAGGCCGAACAGGTTCTGGATCTGCTTAAGGAGCAGGAGTTGAATGACGTTGTGCGCGGCGCCGCTCCCGATGCGGGGGCCAAAGTTGAACCGCTGAAACTCAGTGCCGCGCAACAAAAGGCACAAGACGAGTTGAACTCACAGCAGCAGAAGGCGATCGCTCTCGAGAGTTTGAGCATGCAGTATGCGGCTCTGCAAGCGAAGGCGACGCGTACCCCCGCCGAAGACGCTCAACTGAAGGCTTTGGGCGCAAGCCTTGAGCAGGGAATCAAAGAGATTTTCGCTTACTTCACCAGCACGATCTTTCCCGGCCTGGAGGGCAAACCCGGCGCCGGCAAAGAGAATGGACCCCAAGCCGGCGAGGACTCGCGGCAAAGCTATCTTCAGAACACGCTGGCGAAACTGGGGCCTCGCGTCATGGGCATCCGCATTCTGATGGGGGAAGATCATGCCTATGCGATTGTGGTCACGGCCAGTACGCGCAAGAAGGTCGAGTTGAAGGCGACGCCGGCTGAGCTGCGCAGCAAGGTGTTTGAAGTGCTGGACAGCCTGGCCGCGCGCACCTCCGATCCCAAGCCGCTTCTGGCGCAGTTGTATGCAATCATCGTGGCTCCCATAGAAGGTGAGTTGAAAGGGATGGAAACGCCTCCTGCCAAGGATGGCCGAGTCCCAACACTGCTATGGTCATTGGACGACGCGCTCCGCTACTTGCCGATGGCCGCGCTCTATGACGGTCATCGCTACATGCTTGAGCGCTTCAACAATGTTCTCTTCACGCCCGAGAGCTACGGCCATATGACGGATTCGCCGCTGACGAACGGGCCCATTCCCAGCGTGCTGGCGATGGGCTTGTCAAAAAGTTATGGCGGTCTGCCGGCGCTTCCCGGCGTGATGCCGGAGTTGGATGCCGTGGTCCACGATCCCGCCGTGCCTGAGTCGCATGGCCCGATGGAAGGAAGGCTGCTGCCCAATGAACAGTTCACCCTGGCCGCGCTGAAGACAGAGCTCGGCGCCGGCAAGACCTTCGCCGTGGTGCATATTGCCAGCCATTTCGTGGTGGAAACGGGCAGCGGCGAAGAACCGTTTCTGATGATGGGCGGAGAAGACACCGGCGATGCGAAAGGATATGAGTGGAATCTCTCTGAGATGGAACATTCCACGGTTGCCTTTCACGGAACGCGCCTCCTGACCCTTTCAGCCTGCAGCACCGCGAAGGATTATAAAACCAGAGACGGCACGGAGATGGATAGTCTGGGGATGATCGCTCAGCAGAAGGATGCGGAAGCCGTATTGGCAACCATGTGGGATGTGAATGACGCCAGCACGAGCCGGTTGATGAGCGACTTTTATACGCGATGGGTGAAGAATCCCGCGGCGGGCAAGGCGGAGGCTTTGCGACAGGCGCAGTTGGCGCTGCTGCACGACTCAGCCGCCGCGGCCCCGAATGGCGGGAAAGAACGCGGGCCTCAGCTCGAGCAGGATGAAACGTCTATGGGCAGGGAGTCAAAGTACTCGCATCCGTTCTACTGGGCGCCATTTGTCCTGATCGGCAATTACCAATAGTTGCCGGCAAATGTCGATCATCATCAGGCCAGTCCGGGCGGCCATCTCTGTGCCGGAGAATCGCGATATCCTGCCCGTGCCGGGTGTATCCTTCTCCTGCACACAAGAACATAGCGCATGATGAGGATTTGGCCATGAAGCAGTTAGCTTCCATCGTTCTCCTGAGCAATCTTTTTATCGCTCCCGTCGCTTCCGCGGCCCCACCGCCTCCTGCTCATGGATTCACTATGATCCGCGTGCTGCTACTCGATGGGCAAAGCGCCGGACCCTACCACAATTGGAGGCTGACCACTCCTGTGCTGAGAGCTGAGCTTGAGGAGACCGGATTGTTTCAGGTCACTGTTTTAACCGCTCCGCAGTCGGACGGAGACCTCAGCGGCTTTGAGCCCGACCTGAGCCATTACCAGGTGATCATTTCCAACTACGATGCTCCCGACTGGCCAGAGGCGCTGCGTTTGCGATTTGAAAAATATGTCAGCGACGGCGGCGGACTGGTCGTGGTTCACGCGGCCGATAATGCCTTCCCTGACTGGCCGGCGTATAACTTGATGACCGGGATCGGCGGCTGGAGAAATCGCACTGAAAAGGCTGGACCGATGTGGTACGTCAAGGACGGCAAGCTGGTCTCCGATTCCAGCCCCGGATCCGCCGGATCTCATGGGGCTCGGCTTCCCTTTCAGGTCGTGACGCGGCAGCCCGAGCATCCCATCATGAAGGGATTGCCACCGGTGTGGATGCACGCTGCCGACGAGCTTTACGCCACTCTTCGCGGTCCGGGCAAGAACATGACAGTGCTGGCAACAGCCCACTCCGATGCGAAGAATAAGGGTACGGATCGGGACGAACCAATGGTCATGGTGGTGAGTTATGGAAAGGGAAGGGTCTTTCACACTACGATGGGCCACGATGTGTCTGCATTAAGCTGCGTCGGTCTGATGACCTTGTTTCAGCGTGGAACGGAGTGGGCCGCGACGGGGAAAGTGTCGCAGAAGGTCCCGGCGAGCTTTCCCACCGCGAACACCGTGAGTTTTCGCGCGGACATCGCTTCCATGGACCCGGCTTTCCTGAACGGCGTGTCACCGCTGGTCCGCGAGGTGCAGAAGCCTGGGCAAGTTCAGCCTGTTCCAGTGCAGCCTGTCGCGCCGCGCAATTGACCGGCATTTGCTGTTGGCCAGTTTTCGATCGAAGGGTACCACGACATGGAGATATGCAAAGCTATTTCGACCGGTGTTCGCGTGATGTGGAGCGCCGGGGCGCCGATCAACACCTGCAACGTAACCGGCATCGGGCTGCATGGCGCCGCAAGCATCGACCTTCCAAAGGCAGGCGATCCCGTTCCCACCCCGGCTCAGCCCTATCAACTGCACTGAAGACGGCGTGTGCATCGATCGCGCCCGCAGTCCAAATGAGGGCTGCGGGGAAGGTGGCGCGTGATGCCGGCAATGTGAGGAGTTGCCGGCCAGGACTACGGGCGACGCTCAGTTGACCACTTCGTCCTTCTTGACTTCAAGTGAAGTATTGACCATGCGAAGCCTGATTGGAAGGCCGCCGACACCAGGCGCTCCCTGGCGAACAAGCTTTTCGAAGGCGGCAACCATGGCGGGATCGTCCCAGACTCCATCCCCAACGACGAATGAAATCACAGTGCCATCGCTGTGCTTGGACAGAAAGACGTCGCTTCCTTTGCCCCCGAAGAAATCTCCGGCCTTGAGCGATTGGCCGAGTGCCTGGGCCTCCGACTCGGTGGCTGAGCCAAGGTAGTAGATATGGTCATTGCCGGCAAATGAGGCTCGCCCAATGGTGGATTCCTTCTTGATGTCGCGCGCTGAATCCAGCAAGCGCAATTGAATCGGAAATCCTCCAACAGACGGAGCAACCACGCGTCCAACCCCTTCGAAAGACGAAAGCGTTCCAGGCTGGTCCCAGAATCCGTCTTTGACGACGAACGAAACAATGGTGCCGTCCTTCCCTTTCGCCAGAATGACGTCCGCACCCTTATCGCTGAAGTATCCACTGGTCTTCAGCGCGTTCCCGAGCGCCTGGGCATCCTCCTTGGTTGCGGAGCCGGAGTAATAGACCTCGTCCTTCGACCCAATCATGACCCCGGGATCACTGGGTTTATACACCACGGCGAAGATGACGCCGAACAAGACGACGCAAAACGCCGCACCCCATCCAAAAGCGAGCCACTTCGAGCCCAGTGGCCCACCCCTCTGGACATGGTCCTTCACCGCTGCGCCTTGCAAGCGTTGGGCGCTCACCCGCATCCCGATCAGCAGCGCAAGGGCGACCAGGTAGGACACGCTCTGCGGCAATTGCCAACCGAGCAGGATCGCCAACCCTGTGACCGCAATCCCGACGATGAGCGTCATCGCCGCTTTGCCCCCCTGCCCCAGGCGGCGATAGTTGAGGGCCATCAGGGAGCATCCCACAACGGGAGTGCCAAAGAACGTGGCAATGACGACCGCGCCGGCGTCGAACAACGTATAAGTCGGGGTTGGACCCTGGGGAATTACCGCTGGATTCGATGACATGGGTTTCTCATTCCTTTGAGGATTTGACTTTCTTTCTTCTAGGTACGCGTCATTGTAGACAAGAATGCATCACGGATGGAAGTGCTGCCTCGCAGCGCATCTGCCGGCAACGGCGCCGAGATGATGCTTCTCTCGGCGGACCAGCCCATCCTGCCCAACATCGAGCATGTCAGTCTTGCCGCCGACCCCGGTTTTCAGGATGCGTTCATGGACTGCATTGGCTTTCCTGGAAAGGAGCGGAGAGAATCCCGCGAGACGCCACCGGAGGTATACTAGCGCGGAATCGAAAACAGCAAAAAACGAAGTCGTGGGATGAAGCGGCCTCACGGGTGCCGAGCCTACAGGAAAAACAGTTCGCCATCCTGAAATACGATCATTTTCGACTTGCCGCACGCATGATTTTTCGATTCAGGAACACAGTTGTTTTGCCCCGGCGGGGCGGCACTCCGCGGCAGGAAGGATTGGATAGCCTGCCGAATATCTTCCGCCGAGTCGAAACTCTGAGCAAATTGTGAGAGAGTACACCCTAACCGCCATGACCAGCATCGACACCCTGCCCGAATCCGCAAGCGCCTCCTCAAAGCGCCGTTACAACCTCTTTCTGCTGGTCGTCGCCGGCCTGGGTGGATTGCTGTATGGAATCGACGTAGGGATTATCGGAGGCGCGCTGCCTTACCTGGAAGCGACCTCGCGCCTGACCGCCGCGCAGCTCTCGGTGATTGTTGCGGCGGTGCTGCTGGGGAGCGTGTTTTCAACGTTGTTCGCGGGAATGCTCGCCGACTGGCTGGGCCGCAAGCCGCTGATGATTCTCAGCGGATTTTCTTTCATTGTGAGCATTCCGGTGATTGCCCTTTCGCAGGGGTATGGGCCTCTTTTCTTCGGACGGCTGCTTCAGGGCGTGAGTGGCGGGCTGATCGGCGTGGTGGTTCCACTGTATCTGGCGGAGTGTTTGGCGGCGCGCGACCGGGGCAAGGGAACCGGCGCCTTCCAGTGGCTGTTGACGCTGGGAATCGTGGCGGCGGCGGTGGTGGGCATCTATTTCAGTTATCGTGTCCAGG
>Ga0255348_1000814_pt1 | contig 10819 bp, 11 predicted proteins | sample CBST25v5metaG_FD_189945 | JGI IMG/M metagenome (GOLD analysis project Ga0255348, IMG submission 189945) | Peat soil microbial communities from Stordalen Mire, Sweden - C.B.S.T-25.v5 | ecosystem: Environmental > Terrestrial > Soil > Wetlands > Peat | place: Sweden: Norrbotten County, Stordalen... | reverse complement strand
CGCTCATTCTGCCAACGTAATCCGGATAATCTGGGAAGCAAGATAACTTTGGTAATCAACGGCGAGAAAAAATCCATCGGCAAGCCTCAATAACTCCGCTTGAGGTAGCCAGCGCCATGGCCAGTTTCACGGCTCCCTTGGCCCGATTTCGCTCCTTGTCTATGTCTTCCACCGTCGCCTTCAACTGCGGCAGGTCTGATGTATTGGAAAGCACCTGCTCCAGCACCTTCTGTTGCCGGTCCTGGTTCTTCTCGATCTGCTCGAACCGGCGCTGGCTCTCCTGGTGCAGTTGGTGCTGCAAGGTCGCAATCGTCGATTCCTGTGCACTCATCGGCCTCCCTCCCGCCATTTGTTTCCTCACTTGCTACTCAGATTACCGCACTCGTCAGTTGATCCCGTAGATCATTGCACCGTCGCATTGGTCAGCTTTAGGCCCGAACCTTGCATCTGCACCCCAGTCGATGGCGCGGTTCCAAAATAGAGAACGTCGCCATGCCTATATTGGTAATCCTCGTTCCATGGTGCAGGGGTTGGCATCAGACAGCTTGTGATTACAATTGGCGTGCAGTTGGCCGAAACCATCTGTCTTCCGGTCAAGTTTTCATTGAAAAAGTACCATCCTCCAGGAACATTTGCCTGAACATAGTTAGGTCCTTCGTTGGTCGAATTCAGCGTTGCTCCTGCAAGAACCGAACCGGGCATGTTTGCCTGCGTCTGAAATGTAAAAGGGCCATTTGGGCATGAACCAGTCGATATTGATGGCACTCTATAAACGTAGCCGGAGACCGTTGCCGTCTGGATGAGGTTGCAGGTTGAGCCTTGTTGTATTACTTGAGGGTCATAGCCTGTCGAACCTGTCGTCGTCAGCAGAGTGGGACCGCTCGTGATGCTCACGCCCGTGGGCGTCAACGACGCACAAGCGGTGTAGGTGCTGAAAGTGTAATAGCCGGGCGTGAACGAAACAGGCGTGTCGAAGCAATTGGTATAGCCGGGAACTTTCTTCCAGTTGCCGGCAAAGATCGTTGAGACGCTCCCCAAGCTGGACCAGTCGAAGCGAAGAAGTGTTGTCACTGAATAATCGGTATTTAGAACGCCAATGTCCTGATAGGTGGAGTAATAATTTGAATCGCTCGCCTCGGCCATAAGCAGATATAGATTGTTTCCATAGCAGACCGCCGAGGGCGCGTTAACGAGGCATGGCGTCCCGTTTCCACAGGTCGGCCATGAGCCACCTATATTCGTCCACTTCGAACCATCGTGAGAGCCAGCGATAGTGAACAAATCGGTGCTGGTTCCCGTAAAGCCAAAGTAGATGAAGTTATAGCCCAGCCCGGCGAGGGCGGTGCAGGTGATGGGCGTAGCCGCGCGAAGTGGGAGAGCCAACAAAAACGCGAGAATGAAAATGAGTTTTTTCATATTAGTAATTGAACGCCACCGCCGTTTGTGCCGCATAGATTGAGACACTGTATTGCATATTTGCTGTTGCGCCTGGCACAGCGTAAGGGATAGCAATCGACTCACAACCTTGATCTGCTCCAACAATTTCAACACCGGCGGCGGAGGCTCCCACAAGTTGCGCACTATTTCCTCCAATCCATAAAGGATCAAAAAATCCGCTTATTGAATTTACGGCACTGCAAAACACGTTTAGCGTACGCTGCGATGTGGCATAGGATGGGCTGGTTATTCTAGTCTGGAACGAAGAAAGAATGCCTCCAGATGAGGTGTTTACCGTCGTTCCGGTCCCATTCGAATAATCCAGCGCGATCAAGGAAATACCCGCCGCCGACCCTCCTTGTGTGCAGGTGAAGGTCGTTGCGCCGCTTGCGCTTGCTATCGCCCATGATGCTTGAATCCCTACGGCTTGCGGGGAATTAACCTGCGCGGCAAGCGCGCTATAACTATTTGAATGCGAATCGGTTGCTATACCGGTTGAACCCGTGGAAGGCGCAAATCGGCAACTGACGACAAGCAGATCACCCGCTGCGATGGTGAGAGATGGGCTTGTTACCAATTCCGCCGTTGAATCTGCGACATAGGTGTATTGCTTGAACTGCGGCCCAGCCGAAGCCGCCGCGCAGTAACCGTTCGCTGCCGTGCAGACATGCGAAAACGCTCCTCCATTCGTACTCAGATCAAGTGTGTGTGTTGAGGAATTCGTATTCAGAATGTCATATCCGGCAGTCGGCGTAAGCGCCGTTCCTTCTGGCAGGGTGACGCCTGCAGCTGTGCCGCCAGTCCCGGTAGATACTGACCCAGTTGCAGGGATGCAATGGCCACTGCCGTCCGTGACAATAGCTACCCCAGCCGCACCAGCTGCTGTGCACCCCGATCCACCTGACACTTGCAAGTTGATGTCGTTTGTTGTCGTAGTGACAGTAACGCTGGCATCCGACGAATGAATATTGATTGCCGGGCCCGTCTGCGAATTGATGCTGGCGACGCCTCCCGTGTATTGCGGGATATTCAGCGTGTTGCCGGCCAGTGTGGCCGCGCCGCTGGTGCCCGTTGTCGTGAGGGTTATGGCACCCTGGTATTGCGGGATATTGATGATGTTGCCCAAATACGTTGCCGCGCCACTTGTGCCGGTTGTGGTCAGGCTCAGACTCGATCCGCAAGCAGCGCCGGTATCGCCAAGTGTTGTTGCCGACGCCCAATCTGCGCAGTGCCCGGTCGTAGGGGTTCCGCTGATCCCCGCTGCGCCAAACGAGTGATAGTCAAAGGTTCGCGCAGCCGATCCGTTGAACGTCGTGCCCGGCGCAGCACCGCCGCTTGAGTTGGCTGTCAGCGCATTTGTCGTCGTGCCGCCGCCGCTGGATGGCTGATAGGTCGGCGCCGCCGATGAGCCATTGCTGGTCAACACGTAACCTGACGTGCCTGGACCGGTTCCACCAAACGAACCGCCATTGTTGTACTGCGTTGCGTAATTTGACCCGGCAGGCGATCCGCCGCCACCGCCCGTAGCCTGCAGGTTGATCGATGTGCCGCTCGGCGTGATCGTCACACTGCTGTCGGATGAAGTCAGATTCAGCGCAGGTCCGGTCAATCCATTCAGGCTTGTCAGGCCGCTGCCTGACCCGCTGAATGTGCAAGTAGTGCCGGTGCAGGATACGCCGGAGCCAGAGAATGTGAATGCACCCGCGTTGCTATTGATCGACGTGACGCCGCCGCCGCCACCCGATACTTGCGGATTCTGCAAGTACCACAATCCCGTCGATCCATTGGTCCCGTACATCAGGATCGCCGGAACAGTTGTGTTGATGTCGCCTGAAGTAAGCGCCCCTCCAGTCGGCCCCACGATGGTCAACGCGCTCAATCCATTCAGCGCAAAGGTTGGCGTTATCGAGCTTGTGTTGTGGGCTGCTGCAAGGGTAATCCTCTGCCCAAACGTCAGATTATATCCAGCCACCGAAGCCGCCAGAGCGTTTGTCGATCCAGTATCCAGTCCCACGTCGAAAGGAAGTGTAATCCCCAAAGTCAATGATGAAGGGTTGAAGTAAAGTGGAGCCTCGACAAGAATGTTTGTGTTCGCGGGCGGCGCAGAGCCGGTGTAATAAACAATCAGTCCGACGGATTTAATATCGAAGTTTACCGACTTAGCTCCAATCACCGAACCGTTCGCGGTAGCCGTGCAGATCGATCCACTCACCTGAGCGCCAGTCATAATCGAACCGCCGGAAGTGTACTGGTTAATAGGAATGATTGCATTACTCGACACAATAATCGAAGAAACAGGGCCGCAGACCATGGACACAGATGCGATATTGCTTGCGACGAGCGGCTGTGAGCTGGCTACTGTGAACCCATAAACCGCCGTCACATTTGCAGCCAGAATATAACTCGGCAGAGCGCCGAAAGTGTATGTGATTGTCGCGGGACATCCCCCCGATCCGCCATAGTTGTAATCGATAAATCCGCTGGTATTGTTAGCGCCGATCAGGCCAGAGCCGCAGTTTGACGTAGAGGATGAAGTTGGATATACGATCGCATACTGCCCTGACACTGGCGGCGTAACTCCCATCGCCAAACTCGATCCCAACGATACCGGAGGAACATATCCCCCAATTCCTCCACCCGAGTTGGTTGTGAACGTTACTGGCGTGTCTCCAGACGGAAGAGAAGGGGCGGCATCGAGGAAATTTAGCAGAGACTGACTCGGAAGATTTGTTCCGTTGTGTTGCAGCACTGTGCTTTGTCCTGTGATGTCGCAACTTCCTCCTGTGCAGGTGATAGGGCCGTTTGCGCCAACAATTGTCACCACCCCGGGGGCTATAAACTGCGAAGACGGGAAACAATCCACACAAAGGGAAACCGGAGCAGGGTAGGTGTTTGGGGCAATACCTCCGCTACCGATTACATCCACTCCAGCGTTCGTAGCCGTCCAGAATACCCACCCACCCGGATTTGTCGCGCCGAGCGCGTTAGCATAGAAAGGGTTGGCGAGAGGCGTTGAACTGCCATCCGCGTAGATGGTCGCCTTGGTGGTCGTCCCGGTGAGGTAAACGGTGATTGTGGCATGGGGGATGATGCCCTGCAAATTGTTCGTCGAGGAAGCGCCCTGCGTAACAACCTTCACTCCGCCCAAGGTGGCATAACCGTTAATCGCCCCGACAGTCTGCCCAAGAGAGACCATGGGGCACAGTAGAAGCGCGAGGATAAACAGTGCCTTCTTCATGCCTTCTATCATAGGCCAAACGGGAAAAATAGCTCTTGCGGAGTTGCATTGTTGGGGTATATGTTGGGGATTATGGACGACAAGCGCACACCTATCCTCTTTCTTTCCGATGCAGTTTCATGCTCCTCGGGCCTTGGCCGGATCACTCGCGACTTGGCAACCCGGCTCCACGAGAACTGCGGCGATGTCTTCGACGTGGCTTCTGTCGGCTACGGGGCGGCAGGCAAGCGCAGCGTTCCCTTCCCTGAATATCATCTTCACGATGTAAACAATTGGCTGGTTCCCGAACTCCCTGAGATTTGGGATGACTGGACGCAGGGCCGCGAGGGCATCCTGATGACGGTTTGGGACGTCAGCCGCCTCTACTGGCTTGGAATTCCCCAGATGTGCCCAGTGCCTCATCTGCGCAAGTTTGCCGAGCGCAAAGACGTGAAGAAGTGGGCGTATCCAGCGCTAGACGCGGAAGGCCCATACGGCAAACTATCCCACCGCATCGCGGAGACCTACAAGGGCTTCGACCGCGTGATTGACTACTCCTCGTTCTCATCGAAGATCACCGGCAACCCCGACCACCTGCCTCATGGGATCGACACGAGCGTATTCTACCCCCGACCACATGCGGAAGCTCGCCAGATGTTCATCAACCAAGGATTTCAAGGTCTCACGCCGGATTCGCTGCTCGTCGGAATCGTTGCTACAAACCAGGCGCGAAAGAACTGGCAGCTTGGCATCGAGACGTGCCGCATCCTGCTCGACCGGGGACACGATGTTCGCGTATGGTGTCATACCGATACCATTGATCGCTACTGGTCACTCGGCAACCTGATCGTGGATTACGGCCTACAGGGACGGGCGGCGGTGACCGTCAACCGCTTTACCGATGAGCAACTGGCATGGAACTACTCGGCCTGCAATGTGACGCTCGGCATAGCCCCCGAAGGTTGGGGGTACCCTCTCTGTGAATCCCTTGCTTGTGGAGTGCCAGTCATCACTGGGAAGTATGCCGCCCAAGCCGAATACGTACCAGAGAGAATGTTAGTCCGTCCAATAGCATTTCATTACGAGGGAGCTTTTTGCTCAAAGCGTCCCGTGTTCGACCCTGTAGACTGGGCCGATGCGGTGGAGGCTGCGAAGCTAGAATCAGAACAAACCGCGCGGAATAGCCTGCTTCCTGAGTGGATAGATTGGAAAAATAACTGGGTAAAATGGCAAGAATGGTTTATGGCGGGTATACAATAGGGGTGTCGGGTGCGGAAACACCCGGCAAGGCCTCATCGCCATGGAGGGCGACTATGACACCCCATATTCAAGAATACTCCGACAATGAAGATTGGCTCAGTAAAGCTATTGCTGGCCATGATTCCGACGAATGCCTAGAGTGGCCATTCAAGCGTGACCGCGATGGATACGGTCGTGTCTGGCATGAAGGAAAGACGGTAGGAGCGCATCGTCTCGCATTCAAGGTGGCCAATGGTCACTGGCCAGAAGCAAATGCTCTTCATTCTTGCGATAATCCCCCATGTATCAATTCTCGCCATTTGAGTGATGGAAGCACCCTGCGTAACCAAAACGAGAAAGCCGAGCGCGGACGATCCTTACGGGGCGAACAGCAACATGACGCCAAGCTTACCGAACAGGGCGTTATTATGGCCAGAATGCTGTACTCTGGTGGATCTACGTTTCGGGAGTTGGCCGCTCAGTATGGCCTGACCCCAGCGGCAATAAGATGGGCTGTCATAGGTAAAACTTGGTCGCATGTTCCAGGCGCGATCCGCTCTCGTGGGGTCGCAAGGCGAGCACAACCATTCTGCGGAAAAGGACATTCTTTATTTGGAGATAACGTTTATTCTTATCCGAATGGTAAGGGATTTATCCCTTTAACTCCCGTGGGTGAATCGGACGATGACAGACGAGGAAAAAGTAAAAGCGAGATGGCCGGATGCTGAAATTTCCACCGCATTTGCTGTGCAAAAAGACGGAGGCAGGCGCTGGATGTACTGCGTAATGTCTTCTCTGAAATTCAGGGCCTCGCGTGGTAAGAATCGAGTTCTCAATGTCGGTCCATGGCGGTATAGTGAACTAAAAGCATGGGCCGATGCTACCCACGGGAGTTAAAGGGATAAATCCCAATGGTAAGAGGTACTGCAAACTCTGCACAGCGGAGCGTGCCAAGAAGAGGAAGAGGTGACTTGTGAGCGGCGACTGGGTAAGGGAAATCTGGGTGAATTCGCAACGCCGTTACTGGCATGGACTAGCGCCAGTGGTGTGGTATACGAGAGGCCCGTATCCCTGGGAACAACCTCCATGCACCGCTCTAGTCAAAGAGGGGCCTAAATCACTCGTGAAGTGGTTCAAGAAAGGCATCGCATGAATATCGAACACGCTCTAACCGTTCCGGGGTGGATGACGGAAGCTGAGCTTCTATGGCTTGCCGCCACCGCCGAGCACAAGTCGCTTATTGTTGAAGTCGGCTCGTGGATGGGAAGGTCCACATCCGCGCTGGCCGCGAACACGCTCGGAAAGGTAATCGCCTGCGATACGTGGGAAGGATCGGAGGAACACGCCGACATGCTGCGCGACAAGCCGAAAGGGTGGCTGAAAGAGCAGTTCCTTGCTCACGCGGGACGCTACGAGAACATGGATTTCTTCCAATCGCGTTCTCTCGATCTGGCGGCGTCTATGGATAAACTCGATCTGCGCCCCGAGATGATATTCTTGGACGCCAGCCACGACTACGAATCAGTGAAGGCGGACATCCTCGCGTGGAGGCCGCTGCTGCGTCCGGGCGGCGTCATCTGCGGGCATGATTTTGACCCGCCGAACTGGATGGGCATCAAGCAAGCTGTGGATGAACTGATTCCCGACCGGGTATTGGTACCGGGTACGACCATCTGGAGAACCGCATGACCGTCCCACTGTATATCCCGTTTGTGAATCGTCCCGACCTGCTCGAAAAGGCCATCCGCAGCACTTGGCATGGTGGCGTCGAGGCTATCGTCATCGACAATTCCGATGGTGGAGAGTTGGCGTACAGCGCAGGTATCGTCTACACTCCCCCAGTTCCGCTCACGTTTGCGCAAACTCAGAACGTGATTCTAAAACAGGCCATAGGAACAAAGAATCTGCGTAACGGATCGGCATGGATAGACAACCCCTTCTACCTCTTTATGCACTCGGACGCTGAGGCGGTAGGAGATACCGTACAGCTGCTCGTGGCTATGGCCAACGCCTTCACTGTCCAGAAACACAAGTGGGGGGTGATATTCACCGCCTACGATGCTCTAGCAGCGTTCAGCACGGAAGCGATGAGGTCCATCGGCGGGTGGGACCCCATGCTGGAGTGGTATCACTCAGACATTGATACTTATTATCGTCTTCGGCTTGCGGGCTACGAGTTGATTGAATCTGGCTTGCCTGTCAAGCATGAACCTAGCCAAACATTGAAAGCCGATCCTCTTTTAAAGTTGAAGATCGATTTGATGGCTCCATGCCGATCTGAATACTATCGAAGAAAATGGGGTGGAGAAGCACATCACGAACGCTTCATTCTCCCCTTTAACGGAGCGTTCACCGACAAAAGTAATGGTTGAACAGGGCACAACGCCGGTCTGGTCCCCTTGATTGAGTTACACGACCGACAAGCGGGAACGATGTTCGACAGCGTATGGTTTCCGCCTTTAAAGAGAGGAATCACATGATCTTGAGTGAGATTTCCCTTAAATCTCTTACCGCAATAGACGCATCTGTGGTCGTATCGTTCCTGCATTTCAACCCACTGCTGTCGCGTGAAATCTCTTATGGCAGCAGCATACTTCCGCGCCCTGTATCGCGCCTTGCTGGCCTTTATAACGTCGGGATGGTCGCGTTGATACTGACTGCACTTTGCAAGAAGTGCCTCTCTGTTTTTCCGGTAGTAATCACTTTTGGTTTTTCGGTGCTTGTCTGCGGACTTGTTTACTATTTCGCGCCGACGCTCTGGATTTTCGAGTCGGTACTTCCGACACTTTTCCAGATACTCTTTCTTGTGCTTCTGGTAGTACCGCTTGATAGTAGCGCTTCGGCGTTTGCGATATTCTGGGGTTGGGTCTGTCATTGCGCTCCTCGAAAGCGTGATGGCCTTGGCCGGATGTATCACCATCCGACAGACCCATTTTACCAAACGAAAGGCCGTGGAATCAATGAACCAAATTGAGCAGAAAATCTCGCCCCCCATCTGCGCCTGCGGCAAGGTGATGACCATGCAGGACTGGCAGACACTCGCCTTGGGGGGCGGCTTACGAGATCAACGCGGGTTCGCCTGCGACACAGACGGATGCGAGGGGAACTTCCCGCAACGGTGGAAGAAGATCATCGAAGAGGCAAACGCCTGATGACAAACCGCAAAACGACTGACGTGCAGTTAAACCTAGTCTTTTCTAGGCCAGAAGACTTGCGCCTGCATGAATTCCTAAAAAAGAAGGCATACGAGGCACGATATTCTATTTCCACGTTCATCCTGCTCAGTCTTCAACAGGCATTTCAAGGGCAGATAGACGAAGAGGAAGTGAACGCGGTAGCCCAAGAGGCCCTAAGCAAGGTGCGTGCACGTACTGCGGAGCCTTCGCAGCCAACTCCCGTACCAGAGACTACTCCAGCCTCACCGATGCCTACCTTGACGCCGGAACTGGAAGAATCAATCCGGGCCAAGATTGCCGCCCGCACTACGAAGAAGCGCTAACGGGCACGGTACAGGTGGTCCAGATCGTCAAGATCAACCGCGGTAGGGCTCCAACACCACGCCTGGAATGGGCAAGCCGAGCGGCCAACTTCATCACATGAACTGCGCCGCATCGGGTCATCGATCGATGCCGACTCCATCTGCGGAATGATCTTGAACATATCCTCGCGGGCCTTCACCATCCGGTAATCATCGGGCCTGTACGGAACCCGACGTGACTGGATCAGATCCGGCAACACGTCATCTGTTCCCATCTTGTCCAGCCATGTCGCCGCGCTGATGTCCGTCATCTCCCGCCACACTTCGCGCCAGCCTTTCGTGAACCCGTCGTCCCGCTTTCGTGACGCAAACCTGAGAGCCGACTTCTGAATGGGGTGCTGCCAGCATTTAGACCAGTGAGAATGGCGTCTGCCTGCCCGCTGTGCCCCGATTACAACTGCGGTGAGGGTAACGTCCCGCTCAAGTGCCGCAAGCTCGCCCACGGTGCCCCAGGAGTGCGCAAACGACCGCAGGGAGTCGTCGTCCAGGTAGGAGACGAGGAATATGCGGTGCAGGTCGCCATTCTTGCGCTCGAACAGGTTGGACTGCCACTCATGGCTACCAAATTCCACATTCTGTAATCTGGACATTCGCCCAAATTTGCGGATTAGCGCTAAGGAGATGACTTCAGCCATGAATCCAACGTGACGGACGACGGAGATGGGCGCCAGATCGCCGGACTGCACATCGAAGCGCGAGGTGATGGCGCGGATGGAGTCCAAGGCCGACGTGCATGGATCAGCGCCGATGATGCCGCCTTCGATGCCAGCGTAGAGCAAGCCAAGCGGAGAGATGCCGCGGGACTCGTGGGTGCGTTCCAATGCGAGACGCCGGGAACATCTATCGAAAATATCGTAGGCTTGTGCGGATAGGATCATTGTGTCTTCGGGAGGATGTTTCCGGGGCGAGGTTTTAGCCACTTGATCGTAACCGTGCCATCCTTAGACACGCTCACCACTCTGCCAACCATGCCATTTTCGCCTGGAACAGTGTAACCCACAGGCGGAAGTTGGGGAGCAGGATGCGATACGGTGGATGGTCCCGCCTCTGCCGGCAAAAGGCCACGCGGTCCTTGCGGAGACGGAAGCTGCTGATACTCCACACTGATGCTTCCATCCGCGTTCGCAATAGCCCTTCCTGCGGCCTGAAATCCTGGCAAACCTCTCGGGCGCACCTGCTCTGCTGGAATCCCCCCGGGCCCACGTCGCACCGTTTCTGTAGGTATTGTGCGCGTTACAGCCTGTTCTTTATTCAGAGATGGATATTGCGACCCCTGCGGACCTACAGGCTCACGGGATACGAATTTAGATCCACCCGGACCAGCTTCAGAAGGTAGACGGAGGAACTCCGCTGTCTTTGGTGGAACTGTCGGACCAGTGGAAGGTGGC
>Ga0255348_1000804_pt1 | contig 10900 bp, 7 predicted proteins | sample CBST25v5metaG_FD_189945 | JGI IMG/M metagenome (GOLD analysis project Ga0255348, IMG submission 189945) | Peat soil microbial communities from Stordalen Mire, Sweden - C.B.S.T-25.v5 | ecosystem: Environmental > Terrestrial > Soil > Wetlands > Peat | place: Sweden: Norrbotten County, Stordalen... | reverse complement strand
AAGACCAAGAAAGTCGCTCGGATGGAAAGCGCCAGCGGAATTATTCCTCCCCAAAGGAGCCTTCAACTTCCAAAAGTTCTGGTCAGTTAAAATCAACAATGTTGCACTTGGAGCTTGAATCCGCCCTTCTTATTGGGAACGGCGTTTCATAGGATCTATCCAGATATGTTTGCATTCTCACGCGGCGAAGAGAAATTTCCAGGAAGAATCCAAGTAGACCCAGCGCGGCGCATAAAACCAGCTGGTAGGTGCTGCTGGAATGTAAAGCAGCGTGTGACCTCCCGTACACATCAATTCTGTGCCGTTCCATGCGAGAAAAGTCCGCGAGGCGATACCGACCCTTGCAGGATGTGTCACGCGGCGCAAGCAGACCGGGCAGCGCTTACGCTGATCGTCCACGGTCCAGCAGAAGCCGAAGATACTCAGAGTCAGCGTGAGAAGGAACTGTACGCAAGAGGCGGCTGGCGCGAATCCGGAGGTGCTGCAATACGCCAAGTCCACAGGCAAAATGTAGACGATACCTAAGATCATTGCGATTTTGGCGGCGCCAAAGGCGCAGCGGACCACTGTAAGCGACCACGAAAGCCGGATTGTCGAGACTGCCTTGTCCGAAAGAAAGACTGAAGACAAGCCGGGCAAAACCAGCAGAGCCAGAAACACAGGGACAAAATAGTCGCGCCATGGGCCGTCGGTGCGTTCGCTGAAGGAGAAAACCCATAGATTCTGCTCGTTGCCCTTGGCGTCGCAAGCCGCAATATTCGCGGCACTATTCCTGATCGCGTACCAACTGTCCGGCTTCAGTCGCGCGACAACATAACCGGTGCCGCCCGAAGAGATTGCGTTGTCAGGCTCGAGCAACCAAGCCTCGGCCTCACCCGGCAACCGCCAGCTGCCATCGGGCAGAACGGCGGCGACGCTGACGAGCCGCTCGCCAACCCGCACCGTACGGCCGAGGATGTGCGGATCGGCATTGAAGTCGCGGCGCCAGATCAGGTCTGAAAGGATCAGGCGAGGTTCGGAGGAAGGAGCGGCGCTGCCTATTTCCATGGGCAGGCCAAGGAGGGAAAAGAACTGGGAGCTGGAGTGGGCGATGGGAAGATCCACGGCTCGTCCGCCACCGGCAAGAACCGTGCGCTCCACTCGGTAAAACGCAAGCCCGTCAAAATACCTCTGGCGAGCGCCAGCCCATTTTCTGTAGATCTCGACGGGGATTGAATTCATCGGGCCGCTTGCAGCGTGAGCATTCAAGATCAGCACCAAGCCGGGCCGGACGGCATAGCGCTCCGTGTGACGTTCGGCAATGACCGGGCGAGAGTACAGTGCAAAAGCCCAACTGGCAGCCAGAATCACGGCCAGAATAAGCAAGCAATAGCTGGCGGAGCGATGAATAGGGGCACGAGTTGAACCGGCGCCGAAGATCCGCCGCATTTCGAGAGCATCCGGCAGCGCGCCCAAACAAAAGCGAAGGCTTGTCAGATCCACGGAGCCGGCGGTTGAGCGGTGATCGCAGCGGCATACGTGCCATAGTTCGGAACGCCACTCACGGAGCCATTCCGCACGCCTATCGGAAGGCGCCAGCAGTGCGATTGCACAGAGCAGCCTGTCTTCCGCGGCGGCTAGGAAACGGTTCACGAGCGCCGAGCCTCCTCGACAGGTAAAAGACGTTCAAGCAGCGGATAGCGCCGGTGCGCGGCCGCCAGCGCGGAGCCGCCTGCCGCGGTGATCCGGTAGTACTTGCGGGGCGGGCGAAGCTCGGCATCGGCAATCGACTGCTTTTCCCACTGGGAACGGATCAGCGCATCGCGCTCCAGTCGGCGCAGCGCCGGGTAAACGGTGCCGCTGGGCAGGCCGAGGGTCTCCATGACGCTGAATCCATAAACGAGACCGGCGTCAATGGCCTGCAAGATCATGGCGGCGGTGTGGGAGAGTTTGGCCTCCTGAGTCATGGCTCATTTTACCTATGTAGAAAACTACTTGACAACTGCTATACCGAATGCTACATAGGGTAGTGGGAGATTGTCGTGCTCGAATTACGGAACGTTTCGAAACACTTCTGCAGGATTCCCGCCGTGGATGACGTCAGCTTTACCGCGCGGCCAGGCGAAGTGACCGGCTATCTCGGGCCGAACGGCTCGGGCAAGTCCACCACGCTGAAGATGATCACCGGACTGATCGAGATGACCTCGGGCCGGATTCTCTTCGACGGAAAATCCATTCATGACGACCTTATCGCCTACAAGCGGCGGATGGGTTATGTCCCGGAAGAGCCTTATCTCTACAATCACCTTTCCGGCTTGGAATACTTGGTCATGATTTCGCAGCTTCGGGATCTGCCCAGGCGTCAATCTTCCGAACGTATCGACGGTCTCTTACGCCTGCTCTCGCTCTACGATGACCGGCACACCTCCATCTCCGGCTACTCGAAGGGGATGGGCCAAAAGCTGCTCATCTCCGCGGCTCTCCTGCACGATCCCGATCTCCTCCTCCTCGATGAGCCGTTTTCCGGCTTGGACGTAGCCTCGGCATTGATACTGCGCTGCCTGATCAAGGAGCTTGCCGCGCGGGGCAAGGTTGTGCTCTTCAGCTCACACGAGCTTGATACCGTGGAGCGGATCAGCGACCGCGTGGTGATACTTCACCGCGCCAAAGTGGTCGCCGACGATTCCATTGAACACTTGCGCTCACTGATGGATTTGCCCACGCTCGAAGAGATTTTCTCTCAACTCGCCGTCGAGCAGGACACTGCCGCCACGGCCCGGCAAATCGCGGAGCTTATTCATGCGTAAGCTGATCCTTCTGTTGCCGCTTCCATTCCGCGTCCTGTACCGGCAGTTTCTGCTTCGCGTAATCGATCTGGAAGCACTCTCGATCGAGGCCGACATCCCCAGGTTTATAGGCCAGTTTGCCGGCGTCCTCATCTTCATCAGCCTGGTCAGCGCCCTCAAAGCTCTCTCGTTAGGCGGCGCGCCACCTGAAATCTTACGTGGAATCTGCTGGACCGCTGAACAGCAGCACATCTCCGGCATCATGCTGGTGGTTGGCCTCTTCGCCGTCGTAAGTTGGGATGCAACCTTCCCTGACAAGCGGGACGCGATGGTGCTTTTGCCACTGCCGATCACGCCGCGCATCATCTTGTTGGCCAAGCTCGCCGCTTCCTCCACTATCATCGGCGTCGCCATTCTCTCGCTGAACTGTGCCGCTGGTCTCGCCTGGCCTATCCTCATCGCGAAAGCCTGCGCCAGCAATCCTCTCCGCGCCTTGGCCGCGTACTGGTTTGCGATGGTGGCGGCCTGCGCCTTTCTCTATGGCGCGGTGCTAACCGTGCAAGGGTTGACTGCGCTTTTGTTGCCGCGCGGACTCTTCCTGCGTCTCTCCGCGCTTCTTCAGCTTGTGGCTTTTGGCCTTTTCCTTGGCGTCTACTTTCTCCAGCCCACCATCGACAATCAAGCCTTGATGACCACCGCCAGCAATCACCACTTACTCGTCTGTTTGCCGTCTTTCTGGTTCTTTGCGCTTTTCAATCAGCTCAATGGTTCATTGCCGGCTTCTCTCGGCTGGCTGGCAACGGAGGCTTGGATGGGATTGGCGCTGGCCGGCTCAGGTGCGGGCGCTTCGCTGCTGCTCTGCTATCTGCGCACGATGCGCAAGACCATCGAAGAACCGGACCTGGCGCCGGCAGCGCGCGGGCTGCATTGGACGCCGCGCCTCGGCTCCGCGCTCCAAACCGCCGTCTTGTTTTTCACCATTCGCTCGCTCGTCCGCAGCAAGCAGCACCGAGTCATCTTCGCCTTTTTTCTCGCCGGAGTTTTCGGCGCCGCTTTATCTTCCGTGAAAGATGCCTGGTGGGCGGGCCATCGCCTACCACTCTCCATCGACTTTCTCGCTTCGTCTTACCTGATGATGGTTTTGGCGATTGTAGGCTTGCGAAGCGTCTTTGCACTTCCCATCACGCTTCATGCCAACTGGGTTCTGCGCGCGACCCAATTGCGCTCAACCCGGCAATACGTGGCCGCCACTCGCAGAACGCTACTCCTGCTGGCGGCGCTTCCGGCGTGGCTTCTTGTTGCGGCGCTGTCTGATTCTTTTTACCCCTGGCGCGAAGTTGTGGCGCATCTGACAGTAGTTGCCCTTTGGAGCTTAATTCTGACCGAGGTTAGCCTGATTGGTTTTTACAAGCTGCCCTTCACCTGTTCGGTTTTGCCGGGAAAAACCAACATTCAATTTCTCTTCTGGGGATTTTTCATTTTCGCGGTCATCTTCGCATATATGTTCGCTGATTTCGAGATTCATGCGCTCCATAACCCGCCGCGCTTTGAATTACTGCTTGCTATTCTCGCCGGTATTGCAGTTTGCCTATGGGGTTTCAATCGCCATCGCGCCAGGTCGGCATTCCTCTACTTCGAAGAGCTTCCGCAGGAGACGATCACGACCCTGGGGATATAGCAAAACCAGAGTAGCTGCACCCAGAAGCCATGTCCTCAAGTGGCTTTTTCCTCAAGAAAAAGACACCTTCTAGGCTCTCAACAAGTTCCTAGATAGCCGGCATACTCGCTCCGCTTGGCGAGGCTCTGAAGAACGCCTATTTTTTCCTATATATCTTTTCAATCATCCCGCTACCTGACTGCTACGGCCAGAATCCTGGGTGAGCCTGCGATGCCGTTGACAACATCCGTACTCAGCACGGCTTCAAAGTCGTGATCCCGGAAGCCAGGGCCGACCCGGCGGCGCAGTTCTTCCATCTGCTGGGGATCGACCATAAACTCGCCGGCCGCCGCCGTTCCGCTCATGCCGATTCCCGCCACGATCATCTCGATCTGTCCGGTCGAGTCATCGTGGACGCGGGCGATGATGGCATAGTCGCGTTTTACGTCGGCAAGCTGCGCCTTCGGCTCAAGCCGCCACTCCTTCTTGGCCGGATTCCTTGTATCTATAATCCAGTATTGCTCCTCGCCGGTCCCGGCGAAACGGTAGCGCAAAGGAGCAAGCGCCCGCAGCGTCCACTGGTTGTCCAGGCCGCCGACCAGCACGACCGGCCCCTGCCGCAGGTCGTCGAGGGTGGCCAGCGCGTTGGGGCGGAAGCTGGATCTGCGCTTGCGCGCCGCCAGATAATTCGACATGTGCAGCGTCGCCAGAGCATCCGAAAAGGCTACATTCTCGTCCACTTTCTCGTAAGCAAGAAAGGTGGACGCAAGAGAAGATCCGGAGGCAGGAAAATCCGGCAGAGCACTGGGATACGTCTTCGAAGCGGAATCGCCAACCAGAATTCCCGCGGCGGCGGCGATTGCTTCACCTGCCTTGGTTCCGACGGGCAGGCAAAAGATGACCGTTCGCCGATTGGCGAGGAATGGATTCCATAGCTCATCGAGCGCGGATGGATAGGCGCATTTCCAGATAACTCCAGCGCCCACCGCAATCAATAACATTGTTGCTGTGGCCAGGGTCCATTTGATCGGAAGCGTGAATCGGCGTTTGCGGCCCTCCCTGGCTGACCGCACGGCCGCAGGCTGTGCATCCATAGAAGCATCCGCAAAATCGGCGTCTTGCGCCTCCGCATGAATGCGCATCGACTCGGTTGCCAACTGGTGATCGGAGCGCTCATCCTTGCTGAAGTGGAATTCGGGCACGTAACGGCCCTGCGGCAGCTCGATGCGCATCTCCGAGTCGTGCGCTTCCTCGTGATAGTACTGCGCAATCCGCTTGCGAATCTCGGCAATGGTGACTCTTACGATTGGATCCGCCGCGGTGTCGTAATCCGCAAGACGATCAAAAACGCGTATGCCCAGAAGACGCTCTTTGAGATACTCGCCCCGGCCCTCGAGCGTTTCCTCCACGATAAAGCGGAACAGGGCGGGATAGCGCCGGCTATTTCTGAAATGGCTCGTTTCCAACAGGCGGTTCATCTGCCGCCTGACCATTGCCCTGTCTTCCTCCGTGCGCGGAGTCCAAAGGCCGTTCTCGGAATCCACACAATTCATGCGTGTGCCTCTTCAAAGCTGACGCTCAACATAGGCGCCTCTCATTGCTGCCCAGCAGAAACCGGGAATCCATGGCCGCTTCCTTCTGGCCGACGCGGCAGTTTCCCGTACTTCCACTTAATTCGCCAACGGAACATTCATTCTAGGGCGTCCACTGAAAGCAGTCATGCATCGTATGGTTGATAAAAAACTACATACTTTGATGGATGGCCCCGGCAAGTGCGTTTCCCCGGCAATCTTGAACTTCAGATGCGTGACAGTTTTCAGTGTATTTACCGGTTCTTTACATTGCGGATAAAATGGCGGAATTATACGGAGTTATCTCTTTACCTTCCGGTAAGACACCTGATGAACCCTATACAGGTTTGAAAACGCCTGCCTATGATTCACGTTGTTCTTGGAGCAGGTCTCTGGATGCTGCATGTTGCATCCGGAATGGGGATATTCCCCCTCGTCCAGAGGCGCAAAGACTTCCAAGACGGGAGGCAACATGATTCGTACTATGCAACAGAGATGCAGCACGAGCCAGCGAAGGAACTTTTACAGATTCGCAGGGCTACTGGCCGTTCTGCTTGTGTTCTTGACCAGCGGCGCCAGGCAAACCTTCGCCCAGTTGTCCACGGCGGACATCCTTGGCACCGTCACTGACAGCTTGGGAGCGGTCATTCCCCAGGCAAACGTCACGCTGACAAACCTTGACACCCACGACCAGCGCGCGGCGCAGTCGAACGCGAGCGGCGAGTTTCAATTCACGCTGCTGCCCGTGGGTCACTATTCGTTGACGGTAAAGGCGAAGGGATTCAAGACCTCGACGACCGCAAATCTGGCCGTTGAAGCCGGCGATCGCGCCCGCGCCGATACCCATTTGGAACCCGGCGGCGCCACCGAAACCGTAACCGTCGAGGCGACAACGCCTTTGCTCCAGGCCGATAGCGCGACCGTCAGCTCGACGGTCACCGAAGAGTCCGTGCAGGATCTGCCTCTGAACGGGCGCAACTTTGTGCAGTTGGTTCAACTCGTTCCCGGCGCCAATGAAGGCCCCGGCAATGGCCTCTCCAGTGGCGGACGTCCCGACGACCGCCGCACGACCAACGGATTTTCCGTCAACGGGCAGGACGACATCCTGAACAACTATATCGTTGACGGCATCGACGACAATGAGCGCATTATCGGCACCATTGGCGTCAAGCCCTCGGTCGAAGGCATTCAGGAGATTACGGTTCAGACCAACAGCTACGCACCCGAAGCAGGGCGCACGGCTGGCGGCGTCATCAACCTGGTCACTAAGTCGGGAACCAACAAATTCCACGGAACGGCGTACGAGTTCTTCCGCAACGACAAATTCGACGCCCGGGATTTTTTCTTTACAGCTGAACAAGGCAAAAAGCCCGAACTGCGCCAGAACCAGTTTGGCGGCAGCTTTGGCGGCCCCATCTTCCACGACAAGACCTTCGTCTTCGGAGACTATGAAGGCCTTCGTTTGGTGAAAGGCGTCAATCCCTATAGCAGCTCAGTGCCTTCGGCTGCGGAATACGCCGCCATCAACGCCGCAACCACGGCGAGCACAATTGGCAATGTCTTTCCTGGTCTTTTTGTTGATGCCAATGGCAACGCTCTCACGATTAGCACCAATGGCATTCCCATCAACCAGCCAGTTGATCCCGTTACTCTGAATTACCTGAAGCTGTATCCATTGCCCAACAGCGGCACGAATACCTATATGATCGCCCCGAACAAAACGCAGTTCGGCCACACCGCCGATTTTCGTGTCGATCAAACCTTCAGTCAGAATGACCATCTCTTCGCTCGTTTCAACTACAACAAGGTCAGCGGCGAAATTCCGGCGCCCATTGGGGCGGGCGCGAATCCGCTTGCTCCGGCGGATTTGAAGTCTATCGCCGGAGTCGGAAATTATTGGGACTACACTGGACCTGCGACCGATAAGGCGTATCAGTATGTCCTCGGATACACGCACATCTTCTCGCAGAATCTGGTCGTGGATCTGCGCGCGGCCTATACCCGCGTCAACAACTTCTCGCAGCCGAACAACTACAACTCCAACGCCGATCAGACATTCGGTCTTCCCGCAAATGGCACGTTGACCACGGCCCTTACGCCTACCGGCGTTGGCCATTGGACATTCAGTCCACTCGGCGATGGCGCGTATGTCCCGTTGCAGGATATCGACAATACTTTTCAATATTCCGGCACCGTCAGCTACACCATTCGCAACCACAACCTGAAGCTGGGCGCGGGCATAATCCGCCGCCAGGCGCGGAACCTGCAAAGCGCGTTTCCGTATGGCGACTTTGAGTTCGGCCTTGCCACGGATTCCACTCACGATGAAATTCTCGCGTCCACGCTGGCTGGAGCCTTCGATTCCACCAGTTACAACGTGGATTACGGAGCTGGCGGAGTTGTGAATACGCCGGACTACCGCACCTGGGAGCCCAGCTTCTTCGCTCAGGATAACTGGAAGATCAGCCCGAAACTGACCGTGACATACGGCGTTCGCTACGACGTGTACACGCCGTTCACCGAAGCGCATAACAAAATCTCGAACTTCGACTTCAACTCGGCGGTTAAGGCCACAACCACGGAGGCCGCGGGAAATGCCTTGCAGGTTGCAGGTGTCAACGGCGTCTCCAGCACAGCGGGACTTAAGACCGACTACTCCGGCCTTGGACCGCGCGTCGGCTTCTCATACTCTCTTCGTCCCACCACGGTCCTCCGCGGCGGTTACGGAATCAGCTACTTCCCCGGCAACTACACAGCCAATGCCGATCTGAAGAATGCTCCGTTCACCACAACTTACGGACCCAGTTGCGTCTCCGATCTCGCGGCGGCGTTTTACGCAAATGCAAAATCCACCGCCGCTCAGAATCCAGCCTGCAGCACTTTATCGGGCTATACTGCATCCGCTTACCAGGCAGTCTTCGATGCCGGGCTTCCGACGCCTGCCGGACAAAACATCCATAGCGCGGCTCTGGGTGCGATGTTCGCCGAAGATCCTAAACTGAAGTCATCCATGATTCAGCAGTTCAACCTGCAGGTGGAACAGCAGTTTGGACCCAATGTGTTCACCATCGGTTATGTTGGCAACGCGGGCCAGCATCTGCCCGAGCTTTTCAACGACATCAACGTCCCCACGCCTGCCCAGGTTCTTGCTTCCAAGAGCACGGGATATAACGCGCCGCGGCCGCTGAATGCGACTCTTCCTAACGTTGGTCAGATCAAATGGCTGGCCAGCGAAGGCGTCTCCAACTACAGCGCGCTGCAAGCATCGTTCCAGCGCCGTTTCGCCAAGGGCCTTGCCTTCGACGCCAATTACGCCTGGGGACACGCGCTGAGCGATATCGTCGGCTTCTCTCAAGAAGGCTATCAGGGATGGGGCGATGCCGACCCGACTCAGGTTCGTAAGATTGAGTACGGCAACGCCGAGAACGACATCCGCAGCCGCTTCGCTCTTTCCATCGACTACGAATTGCCCTTCAAGAACTTCAGCAACAAGGCAGAGAAGGCCGTGCTCGGCGGCTGGCAGGTCAACTCGATCGTTGCCTGGCAAACCGGCAAGCCCGTCTCGATCACCAATACCGGCTCGCCTAACGACTTGGCGAATCCGCTATACGGCGGTGGCTCCGACCGTCCGAACCAGGTCAGTAATCCTTTCTCAACCGAAGGTACTTGCCCCGCCAGTTCCGGCTACACATTGCCGAGTCACCTCAAGGGCGGTGGAGGAAGTTACTGGTTTAACCCATGCGCCTTCGCGCGTCAGGACGAGGGCACGGTCGGCAGCACGGGCCGCAATACGATCTATGGGCCGCACTTCCGCCACATAGACTTCTCGCTCTTCAAGGACTTCCCAATCACCGAAGCATTGAAGCTCCAGTTCCGGGCAGAGGCGTACAACATCACCAACACGCCCAATTTCTACTTGAATAACAACGTCAACGATAGCTCCAGTGGAGCCAGGCTGGGTGACGGCAGCTTCGGTAAGCTCAATGAGAGCGATCCGAACAACGTTCCGCGTCAATTGCAGTTTGCTTTGAAACTGAAGTTCTAACGAACAATCCATGACAGAAAAGCAGACGGATTCGCCGAGCCGGCAAAGAACACAACCGGCTCGGCGGGTCTGTGCTGATGCGGTCATGCTCTTGCTCAAGATGATCCTGATCGCGACCGGAAAGAACGGCATTCCCCAAGGCGGTGTAACTTCACCTTTGCTCAGTAACCTCTGCCTGAATGAGGTAGACCGGATGCTGGAAAAGGCGGTGGAATCCACGCGAAGGGGCAAGTCAACCAATGTCCAGTATGCGCGTTTTGCGGATGACATCGTGATCTTGATCGACGCTGAACGGCGAAGTGACTGGCTGGTGACGGCGATAGATAGGCGGCTGCGCGAAAAGTTCGCAAAGCCAGTCTGCAATAGCAGTGTCGATGGATTTCGCGCCTGCTTCCGGCTCGTTTTCCAGCTCTTCCGGTTGCTCGATAGAGCGTTTTCGATTCTTCTCTTTACAGAAACCAAGCAGCCAAGTGGCTTTTCCTCAAGAAAGAGCCACCTTGCACGCCGCTTAAAAAGTCTATATGTATTCCGAAAATGCTCTAGCGCCAGAGAGAATCCCGGACTGGAGATGCCAAGCGTCAAGCGCCTCCCTCGGTGTAGTCCCGCACGGCTTCTGCCTTCGCTTTCCGTCCTCTCGCCAGTCGAGGTAGAAGGCGCCTCCCTTGGAGTTGGTGGGCTCCCCGCCGATGATGGCAAAGCGCGGGTCTGGTTTTCCATCCCTGCCCCGGCCAACGGGCACAAAAGTCTTTTCCAATCCAAAGATGAGCCTGAAGGAAGCGAAGGGTAGGCGAAGCGGGTTTTGTCCTTTCGGGATTTGAATTCGATTCATGCTAGCAGTCGGGGCGGAGGGAATGTGGGAATC
>Ga0255348_1000795_pt1 | contig 10971 bp, 5 predicted proteins | sample CBST25v5metaG_FD_189945 | JGI IMG/M metagenome (GOLD analysis project Ga0255348, IMG submission 189945) | Peat soil microbial communities from Stordalen Mire, Sweden - C.B.S.T-25.v5 | ecosystem: Environmental > Terrestrial > Soil > Wetlands > Peat | place: Sweden: Norrbotten County, Stordalen... | reverse complement strand
GGACTCTATGGAGCCTCGTATCAGCCGAACAGCAGCGCGATCAATGGAACGATTCTGGTCGGCACGCTGCGTGAAGTTCAGCGCGCTTATCCTGACGTGCCAGCGCCACGCAATCTTGGCCCTGATGGCTACTGGCTTTACTGCACTCAACTTGAAGGGCGGAATGTCTTTATTGTTGCTGGCGGCGACGAGCGAGGTGCACTTTATGGCGCTTATGCACTCTTGAGGCGGGTAACTACAGGTCTCAAGGTCAGCACACTCAACGAGCAGAGCAGCCCGGCAATGCCAATTCGCTGGGTCGATGAGTGGGACAACTTTGATGGGTCGATTGAACGTGGATACGCTGGGCGCAGCATCTTCTTCGAGGGTGGGCAGGTTCGTGCCGACCTTGCCCCTGTTCGCGAGTATGCGCGGCTGCTGGCTTCTGTTGGCATTAACACCGTCAACGTGAACAATGTAAATAACTCCACATCAATCCTTGACGAGAAGATGATTGCGGGCCTCGCGCGCGTTGCTGCCGTGATGCGGCCTTACGGCGTTCGGTTAGCGGTGAGCGTCGACATAGCCAGTCCGCAGATGATCGGCGGATTGAAGACTTTCGATCCGCTCGATCCGGCAGTGCAGAAGTTCTGGAACGCGAAGGTGAGCGCGATTTACAGCGTGGTTCCGGACTTTGCCGGTTTTACGGTGAAAGCCGATTCAGAGGGCCAGCCGGGACCGGCGAGCTATGGTCGAACTCCCGCTGACGCTGCGAATATGCTGGCGGAAGCTCTCAGGCCGCACGGTGGCATCGTGCTCTATCGTGCCTTTGTGTATGACCATCACTTGGACTGGCGTGATCCAAAGGCGGATCGCGCGCGTGCCGCCTACGACATTTTCCACGAACTCGACGGAAAATTTGCTCCGAACGTCGTGGTGCAAATCAAAGAAGGCCCGATTGATTTTCAGGTTCGCGAGCCGATATCTCCGCTTTTCGCGGGACTTCATCACACGGCATCGGCCATGGAATTGCAGATTACACAGGAGTACACCGGTCAACAACGGCACATGGTATATTTGGCGCCAATGTGGAAGTGGGTTCTGGACTTTGACCTTCATGCAAGCAGAGAAGCACAGACTCCTGTCAAGGGAATCGTTTCCGGCGCCGCATTTCATCAGCCTCTTGGAGGACTTGTTGGCGTCGCAGGTATCGGAAGAGATGGCTGGCTGGGTTCTCCCATGGCTTTGGCTAATCTGTACGCTTTTGGACGGTTGGCCTGGGATCCGGAACTTAATCCTGCTGCGATTGCTCACGAGTGGGCCCGGCAGACTTTTGCCCCTGGACAGAACGGTCACTTTGGCCAAGCTGAAGAGGGCATCGTCGTTGATTTGTTGATGCGCTCCTGGCCCGCCTACGAGAACTATACTGGTCCTCTCGGTTTGCAAACACTTACCGATATTACCGGGAGTCATTATGGGCCTAATATAGAATCCAGTGAGCGCAATGGGTGGGGCCAATGGCACAATGCCGATTCAAACGGTATCGGTAAAGACCGCACGGATGCAACCGGTTCGGGCTACGCTGCGCAATACCCTCTCTTCCTGGCTAACCTTTACCAGTCCCCCAAAACGACACCCGACAATCTTGTTCTCTTCTTTCATCACTTGCCATACACCTGGCGCTTACGCTCTGGAAAAACCATTATTCAAACAATCTACGATACGCACTATGACGGCGCGCAAGAGGCATCCCGCTTTGTTGATGAGTGGAAAAAGCTTGAAAACCATATTGATCCAAATCTTTACGCAGATGTGCTTGGCCGTTTAGAGTATCAGGCCGGTCATGCCATTGTTTGGCGCGACGCCATTGTGCAGTACTTCTTAAAGCTATCCGGTATTGACGACGACAAAGGCCGCGCAGGTAAGTTTCCCGGACGCATGGAAGCAGAAAGAGGGAGATTGATGGGCTACAGCGTTGTAAATGTAAAGCCATGGGAGGACGCTTCGCGAGGAAAGGCAGTTATATGCAATGACTCCTTATCCTGCTCGGTCGAGTGGACATACTCTGGAGCAGCAGGCCGCTATGACATCGCAGTTGAATACTTCGACATATCCAGAGGGGCAGCCAAATATGCCGTCGCAGTCAACGGTAGGCAATTGGCATCCTGGACAGCGAATGCATCGCTGCCGTCAAGAAGTCTGCATGGCGATAACTCGGCCCGTAAGGTAATTCATGACGTAGAGCTGAAGCCAGGCGAGATCATTCACATTCAAGGCATACCTGATGGCAACGACAAGGCAGCCATCGACTATATAGAGATTGTGCCGTGTCTATCCGGTCTTAACCCACAACCACAACCTGTAGAGCGCTGCCATTCACCGGAGTAAAGTTCATTGTAAGTTGGAGCAGTTGCGATGGCGTTCGCAAGGTTAGCTCCACACTTAGTGTGGATCACGCAGGAGAGCATACGCTGAAGTTCAGCATGGTGGACCCAGGGGATGTGTTGGAGAAACTTGTAATCAGTCACGATTCTCCATCGCCCAGCTACTTGGGGTCTCCTGAAAGTGTTTTAGCAAGCAATTGGCCTTCGTATTGACACTCCTGGCATCGTTATCCAACTTGGAGGGTGGTTGCAGTGGGAATAGCGGAAGCAAGACAATTATTAAAGCGACACCAACGTTGATTTGGGCCGCGCCGACCGCCATTTGAACGAAAAGGTGTGAGATTGTTTCAAAGTGATATGTTTATTTGTACTTAGGAAGAGCGGTTTACTTCGTTTCTGAAGGGAGGAAGCATCCGATGAAAGAGTTACTAAAATCTCTGGTCTTTGCAGCCTTTGTCGCAAGCTTTTCGTGGGCTCAGAAGGTAGTTCCGCCTACGACTACGGAACCCGTGTGGATAGCCAGTTGGAGCGCTTCACAACAGATTCCCGAGCCGCAGAATGCACTGACGTCCGAAGATCTGCGCGATGCGACAGTACGACAAGTCTTCCACTTATCGGTGGGTGGTCCCTTGCTGCGCGTGCATCTGTCTAACGCGTTCGGCACGAAGGCGCTCCACTTCACCTCCGTGCATATTGCACAGCCGCTGTCGCCTTCATCAGCGGCTATCGATGTGAGAACTGACCGGCAACTGCGCTTTGCCGGCAGTACGGATGTGACTATTCCGCCTGGAGCCGAATTCGTTTCAGATCCGCTCAATGATCCGGTGGCACCGCTATCCGATTTGGCTGTGACCTTTCACCTCGATGCTCCGCCAGCGATGGAGACGGGGCATCCTGGATCGAGGGCTACTTCCTACTATGTGCATGGGGACGTTGTTGGAGTTGCAAATCTGACGGTACCCATGCATGTGGACCATTGGTACCAGATCTCAGAGATCGACGTACAAACTGTGCCGGGAGCTGCAACCGTGGTGGCGTTAGGAGACTCCATCACAGATGGACACGGCGCCACGACCAATAAAAATGACCGCTGGACCGATGTGCTGGCACAACGCTTGCAAAGCAAGCCGGAGACGCGCAATATCGGGGTTTCCAATCAGGGGATCGGCGGCAATCATCTGCTCACCGACGGCCTGGGCCCCAATGCTTTGGCGCGCTTTGATCGCGATGTGCTAGCGCCAGCGGGAGTGCGATGGGTTATCGTTTTTGAAGGCGTGAATGACTTAGGTGGACTGACTCGAAGCGGGGAAGTCGCCCCGGCGGAACATACTGCTTTGGTCAACCGGGTACTCGCGGCGTATCAGCAGATCATTGCGCGTGCCCATGCTCACGGACTACGCGTTTATGGAGCAACAATTACGCCTTACGTTGGCTCGGATTACTACCATCCGGGGTCGCTGAGTGAAAGGGACCGGCAGACAGTGAATGAATGGATTCGTGCCGCCGGGCACTTTGACGCGGTCATCGACTTCGACAGCGTGGTGCGTGATCCGCAGCATCCCGAACGTCTCTTGCCAGCCTATGATTGCGGCGACCATCTTCATCCCTCTCCCGCTGGGTACAAGGTGATGGGAGATTCTATTCCGCTGGCATTATTCGCGCAATGACTACTGTCCCTCTTAACTGCAGCTTCGCGAGGTAGATGAGGCTGCATTGGCTATCTACCCTCGGCCCAATTATCGTACTGGGTGAAACTCTGCGAATGGCGGCGAAAACTGTTGATTCAACGAATGCCACTTCGTACACATATCCAGTTCACTAGAGCATTTTCGGAATATATGTAGACTTTTCAATAGCATCTGGAGGTGGCTTTTTCTTGAGGAAAAAGCCACTTAGCAGCCTCGCTTCGGTCTACACCAATTCCGAAAATGCTATAACTAAACTTTGCTATTCTATCCTACGCATTGTATTATGAGTGGGAGCTGCAGCCTAATTGAGCGATTGGAGCCATCGTCGCACATGATTGACAAGGGGGCACCGTTGCAGTTACATCCGCGCACAAGAGGCATGAGATATATCGATCTGACGGATGTCCAGCTCGCTTCCAGCGAAACTGCTCGTCGCATCAACCGCGATATTGTGTTGGAACTGATTCGGGCTAATCAGCCGATCTCTCGTGCTGAATTGTCGCGGCTTTCTGGATTGCAAAGAAGTACCATTTCCCAGATCGTCGAGCAACTTATTCACGAAAAGTGGGTGTGCGAAGGTGCTGTTGCGTCGCTGCCGCGCGGACGCCGTCCCACTCTTTTGGAACTTAATGAAGACTTGGTGGCAATTGCGGTAGATATACATCCTAAAGAAGCAACTATCGCCACAGTGGACCTAAAGGGCCGCTTGCTTTCACGATCTGTCGTGTCACTCACCTCCGACCCCGAGGCTTCAACTCGAGCGCTGACGGAATGCATGTTGCGTATACAGCAGACATTGTCGCGCAAATCGATCGAAGGAATCGGTGTTAGTCTTCCGGGGAGAGTCGATCAGGAAACGCAACGTCTAATTTTTGCACCAAATCTGAACTGGCCAGATTTCGATCTGAAGAAGACGATTGAAGATGCCATGGGCCTGCCGGTGGAGATGGAGAATGCGGCCACCGCCGGTCTGCTGGCGGAACTAACTTTCAGGCACGTCGACGGGGTACATGATATCGTGCTGGTGACTGTCTCGGAAGGCATAGGAACCGGCGTGTTTGCCAACGGACAAATGCTCTCCGGCCATCGCGGAATGGCTGGAGAGTTCGGTCACGTTCAGTTGGATACCTCCGGTCCGCTCTGTTCGTGTGGGCGACGCGGGTGCTGGGAGACATTTGGTTCCTGCCGGGCGGCACTCCGCTATTACGAAGAACTTCAGCCCAACGCTGCGAAGATTAACTTTCACATGATGCTCAATTTGGCCGAAGAGGGTGACCCGTATGCCGCACAAGCTTTGGAAAAACAGGCGGCCTACATCGGCCGCGGACTGCGAATTATTATTACGGCTCTTGCTCCCAGCTTGATTCTTATTGCTGGCGATATTACCTCCGCTTGGCACCGCTTTGGTCCTGCGATTGAGAAAGAAGCTGGCGAATTTGCGCTAGGGGGCGCGCCTCCACAAATCCTTCCTACACATGAAGGGGAGATCGCTCGGCTTAGAGGTGCGGCTGCGCTCATATTTCAGCGGGGAGGCGTTCGCGAACAACTTCAAGTATCCGATGCGATGCAGCACACGCCGAAGGCGAAGCTCTCCTTTGACATCTAGCTTGGGGATAGCTATGCTCATTGTGCGTTTTGATCTAGCTCGAAATACGTGAATGAGGATACAGACATTTGCTCGGGGCTGAATGACAAGGCCATAGAGCATGGGGCAGAAATATTCAGTAGGTGAGTTTCGTGGATGTAATGTTTTTCTTCGATATCGCGCAGCGAGAAACAAGGGGCGCGGGAAGCCGGAAGCGTCCAAGTAATTTGTAAGACTTACATGCTGGGAAAGCAATGGTTCGAGAGGAAGGGTTCATGGAAAACATTCGGAATGGCACTAAGATCACAAGTGATCAGCAGCCCCCCTACAAGAATTCCAGTTTGCCGGTGGCTGAACGAGTTCAGAATCTGTTGGCGCAAATGACGCTGGAAGAGAAAGTCCAGCAGATGATGTGCGTATGGCTAGAGAAAGCCCAGAAGCTGGTTGACGAAGATGGTAACTTCGATATGGCCAAGGCTGAGGCTGCTTTCGGTAATGGCCAAGGGCTTGGCCAGATAGGCCGGCCCAGTGATGCGGGCAAAGGCAAAAATGCGCGTCAGATGGCCAAATTGACCAATGACATTCAGCGGTTCTTTCTTGAACATAGCCGCCTTGGAATTCCTGTGATCTTTCACGAAGAGTGCTTGCATGGTCAGGCGGCTCCGGATGGTACCAGCTTTCCTCAACCCATTGCGCTTGGGGCCACCTTCAATCCAGAATTGGTCGAGAGCCTGTATTCCATGGCCGCGCATGAAGCTCGTTCGCGGGGCACTCATCAGGCGCTGACGCCTGTGGTGGATGTGGCGCGGGAGCAGCGCTGGGGCCGTGTGGAAGAGACGTTTGGCGAAGATCCCTTCCTGGTCTCGCGCATGGGGATTGCTGCAGTGAAGGGCTTTCAGGGGGATGCGACCTTCAAGGATAAGCAGCACGTGATTGCCACGCTGAAGCATTTTGTGGCTCATGCCCAGCCAGAAGGAGGCCAAAACTGTGCGCCGACCGATGTCTCGATGCGCACTCTGCGGGAGGTCTTTCTCTTCCCATTCAAAGAGGTCTTTAAGAAGGCTAATGCGCGTAGCGTAATGGCCTCTTATAACGAGGTCGATGGGGTCCCCTCGCACGCCAACAAGTGGCTGCTGCGTGATGTCCTGCGGAAGGAGTGGGGGTTTACCGGTTTTGTTGTTTCCGACTACTATGCCATATGGGAGTTGCACTATCGTCCCGATACGCATGGCCATTTTGTGGCGGAGGACAAAAAGGAAGCTGCGAGGCTGGCCGTGAAGGCGGGCGTGAACATTGAGCTTCCAGATCCAGATTGTTATCTGAATCTTGTGGAATTGGTTCATCAGGGAGCTTTGAAGGAGTCCGAACTGGATGAGCTGGTTGCTCCCATGCTCACGGCCAAGTTCGAGATGGGGCTTTTCGACGATCCATATGTCGATCCCAATCACGCAGATGCGATTGTGGGCTGTGCTGAGCACAACAAGCTGGCGTTACGAGCCGCGCAAGAAGCGATCACGCTGCTTAAAAACGAGAACAATATCGCGCCTCTGGATCCGAGCAAAATCAAGACTCTCGCGGTGATTGGTCCCAATGCAAATCGCAGCCTGCTGGGCGGCTACAGCGGCGTACCCAAGTACAGCGTCACGGTGCTTGACGGTATCAAGGAAAAGCTGGGCGACCGCGTCAACGTGGTCTATAGCGAAGGCTGCAAGATTACCGTGGGCGGAAGCTGGAATGAGGACAAAGTTACGGCCAGCGATCCGGAAGAGGACAGCCGACAGATTCTGGAGGCTATCGAAGTTGCCAAACAGGCTGATGTGATCGTGATGGCCATTGGCGGGAATGAGCAGACTTCACGTGAGGCATGGGCGTGTTTCCATATGGGCGACCGTACCAGTCTGGATATGGTGGGCAAGCAGGAAGAACTCGTCAAGGAAATGCTCAAGCTAGGCAAGCCGGTGATCGTCTTCCTTTTCAATGGGCGTCCGCTCTCGATCAATTATGTGAGCGAAAACGTGCCGGTGATCTTTGAGTGCTTCTACGTGGGGCAGGAGACGGGCCGTGCGGTTGCCGACATTCTTTTCGGTGATGTGAATCCGGGAGGGCATCTGCCTATCTCGATTCCGCGCTCGGTCGGCCATCTGCCGGTTTTCTACAACCACAAGCCCTCTGCGCGTCGTGGTTATCTGTTTGATGAAGTTACCCCGCTCTACCCGTTTGGCTTTGGTCTGAGTTATACCAGCTTTGAGCTTTCGAATGCCCGCCTTAGCGTGGATAAGATCAGTCGCGATGGTTCGACCAAGCTGCTAGTTGATGTGAAGAATACCGGCCAGCGCGAGGGATCTGAAGTCGTGCAGATGTACATTCACGACATGTTCAGTTCGGTGACGCGTCCGGTCAAGGAGCTCAAGGGCTTTAAAAAAGTGTGGCTGAAACCAGGCACATCCATGACCGTTACGCTAAATATTACGCCGGATCTGCTTTCTTTCTACGACATTAATATGGACTATGTTGTGGAACCGGGAGATTTCGAGGTCATGGTTGGTACATCTTCCCAGGATGCTGATCTGACTAAGCTGATTCTGCATGTCACGGTCTAGGATAAGGCGCATTCTTCAGGGGGGCGTCACTGCGGGAGTATTGCAAACACCCCTTTGATGCACAGAAAGAGATATGGGGGTAGCATGAACGAGCAGAGTACAAAACTCGCACTATCAGAAAAAATTGGGTATGGCCTGGGCGATATGGCTGCCAACCTCGTCTTCCAGACGGTGATGGCTCTGCAAATGATCTTCTACACCGACACCTTCGGGTTGTCGGCGGCTCAGGCGGGAACGATGATTCTATTCGTCGGCCTGGGAGCGGCTTGTCTCAATCCGGTAATGGGCGTCATCGCCGACCGCACCAAGAGCCGCTGGGGACGCTTCCGCCCTTGGCTGCTGTGGACTGCCGTGCCCTTTGGTGTGATCGTCGTTCTGACCTTCACCACGCCCAGCATCAGCCCCTCGGCCAAGCTCATCTATGCCTGGGTCACCTACCTGCTGCTGCGCGTCGTCTACACGATGAACAACGTGCCTTACTCGGCACTAACCGGTGTAATGACCGACGATCCGGACGAGCGCAACAGCATCACATCCATCCGTCAGCTCTTCGCCAACACTGCCGGTTTCATCGTGCAGAGCCTGGCGATTCCCCTGGTGGCCATTCTGGGGCAGCACAACGACGCCCTCGGCTTCCAGAGAACGATGGGCCTCTTCGCGGTGATCAGTGCCGTGCTCTTCATCATTGCCTTTGCCGTCACCAAAGAGCGTATCGAGCCCGATCCGCAGCAGGAAACCTCGGTGATGCGGGATCTGGGCGATTTGATGAAGAACGGCCCCTGGATCGCGCTCTTCGTGCTGACCAACTTTTACTTTGCCGCGCTGGCGATCCGCGGCAGCATGATGATGCCTTACTTCAAATATTGCGCCGGCAACGAGATACTCTTCAGTTGGTTCAACGGCTTCGGATTGACGGCGCTGCTGATCGGCGTCGCCTGTTCGACGGCCCTGACCAAGCGCATTGACAAGCGCACGCTCTTCATTTGGAGCATGGCGCTGACGGGCATTCTCGCCATCGTGTTGTTCTTCCAATCGGCGACAAATACAGTCTTCTACCAGTTGAGTTTCATGCATCATGCGCTGAAGATACCGTTCAGCATGGTTTTCGCCACGGAGATTCTGCGCCAATTCTTCTTTGGCTGCTCCGGCCCGATTCTGTGGGCGATGATGGCCGATGTGGCCGACTTCGGCGAATGGAAGACGGGACGCCGCGCTACGGGAACGGTGATTTCGGCGGTGGTCTTTGCACTGTGGACGGGATTGGCTCTGGGTGGCGCGATCGCCCCGTGGCTTGAAGCATACTTCGGCTATCAGGCCAACGTTGCGCAATCCGAACATACGCTGCTGGGCATTCGCCTGATCGCTTCGGTCGTGTCGGGCGCGGCCTTCCTGGCCGTCGCGGTGAGCCTGCTCTTCTACCGCATCGACAAGAAGCTGAACCTGACCATCTCGCAAGATCTAACCGAACGGCGCAAGGGCTATACGTCGCTCTAGAAAACCCATCCTGCAGCCGCGTCGGCAAATCGATGCGGCTGCTTTTTTTGAGAGCTGAGAGTTTTCGGCGTTCCTTGTCATGCATTCAACCAGCAAGTCCATCAGGAAGCATTCATGCTCAAACGGTATTTATTGATTCAAACCTTGATCCTGGCGACGGGCGTGTTCATGCCCGCGCAGAGTTCCACCACGCTCAAGGACGCCTATCACGGCGCATTCTATATTGGCGTGGCTATCAATGCAGATCAGATTACCGGCCAGGATGCACGCGGAGCAAAGATTGTTGCCGAACAGTTTGACTCCATCACACCAGAAAACGCGCTTAAGTGGGAGCGTGTCCATCCGCAGCCAAATACCTACGACTTTTCGCTGTCCGATCAGTATGTCGCACTGGGCGAGAAGCATCATATGTTCATCGTGGGGCACACTCTGGTATGGCATTCGCAAACGCCGGATTGGGTCTTCCAGGATACGCAGGGCAAGCCGATCCGTCGCGAGGCGCTGCTCACGCGCCTGCACGATCATATCTTTACCGTGGTGGGACGTTACAAGGGCCGTATCCAGAGCTGGGATGTGGCTAACGAAGCGCTCAACGACGACGGTACGATGCGTGATTCGAAGTGGAAGCAGATCATTGGCGATGATTATCTGATCAAGGCTTATCAGTGGACACACGAGGCTGATCCCTCTGCCGAACTGAACTACAACGACTATTCGCTGGAGCTGCCTGCCAAACGCCAAGGTGCGGTGGAATTGGTCAAGAAGCTGCAGGCCGCGGGAATCAAGGTTGCAGTCGTTGGTGTTCAGGGACATGACAATCTGGATTGGCCCAGCACGGCATCGGAAGATGAGACCATTGATGTCTTTGCCAAGCTGGGCGTCAAGGTTGCCATCACAGAACTGGACATCGACGTGCTGCCTGCGGTGGAGAGCCACACTGCGGATATTTCGCTGCATATCAAGTCCGATCTCAGGCTGAATCCCTATCCAAAAGAACTTCCAGATGCGGTGCAGAAGGATCTGGCGCGGCGGTATGCGGATCTGTTTGGTATCTTCCTGAAGCACCGCGATGTAATGAGCCGGGTAACTCTGTGGGGAGTAACCGATGCGGATTCATGGCGCAATGATTGGCCTGTGAAAGGTCGTACCAGCTATCCGCTCCTGTGGGACCGCGCGGGCAACCCCAAGTTAGCCTATGATGCTGTGATCAAAGCGAGTAGGCAATAGTCAAAGTGAAGCAC
>Ga0255348_1000782_pt1 | contig 11170 bp, 8 predicted proteins | sample CBST25v5metaG_FD_189945 | JGI IMG/M metagenome (GOLD analysis project Ga0255348, IMG submission 189945) | Peat soil microbial communities from Stordalen Mire, Sweden - C.B.S.T-25.v5 | ecosystem: Environmental > Terrestrial > Soil > Wetlands > Peat | place: Sweden: Norrbotten County, Stordalen... | reverse complement strand
TCGGAAAATCTATTTCCCCCTGGGGCTATCTGCTCGACGAAACGGAGAACGCGCAGTGCGTGGCGTGAATTCCTGTTTCTCTTTCACCAGATACTCGACGCGATTCAGCCTCCACTGCTGCTGCAAGTTGTCGTGCAAAACTGGAACCAAATTACTGTGGCCTTGAGCGCGCCCAATCGAAAACGAAGACCGCAAATTGAGACATTATCTTAGCCCCTATGCACCCTACCCCCACCCCTATTTTGTAAACAAATTCCTTGTTTTCATGGGCTTACAGATGTGGTTGCGCTGTAAAATCGTCAAAACAAAGGAGTTGTCCGCAAAATCGTCCAGGATAAGGAGTTACGCGATGATTCGGCCTCATCTGGCGGTTTTTGGCCGACAGGCGGTGCCGGGACTTTGAGAAAAACCCTTAGAATGATTGTGCGGCAAAGTGGGGAAATAATCTGCAAGCACCTGCGGTGCGGCCAGAGGCTCGCTTATCGCTCGCATGGGGTTCGTGGTAACTCGAAAGAGATCAGGGGTCAGAGATCAGGGGTCAGAAATGCGCTGGTCGAGGTTCGTGGTCTCCCAGGTGCCTCGCTTTTGGGCACCTGGGAAACTTCGGAGCTCAACCGGCCTTTTCCCGGTAACGCAGATATTCCGGCAATTGACCGCCTCGCCGAAACGCTGTCCATTGCGATTCGATCTCGACCACTCCGATCTGGCCCGTTGCGTAATGCCGGAAGCTGGACCAAGCCCAGTCTTCGGGCTTGGCAACCAGGCCGCGCACAACAGGGTTGCGGTGCATGTAGCGCAGTTTCTCCACCCGCTTCTCTTCGTTATGCACGAGAAAATCATAGTAGCGAGCTTGCCAGAAAGGCCGCTCCCCGCGCCGCATTGCCACGGAAAGTTTGAGCGCGTGGATCACCCCGGAAACCACTCCTTTGAGCGGCTCGCCGATCAGAAGATGAACGTGTTCCGGCATGACGACATATCCGGCTACCACGAAGCGGTAACGCTCGCGCACCCGCTCCAGCGCATCCTCGAAAAGATCGCACGCCGCTGCCGCGCCCAGATTCTGGAACCGGTGATAACAACTGAACGTGAGGAAGTGAAAACTCCCCGTATGTTCGTATCGAATGAGTCCGCTCGGCATCGATGGAAAGCTTACAACGAAATTACTATAGATGTCGAGAAAGAACAAAACCGGGCTGCTGAGGTTCGTGGTCTCCCAGGTGCCCAAAGGCGAGGCACCTGGGCCACCCAGCTTTTGTGGTGATTCTCACTTTTCATCCCCGGCACCTGGGCCACCCGCCATATGGCAACCTTGATTTCATGACTTTTACCCTTAGTCGCTTGTTTTCAACACGTTTACCTGCGTAAACCTGTAAACACCTTATATTTTGCGCTTTCTGGCTGTAGCCTGCTCATTCTATTCAGGTTGCTATATAGCAACCGCAAGTTGCTCTACAGCATCCCGCTGGGGGTGACGTGTCCCCACCCCCTGCCCATGCGAAGCATGGTTGGGATGCTCGCTCTGACGATGCTGCCCGATGGAAGCGAAGAACGAGCAAGCCGTCCCGGAGGACGGCTCGCAAAACAACAGATGCTCACTGCAGATGACTACCTAAAGCAGCAAGGCGATGAATCAGGAGGAACAGGCTGACTACTTGGACTAAACAAAAAACGAACTCCAAGAGGACGAATACCCCCATAATCTGTGCACCGCATCCTACGTGGAAACCGTCGTCTTTTCTGCTGTATTCCCATGCTCGAAGCGACAACGGAATCGCCAAGAGCATGAGGCATATCAGGTCGACTAAAAGCCATTCTCTTTTCGTGCCAACGGGAACGCTTACTAAGCACAAAAAGAGAACAAAAGCATATACAAGAGTCGAAAATACTGAAGTGATCCAGTACGCGCGAAGTCTCGTCATACGTTCTTTTCCCATTCCTTCTGTCTCGATTTGCATACTGCCGCCAAAAGACGTTGCAGATTTACTGCTGGCAACCGCCCTGGTTCGTCTGTTTCGAGCAATCGATGTACGTGTTGGTTTGGGTCGTTGTAACGCTGCTGCTATCTCCTTTCATCATTAGAGCCATCAAGTCGAAAGGATCATAATTGCTTGGCCTGTTTCCGTAATCCGCTCCACGTGAAGGAAAGAACTCTGCTGCGGGATTTTTCCAATACGATGGTGAATACCTGGAAAACAGGTTGGCCCAGAGACCTGCAGGAGTCCAACTGTTATTGCTTTTAGGCAGTAGCCCAATCGCTTTTAACGCATTGCGGCAAACAGTTGTACAGTTCATCGCATTTGCCCCATAGAGCGTGTAGGGGTTTGTCGATGTGGATAGCTGACGAATGTAGTTAATCACTTCCTGAGCGTCTTCAGGAGATGTCGAAATTGTAAGCGAAGAGTATTGTGCCTTTAGCTCATCCGTTGTTTGCGGCAGACCGAACGAAGCTGTACTGTTCACAGGGCTTCCAAGGGGCGTAAATCCGTATTCTGAATCATGTACGGGGCCCCAGCTCATCGCTGCGGCATCTCCAGTTTGTTGATTTGCCGCCACAAACATAATGTGCCCCGGCGGTGACAGGAAAGAATTCTCATAGAAAACCGTGATGTCTTTGCCGTCAGGATCGGTGTACTTCAGCGGATTGTTTCCGCCGTATACATACTTGTTCAGCGTATTGGCCGGATTGAGAACTCGGTCGTCGGTCAGGTTCAAACGGTCCGGCGACAGCCATCTTCCCATCGAACTTGCATAGTAGCGTGCCCCGAAGTAGTCGTTACCGGATTCGGTGTCGCGTTCTTTGCCGGTACTACACGACCCGATGCGGTTTAATTCCGCCTGTCCGCGCAAGCCTAATGCGGTCGTGGAGTTGCAGACAGTCGGCCCCTGATACAGTGCCGGATTTCGGCCCGGAAGCCCCTGATGCGGTTTTTCGCCCCCAAGCCGCATCGCGGCCATGAAGCCGTCTGGGATACGCGCGCTGGAAGCAAGCTGCATGTGGCTACGATTGTACGGCTTAAGGGCTTGGGATGGGCAGCGGATGCCGCCCCGGATGCGCGCCGGGATCGGAGACGGATTCCGGGCATAGTCCGTTCTTCTTTAGCTGTAAATACAACAGCTAAAGGGGGAAGGATTCTTGATTGTTTCGCATGGCTCTAACCGGGCCGATTCGCACAGCTTTGACCGGGTTGTAACCGGGCCTTTGCGTGGCTCAGAAGGGACGGATTCGGCGGCTAATCGCCGGTCTCTTCGCGGTCTTCTGCCGCGTCTCTTTCGAGCGCCGCCGCCAGTTCTTCGGCGGCTGGATTACCAAGCTGGAAGCCCTTGGCTGCTGGCAACGGCGGCGCTTTTTCCGGCTCGATGAACGCTGCCGGATGAGTCGCCGCGTAGACCTGCTGCAAGGCCCTGAGCGCCACCTGCGTATAAATCTGCGTGGTCTTGATGTCCTCGTGTCCGAGGATCTGCTGTATGAAGCGGATGTCGGCCCCGTTCTCGTGCATGTGCGTCGCCATGCAGTGTCGCAGTAGATGGCAGGCTCCGCCCTTGCCGGACTTCGCCGCGCCGATGCGTTCCTTGACCACGTAGGTCAGATGGTCGCGGCTGAACGGCTCGCCGTCCGCAGTGAGGAACGCCGTGAAGTCGTCCGGCTCGATGGCAAGCTGGGGCCGCGCCTCGGCGATGTACTTGCGCAGCCACGCGGCGGCGCGCTCTCCGATCGGCACGTATCGGTCTTTCTTGCCCTTGCCCTGGTTGACCAGGATCAGGCCGCGGTCAAGCTGGAGATCGAAGAGTTTCAGGCGCACCACTTCCAGACGCCGCAAGCCGGTTGCATAGATCGTTTCCAGTATGGCGCGGTCCCGCAAGCCGATTGGCTCCTCGACCTCGCACAGCGTCATGATCCGCTCGACCTCCTCCACGGAGAGGATGGTCTTGGGCAACGTGCGGCCCAGCCTGGGCAGCTCGATCTCGGAAGCCGGGTTATGCAGGATGTGGTTCTGCCGCGTCATCCATCGGAACCAGACGCGCAGCGGCACAAGCCGCGCGTGCTGGCTGCGGAAGGTCAGCGGCTCCCCGTTCTTTTTGCGGTAGAAGAAGAGATACCGCTGATAGCGTTCGAGCACTGGCCGCGTAACCTCGATGGGTTCGCGCAAGCCATGTTCATAGGCCCACTCGATGAAGAAGCCGATGTGAACGAGACGGTTTTTCACCGTGAACTCGGAGTAGCCGCGCACCCTGAGCGCGTCCAGATGCTCGTACATCAGCAGTTCCATCGGCGTCCTGGGCGCGGCCTGGGGCTTGCGGGTTTTGGTTACGCGGGCCATGCGCTGCCCCCTGTTCTGCCGTTGGGCTTCTGTGCAGCTACGACTACGACGGGAGTCTGCGGAGCGCCGCTGGCCTCGGCCTCCTTATCTATGCGTTTTCCGCTATTCCCGGAAAAAGCGCCTTCCGCCCGCGTCATTGCTGGCGATTCCTTACCCAGACCTCCCCCAGACACCCCCCAGACTTGGCCCAGACTCGCCCCAGACCGCTGACCATCCAGCCCAGACACCCCCTCCGCAGACCCAGACCGGTCAGTACACCCCACGGACGAAGACCTGTCCGTGGGGACCCCGTTCGCCTCCATACGGATAGCTTTTGCGCCGTAGCTCAGCCCCGGCAGTACCGGCCTGCCGTTGGCATCCATCTCGAAGTTGAGCGCATAGACGAAGCTCTGGCCGGACAAGCCGCGATGCAACGCCAGATACTCCAACTCCTCCAGCCGGTGCAAGTGCGTTTTCAGTTGCGAGTCGCTCCAGCCGGTAAACTGCCGCACCGTGGCCCGCGTAAAGCGGTAGTCCAGCCGCTCGATCTGGAGCCGTTCGCATTCCGCCGTTACCATCTTGTCGAGCAGCAGCAGCAGGCGGCGCGTCTGCGTCTGCACGTCGTCCAGCGAACGCATCAGCACATGGCTGGCAAGCTCCCACGCCAGTTTCGCGTCGGACTCGGTCGCCTCGATGTACTCGAAGGTTTCGCCGTCCTCATCGATGCTGGTTTTGATTTCGCGCTGATGCTGATGCAGCAGGGCTATCGCCTGGATCAGCGCGATGAACTTCATGTGGTCGCGGCGTGTGCGCGTCATGGTGTCCGGGAAGCGGCGTTCCTTCAAGCACTCGATGACCACATCGACCGGACGCAAGAGCCGCTGCGCGTTGCGGTGCAGGCGCACGATCTTGTCCCGCCGCCTCCGCGCTTTCAGCCCGTCAAGCGTCTGCGCTTCGCGCTGCTTGCGATGGATGGCCTGGGTCTGCTCCCGGTCCTCGTTGACCGCAAGCACAAGGCAGCGGTTCATCAACTCCTCGTCCACGTCGGGCGCTGTCGTCGTCAGGAAGAGCATCACCGGGCCTTCCACTGTGTACTCGTGCGTAACGTGCTTGCCGCTCACCGGGTCTTTGCCAGTGCTGGCGATATTGAGCTTGCCTTCCGACTGCAAGAGTTTGAGCGGATAGCTTGCGGCCTCCGCGCCCTGCTGCTCGGCGATGGCCAGTATCTTGTGCTTGAGGTTCTTTTGCCCCATGTAAAACAGGGCTTGGCCGGTCATGGCCGTGTAGCTCTCCCGGTGTTCTTCCGGCATGAAGTCGAGAACCGCTTCCATCAGCGAACTCTTGCCCGCCGATGACGAAGACTGCACCACGATGGCCAGCGGCTTCGCCAGCATCCGCGATACTGCGGCCAGATAACTTACCTTCTTGTTCGTCTCCTCGCCCACTGCGCCGCATTTCTCGAAGTCCTCAAGCACACGCTCCAACAGACGCGGATCGCGCAGCAACTCCATCGCCGCCGCCTGCTCCTCGGCCGTCATCACCGATTGTTCTTCGGGCGGCGCAAGCACCTTGGCGATGCGCTCCCGCTGCAACTCTGCAAGCACAGTCCATAGCTGGCCTACTTCCCGATGGATTGTCTCTTCCTTCGCGGCGAGTTCGTGCGCGGCCTGCTTCACGAACGCCGCCCGCTGCCGGAACGCTTCCATGTCCAGCGTGTCGCCGTGATAGCAGAACTCGCCGCGCACATTGTGGCCCGACACTTTTACATTCACCCGCATCTGGCCCCGGCTCGTGCATTTGTCCAAGCCAAGTACGCGATACTCGCGCGGCCCGATGGTCACCGCGACTTCGCCGCCCTCCGTCTTCACCTGTGGCTCTGTCGGCACAGACAGCGGCATGGGCCGTGCCGCTGGCTCTTCTACAGGAACGGCGGGTAAAGGCACGGCATTTACAGCTAAAGAAAAAGCTCTCTCCTGCGGCTGTGTTGGCTCCGGGCCTGGCTCACTCGCAACCGGCGCAACTGCCGCGCCTGGCTCCGGCGTCGGCGCTGGCTCTGCTGTTGGTTCCGGCATTGGCTCCTCGATCTTTTTTTCTTTAGCTGTGCTTTTGTCTTTCGCTGGCAGTGGCTCGACGGTTGGCGCCGCCGCTTGAACTGGCTCGGCCACGACAACCGGAACCGGCGCGCGGCCCGCTGGCCGTGGGCCTTTGCCCATCCACGCCGCGCCGGTCAGCAACACCCCCAGCGCCTTCGCCGCTGGCTGCGTCACGCGCGCGTATTCGTTCGCGTCCTGGCCCTTGGGGAACTGCACACGGAAGCATTCGATGCCCATTTCCATCAGCTCCTCGGCCAGCTTCGCGGCGGCTTTGTCTCCCGCCTCGTCGCGGTCGTAGGCGATGTACACGCGCTCGATGCCGTGCCGCTCGAAGGCCGCGCGATGGTCCGCTGTAAAGCCGTTCACGCCATAGCTCGCCGTGACATTTCGGTAGCCCGCAACCCAGAACGTAAGCGCGTCGATCAGCGCCTCGCACAGGATGATTTCTTTCGATGCAAGGAAGGCTTCTTCGTTCCATACGCCGCGATGCGGCCCCGGAAGATACGTGTGGTCCGGCGTTCCGGCCCGCAGATTCGGCGTGATCTTGCGCCCGTACATCTCCACCACTTCACCGGCAAGATTGAACACCGGGATAACCAGCGAACCATTGAAGTGCTCGTGCCCCGGCTTCTGGTTGCGCAGGATGCCAAGCTCCTTGAGACGCGTCCGCTGCGCGTCGCCGGCGGCGCGGTTCGACGCCGGCAGATGCAGGCACAGTGAGCGGTTGGCGTAGCCCAGCCGGAACCGGTCGATGATTTCAGAGGATTCAAGGCCGCGCTTGACGAGATACCGCTGCGCCTCCGGCGAGTCTTTCAGCGTCCGGTTGTAGTAGTCCACCACCGTTCCCAACAGCTTTTTGTCGTCAGCCGTGGCGTCGATCAGCGGCGGCAGCTTCGGCACTGTGGCGATCTTCACCACCGGCCCAGCCGATGGCGCATAGTCCCGCTTCAACAACTCCAGCGCATGATGGAAGCTCACTCCCTCGGCCCGCATCACCCACAGAAAAACGTCGCCCCCCTCGCCGCAAGCCCCCTTGCAACTCCACACATTTTTCACCGGGTCGATGTTCAGGCTGGGGTTCCGGTCGTCGTGGAACGGGCACAGGCCGATAAGCTCCTTGCCGCTGCGCGTCAGTTTGATCCCCCGCGCCTCGGCCAGACGTTGGATTGACACCTCGCGCTTGAGCCGCTCTTTCACCTCTGGGGGAACGTAGGGCATCCGTGAACCCTCCTTTCTGCCGTTTTCAGACCTTCTGCAAAAAACCTGTCAAGAGGGTAATGACCTTTTTTTCGCACCCTCTCAGTGTAAGACACTATAGAGCATAATACTCTATAGTGGAAACAGGGAGGCCCCCCATTGCAGACAACCCACCGTTACACTCAGGCCATGCCCACGAAGTCCAAGCTGAAGCTCAAGCCGGTTGATATGGGCGACGAGTCCCTGGGACAGCGCCTCGCGCGTCTGCGTCGGGAACGCGGGCTGACGCAGAAGCAGATTGCCGAGAGAACCGGCCTCATTCAGGAGTTGGTTTCCAACTACGAAACGGACAAGCTGCGCCTCAACGCCGACATGATCCTGCGCTTTGCCGAAGTCTTCGAGGTCTCTGCCGATGAACTGCTGCGGGGCAGCAAGAGCACGATTACGGCCAAGAAACAGCCCAGCATTAAGCTCGTCCGCCGCATGGAACAGATTGAGGCCCTGCCGCTCTATGAGCAGCGCGCCTTGTTGACCACGATTGATAAATTCCTTGCCGCAGCGCAGAGTAGCTAAGAGAGGTTTCCCGATGGCTCTAGCCGCAACCAACCCGAAGCAACAGGCCCACGAACTCATCAACCGCCTCTCCACCGGGCAGGCCTCCGCCGCCGTCATCTTCATCAACGCGATGCTCGATCCGGTGGACCGCGCCATTGCCAACGCGCCCTTTGAGGATGAAGATATCAGCGACGAAGAGAACCGCGCCGTCGCCGCTTCCAAGGCTTGGCTCAAGGATCACGAGCCCATCCCCAACGAAGAAGTCCTGGCCGAGTTCGGCCTCACCGCCGAGGACTTCGAGCGCATGGGGCGCACGCCCCTCGATCCCGAACCGCGTCACCTGGGGCAGTAGGCATGGGGCAGAAAAAGATCGCCTGGACTGACCCGGCCAAGGCCGACCTGCGCGCTATCGACAAGGACACGGCCCTGCGCATCCTGCACACCCTCACCCGCTATCTCGTCTCTGGCGAAGGCGACGTAAAACGCCTTCAGGACATCGAGCCGCCCGAGTTGCGCCTCCGCGTTGGAGACTACCGCGTCCGCTTCTACGACCACGGAGATTCCATCCTCGTCCTCGCCATCAAGCACCGCCGCGAAGTCTATCGCTGACCCCGAACTGACCTCGAACCCATCACGAACAAGGCCGGACAGCGTCCGGCCTTGTTCGTTCCGCGTTCGATCTCCGGGCCGCTCGCGGCCTCGCTAAGCCGTCAGGCTTAGGGATGGTGTCTACGCTCCAACACACCGCCGGATGCGCCACGGAAGTCCGCTATCGCCCCGGCGCTGCGCGCTTCATCGCTGGACTTCACCGCGCCGCCGATGGCCGGGAGTAGTCGCCCTGGTCATGTGGAACATGAAAAGAAGACATTCTTTTCATAGCTGAAAAACACCCGCAGCGGAGGCATCAGTCAAGGCCGCGAAGCGCCGCCGCAGCGGGCGGAGCGAAGCGGAGAGCCTTTACGGATGCCGGAGCGAAGGGTACGGCGCGTGAGCGCGAAAAAGCCCGACTCACCACGACTTTCAACGAAAAACCACGACTAAAGACGATTCGCCGCGATGAGGCTTCCTGAGCCTTTGTGAGCCTTCTTCCGCCCTGGCTGGCCGCGCCGGATGGTGACGCACATGGCCTCCGTTAAAGTACACAGGTGCGTCAAGAGAACTCGCTCGAAAACAACGGGATACAAGAGCAAAACCCCTCAAGTGCGTCTGCGCTTTATGTTCCACTACTGCATTCCACCTAACAGACCGCCAACCAGCCCCGCCAGAACGCCGCCAACTCGACAAGGAACTCATAAGCTCCCCCAGGGAACTTAACAGTTTCCTTTCAGGGATGGAGTATCTCAGTCATTCCGGCGCAAAGCGCCGCCTTCCCCGGCTCCAGCGGCGCGACCCACGGCCAACACACCCCGCACAGCCCAGACCCTGTTTTTTCAACAAGTTAACGCCGCAGCAACCGGAATCGGCAGAGTCTCGCATAACTGCTTTATTTTCAACGGTTGCCATATAGCAACCTGTAAACGCCTTATATTTTGCGCTTTCTGGCTGTAGCCTGCTCATTCTATTCAGGTTGCTATATAGCAACCTGAAGTTGCTCTACAGCACCCTTTCTGGGGTGACGTGTCCCTATCCTCCCGGTGCAAAGCACCGCGCCCTTCGGGATGCTGGCTCAGACGAGGATTTCCAGCGTCGCCACGGATGCCGGGCCTGCGATGCTGGCGTCCAGATGCAGCAAGGCCGTCCCGGAAGGCGGCCTGCGGCAAGCCTTCTATTCCAGACCGACCCAGTGCTTTAACCCATCGATGAGGCTACCTGCTGGAACGCTGCGAACCATGCCCCAACGAAGGGCAGCATCCGCCAAGTTCGCTTTCGTGGAAGCACCCATAAAAGGCCAGAGTCGTTTCACTGTCGCAGCATCTGCCAGAAGCAGCTTAAATATCTTGAGCCAGAGAACGTTGACCGCCTCTTTGTCCTGGGATGTACAGACTTGCTCCATGAACTCGCAAAAGCGAACTAGGAAATCGTTGTTATTCTCCCTGGCAAGTTCTGCCTGCAAAAAGGGCTTAAAGACGAACGCGAAGACGTTGTAGTTACCTGGAGACTCTCCGTTCCATGAGCGAAGTTCTTCTTGGTAACGGTCCTCGATCTCCGGAAATGCCAACCGAAGCCGTTCGACTAGATTCTGGGCTGTGATCTCAACACTGGTCATTTTCCACCCACTGCATTCTGGAGATCGCGAATTAACTCCTTCGCTATTGCCTGGTCGTGGGAACTCCATCCAGTGTTCGGATTCTTTAGCAAATTGTTCAACTGACCTACGATGCTCTGCGCATCTTGGACATGACCTGCAGGAGACAGCATGATTCCCGATTCAGACTCGAACCGAACCGCGCCTGCTGTTCCACCTGGAACCTTGTCCGTTGCTTGAAAAAGTTCGTCCACGATAGCAGCAAGTTTTGGATTCGTGACCAACGGCTTGAGCATTGAAAGCTTGCTGGCTTGTATGTACCCAGAGACAGCAGGCCCGACAAGCTCGCCAACCCCTGCTGTTGCGATGGTTGTAGCGTAGTTCGTCAACATCATGTTGATCGCGCCGTTGCCGTCGCTGGCAATTCGCCCCATCGCCGCGATGTTGGTCCCAGAGTCGCCGGGCATATCAACGTCAGTCTGCTTATATGTGCCGTCTGTTACGTTGTTGCCATCGCCGTCTTTGTGAAACATCGTGCCGTTCTGGAAATACTCTCCATTCTTCTGATCCTTGGCCTGGTCTGCCTCAAAAGTCTTGTCGTCTAAGTTGCTGCAATTCTTCCCATTCGAGTCGCAGACTTGATAGGTGTCGCCTGTTGGATCAGTGAAACGCAGCGGATTGTTGTGGGCATACGCATACCCGTTCCACGACTGCGGATCATCCATATGGAAAATCGCGCTTATGTTGCCTGGGTCGGGGCTCATCATACGCCCCATTGAACTTGCGTAGTATCTATCCCCGAAGTAGTCGTTACCGGATTCCGAGTCACGTTCTTTGCCGGT
>Ga0255348_1000757_pt1 | contig 11491 bp, 15 predicted proteins | sample CBST25v5metaG_FD_189945 | JGI IMG/M metagenome (GOLD analysis project Ga0255348, IMG submission 189945) | Peat soil microbial communities from Stordalen Mire, Sweden - C.B.S.T-25.v5 | ecosystem: Environmental > Terrestrial > Soil > Wetlands > Peat | place: Sweden: Norrbotten County, Stordalen... | reverse complement strand
ACGGTGCAGTAGTTATAAACCGGCACAACCGGCAAAAACGGCCCTCTGGGCGGTATTTGCGACAAAAATGCGACAAACTTTTTACGGGCTTTCGGGCTGGCTGTGTGGGACCAGCTCGAAGAATATCCGTCAATTTGCACTCTCAGAAGGAGCCTTCCAAAGTACTTGGCGGTTTGCCTGTATCTGGATAGAATAGTCGGAGAACATATGCATTCTCCGAGGAATATATCCGACGCCGCACAAACGCCCGAGCCGGGCGCGATGGGCCGCGCCATCGGCGTCTTCAAGAAAAGCGGCGGCATCCTCAATACAAAACGCGCGGTCGAACTGGGTGTGCACCCTCGGGAACTCTATGCGCTTCGAGACGCAGGGAAACTGGAGCGGCTCGAACGAGGGCTTTACCGACTTGCCAACGCGAAGCCGCTGGGCAACCCGGATCTCGTGACGGTCTCGCACAAGGTGCCGAAGGGGGTTGTTTGTCTGATCTCGGCGCTGGCGTTCCACCGGCTAACAACTCAGATTCCGCACTCCGTATATCTTGCGATTCCGGCCAACGACCAGGCCCCTGCCATGCAATATCCGCCGCTACGCATCTTCTGGTATTCCAGGCCGGTTTATGAAAGCGGCATCGCGGAAGTGACGTTGGATGGTACGCAGGTGCGCATCTACTCTGCCGAGAAGACGCTGGCCGATTGCTTCAAGTACCGCAACAAACTCGGCATTGATGTATGCACGGAAGCGCTGAATCTTTACCGGCAGCGCGGACGCATGAAGCTCGATCAGATTGAGCAGTTCGCAAAAGTTTGCCGCGTTGAACGTGTCATGCGGCCTTACCTGGAGGCAATTCTTTGACGGTATCCGTGGTCAAGAATATGGGCGCTTCTGTTCGGCAGCGCCTGCTGAACTACGCGAAGACGAACAACCGACCCTTTGCCGAGGTGCTTCAGTATTACGCGATGGAGCGCTTTCTCTACCGCCTATCGGTATCGCCACACGCAGGCAAATTTCTATTGAAAGGTGCTCTGCTACTGACGGCGTGGCGTACCCCCATGTCCAGGCCGACAATGGATATTGACCTGCTGGGCAGGACCAGCAATGAAGTTGACGATATTGTGAACCTATTGAAGGAAGTTGCCCAGGCAACCGTGCCCGATGACGGCATAACCTTCGATCTCGACTCGTTTGCCGGCTCGGCGATTCGGGAGGACGCCGATTACTCGGGAGTTCGCACTGTGTTTACGGGCCATCTCAATGCGGCCCGCGTGACCATGCAGATTGATATTGGATTTGGCGATGTCGTGACGCCAGCGCCGGAACAGCTTGCCTATCCCACGATTCTTGATTTTCCTGCGCCTGCGCTGCTTGGCTACACCCGCGAGACGGTTATCGCTGAAAAGCTGGAAGCACTTGTCCAGCTTCGTATGCTGAACAGCCGCATGAAGGATTACTTCGACATCTGGATTCTTCTACGCCATCCAGAACTTGACCAGACCATGCTTCGCGCAGCTATCGAACGAACCTTCAAGAATAGGAAGATGGAAATCGATGCCACGCCGATTGGTCTCTCGCCGCAATTCGGCACCGATCCAGCGAAGCAAACACAGTGGCGGGCATTCCTAAAACGCTCCGCATTAAAAGACGCGCCAGAGCAGCTTTCCGTAGTAGTCGAAGAATTGCGCGCGTATTTCGAGCCAATCTTTACGAGTCTCGCCTGATATGTTCTGCACGGTAGCAACATATTTCTGGCGGATAAGCTTTCTATGGTGGTCTATCGGGAAAAATCAGAAAACAAATCGCCGGGCGTAACCGAAAGCGCCTTCGCCAGCTTGACGATGTTCTCCAGAGCGACGTTTCGTTCGCCGCGCTCGACTCCGCCGACATAGTTGCGGTGCAGCCCGGCACGCTCGGCCAGTTCCTCCTGGGAATAGCCCCGCTCGTCGCGGAGTTGCCGCAACCTTGAGCCAAATCGAGACTTAACGGAGTGTGGGGCCACTTCTCCATGCTCGAAGCCTGACCACTATGCGTCTACACATGATGAGTGTGATAATGTCCTGGTTGGTATTTCCTCCATGCGCCGCACACGCCCTGCGTGCAGCCGGGATTTGCCTCAATTGACAGGAAATTCATCGAAACTGGTTTCGCATCGGGGTGGGAAGGATACGATTCAATAAGAGAGGAGGGAGCATCTGTGAACACAGATTTCATCGACTGCCCGGAAGTGGCAGGAAAAACAATTCAACTGCTCAGGATTCACCGGGACATCGGCGACGGGTCATGCGTCCAGATTGAGTTGACAGACGGAACCAGCTTTACCTGCTACGTCTTGGTTCGTCCAGCCGTGGAGGCATCCTTATATAAGGGTGGTGCCGGGGCACCGGAAACCATCCGCGACTACAAATTCTAGGCAAATCCTCCCCCACAAAACTCCGCCGTTATTCCCAAATGGAATAACGGTCTCCCTGGAATTCATTGGACGCAGCCCCAAAACCGCCATAACTTTGCCCTAATGCTGACGCCAAGTCAGCGGAGGTGCAAAGTGAATCGATTCCGCCGTCTCCTCCGATTCGATACCGCTCGTAATCGGCTGTTCATTCCGTCCGCCGTCCGGCTGACGGGACCAACTCTCAAAACCACACTTCTCTCGGCCATCCGCACGATGGCTCCCACCCTGTTCGCCCTCTCAATTGCCGGCGTGGCCCATGCCCAGGGCACGATGGACTTCTCCGGCGCGACGACGCTGATGACCACCTTCAAAACCTTCGCCATTTATGCGGGCGCGGTCATCTGCTTCGGCGGCCTGATCTTCGCCGGGATTCGCATGATGTCAGGCAGGTTCCAGGATGCCATCCCAGGGCTTTTTGGCGCGCTCTTCGGCGCTGGAGTCCTCGGCTGGGGTGCTGGCTGGATTGGCTCGCTCACCGGGCAGACGATGCAGTAGGAGGCGACCATGACCAAGCGAGGAGAGCCGTTACAGATCAATCAGGCGCTCAATAGGCCACGAGCCAAGCTCGGATTGGACCTCAGCGCATGGATGGCGATTGTCTTCGTCTGCGTAACGGTTTTCCTCGTTGGGTTCCGCGTCGTGGCGCTGATCGCTTTCCCGTCGCTGGCCATCGGCGCGTGGCTCGTCGTCCGCAAACATCCGAAGATGTTTGAACTTTGGGGCTTGAGTTTGAGCCAGAGGTCCTACTATGACCCGCGTAAACACTGAGCAACAGAGATGTACGCCGTGGTTTGCCAAGGCCGGAGCCGCGTGCAGCATCGTGCCGATTGCACGCTTCGTCAACGACCGCATCTTTGCGCTGAAGGGCGGCGGCTACGGTTGCCTCTTTTCGCTCGCCGGTATCGACGAAGAAGGTGTGACCGATCAGGGGCTTGAAGCACAGAGGCGCTCAGTTGAAGGCGCGTTGCGGGGACTGCCGGAAGGCGCGTGCCTTTACCAATACACGCGCGTCATGTCTGGCTTCGATCTGCCGCGTAAGGCGCAGTACGGCAATCCGGTCACGCAAGTTTTCGTCGATGACCGATTGGCCTTTTTGAACAAATCCGCAGGCTTCCGGCGCATCGACCTGCATTGGTGCTTGACGCTGGAGCCATCGAAGGCTGCGGCCTTCACGCGCAAGCCGAAGGAGCACGGCACCGACACCACACGGATGCTGGTTGACCTTGAGAAAACGGCCACACTGCTCGAAGGCCATCTCGGCAGTGCGCTCGGATTGAGACTTCTCGAAAAGAACGCCGTCTACCAGTTTTTCAACTATCTTTTCAACCTCGAAGAGTGGGCTGCTGACTACACCTTGACCACCGATGACGGCGTGGACCGCCAGATCGTGCAGAACCCGGTGGCCTGGCACAGTGACCATCTGACGATTGGCCGCCGTTACGTCCAGATGTTCTCCCTGAAGACGACACCCGAGGCGTCACGACCCTGCTTGTTCTCGGGACTCATGGCGCTCGATTGCGACAGCATTCTGTTGACGACCTGGCGGCCAAAATCGACCTCCTCCGCACGTAGCGAGATCGACGCGCAGGAGAAGTTTATCTCGTTCTTCAAAGTCGGCGTGCTGACGCGCGTGATGAGCGGCCATGACACGGCCTCGCTTGAGACCGGCGCGGGGGCCCGCGCCGCCAATACACAGGTCGATGACCTAGGTGATGTCATTCGCTCGCTCGACAAGAAGGCGCAAGGCGAGTTTTCGCTGCGCTTTCTTGTGGCCGCGCGCAGCGTGGACGAACTGCGCGGCATTGCGCCCACTGTGCATCGCGTCTTTGTCGATGCGCGGGCGCAGGTGATGGAAGAGACGCTGGGCAATCTTTCGGCCTTCTACGCTATGTTTCCCGGCAATGGAAAGTTCAACGTCTTTCCGATGTGGCTGGCAGAGGATCACCACGCGCGTCTGTCATCCGTGTTTGCGCCCAATCTCGGTCGTCCATATTCGGAAGACCTCGACAACGAATACCTCAACATCTTCGAGACGCGCACGCGGACGCCATTCTTTCAGGATGTGTATGTGGACGGCGTGCGCGTCATGCTGATCCTTGGGCCGACGGGCACAGGAAAAAGCGTCCACGGCAACATGGCCATCGCCCATGAGCAAAAGTACGGCGGGTTCACATACATCTTTGACATCGGCGGCAGCTACGAGAGTGTCGTCGAATTGTACGGGGGCCGCGTAGACCGCATCGGCAAAGACGGGCCGCGCGTAAACCCATTTCGGCTGGAGCCGACCGAGAGCAATATCACCTTTCTCTATTCGTTCGTAAAGCTCCTGCTGATGAATGGCGGCGCTGAACTGGAGCCGGAAGACGATGACGTAATCCACAAGGCTGTGCGCGATATGTATCTGCTCGACGCGGAAAACCGCCGCCTCTCAAATCTCTTCCTGCCGAAGAAACTCGACAGGTATCTCTCGAAGTGGGTTGGCAAAGGCGTCTACGCCGCAATCTTCGACAACATCGAAGACAGCCTCTCATTCTCGCGCCTGCAATGTTTTGACTTCCAGGGCGTGAACAACGAGCAGTATGCCGACCTGATCGAGCCGCTGATGGTGTGGCTGCTGCGCCGCATCAACGACGTGCTCTATAACCCCGCCAATCTTGGCGTTCCCAAGCACATCCTGATTGAAGAGATTTTCTCTTCGATGAAGAACCGTCAGTTGCTTGAAGGCGCGCTCGCTTCGATCAAGACCGTGCGCAAGAATCTCGGCGGCGTCACGATGATTGGCCAGTCTGCCGAGGACTTGGGCGCGAACGCTGACAGCATCGTGAACTCTTGCACGTCGTTTCTGTTCTTGAAGGACGCCACCTTCAACCGAAAACGCTACGCGGAACTCTTCAAGATGAATGAGCAACAACTCGCTCTCTTCGAGAGCTTGCAGGACCGCGAAGGTCTTTACATGCGCCGCGACGGATTGACCAAGGTCGTCAAGCTCAATCTCGATAACCGCAGTTACGCAGTCTTTTCGACCAAGCCGAAAGACCGTGTGCGCCGAGCCAGACTGATCGCCAAGTACGGACTCACGGAGGGAATCACTCGATTCGCCCAGGGCGAGTCCGAATAACCCCAACACCACACCGCAGAAAGGACTCACACACTATGCGCCCCACCATTTTTGTCTCTTTTTCTGTTTGCATGATGCTGGCCACAAGCCTTCTTCATGCCTCAACCGAAACACATCCTCTGCAACCGAGCGCGCCGCGCACGGTCACCGTGTCGGAAGCAGATACACCGCCGCAGATTCGCGCCAGGCTTCTGCAATCGACGCTCATCGTGCTGCCCAACGAAGAAAAGGTTGCAAACGTCTTCGCCGGCGACACGGTGAACTGGATCTTCGACGGCGGCCATGTGGCTTCGCGGTTTATCAGCGTCAAGCCCAAAACGGCAAACGCGGCCACGGACATTCACATCGTCTCCGATCACGGCAACGAATACACCCTTGCAGTGCGCGAGGTCTCCGATGATTCCGATCCCCACTTCGACTCCAAAGTCTTTATCGCGCCCGGCGATCAGGTCGCCAAGGACCGGTTGGCACAGCTTCCGGTGTTTGTACCGGTTGCCGAACTGGATAAGGCAAAACAGGAAACTGCTGCCGCGAAGGCTGCTCAGGAGGCCGTACTCAAAGCCGAACAGACAAAGGCCGAGCAGTACCGGAGTGAATACCCCGGCCTGTTGCACTTTGACTACACGTGGGACGAGCGCAAGGGCAAGGAACTCGGACTCCAGCAAATCTGGCGAGACGACAAGTTCACATACCTGCATGGGCAGTTCCAGGAGACGCCCGCGCTTTATGAGTTGAAAGACGGCAAGGGCTCACTCATCAACTTCGATTTCAACGGCGGACTGTACACCGTGCCGAAACAGTTGGAGCACGGGTATCTCGCCATCGGCAAGCAGAAAGTGGAATTTCATCGGCTGGGAGGCGCGAAATAGCCATGACCGAACAAACTCCAAACACGTCCGCAACCATTCCAGAGCAGCCAGACATGAGGCCGCCACTCAGGAAGAGTATGCCAGTGGTCATCGCGCTGGTAGCGATTCTCGCCATACTCGGCATCGCCAACGTAACTAGCCTTCTGCGGGGCAACAAGAAGACAGCGCCAACGAGCGCGCTGCCAATGCGTCCGGCCTCGCCCAGCGCGCAGCAGGTGTCGAGCTTCGAGACACAGCAGCAGTTGCAGGCACAGCATGACGCCGAGGAAAAGCAGCGTCAACAAGAGCTGCTTGCGGCGATGCAGCAATTTCAGAGCGCCGAGGGCACGCCCGGTCCGGAGTCAACTAACGCCGCGCCGATGACAGCGGCGCAGCGCGATGCGATCTACGGCGGGAGTTCCAATGCGCCGCAGCACACCTCGAATGTCTCTGAGGCGCAGGCTGAAGCCAAGCAACGGGCGCTGGCGCGTGAAAGGCAGAAGCAGGACGCCATCAACAGTGGCACGATGGCTATTGACTTTGCGCGCGCAGGAGAAACTGCGACCGGACCATCACCAAATCCGCAGACGGCGGTGGTGCTTGCAGAACGCTCGGAAGCTCCTTCTTCCGTGAAATCGGAAGAGGGCATAACCGCAGGAGGCGTGCCGTCGCAGAAAAGTTTCAATGCGACGGCGGCATCGGAGCAGTTGCCAGCGGCGAACACCAAAACCGATCCGATGGGGCCGTATCCTTTTGATCGGTATCAGGGCCGTCTCTATCGGATCTTCGAGGGTACGGTACTCGAAGGCGTCGTCACCAACCATATCGATGGCGGATTCAACGGGCCGATTCTGGTCATGTTGACCACCGATTATTACTCTCACGACCATCAACAGCTTCTCATGCCGCAAGGCACCCGTCTGATCGGCACTGTGCAGAGCGTGGGCAGCGCCCAGCAGCGCAAGATGTTCGTCACCTTTCATCGTGCCGTTTGCCCGGATGGATTCTCGCTTGACTTCGACAAATACATCGGCCTTGATCCGCTGGGGACGACAGGACTCGCAACGAAAGTCGATCACGGATACCTGATGGCCTTTGGCGCGGCGGCGGCCATCGGCGGCTTGGGCGGCCTTACCCAGATCGGCAATAACGGCAGCACTCTTTCGGCATCGACAGAGATTCGTAATGGTATCTCCGAACAGTCGACTGCAGAAGGCGAACAAGTGCTCAATCACTTCCTCAATCGTCTGCCGGTTATCACCTTGAAGGAAGGCTCACGCGCCCGCGTCTATGTGGGCCGCGACATTCTGATTCCGTCCTATGCGGAACACCGCATGGACCCAACCCTGTAGCGCCGGAGACTGGCCATGATTGAGCAGAGCGAACGATCGCGGCATCTGATTGAGATTTCGCGCCGCGCCATGTATCGCGGTCATGATGCGTGGGCAGCGTTCAACTTGAGCGACAAGGTGACTGTGGCGCTTGTGCTCAATCGTGCCGACTGGCTCGAAGAGTTTGGCTGCACCCTGGCCGAGGCCATCGAAGAGGCGGGCGAGGAATGGATCGTCGTCATTCCTCGAATTGCCCGCGAACTACTCGACGAAGGGCTGTGACGCTGCACGGCAGCCAATTCAACCAACAACAGGAGGTAATATGCCAACGCAACGCAGAAAACAACGCAAATGGCTTGTGATTGCGGCAGCAGTTCTGCTGACCGCAACACCCAGCTTCGCGCTCTTTGGGATTGGCGATGTCGTGTTTGATCCCACTAGCTACGCCAGCCTGATTCAACAACTGACCACGCTCCAGATGCAGTACAACATGGTCAAAAATAACATTGCCCATTTCTCGCTCAAGCAGCAGTGGCAAACGACGCTGCACAAACTCGAAAACGCAAACGTCGCCAACATGTTTGGCGAGACGGCAGGCATCAAGATTGCGCTCAACTCGAACGCCCCTTCCACTTCCGCCACGGCGTGGAAGACGGCCACGGTTTCGATAAATAGCGGCACGAGCAGCTACCTCGCAGGGCAGTCACTTGGCAGCGCGCGTATCTCGCAGCTTGCCATGATCGAAACGTCGGATTCCATCTCGCCCGACTGCCTTACCGCAGTGGGCCAGTACCGGACCAACAGAACCGAGAACTCAACGGCCAATTCCTCGCTTCTATCAAGTCAGTTCGACAGTTCGAGCGGCACGAACAGTGAAGTTCAGCAGCTCAATCTTTTGAACGCATCTGAGGCTCAGAAGCTGAGCGAGATGCAATCACAGGGAACGCTCCAGTCCTGCCTTGCCGGGCAGATGACCGTCGCCAACATGGAACGGCGCAATGCCGCCGTCGAAGACATCAATACGGCGGCCTTTGTGCAGCAGCAACGCTCAACGAACAATGTCAGCGCCGCCAGCGAAAGCAACACCTGGCGGACCTATCTTCCGTAAGTGCAACCCAGGCGGCGCTGGCCAGTCTGGCCAGCGCCGCCCTTCCCACTATGAGGTGACGACTATGATTTCACCGACGCTGTTGGCTCAGGCATTACCGGGCACGAGTTCCGGCGTGGATTGGCTCTACCAGTTCACGAACAATCTGACGAATCTGACCACGCAGAACGGCGGCGCATTGACGCAGCTTGGACTGACCGAGCTGAGCTGCATTGCGCTCTTCACGCTCATCAGCATGGTCATCAACTGGAATACATCCGGGATGACCGTCTGGCGCTTTCATGCGCACCCGGTCCGCGCGGGCGATCTGACGCACTTCTTGTTGCAACTGATTGTCTGCTGCCTGCTCATCAATTACTGGGTGAATCCGTTGCCCGGCGCGAGCTTCGGACTCAACCATTTCTTCAGCTACATAGCGCAAGCTATGGTTGCGGCATTCGACCAGAGTTCGCTCGACAATCTGCTCCAGCTTATGAAGACAGCGGGCGACAATACTCCAATGCCGTCACTGACCGCGCCGGTGCAGATTCTCTGCTACTTCTACGTCCAGGCGCTGATGGGCGTTGCATCGGCGATTCTTTTCCTGATCAACTGCTCATCGTTCATCCTCTACGGCGTTACCGCGCTCTTCGGCCCGGTCTTCATTCCGCTGCTGATGACCAGGACATTTAGAGGGAAGTTCTTTCACTTCCTCGACGTGCTGCTCAGCTTCGCGATGATCCGCGCTGTCGCCGCCGCCTTCATCTTCGTGTGGTCCGGTTTCCTGAATACCTTCATTCAGCAGACCTTCAACGGAACCTACTCGATGGAGATGTGGCTGGCAAACCTGATCTCCTGCACGATGGTCTACCTCGCCTTCATCATCAATATGCTCTTTATCCCGAGCATGACGCAGGCGATCTTTGGCGGTACGGCGGGAATGGCTGACAGCGTCTCTAAGGTTGGCGGCGCGGTTGCTTCCATCGCCATGATGGCCGGTTGAGGAGAGCGTCATGTGGACCTATCTCTTCAGCTTCCTGCTCTTGCGCCGGATGGGTTTGTCGAAACCCATTCGGTATGTATTCGCGGTGTTCCTGATTGGCCTTATCCTGGCGGTTCTCATCTACACCGTCATTTTGTTTCTCAACCTTGCGGAAAGGACGAATCCAAACCATGTCTACGCGCGAATCAACTGCCGAATCTTCCCTGACGCCTGCGCAATCTCTGCTCGTTGACCACATCGGCAACGAGGTCTATGCGTCGCACTACGCCGAGCGGAAAGTTTATCGCATGATCCTCGCCTGTGGCACGGTCATGCTGCTCGCTTCGCTCGGCATAAACCTGATGCTGGCACGCCGCCCAGTTGCGAATCGCTACATCCGCATCGACGAGATGGGCCGCGCCCAGGCGATTCAGTACAGCGACCTGAACTACAGTCCTCGCGAGGGCGAAGTCCGCACCTATCTGACCGATTGGGCAAACTACCGTTACACGGTCAACCGCGACGTAGTCGCCAAGAAATACCCGCTCAACTACTACTTTCTTTCGCAGGCGTTGGCCTCACGCCTGATGGGCGAAGACAACACAAACCACCTCGTCTCTCAGGTCACGGCAGGCCAGATCGAAGCGAGCGACGTGCAGGTCCAGAACGTGACCATTACGACGATGTCGGAAGAAATGCTCCAGGGGGCGCGAATCGCCCGTGGAACTGCGCTGATGGCGGTTGATCGCTTTTACTCGGCAGAAAATTCGCACGAACCGCGCACGGAGCATTGGCTGCTCAGCATCACCTACTACTTGAATCCGAAACAGGTCAGCGATCAGGCCCGTGTCTATCCGCAGTACGAGTTCATCAATCCGCTGGGTTTGACCATCACCGAGTTCCACGAAAACCGTGTCTCTGTCTCTATTGATTCTGCTTCGCACAACCCAGACGCACCAGCGGGAGCAGCGCGATGAGCTTTCCTGTTTCAACAGACCCAGGCAGGCGACGTAGATGTGTCTTGAAGCAGTCTTTCAGGGTTGCGCTATTCGGTGAGCGCAAGCTCAACGTTTTTGTCAGGAAAGACGGCGCGAATTTCGATGTGCCCGCCAAGGGCGCTGACATAATTCCGCAGCGTTCCGAGCTTGACTTCGGCGCGCTTTTCAAGCCGGGATACTTCGCTTTGTTCGATCTTCATTGCGAGCGCAAGTCGCCCCTGAGTCATCTTGCGATCCTTGCGCAACTCATCAAGCGTCATGCGTTCAAGAATGGCGTTGGCGCGCTTCCTGGCGCGAGCGCGGCTGGCCTTGGTCATCAGTTCGTCAGCGATGCTGTCGTAAGAGAGATATCTGCTTGCCATAACGTCCTTTCTCGCCACCCGAATGCGGGCGGCAATTTGCGCTCATTGCCTGAGCGAGCGCAGGTGTTCGCGGTACAGTTCATCCGCTTTCTTGATGAGCTTCTCGTAAAAGCCGCGACGCCCGTGTTTGTCGCCGCCAATGAGCAGAATAGCGGCACGCTTGGGATCGAATGCGAAGAACGCGCGGAGCGCCAAATGCTTGTCGTGCGCGGTGCGCAATTCCTTCATGTTGGCAAACGCAGAGCCTTTGACGGTATCGACATAAGGCCGCGCGAGAACAGGCCCCTTTTCCCGCAGAAGATTGACGGCTACGTCGAACGAT
>Ga0255348_1000752_pt1 | contig 11519 bp, 9 predicted proteins | sample CBST25v5metaG_FD_189945 | JGI IMG/M metagenome (GOLD analysis project Ga0255348, IMG submission 189945) | Peat soil microbial communities from Stordalen Mire, Sweden - C.B.S.T-25.v5 | ecosystem: Environmental > Terrestrial > Soil > Wetlands > Peat | place: Sweden: Norrbotten County, Stordalen... | reverse complement strand
GACCTCGCCATCACCAGCTCAGCCGCATGCGGCAGTTTGAAATCAGCCCCTGTAGGCCGATTCCGGTGGACCTACCACCATCTCAGATACAGCATTGCGCTTACGCGCTTTCCTGGCACACTGCAGGGAACTCCTTTGTTTTGACGATTTTACAGCGAAACACTGTCTGTAAGCTAATGAAAAAAAGTATTTTACGTCCAAAATACGGGTGGGGGTAGGTCGTATAGAATGCAGCTTTGCCGTCGGAACAAGCCATGGCGCCGAGAGGGGCAGCGGAACCCGTAATGCCGGTTTCCAGGTAATTTTGCAAGCGTCTCCAAGGTCCGGAAATCCAGATCCTGGGGCAGCCAAGTTTTGGGCAAAGCTAGAGCGAGGACTCTCCTATGAGTGGCCAGCTAGTCCCGTCAGAGACGCGGGGCGGGGCCGCGCGGGACATTCTCTTCGGGTCTCGAATCGTGTTCGTGTGCCGTGCCCGGATGAATCACCGAGGCGCCACAATCAGCGTGGCCGCACAGGCACAAGATTTCCATTTTGCTTCCCATGCCCTCGCAGTGGTCGCTGCAGTATTTCTTCTTTTCGGGGGCGAGGCAGGTACAGGCCATATTCGCGCATTTCTTGGGGCCAAACATAGAGCTCCTTTGTCGGTTCACCCCGAGTCGATTTATCCCGGGGCACTTGATATTAAGATGCCGAACCCGACGCAGGAGATAGTAGCGCAAACAGCGGACACATACGAGCGAAATCGGAAAATAGGCAGAACACGGCGCAAGGCCATCGGACTGGCCGCCAGTTCTCCCCGCCTTTCAGAGCATTCTCACCCACGACCAAGCCTGCAACCGGAACGCCCGCTCTACGTAAACAGGGGCTCAGCAACCGTCAGAGAAGGTAAAAGACCCGTCTTTTGCGCCTCCCAGGAAAGCTGCTATTCCGACACAAACTGCGCAATCCGCTCGGCAACCGCCTCGGGATCCAGGCGCATGGCCATGTGGCCTTGTCCTTGCAGGGTTGAGACTTGCACGTTGGGCAAGGTCTGCTGCAGCGCGCGGGTCGTTTCCTGGAAGGGACATTCCGGGCTCTCGCTGCCTCTCAGCAACAAGGTAGGAGTCGTGAGCTGGCGGAAAGCGGAAAGATCGTTTCCGAGCGCATCCATGGCCTCCAGCTCGCGCGTCCAGCTCGTCACAATCCCGCGCATATGCGCCCAGGCCTTTGAAGAGCGGGTTTCGGCCACGACCGAGGAGGGAAGGCCGATAAACTTCTCCATGCCGACCGCCAGCGCCAGGTCCGGGTCGCCCGCGGCCAGCGCCTGCTTGAAAGGCAGCAGATTCGCTCCAGCCACCTGCCTGCCGAAGGGGTAGGGCGCCTCATAGAGCACCAGCCGCCGCACTGTCGTGAGCGCCGCGGCTCCCAGGGCGCAGGCCGCTCCAAAGGAATGGCCCACCAGGCAGGCCTGCGGGCCGACGCTGTCCAGAACGGCGGCAATGTCTTCGTACTCTTTCCGGATGGAGTACTCGCTCGTGATATTGCGGCTGTGGCCCCGTCCGCGCCGGTCCATCAGGATGCAGGTGAAGTGCGGGCAGAGAATGCGAGCGACCTTCTTCCAGTCGCGGTGATCAGAGATGCTGCCGTGCACAAATACGATTGCGGGACCGCATCCTATCCGGAAGAACCCAATGGAAGTGCCGTCCTTCGACAGAACGGAACCCTCCACCACCGCGCTCTGGATGCTTTTGCCAGTTGTAGTCGTCATGATTTCTCTATCTATATGGTAAACACTTTTCGTCCCGCCACGCGAACCGGCGGGCTTCCAGGCCGGGGAAGGAGCGCCGCGTCTCGCCACTCCCTCCCCGCAGACCTACTTGTTTACAGGGATTAGTGGCGCTGGCTCCTTGTGCATCTCATCGGTGAAGAACTTGCCCTCGCCGGTCAGCGTGAATGGCTCCCAAGAGGAGATCATGCTCGGACCCCACTCCGGATCGAAGCACCAAACCGTCCAACTGATGCCCCTGGATTCGAGGTAAGTCGTAATCTCGGTGGCGTACTTGGCGCTTACTTCCTTGGGGCCGTATTCGGTGCTGAAGCCGATCTCGGTTGCAATGATCGGGTACTGGTCGGCGGCAAAGCCGAAGTCCTCTTCCCACTTGGGCGGCCAGGGCTGACTTCTCTTGTTGGGATACGGATGGGTAACGTATCCGATGCGCTCCGCCCGGACGGGATTGTCGCGCAGCGGACTCAGATCATAGGCCCAGTCGAGGCCGGCGACCAGCGGAATGGTCTCCTTGTCATAGCTGCGGATCAACGAGATCATTTCCTCGTTGATCTGGCGCCATTCGTCCCACGACATCGATCCCAACTGGCCGCGGTAGATTGTCGGCTCATTGAACAGCTCAAAAAACGCGACAGTGTGATTGCCGTTGAAGTGGGCGGCCATCACGCGCCAGAAGTTGAGCGTCTCCGGCAGGCTTGTCTCATACATCGGGTCCTGAAAGAGGCCCTGCTTGAGATTGCCGATTGAGTGCCAATCAATGTCAACATACAGCCCGAGATCGGTGGACCACTGCACTGCCTGATCGAGCAGGGCGAGGTAATTCTTGGTTCCGCGCCCACGCCATGCGACCGGGTGAACGGGAATGCGAACCACCGTGGCTCCGGTCTCTTTCACCTTGACGAAAAGGTCCTTGTTCCAGTGGCCCTGGCTTTCAATCTTGTCGGGGTCGGCGATGTTGACGCCGCGAAAAAGAACCGGCTTGCCGTCGGGATCGACGAACCGGTTGCCCTTGACGGAGATCAGCGGCAGCTTCTTCCCGTCTGGGCTGTTCAGAGGCCGCGTCAGATAGGCCGCGTGCCACCAATCGTTCACCTTCTTTGTCCCCGCAGTGGGGCTCGCGGTTTGCGCAAGCGCGCTCAAGCCACACGAAAATGCAATGACGGCAACAGCAGTAACGAATCGCTTCATGTTTTTCTTTCCTTTGTGCGGATTACGGGGATTGCGAACCATTGCAATCCGAAAAAGCGTTAATAGAATCTCTTATCGTACCCTCCGGCAAGCGGCGTTGTCGATTTCCAAATCCGCGCATGGGAAGGCTCAGTTTTTATCGAGCGTGCCATCGCTGCTCCGGGCGTCTGAAGCCCCATTTCGATTGCAGTGAAGCCGTTCTACGGCTTCTTGCCGGCCTTGCCGGAGCGGCAGAGTTCCTTCCAGTCCTTCTCGGTCTGGTCGGCGTAGTGCGAGCCGAACTTGGCCAGAGCCTGGGCGAAACCGTCGCCGCTGCCGATATAGCCGGTCAGAATCTGCGGGTCGCCAGAGCGTGCGTGGCCGCGCGCCAGCAGCTCGCCGCAGACTTCGGCGTAGGCCTCCAGGCCTTCGCCGGCCAGGTCTTCGATCTCGATGGAACCCTTGTGGTCGTTCAGTTGGCGGACCAGGTAGTCGCGCCCGCCAAAGTGCGTCCAGCCAAGGAATGGGTCGGACCGCGTCTGCATGGCGCGCTGCCCCTCGGCGACGCGCTGGCCGTTGTGGTGCGGCGGTTGCGCGTCGGGCAGGAAATGCGCGTAGCCGGAGGCTGTCTCCTCCTTGACTTGCAAAAACAGCGGATCGCCGGGCCCGTTGCCCTCCAAATAGACGCAGTAGTCGCGCAGCCCCACCGAGCCTGTGCCGACAACCTTGAAGGCCACATCCACCGGGCGGTAGAAGGATAAAAGGTGCTGCCGCTGCGGCTCCAGCGTCTGGCGGTACGTGCCCAGAGCAGCCACCACAGCTTCTGCCTGCCGGCCAGTGACACGGGTCAGCGTGGGCTTCTGCTCCTTGAAGCGGCGGCCAGAGATCTCCCGTGCTTCGAATTTGCTCGATTTCCGCGCCCCGTCCTCCTCAGCGGACGCAGCGAGCTGAAAAACCTCCCGTGCCCCATCCATTTCGCGGTCTTTGCGAAATGGGTGGGAGACCAATCCCCCACGAGAAGCGTGGAAACCCGCTTCACTCTTCTCCGCCGCGCGCTCCGTCAGTTGCTCCAGCGTGTGCTGCGGCGTGGCGCGCTCGGCCTTCAGCAGGGCGTCGTGGATGGGCGCAACCTGGCCCAGCCGGTGAACCTGAAAGCGGCCCACTTCGATCAGCGGCATACGGGCAAAGGCGCGCATCTGCGCGGCGTAGCGAGCAATGCACTTTTCCACGGCCTCGCGCGCCGAGGCTTCCTTGTGCCCGGCGGCGCGTCCGGCCACGACCAGCGATGCGGCCATGCGCTTCAGGTCCCACTCGAAGGGGCCGCGAATCGTCTCGTCGAAGTCGTTGATGTCGAAGACCAGCCGTCCGTCGGGCGCGGCAAATGCGCCCAGGTTGCGCACATGCGCGTCGCCGCAGAGCTGACACATGATGCCGGTCGAGGGCAGCAGCCCCAGGTCTGCGGCCATCACCGGCACCGCGCCGCGAAAGTAGCCGAAGGGCGACTCAGCCATGAGTTTGTACTTCAGTTGGACGAGCGCCGGCACGCGCCCCTGCATCGACCGGGCCAGCAGTTCCAGCGCGGGAGTCTTGCGCGCCTTGGGTTTCAGTTCGTCGTGTTGCAGCCGGCCCACCTGCTTGCGCCGTGCCTGGCCCAGCTTGCGCCGTTCTTGCGGAGTAGCCCATTGCATGACCCGGAAGATACACCGCCCAGCCCCGGGGCGCAAGCCCGCCAGTCGCGGGCTAATGTGCCTAAAAATCGACCTCTCGTAGATGTCTCATCGAAGCCAAGCGTTTTCCTGCTAATATCCGTTCATAAGTTCATCCAGTCTGGCACGGGCATTCTCTACTGCGGGATCGCCGCCAAATCTGGAGGGCGCTTCCAAAAGCATAGACTGCAATAAGCGTTGTTGGTCAATCGATAAATGACAACCAAGCTCAATGTACCTCACGGTTCCAGTAAACAAAGTCAGAAATGGATGCAGACTTATGCGACCTCGGGATTCTTCACGCTGGATGGCGCTAGACAAACATTCCATTGCTTCCCCGAAGGAGCTTTCGCGGTCTGCTGAAGGCCGCTCCATCTGGACTATCAGCAGCTTACCTAACGTTGTTAATGCAAATGGATGTGCTTCTATTGCAACCGCGTGCCGCGCATACTGAAGACCCAACGAGAGATCAGTTTCGCCTGTAAAGAGAGCTCTCTGTTCCCAAAAGCGAGAGTTCCATTCCCAGGAAGATTGCGTTAAATTATAAAACTCGCCGGTCAGGTTTTGTAGCAGCGGTTTTACTACTTTGTCTGAATCAAATAGCCGCCCCACCAATCTAGCCTCCGGAGAACGAGCCTTGATCGCCTGTCGGTTCACGTGGGGGGACAAGGCACGAGCTAAACCTGTGAAGACGTTTAGCAGGTCGTTCTGCGAATTCTTCGAGTATTTCAAAAGCAGTCTCTCGCCAAGTACCCCCTGCAACGTGATAACAAAGTCCGGATCATTGACGTTATACGCGAGTTCGAGAGGAACCTTCCTTCCAAAAACGTGCGTCAACGGTGCCGAAACACCGACCGCCGACTGGAGAACACTGTAACGAACACCCTCGGAATAACAGTACTGCGCCAGAGACACGCAAAGGAACGCGAAAAGATCTGCTGGTTTAGAAGCCTGCTGAAGCGAATCCAGAATCCGATCAACGGATTTGAAATCATGAAGGATTTGGCAGACTGAGATCGCGACAGGCTGACCCACTAGCTTGGAAGCATAAGACGACGGATTATTAAGCGCACCAGAATCTACAATTAGTCCGAAGTCTCTGTAACGAGCGATCAACTGTTCAGTCTCGTTTTGATCAAAGGGAGAGAAGCCAGCTCCAATATACCTTAACCTACCAAGCGCCAGCTTTACGTAGTCGTTCCTATATGACCGTTCCGCGCCGAGTACAACGAGATTCTCTCGGTGCGCAAGTCCTCCAATAACGTCCTTAATCTGCTCGGCATGATCCGCAAAGTTATCTGCGATGAGGACCACCGGCACCGTCGTCCCGTTAATGCATCTTATTGCCACATTCACATTAATCTTGGAAAGCGTACGGATAGATATTACCGTCTTTCCGGAGAGAACCAAATTATGTGCTATACGGCGCAAAGCGGTCGTCTTACCCGTTCCAGAGTCAGTGGATATTAAGATTAGGCGGGGCATTGATGGGTCCGTAAGGCTATTGTTTACCGTCTCAAATAATGGCGAGTTGGTGCGCCTATCTATATCGAAATGATGATTTATATCAGACCAGTCAGGTTCTCGACCCGACATAAAAGGGCTAGGCGTATTGGGCAGAGCAATGTCTGAAGCCTCGACCAGTTCAAAATCGGTAAAGAAGTCGAGTTTATCCTTCTGTGTGACTGTCGAAATGAATAAAGTTGTAGAATCTGGGATGACTAGGTCGCTAACAGTCGGTGGTGATGGAAATGTGGTGTGCAGCCATCTAAGGAACTCACCGAATGTCCCACGGACAAGCGTCAATCCGTAGCGTTTACAATCAGAGATTGTGACCGGATCGGGATCTGGTTCTATCAAGATTGAAGGGCCAGAACCCCTTCTTGGAGTTGAAGTGGTTCGATGACTAAGGTAATATTCCAGGTCCAACTCGTTCAATGACGTCCCAGCAATAATGAAAGACTCAGTCGCCAATATCTCTGAGAGTGTATGCATCCACGGATTCATCGAAGCCATATTCCGCGCGTACTCAGTGCTAGAGAATACGAAGCCTGAATGTGGACGCCCTACCCAACCATGCAAGTGAATTGCCTGAAGCTGGCTACGATCTGGAGTTGGCTGAAACGGATCGTCGAAATTGATTGAATTTAGTGTCTGGAAGCTATTTCGAGCATATTTGTGCTCCAGTACATCATCGACATTGAATGTGAAGTGTCGTCGCCAAAGATATGCGTCGATAAAGTCCAATTCGCTGCCCGGACGACATCCACTGTAGCGCTTGACGATCTCTTTCTCAATTTGCGGGGCCGAAAGCAAAGGATAAACGCGGCTCAAAGTCGTTGTCGATCTTGCGCCTGTTAGGCCGCAGAGTCGTGCACGCAGGTTTTCAGCTGAGAGTAGTTCAACATTGTCTGCGTTGCGACAACCGCACGTAATGCCAGACCCAGATAGCAGACTGTATGATCCGCTAAAAAGTGTCTGCCTAAAGGAATCTAGATTCGAGTCTGAGATCATAGTTTTCAACTTGGACACTATCGTAGCAGGCGGCATGCGCAATTACATTGATAATAGGTAGCATGTGGCGGAAGGTCAGTTTTCAGATCCCGGAATCAGAAAGGCCTTTCAAGTCGACTAGTGATAACAACCAGCGGCCTTCTCCCGCCATGCATCAGCCATTTGCCTGAGCCATCCGAATGCTCGCCCGCCCGCTAACCCTCGCCGTCAACCCATCTCCCGCATCCCCGGCGCCTCCCCAGCGCAGCCTCCAACTCCCTGATTAGCCGCATGTTACGTTCTCCCGAAAAACCCCTCAAAAATTCTCAAAATAATACTTGACACCATACACTGTATTTCGTACAGTATGTGAAGTACAGTGTATGAGGTACAGCATGACCGTCACCGACAACGTCTTTGAGAACCTTCGCCTGGAATTGCGCCGCGGTTGCCTCACTCTGGCCGTGCTGGCGCAGCTTCGCCAGGAGCATTACGGATACACCCTGCGCAAGGCCCTGGCCGAACGCGGCCTGGAAATTGACGAAAGCACGCTCTACCCGCTGCTGCGCCGCCTGGAAACCCAGGGGCTGCTGGCCAGCGAATGGCGCGAGGAAGACAAGCGCAACAAGCGGTTCTACCACCTCTCCAGCGACGGAGAGCGGATCTTCGGCCAGTTGCTCGGCGAGTGGCGGGCCATCAACGCATCCATCGACAACATTCTGTGAAAACGAAGGAAAACGCCATGGAACTTCTCGATCGTTACCTGCAAGCCGTGAAAAAGCACCTGCCCTGGAAGCGGCAGGACGACATCATCGCCGAGCTGCGCGCCAACCTGGAGGCGCAGCTTGAGGACAAGGAATCCGCGCTGGGCCGGCCGCTCACCCAGGGCGAAACGGAGGACTGGCTCAGGCAAATCGGGCCGCCGATGCGCGTGGCCGCGCGTTATCAGCCGCAGCAGTACCTGATCGGTCCTGCTGTCTTTCCCACGTACTGGTTCGTGTTGCGGCTGGCCTTCATGTGGTCCATGATCATCTACGCGATTGTGAGCGCGATAATGATCGCCACCCAAACCCCGAACGGCGCCGCCGTGCTGGTGGCGGTGCTTCGCGCGCCGGGCATTCTCATGACTGTCGCCGCCTGGGTCACGCTCATCTTCGCGATCATCGAGTTCACCGCCGCGCATTATCCGGAGAAGTGTCCCGAAATTGCCGGCGTCACGGCCGATTGGTCGCCCGGCACACTGCCTCCTCTGGAAAAGGAAGAGGCCGGCGGAAAGAAGCCGCGCAGCTTCGCCCATGCCGTTGCCGAAGAGGTCTTTGGCTTCCTCTTCCTGATTTGGCTCTTGCTGGTCCCCCATTATCCGTACCTGCTGCTGGGGCCTGGCGTCTTCTATCTGCCTGTAACGCCCTTCCAACTGGCGCCCGTCTGGGTCGCGTTCTACTGGTCTGTGGTGGCGCTGAATGTGTTGCAGTTGGTCTGGCGCTCGGTGGATCTGGCTCGCGGAGCGTGGCAGAAAACGCGGCGCTTGGAGCATATCGTGATGAGCGCCTTCGGCCTGATTCCGCTGGGGCTGCTCGCGACCGTCCGCGATCAGGTATTTGTCACGCTCAAGCATCCCGTGCTAGACCAGGCGCGCTATGGCGCGACGGTGGACTCGATCAACAAGTCGATCCACCTGAGCGCGCTGATTCTATGCGCCATCGCCGTTCTCAGCCTGGCCTGGGAGATTGGGCAGATGAGTGTGGATGCCTATCGCAAGCGCGTGGCGGCCGTGCGATAAACAAGCTGGCGGCGCTTCTTACAGCAAAACGTCCTACAGGCTTTCAGCAGGGAAGCCGAACTGCGCCGCTCCCGCACCCTTCGCCAGAAAAGAGGCGAAGGGTTCGGCGCCGGGCAAAGAAGGACAAATAAAGAATGATTATTGTGAGAAGATCGATATACTGATGATGTACGGAACACGTCCGTACAGTTTATCAAGGAGGGAACATGGCTACTGCTACTGCACCGCTGCCTAAAGCAGCACGCAAGGCACGCGAACGGATCGATGTGCGGCTTCGTCCTGAGCAGAAGACAGAGATTGAGCGGGCAGCCCATATCAAGGGGCTTACGGTGACAGACTTCATCATTCAGAACGCCATCACCAATGCCCGGCAAGCGATCCGGGAATATGAAACCTGGACTTTGGAGCGCCCCGATGCGGAGATTTTCGCCGCGGCCCTGATGGAGCCGGCCACGCCTGGCCCCGAGCTAACCCAGGCAGTAAGGCGTTATAAGAAGCGCTTCCTGCCACGATGAGCCAAGCCAAGCAGCCTGAATATCGTTTTGAGCCGCTCGCTGATCAGCACGACCGGGCGGCTTTCTCGTGCGGCGTTGAAGCGCTCGATCGATATTTTCGAGGCGACCCCATCCGGCAGGATGTGAGCGGCAAAGTCACCAATGCGTTTGTGCTCACCCCGGATGGCAAGCTGGTGGCGGGCTTCTATACCCTGTCGCCGATTTCCATTCTCAGCGTGGATTTGCCCTCCAGCCTTGCCAGAAAGCTACCCACGCGCCCCATCGGCGCAACGCTGATCGGCCGGATGGGAAGGGATATTTCCCTGCGCGGGCACGGCATTGGCGAGATGCTGCTCATGGATGCACTGCACAAGGCCTGGCAGGCCTCAAAACTTGTATCCTGCCGGGCTGTGGTGGTGGACGCGAAGGAGGGCGCGCGCGATTTTTACCTTAATTACGAGTTCACCCCGCTTGTTAGCAAACCATCGCGGCTCTTTCTGCTGATGAAGAAAATTGATCGGATGTTTGATTAGTTCTCAGACCCCGCTATTTGTGTTCCGTGAGTTTGTGCGCGGCCCAGGCAGTTTTGTTACTTTGCCGAAGCCTGCAACGGAACCACGGAACTCAGCGCAACCTCCATCGTCCCGACTTTGCGCGAGCCCTGGTCATACACGCCCGTGCGCAGCCAGTAATTGCCCTTCGGCACGGCCAGTTCGGCATGAAGCTGAACGCCCGTGCTCTCAAAGACCGCGTATGCGTCTGGCTTGATGTTCAGTTCAGCCACGTGATCTTCGCGGCTGATGATGTTGCCGTAACGGTCGTAGACAATCAGCGAGACATTCAGCGCGCCATTGTGCAGCCCGTTCTTGTCGAGCTTCAGGTCCAGGTCTTTCAGGTCGATGGCGAAGTCAACCTTGTAGTGGTTCTTGTTCTTCTTCTCGGCGGGCTCATTCTCGCCCGCCACGGAAGGCAGAATGCGGACCTTATAGAGAATCTGCTCGCTCTGAGGCATTCCCAGGTCCATGAACGGCAGCAGCGGATCGACCGCTCCAGGATTCTGCGCGGCCAGTTTCTGCGCTTTCTGGTTCCGCACGTCCATCGAGTTACCGGGCAGGCCTGTATCCACGGCGAAGTAGCCGCGGCGGTACGAGAGATTGTAACTTCCTCCAGCTATCTTGACGCCGATCTTCCGAAATACTCCGTCCATCTTTGCATTGCTTGGCACATAGGACAAAGTATAAAAATGTGCGCTCTCCGATGTGACTTTATCAATTACGTCAGAGAGCCCATTGGTATTGGCGAACGCCCGCCCGCCCGATTGGTCCGCCAGTATCTGCGCATTGTGCTGATCGTGGTCGCGATCCTCGCCCTCGCCTCTGTTCGCTTTGCCATCGGTGCTTACGCCAGCCTTTGGGTTGTTCTCAGCCGTATACGAGGCATTATTCGATGTCCCGCTCGCATCCACGAGATAGAGTGCCGCTCGCACTGCCCCAAGCATCGCGTTCGTCTTCTTGAGTTCATCGTCGAGTGCCGGATTGCCTGTTACCCCTCCGGTCAAAAACGCGCCTGGCGCCTTCTCTGTGAACCAGATGATGTTCTTCCGCCCCGGAAATCCCTGAAGAAAAGTCGCCAGCCGTTGCAGATTGGCAAGCGTGCGAAGCTCCCGATCGATGGAGCGCGCCTCATCGATCTCCGCGAGGAATCCTGCCATCGATGGGACCATCGCCTCGGCATTCTCCTCGGCCTGCGACTTGAGCATCACCGGGTTTTCCACCTCGATGTTCTTCTTGTTGCTGAGCGCCGCCGCCAGCACCGCCGGGTCGTCGTTGAACCCTTGAATAAAGTGCAGCGCCAACCCCATGGTGAAGATAGCTGACCGCGTCCCCGGCTTCGCGCTCTTCAGAAACTTCATCGCCTGGCTGTGCACATTGCTTTGGCTCTCCATGCGCGTATTCAGCGAGTCCAACAGCAGCACGTTCACCGCCGGCGGCTGCGGAAAGGGCGAGAAATTCGAGAAGACGTCGGGCGGAAACTTCGGCATCTCTATCGGCGCGGCCGCCGGCGCTCCCGTATGCTCTTCAAAAAAGCTGATGGCCTGCGGCTTGCCTTGCTCC
>Ga0255348_1000748_pt1 | contig 11552 bp, 10 predicted proteins | sample CBST25v5metaG_FD_189945 | JGI IMG/M metagenome (GOLD analysis project Ga0255348, IMG submission 189945) | Peat soil microbial communities from Stordalen Mire, Sweden - C.B.S.T-25.v5 | ecosystem: Environmental > Terrestrial > Soil > Wetlands > Peat | place: Sweden: Norrbotten County, Stordalen... | reverse complement strand
CCCCGGCCGGCGGGGTTGCCGGGGCCGGCCGGGGAGCAGGCGGCTTGCGGACAATCGTATGGGAAACTTTCAGCTCGCCGGCGGTCAGATAGATGGGCGGGCAGGCAGACTCCTGCGTCAAGGCCTCGGCCTTGCAGCCTTCCACGCAGCGTCCGCAGAAAGTGCATTTGCCGGGATCGTAGCTCCAGGTGAATTCTCCCTTGCCGGGTTTGAATTCAATGGCGCGCGAGGTACAGCGGAACTTGCATACCGCGCATCCGGTGCAGCGCAAGGGGTCGAAAAGGACGAGGCCCCGATAGTGCTCGCTCACCTCGGGACGAGCGGGATAGACCAGCGTGCGCGAGCCGCCCCACAGGTTCTTCCACAGCATGGCGAGTATGTTCAAGATCTAAACCTCATGAAAAGCGCGGAGGCAACAGCCAGGACCGCGAAGATAAGAGTGCATTGCCAGTAAAAGCGGACCGAAGTATCGATCTGCAAACGCGCCGTGGCTGCCGCAACCACCGACAAGAGCAACACGATGACAAAGGAAAGCGCGACGAAGATGAGCGCGCCGAGCCACCAGAGAGTGAGCTGCGGCGCGATCAACGTTGCCACCAGGCCAGTCGCCGCCACGAATTCCAGCCCATGCGCAAGCTCCCACATCGCCAGCTCGGGACCCGCATACTCAGTCATCGGCCCGGCGTAGATTTCCTGCTCGGCATTGGGCAGCGAGAAGGGATTCAGATGCAGTTTGGCGGGCAGGCAAACCAGCAGCGCAAGCACGCCCAGGATTTGCAGCGGCGAAAACGGCAACTGTGCAAGCGCCTCAAGGCGGAAACTGTGCTGCGATGCGGCGATGGAAAGTATGGCCAGAAGAAAGACCACGTTGTAAGAGACGCTGAGGACAGCTTCGCGGGCCGAGCCGATTTCACCAAAGATGGAACGCGAAGAAAAGCCCGCGGCAATGATGCACATGGAAGGAACTTCCAGCAGCGCCAGCAGCAGGATCAGATCGCCCTCAAAGCCGCCGGAAGCGGGCAGAACGGGCAAAAGACCAACCGCGCCTCCGGCCGATGCGAGAGCCAGCAGAGGCCAGGCCTTCATCAACATGCCGCCCACGCCTGGGCGCGGCGGAACCTGCTTACCGAGCAGTTTGATGAAGTCGTAGAAGGGCTGCATGAAGGGAGGGCCGATGCGGCCTTGCATCCGCGCGACCGCCTTGCGCTCCACCCACAAGAAGAACCACGCGGCGGGAACAGCAAAGAGAAGACCCGGAAAGATAAGAAGGCGCATGAGCGCAGTCGTCATGTTCATTGCTGCACCTCTTCTTCGGTCTTCGTTTCGACAGCGGCTTCAAAGGCCGGCTGACGATTGCCTCTCTCGGCCAGAATCTCGGCGGCTTTGGCCACACCCTGCAAAATCGCGTCGGGACGGGGCGGACAGCCGGGAACATAAACATCGACCGGAATGTGCCGGTCGAGCGGGCCATCCAGCGTGCGGCTGTCAATGAAAACATTCAGCGAGGCCGGGCAGGAACCGATAGCCACAACTGCCTTGGGCCCGTAGACCTGTCCGTAGACTGTCCTGATGGCCTGCGCAGCATTGTGCGTGACAGGTCCGCTGATGCAGAGAATGTCTGCGTGGCGCGGACTGCCTTCATGAAGCACGCCCAACTGCTCGGCGTCGTAGCGCGTCGTGAGGCTGGCGATGAGTTCAATATCGCAGCCGTTGCAACTGCCCGAGTTCATATGGAAGAGCCATGGGCTGCGGCGCCGGCAGTAACACATCAATCGATTCCAGAGCTTCATGGTCTCCCTCCAAGCAGCAGTTGCAGCGCGTTCGGCCAGATTCCGACAGCAAGCAGCACGACCACCAGCGCAACGATCACAGCCTGCAGGACAAACGGTTCCCCTATTGGATGCGGCGGGTCTGACTCCGGATGCGGGTCAGGCGGCGGTCCCCACCAGACGCGGGTCAAGGCCAAAACATAAGCGATCAACGCGAAGATCGACGACAGGATGAAGACCGCGGCCAGAGGCCAGCCGATCTGCAACGCCGTTTCGTAGAGCCGCCAGCGGCCAATGTAGCCGAGGGTGGGCGGAATGCCCAGCATGGCCAACATTCCAAAGAGGAATCCAAAGGCGGCAACGGGATAGCGCGCGGCGAGGCCCTTCGGCTCGCCTTCCAATGCGCCGTCGGCTTCGGGGCCGCTGAGGCAAGTGAAGAGCAGAGCCTTGGCCAGCGAATGGGTTGCGGCGGCAACCAGCCCACCCTTGATTCCAAGAACAGAGTTCAGAGAGAAGACGGCCAACAGAAGGAAGCCGACGTCTTCGACCGTGGAAAGAACGAGCAGGCGCTTGAGGCTGCGCTGCGAGAGCATCAGAAGAGCGGCAAGGAAGGATGTGGCCGCAGCCACACACAACAGAGCGGTGTGAGGCGCGAAGTACGAGCCCGGAATCGAGTACACGGAGAGCCAGAACTCGCCGAAGGCAGCCATATCGACGACCGCGATAATCAGGCCAAGAACCAGGGCAGGAAGTTCGTCGGCCAGGGCAAGCAGCCAGAAGAAGAGCGGCACGGCGGCCAACTTGACGCAGACGCTGGTCAGAAGCAGAGCCCAAGCCCAATCATTCTGCCCGGAATCCACCAGCAAGTCGCTGGAGAGGAGAGAGATGGCCGAGACGAGGACAACCGTCAGGTAAGTCAACTTTGCGGATTTCGTCTTTGCGTTCTGCCAGACGAGCACGACTGTGACGAATGCGGCGAACTCCAAAAGCGCGAGCCGAAGGCCGTGATCGGGAATGATCAGACCCGCAGCGGTGGCCGCAACAGCCAGAATCATCAATGGAGCGAGATTTCGATTTTTGGCGTGCGCGAGAGCTGCCAAGACCAAGGCAAGCCCGGCCATGACGCAAGCTGCCGTCAGCAGTGGCGGCAACTGGGCAGGTCCAGCCACGTAGTAGATTATGCTTGGGTTCGCTCCGGGAGTGAGCCACTTAACGCCTGCCAGGACGACCGCAGCGAGCACGACAACCAAGGGCAGCGCGTGACGCTCCATCCAGGAAACGACGACGCCCAGACCGCGCGAAGCAGCCAGCAGCCAGTCCCATGCGCCCAGATAAACGCGATCGACGTTTGTCCAGCGGAAGAATCCATCCCAGTTTTGCATGAAGATGGCGGAGAAGTCGCTGGCGGAAAGCCTTCCCTGATCGGACAGAGGCTCTCCACCCGTAAAGACCCCGCCGTCGGCCAGCGCCCCGCCATCAGCAATCTTCACCGGACGCCCGGCGTAGGCAATAGCGTAAATCAAACCGCCCAGAATGAGGGAAACCAGGGCCAGCACCAGGCCGCCCATGCTGGAGAAGCTGCCGGTATTGCCCGAGAGGCCAAACCACGTCACCTGAACAGCTTCCATCTTCATCATGCTCAAGATGGGATTGAGAAGGAAGTTGACCGCCAACTGCGGCGCGATACCGAGAATGACGCTGCCAGCGGCCAGGAAACCCATGCCCCAGACCATGGTGGGCGGAACTTCGTGCGCATCTTTGGTGGCATCGGTGACTGGACCCAGGAATACAGCGCTGGTGGACTTGGCGCCGAGGAACACAGTACCGAGGCTGGCGGCCCAGGCGACCATGGCGGGAACGGCCCATCCGGCCTGCAGGGCGGCGGCGTAAAGCATCCACTTGCTGGCGAAGCCGCTCATCAGCGGAATGCCCATCATGCTGCCAATGTTGATCAGCCAGAACAGAGTGGTGTGCGGCATCTTCTGCGCCAGGCCACCGAGCTTGTTCATGTCGCGCGTGCCAGAGGCGTGCTGGACGGAACCAGCGCCCAGAAAGAGGCCGCCCTTGAAGAATCCGTGATTGAGACAATGCAACAGGCCCGCGGCGATGGCCAGCGGAGTACCGATGCCGATGCCCATCATCATGTAGCCGATCTGGCTCACGGTCGAAAAGGCCAACATGCGTTTCAAATCGCTCTGCACCATGGCGTACATCACGCCGATGGCCATGGTGACGGTGCCGATCCACATCAGGGATTCATTGCCCCAGAGCTGCCCCCAGCCTTGCGGCCACGCGCCAAAGCTGTACATGCGGGCGGCCAGATAGACGCCGGAGGTCACATAGCAGGCGGCGTGCAGCAGGGCGCTGACCGGAGTGGGCGCGGCCATGGCTTCGGGAATCCATGTATGCAGGGGGAATTGCACGCTCTTGGCGACCAGCGAAACCAGCATCAGAACGAAGACGCCGCCGGTGAAGGCGTGAGCCACATTCGGATCAGTCCACAACATGCTGCCCGTGCGATGGAAGATCACCAGGATGGCAGCCAGCAGGCCGTAGCCCGCTATGTGAGTCATCAGCAAGACTTTACGCGCGCCACGAACCGACTCCGGATTGGTGTACCAGAAGCCGACCAAGCTGAAGGAGCACAACCCGACCACTTCCCAGCAGAGATAGAGGACGAGGAGGTTGGCGCTATAGACCAGTCCGACAAAGCCTCCGATGAAGATCAGCATCGAGGTAAAAAAGCGGGTGGCGGACTTGTCGTGGGCCATGTAGCCGATGGAATAGAGGAGAACGAAAGTGCCGATGAGTGTTCCCATCAGCGCGAAGAAGATGCTAAGCGCGTCCACATGCAGGACGAGGGCCAGCGGACCGTCCCAGGGGAGGACGTTCACCTCGACAAAATGCCCGGACTGGACCGATCCCGCAGTCGCGGCCACGGCAAGCACTGCCGGCAGGCAAGTGAGAAAAGCCAGTATCCCCTTTGCCTGGGCATTAAAAAACCGCGCTACGAGTATTTGCAGCGCGGCGCCCAGCAGAAGCAAGCATGGCGCAACCAGAATAAGGATCTCAGGACTCATAGTGAAATTTTAGATGGCAGGAAGGGCCTGAGATGTGATAAAACTCACATTTCGGACCGACGTCTCATATTACGGGACACGACAAGGGTCAAAGTCCAGAGATAAGTCGCCGACGCGCAGATCACACTGAGGCTACCCTGATGCGGGCATCCGGAATTCAATGCGAGATTGCAGGTTTTACGGCACACTTCGGGATGCGCACACAAACCAAGGGTTGTGCCCTGACACAGATGGCTGCGCTCTGGGCCCAACTCGAAGCACAGTGGCTCTTATTGCCCCTTCACGCTGTTCAGGAAATCGGTGAGGCTTTTCGCGCTGTAGCCACTGCCCTGCTCCAGAGCTCCGGTGTCTTTGGCGACGATCAGTTTGCCATCCGCATCGAGCACGAAGAGGTAAGGATAACCCGGGATCTTCGGATATTGGTTGAGGAAGGCAATGTTCTCGTTGAAGGGGCTCATGTTGACCTTCAGCAGGACGAAGTTGCTGTCGCGCAACTGGCGGACATCCCGCTGCTCGGCGAAGAAGCTGTCCAGCAATTTGCACCAGATGCACCAGTTTCCGCCGACTTCGACGAGAATCCTCTTGTGCTGCTGTGCGGCGGCGGCTTTGGCCTTTTCCAGATCCTTCGCCGGGTTGCGGCCGGGGTCGTAGGCGCTGGAGTAATCATCCGGGCTGGTCGTCACCGGGCCTGACTTCGGACGCTCATAGGAGGGAACGAAGGGTTTCTTGTCCAACTGATAGACGACCGAGGAAGCAATCTCGACGGGCTTCCCATCGACGAGATACGGCTTGTATTTCCAATGGCTGACCGCCATCTCGACCGAATCCTGCAAGGCGTTGCCCGGCGCAAAGAAGTTCGGGAAGGCGCTCTCCGCTTTCACGCTGCCATCCTTGTGGATCAGGATACTTACCATAACAACGCGGTCATAATTCTCGGTTTTGATCGGCAACAGTGGAAGATGCGCAGCCACTTCAAACACAGACTCGGGCAGTGGATGACCTGGCTCGATCTCATACGGCACCGCTACGGCGTTCTTCGCAGGCTTAAGCAGGCTTGCGTCGGCCCCATCCCAAGCCTCAAGCACGGAGACCTTCATCTCCGCGTCCAGATTGCCGTTGAAAATCACCTTCACATCCCTGGCCACGGCCCGGTTCTGAAAGGGCTGAAGGTTGTCGAACTGAACAGAGGTATTGCCCGCATTGGTCGCGCGCAGATGGGCCTCGGTATCGAAACACATGGTCGGGAAGAGCCAATCGGGATTCGTATCGACCGCATATTGCCTGGCATTGATCACCGAGACGCAATTCAGGACCAGCGAGCCGGCATTTGCCTGCACCAGGTCCATATCGTATTCGGGGTGAATATTGGCCGTCTGGTACAGCGGATCGATGACCGGGCGGGCGATCCGCAGAGTCACAAGCCGCCGGCCGATAAAATCCCGTTCGGCTTTGGTTTCGTAGCGCTCGATTTCAGAGACGCTCCAAATAGTTCCGTTCAGGCCGGTACCACCAGGGCCTGTGAAGGTGCGCCGCCAACGGTACTGGCTGGCGTGCCACTCCTCCACCGTTCCGCTGACCAGTTTGGCATTTCCTTCCAACTGCATCTGATAGTCAATCTTGAGGTGCCACGGCTTCAGGTCGTCTCCGGCAAGAGCATTTGCCTTGAGGCCGGCGGCCAAAAGGCGGTGCGCGAGCGAATTGATTTTGGCTGAAACCGGAGGCTGGCGATCCGCAGCCGTGGGCTGCGCGTCGGGCGCTTTTGCTGGCGGCGCCGCGGGGCTCCAGGACTGGTTCTGGCCGAGCTGCCTTTGCCGGCCGCCGGACCGTTGTGCAGCCGATGTCATGGCGAGAGCGGAAAGAAACAGAAGGAGGGCAACGCGCGAAAAGACTCTCCGCGCCAGAACGGAAAACGTCGTGTGCATCATCCAAGGCCTTTGCAGGAACGCCTTCATTCTACACAAGCGGACGGCAGAGAGGCCGTGAGCTGGAGGGAAGCTGTGTGCACGACGCAGCAACCGACAGAACCATACACATCTTCTGAGTTTCCGGAAATCGCGGCTCAGCCTTCGATTGCCGCGGCAATGCCAACGCGCACAGCGTCGGCCAATGGAGGCATGGCGCCTGATTGCGAGGCTACCCAGGCACCCCAGCGGTTGCCGGCCTCGTTCAATCTGGCAAGGCTGGCTCCGCGCAGCATGTAATGGACGATGGCCGCGGCAAATGCATCTCCTGCGCCGATGGTGTCAGCTATCTCGACGGGAAATCCGGGGTGCTCGTGCCACTCCTTGCGGGTCACCAGCAAGCTGCCATGAGAGCCGCGAGTCACGGCCACCATCTCGATCGAAGGAAACTCCGCAAGCAGCCGTCCGGCGGCGCGGCGCAACAGACCAGACATGGGCTCCTCCTGATGCGCCAAGCCACGCAACCCCAGCAGGGCCAGAACCTGCGGGAGTTCGGCGTCGTTCATCTTTATCACTGTGGCCAGTTCCAGAGACTCCTGGATTACCTCACTTGAGAAGAAAGGCTGCCTGAGGTTCACATCGAAGACGCGCACGCACGAGGACGAGGTCTGCGCCGCCAGGGTCTGGATGGTCTGGCGCGACTCGTGAGAGCGCTGGGCCAGCGAACCAAAACAGATGGCGTCGGCCCTCTCGGCGAGCTGCACCCATTCGCCGGTCAACTCCATGAAATCCCAAGCTGCCGGCTGATGAATGGTGTAAACCGGCTGCCCGCCTTCGAAGGCCACGGTCACCCGGCCCGTCTCATGCGCCAGATCGACTTCAAGAAAGCTGGTATCGGCCGGAAGCGGGTCAAGGCGCTCGACCGCCCTGCGGCCCAGTTCGTCACGCCCGATGCGGCTCAGAATGCCGGCATGATTGCCCAACCGCGCGGCCATCACCGCGAAGTTGGCCGGCGCGCCGCCGAGCCTGGGGCCCTCTGGCAACAGGTCCCAGAGCAGTTCGCCAATTCCGAGGATCAGGTGCGGTTCCTTCAACGTCATATTTCAGAAGTTTCTCCATGGAGAGCTTTTTCGTCAAGTTCTTCCTGGAAAAAACGCCTATTTATCCCTGCCAGCGCCACATCGAACAATCCTCATAGATCGAGGACGCATACTCTCCATCCGGCTGGTTGGTGAGAATGCTGTGGTCGGCAACCGCATCCGCCCTGGAGCGGCAGACTTTGCCGAGAAAGAGCCGGAAAAAACCGGCTTGCCGCTCCAGCACATGCTCCTGCTCGTTGTTCACATAAATCAGGTCCAACCGCTCGCCAGACGCGGTGAGGCGCTTGCTCCAGGCAGCGAGCAGCCGCCGCATCACCGGCGCGCCGAAGGGATTGAAGAGAAACGCCAGGCACGGCCCCTTGGGAAGCGTGAACTCCGCCGCATCGCCGCAGATCATCTTCATGGGCGCTCGCGCCCGGCCCGAGGCGCGCCAGACGGAGAGGTTGCGGCGGGCAATCCGCACGAGCGCGGGATTGAGTTCTACGCCCGCGGCCTCGCGAAAGGGCAACTGGGCGGCCAGCAGCACGGCGCGCCCCATGCCTGCGCCAATGTCGATGAAGCTGAAGTCCTCAATGGGCGCGCCGGGACGGCTCTTCCGCCATCGCCTGACCATCGCCTGGAAGATGGACGGCGCAATTCCGTAGTAAGCCGTCGCATGGTGATCATGCGGGTGGCCGCTCTTCAAGTTGCGCCCGGCAACCAGCCCGCTGGTCCGCACCCCAAACTTTTCGTCGAAGGGATGCCGCATGAATCCATCGCCCACCTTGAGTCCAGGCAGCAAACGCCGCGTTCCCGTTCCGGCTTTCATTGACAAGAATCTCCGTCCCGCCTTGAACGCACAAGGGTCTCCCGCATGGGGAGACCCTGAAGTTCGGAAGGCTGGCTTTACTTTAACGCGTTTAACGCGAACGGAAGGATTTGATGGCCTCGGGCAGCCGGTCTTCGAGGAGCCGTGCGTGCTCGGCGGCAATGCTGCCCAGGTAGGACGAGGCCGGCGTGGTAGTCAGCACCAGCAGCAAGGCAATCACCGAGAAGCAAAGCCCCGCAACGCCGGCCGAAACCAGCATGTGGTAGGTGTCTGCGATGTCCAGGCCGAAGATGTTGAAGGCGACATGCTCCAGCGGTTTGATGTGCTTGAGAACCGCCAGCGCGAAAAGGAAGAAGAAAACCGCCAGCGAGGTCAGGACGGCCAGCGTGACATCCAGGCTGCGGTGGAATTTCTGCCGCGAGCTGCAATGGGGACATTCGGCAAAATGCTGCTCGTAGTCCTTGCGCATCTCCGGGGAGATGCCCGAAATGTCATAGCGCCAGCCTGCCAGGATGGAGCCTACGACTCTGTCAGTGCATTGGGTTGTTCTTGCCATATACGAAAGACTCACTTTGCAAAGGATGTGCCCGACCGCAATTGTCCCACGCGGTTCACGCAGCAAGGAAAAGCTTCAACTCTTGGACGCTCAACTGTCCGGGACGCAATCCGTGGCGCGCCCGACCTGCTCCGCATCTTCCAAGGCAAAATGCCCTGGCGTTTCCCTTGCCAATTTACCTGGTACAGAGTGATGCCCGTGTCTTACCATTGTAACTTATATCATCTAAAAGTAAATAGAGGAAAGCGGATCATGCTGGGCAGCCAGCAGGAGGCGGTTGGCCAGAAGGCTCGCCCGGCCGCTCAGGGCGCGTTCGGCGGTGACTCGCGCCAATTCAGGAAGATTATTGCTTTCAGATAGATGGGCCAGAATTATGTAAGCGGCGTTGCCATCGTAGCCGTTCTCGAGGAAGTCCGCTGCGGCCTCGTTCGACAGGTGGCCGACGCGCGAGAGCACCCGCTGCTTCACCTGCCAGGGATAAGGGCCGTCGCGCAGCATCTCCAGGTCGTGATTGGACTCCAGAAGCAGCAAATCCAGGTTCCTGAGCTGCGCCTTGACGTTGGGGGGAATGTAGCCGAGATCGGTGGCAAAGGCCATGCGCACCCCCTCTGTCTCGAAGACAAAACCGCAGGGATCGGCGGCGTCATGGGGAGTGGTGAAGGGGCTGACATTGATGTCGCCAATCTGGAAGGGCTCTCCGGCCGCAAAATACTCGACCGCAGGCAGCGATGTGGGGTCTTTTGCCTTGGCGGGTTCCTTGACCAGCTCGGCGGGTTCGTGCGGGGCCTCGGCAGTCTCGGCAAGGTCGCACTCGTCGGGTTCGCCCTCGTCGGCCGCGGCCTCGGCTTCGGCCTGGCGTTCGGCGGCCTGCTTGCGCGTCTGCTCCAGCCACTGGGCGTAGGTCATTTGTTTGCGCGGCGAAAGCCAGCGCATCCAGGCGCGATGCGTGCCTTCGGTGAAGTAGACGGGAATGCCCAGCTTGCGCGCCGTGACGGCCACGCCGCCAACGTGGTCGGAGTGCTCGTGGGTGATGAGGATGGCGTTGAGCGTCTCCGGCTCTTCTTCCATCAGCTTCATGCGCCGGAAAAGCTCTCGGCAGCTCAGCCCGCAATCGACCAGAATGCGGGTCCGCCCGCCGGTGACAACCGTGCTGTTGCCCTTCGACCCCGACGCCAGCACAGTGAATCGAACCATGATTTGAGGATACCGCGCGGGGCACAAATCGGAAATCACTGCAAACGAATCAGGAGTCCTACCCCATGCAACGTCAATTTGACGATGTGGTTCTCTTTGATCGCCAATCCTGAAAGCGAGAGAAAGGCAGGACCCAGAAGCCCATTCTGTCCGTGGCCGAACTGGCTGAGTGGTGTGCGAGTCAGTTTATGGCTATCGAGGGAAGCTATGAAATCGGCCAGATCAGGCCTGAGTGGAGGCACAATGAGCGCCCGTTTCACTCTTGAGACCTGGAAAAACACAACATTCATACGAGTGATCAGCTCGAACATTTTAGGAATACATGTAGACTTTTTGGGAGCAGTGAAGGGTGGCTTTTTCTTCCACCCCGACGAGCGAAGACCGCTCGCCGGGGACCCCGGAGATAAAAAAAGCCTTTGGAGTGCGCGCTTTCGGTCTATACCATTCCTAAAATGCTTTAGCGTCTGCCCCACCCAGGTTTTTAAGCCGAGGTCATCTGGCTGAAGATTTCAGGAAGATTGACGTACAAGGGCGTCCCTTTAACTGCCAGACGCGAGGCTTCGACCCATTCCGATCCCGAGCACATGCGCCCCGTGCGCGTCTTGGGATCGATGATCCACACCGTCTCCACGCCCATCGCGCGATAGTCCTGCGCGCGCTCCTGCGTATCGGAGTAGCTATCGTCGGGAGAGAGAATTTCGATCACCAGCAGCGGCGGATCACTCAGCACATCCGGCTGTGCTCCGGCTACCAGTACAACCACATCCGGCACGCGGACCCGGTTTTCCGAAACCAGAACCCGCTGCTCCGTGCTGCCGGTGATTCCCCACTGCTTCTCGTGCTTGCCGAACCAAAGCGCCAACAGCCACTGCAATCGCGCATGTTCCCACTTGCCCACGTTGCGCTCCCTGATCTCTCCATCCACGTACTCACGGTCCGGCCGGTAGCTGTTGCCGAGGTATTCATTCAACGGGATGCACAAAGCCGTGGCCATACTCGAAATATAGCATGATTTCCGTGCTGGAATAGGGCAACTCTCTTCCAACACAAGGTGAGCCTGAAGGCGGCCATTGATTCCAACACAAGATGAGCCTGAAGGGGCGGTCATGCTGGTTAGTGAACATCCGCATGGTTCGAGCAGAAG
>Ga0255348_1000741_pt1 | contig 11635 bp, 9 predicted proteins | sample CBST25v5metaG_FD_189945 | JGI IMG/M metagenome (GOLD analysis project Ga0255348, IMG submission 189945) | Peat soil microbial communities from Stordalen Mire, Sweden - C.B.S.T-25.v5 | ecosystem: Environmental > Terrestrial > Soil > Wetlands > Peat | place: Sweden: Norrbotten County, Stordalen... | reverse complement strand
CCCCCAGCTGCGCCAGGATGCGCGCCCCCTCGATCTCCTGCACGCAGTTGATGCCCTTGGGCGGCACAATCTCCACCAGGGTGACGAAGCTGCCGGCTTCCACCAGCGCCCCGATGCGCGAGCGCGCGCCCAGGGGAGCTGGCGGCGTCTCGGTGTTCAGCGCCGGCGCGGCCCCGGTGACCACGACGCGAGCCTGCGCATCGAGCGCGCGCATGGCCGAGCGCATGGCGCGGATGTGGTTGGGCGTGGTGCCGCAGCAGCCGCCCACCATCTGCACCCCGGCGGCGATGGCCTTGCGGGCAAAGCTGGCCATGTACTCCGGCGAACAGAGATAAATGTTGCGCCCCTCGACAGCCCGCGGCATCCCGGCGTTGGGCATGGCGACCAAAGGCAGCGTGGTGGCCGAGCGCATGGCCTCGATGGCGGAGAGCACCGTCGTGGGGCCGGTCGAGCAGTTCACGCCGATGGCCCCGGCGCCCCACTCGGCGAGCAGCGCCGCGGCCTGCTGGGGCGAGGCGCCGTCCAGGCAGTTGCCGTCGTCGTCCACGGTGACCATCACCAGGACCGGCAAATCGGGGGCGGTCTCGCGGGCGGCCTCGAGCGCCACGCGGGCCTCGTTCAGCGCGGGCATGGTTTCAATGCTCACCAGGTCCACGCCCGCCTCGGCCAGAGCGCGAATCTGTTCGGCAAAGGCCGCGCGGGCTTCATCCAGGCCGGTCTTGCCCAGCGGCTCGAGCCGCACCCCGAGCGGGCCCACCGAGCCGGCCACCCGTGCCTCACTGGCCTGCTTTTCCTTGAGGTGCTCGACGGCCTGACGGGCCAACCGCACGCCAGCCGAGTTGATCTCGGCCACTTTCCCGGCCAAACCATGGCGGGCCAGCCGGAAGCTGTTGGCGCCAAAAGTGTTGGTTTCAAGAACATCCGCGCCCGCCTGCAGGTATTCTTCGTGAATGGCCAGAATCAAGCCGGGATCGGAGAGGTTCAGCTCGTCGTAACAGCGGTTGATGAAGACGCCACGGGCGTAGAGAACGGTTCCCATGGCGCCGTCGGCGAGAAGAGGACGGCTGGCGAAGATGTTGGCAAATTGAGGCATTCTGCTGTCATGCTAAGCCAAGCGGGCCTTGTGCGCCAACCGAATTCCCATTCCTCGCCCTCTCGCTGCGCGGCGCACGAGGGAGAATTTTCCCGATAGGGTCATTCCATTGAACCGGGGTCCCCAGCGACTGGGCTTCGTTGCTGGGGTGGAAACCGGGGTCCCCAGCGACTGGGCTTCGTTGCTGGGGTGGAAACCGGGGTCCCCAGCGACTGGGCTTCGTTGCTGGGGTGGAAACCGGGGTCCCCAGCGGCTGGTCTTCGTGGATCAGGTGGAAGGGTGCGCCATGAAAACCTGGGCCACGACAGCATGAAATCCGGAAATGCCCGTGCTGGCGGGCTGCTTTGTTATACTTCGGGAGTCATAAACTTGGGCTGTGCGGGCTTCGGAGCGATTGTATGCCGCGTCCGTTTGTTCGGCTGGCAGCCACTGTCAATTTGTCCACTCCGCGGCTATGGCCGCGGGCATCCAGCGCGGGCCATTGCGCTTCTTCCGTCGAGGGTAGGGATTTTGAACAACAGAAGTCTTTGGATGAGCGCGGCTGCATCCCTGCTGGTGGCAATCGTCGTGGCAGGTTGTGGCTCCACCACCTATTTTGCCGGCCGGACACTGCCGCCCAGCGGGCTGCGCAACCGCGTTCTGATCACGATCCAGAATCCCAGTTCTTCATCCACCGGGACAGCTCAATTCGTAGACGCCTACTACGACATCCGATACGTGTACAGCAGCAACAACACGAATCCGGCGTTCACCATCAGCGGATTTTCCGGTTCTGAGCCTACCACCATCCAAAACATGCCCGATGAGCTGTTTGGCGCGATCTATAGCTCCCTCAGCGGCACCCTGGCGCTGGTCAACTATGCCAAGGAGAGCACGAGCGGCGCGGTGGGCGGCTTGAGCGGCCTTTATTCGAGCGTCTTCATCACTTCGAACCAGCTTTACACCTTCGGTACCAGCCAGACGTCCAACGTGCTGACGGTCGTGGACAAGTCGGGGTCGACGACCACCTCCTATAATTTTGCTGCGCCGGTCAAGCTCTACCGGGTGAGTGTGAACTCCGGCGGTTCCGTGGCCCTGGTCTTCGCCCAGAACTCGAATTATGTCTATTATCCGCGCAAACTGACCGCTGCTGAGACCACTGCCTACTCCAGCGGCTCTACCAGTTGGCCCAAAGCGGCTGTGGATTGCGAACCGCAGAGCGGGCCCGCCTGGTGCCTTTTCCAGGCGGAAAGCCCCGACCATGTGGACGCAACCGGCAACGCCTACGGAGCTCCGCTCACCTTCGATATGCCGGTGAAAGCGGTTTTTTCCGCCGATGGCGGCACGGCCTATGTGCTCAACTGCGGACCGGAGTGCGGTGGAACGAAGGCCGCGGTCACGTCGCTTTCCATCGCTCCGTTCATCTTTCTCACCGGCCAGGAGTCGGGTTCGCTGCCCACGCAAAGCACGCTTGAAAGCAACACTCTAGCCATTCCCGGCGGCGCCAGCAACGCCCTGGTCAACAGCTCGACACTTTACGTTGCGGGCCAATGCGTTGCGTCTACAACGCTTTCCTCCGCCCAGTTGCCGCAATGCTCCGGCGCCGCGCCGTCGTCCGGCAGCATCTTTACGGGCACATTGACGGTGGTGACCCTGCCCGCTGGCTCGACAACTACCATGACGGCGGCATCGCCGGTCTCGATCAGCGATGGATACCCCGGCGCCATCAGCCGCATGGTGCTGGCGGACGACAACACTCTGTGGATCGGCATGACCAAGTGCACCGACGGCGAGCGCGCGGCAGCGGGTCTGTCTGTCGGCTGCCTGACGATGGTCAACATTGCCGACCCCGCCAGTCCTGTCGCGACCCTGATGCCGTATAACAGCGACGCCACCGGGATTGCCGCCGTCACCGGCCTGCACAAGATCTACACGGCCGAGGGCGGACAGGTGTACATCTACGCAACCGGAGGCTCATGGACACCGGGCACGGCCATCAACAACTATTACGTGACGGTGACCGGCACGGCCTATGACGTGGCCTACATGGACGCAACCTCCGACAGCGACAACACCGATTACTGACGATCCCATGACTCCTGCCGCCGTGGCCGATGTGCTGGCCATCGCCGCCCATCGCGACGATGTGGAACAGACCTGTGGCGGAACCCTGCTGCGCATGGCCGCGCGAGGATTGCGAACCGCCATCCTCGACCTGACCCAGGGCGAGGCGGGAACCCGCGGCAGCGCCGATGAGCGTGCGCGCGAAGCAACCGAAGCAGCCCGCCTCTTGGGCGTAGGTTGGCGACAGGCGCTCGACCTGCCCGACGGAGCGGTCGAAAACACCCTGGAAAACCGTCTCAAGATTGTGCGAGTCCTGCGCCTCCTCCGCCCTCGCGTGGTCATTCTGCCCTATTGGCAGGCGCGCCACCCGGATCACGCCACCACGGCCGCGCTCGGCTATGACGCCTGCTTTCTCTCCGGTTTAGCCAAGACGCCTGCAATTTCGGATCCGAAGGCTCCCGCTCTGAATGCGCCGCAGGCGCCACTGGCCGCACCGCAGGTGCCCCATCGGCCCTTCAAGATCGTCTACGCCAGCCTCTACGCCGACGTGCGCCCCAGCTTCATCGTGGACATCGCGCCCTTCATCGAGCAGCGCCACGCCGCGTTGATGGCCTATCGCTCCCAATATGCCAACCAGGCGGCCGGCAGCGGGCTTTTTGTCCCCGAGGAAGAGATTCGCGAGCGCACCTTTGCCGAGGCGCGCCACTACGGACTGCTGGCCGGCGTGCGCTACGGCGAGCCGTTCGTGCAAAAGGAAGTGGGCCTGGTGGACGATCTAACGCTCCTGCCCGTGCAATCGATCTAACCACCTGCGGCGGGGCCAACTCGCCACCTGCGGTGGGGCCAACTCACCACCTGCGGTGGGGCCAACTCACCTTCGCGGCCGTTTTTCTCTATAAGAATCCCTTATTCCATGAAAATAGAATCACTTTGTTTTATTCTTCCGCATCCGCCACACTGGCAAGTGGAGGTTGCCTGTGACGCAGACGTGGGATACGCGCGCCTATCAGAAGAACGGCGCATTTGTGCATAAATTGGCCGATGGGGTGCTCGAATGGCTGGCGCCGCAGACCGGCGAGCGCATTCTCGACCTGGGCTGCGGCGATGGCCAACTGACCGCTCGGCTTGTCGCCACCGGCGCAATCGTCGTGGGCGTGGACGCATCGGCGGAGATGCTGGCCGCGGCGCGCGTGCGGGGAATCGATGCCCACGAGGGCCGAGCCGAGTCGCTGCCGTTCGCGGACCAGACCTTCGATGCGGTCTTTTCCAACGCCGCATTGCATTGGGTGCGCGATCAGGACGCGATGATGGCCGAGGTGCGGCGCGTGCTCAAGCCGGGTGGGCGTTTTGTGGCGGAGATGGGCGGCCACGGCAACATCGCCGCCATTCGCGTGGCGCTGACAGCCGTGCTGGCCCGGCATGGCTACGGCGACCGCGAAGACGGCGTGAACTACTTTCCCACCGCGGACAGTTATGACCGGAGACTCGCCCGCCATGGCTTTCGCGTCGAGCGGATGGCGCTGATCCCACGCCCCACGCCGCTGGCGGAAGGCGGAATGGAGGGCTGGCTGAGAACCTTCCGCAGCGGCGTGCTGGACGGCCTGCCGGAGGCTCTCCGCGACTCGGTCGTTGCAGAGACGGCCGCGCTGCTCCAGCCGGCGCTCTGCGACGAGGAAGGAAATTGGACGGCCGATTATGTGCGGCTGCGCTTCATTGCCCTGACCTGAAACAGAGCGCCCCTCATTTGCCGAGACCCATTCGCCTTCTGACGGCCATCGCGGAGAAGGCGAACCGAGTCCGCTGCCGGCAGCCGCCTCGGTTCCGGTTGCCAACTCCGCCCCATGCTACACTTTGCCTATAAATAGCTGCGTCTCGAACGCAAATCCCGGGCGTTCGGAATTTTAAGGCAATCTGGCTGTTCGACCTTCGATTCATGCAAAGGAAAAAGCTGGCCGCATGACTCTTTTCGCATTCACCTCCCAGATTTTTCTTTTGTCGATTCTGGCCGGTTTTCTCGGCGCTCTGACCGGTTTGGGCGGGGGCGTGGTCATCATTCCAGTGCTGACGCTTCTGTTCGGCGTGGATATCCGCTACGCCATGGGAGCATCGCTGGTTTCCGTCATCGCCACCTCGTCGGGCGCGGCCATCGCCTACGTGCGCGAAGGGCTCTCCAACATCCGCATCGGCATGTTCCTGGAGATTGCGACCACGATTGGAGCCATCTTCGGCGCCTACCTGGCGGCCAGGGTATCCTCGCACGGCATCGCCATCGTCTTCGGCGTGGTCCTGCTCTGCTCCGCCTTCGCTTCTTTTTCCAAGAAACCCGGTCCGGTCCCCGGCGCGGTGCCCAGCCCCCTGGCGTCCAGGCTTGAGTTGGTTGGAACCTACCCCGGCCCGAACGGACCCACGGCCTACAGCGCCGAGCGCGTTCCGCTGGGCTTCGGCGTGATGTTCGGCGCCGGGACGCTCTCCGGGCTGCTCGGCATCGGCTCCGGGGCCGTGAAAGTATTGGCGATGGACCAGGCCATGAGGCTCCCCTTCAAGGTCTCCACCACCACCAGCAACTTCATGATCGGCGTGACGGCGGCGGCTAGCGCGGGCATTTACCTCAGTCACGGCTACATCGACCCGCGCATCGCCATGCCGGTCATGCTGGGAGTCCTGGCCGGTTCGCTCGTCGGCACGCACGTTCTCGTCAGGGCCCATGTGGGGACGCTCAGAGCCATCTTCGCCGTGGTGATTGCCGCTCTCGGCCTCGAGATGATCTTCAACGGCATGGCAGGGAGGATCTGATGGCCAAGCCCACCGACCAGGAACTCGATATTGCTATCGCCGGGATGCTGCGCTTCGGCGTGACTCTCGCCGCCCTGGTGGTGCTCGCGGGCGGGTTGCTTTCTCTCCGGCATCCCTGGACGGCAATTCCCGATTACTCGCATTTTCATGCCGGCGACCTCGCGCTGCGCACCATCCCCGGCATCTTCCGCGGCGCGCTTGGCCTTGAACCGCAGAGCATCATGCAGCTTGGCCTGATCCTGCTCATTGCCACGCCCGTCGCGCGGGTGGTGTTCTGCGTGGTCGGCTTTGCCCGGCAGCGTAGCCGCCTGTATGTCGTGATCAGTTCCGCCGTGCTGCTGATTCTGCTCTTCAGCCTGGCCAACACCGCGTTCTAGGTCTCTAACCGCTTGTTGTTGTATCAGTTGCGGGTGCCCCAGATCCCGATTTTGGGATCTGGGATCGTACGAACCCGAAGTACGGAATCATGCGGTCAGAGCACTAGCCCGCGCGCTCCGCTCCACCATTTGAGCAAATTAACACTGCATTTGCACTTTCTTTGCCCGACTGCAGTAATCTGTTCATGATCCTGTGCGGCCTCCGCATCTGAAGCTCAACGGCCGCCGGACGAGGGCAGACCGGTTGAGCCAGACTATTTTCGTACTGGAAGATGACACCGACATCGCGCGTCTGGTGCAGCACCACCTGGAAGCCGCCGGATTTGCGGCTCGCCTGTTTCACACCCCCACCAACCTGATCCCCGACGCCGAGCGACAGGCGCCGGCGCTGTTTCTGCTGGACATCATGGTGCCCGGCGGCGATGGCCTGGACGTCTGCCGCCGGCTGCGCAGCCACCCCGCGCTCTCCACCGTGCCGATTATCTTCCTGACCGCCCGCGCGGGGGAAAACGACCGCGTGCTGGGCCTCGAAATGGGCGCCGACGACTACATCACCAAGCCCTTCGCCACCCGCGAGATGGTGGCCCGCGTCAAAGCCGTTTTGCGTCGCTTCGAGCGCCCGACCACGCCCTCGGTGACCCGCTTTGAAGAGGTCATCATCGACGCCAACGCCATGCAGTTGACGGTGCGCGGCCAACTGACCACCACCACGGCCACCGAGTTCCGGCTGCTGGACTACCTGGCGCGCCATCCCGGCCGGGTCTTCAGCCGCGACCACCTGCTGGACGCCGTCTGGGGAGACGCACGCTTCGTCACTCCCCGCTCGGTGGACGTTTACGTGCGCCGCATCCGGGAGAAGATCGAGGTCGATCCGGAGAACCCGCGCTATCTGAAGACGGTGCGCGGCGCCGGCTATCGCTTCGAGCTTCCCAAGATCGAGCACGAGCCTTGAAATCGAGAATCTTCACCAAGCTGTTTGGCCTGTTTGTTTTCCTGCTGGTTCTGCAAACGGCTGCGATGGAGATTGTCTTTTCCCGCATGATGAGGCACTCCGCCGGGGAGACCATTCGCCTGCTGGGCGGCGAGGCCCTGTGGGCCGGACTGCTCGCGCTGATCGTGGCCTTGCCCGTGGCCGCCTGGATTGCCCGCCGCGTCAGCGGGCGCCTGCACGGCGTGGTCGCCTTTGCCCAGCGCATTGCGCAGGGCGAGTTGAGCGCCCGGCTCGATGTTGCCGCCTCCAGCCAGGATGAACTCTCCACCATGGAGACCGCGCTCAACCAGACCGCCGCGCGGCTCAATGAGAGCTTCGCCGAGATCGAAAGCCGCCGCCAGGAACTGGCCGCCATGCTCGACGCCATGCAGGAGGCGGTGGTCGCCATCACCCCCGAAGGCTTGGTGCGCTGGTCCAACGCCCAGATGCGGCGCATTGCCGGCACCGAAATCCGCGCCGGCCGGCCACTGGTTCACGCGGTGCGCGACCCTGAACTGCTGGCCTGCGTGCGCGCGGCGCTTGACGAGCGCGCGATGCGTTCCGGCCGCGCCAGCACGCTCGCCCCCGGACGCGTCTTCGAGATCAACACCGCCCCCTTGCCTTCCGGCGGAGCGCTCGCCGTGCTCCACGACGTGACCCGCATCGAGGCCGCGGAACGAGCCCGCCGCGACTTCATCGCCAACGTCAGCCATGAGTTGCGCACCCCGCTCACCTCCATTCAGGGCTATGTCGAAACGCTGATCGAGGATCCTCAGCCGCGCGAGGAAACCACCCGCGAGTTCCTCGGCATCATCCTCAAGAACGCCACCCGCATGAACCGGCTCACCGAGGATCTGCTGGTGCTGGCCGGGATCGAGAGTCCGTACTACCAGTTGGCGCTCAAGCCCACGCAGGCCGCCGCGCTGATCCGGGACGCCATCGCTCCGCTGAGCGGCATCGCGGCCGACTCCGGCGTCTCGCTCGAATCGGCCAGCGCTCCGGATGCCCTGGTTCAGGCCGACGCCGACGCCATCAACCAGGTCTTCGGCAATCTCATCGAAAACGCACTCAAATACGGCAAGGCCGGCAAGCGGATCTGCCTCAGCGCGCAAATTCTGGAATCCGAAGTTGAATTCAGCGTGCGGGATTTCGGTCCCGGCATCGCCTCCGAGCACCTCAGCCGCATCTTCGAACGCTTTTACCGGGTCGACAAGGCGCGCTCGCGGGAATCGGGCGGAACCGGGCTGGGGCTGGCCATCGTCAAGCACATCGTCATGGCCCACGGCGGACGCGTCTGGGCCGAAAGCGAACTGGGCCGCGGCGCCGCCTTCCACTTCACGCTGCCCCGGTTCATGCCGGCTCAGGAGTCCGCAACAGAGCAGACACCGGCCCCATGGGTTTAGATAGAATCGAAACGGATGAGAATGGACCGCGGCCGGGAGCGATGGTGAGCTCGGTGGGGCTCGGACCCACGACCCACGCCTTAAAAGGGCGCTAATAAGATGTATTTACAACTACTTACAAGACTTCATGGGCCGCCGAAATACAGCGAAATACATGTAAGACGGGCCAATCACGGGTGGGGAATCACGGGTGGAGGAAAACCATTCGCCGCTATCCCAAACACACGAAATACCCTCGTTGGCCGAGAGGCCTTCGTGGCAGGTCAGACAAACTTGAGTCGCTCGACAATATGCTGCTCGCCAGCTAGCACTGTTGCTGTGTCCATTGTTGGACTGCTTTCTACATACAAGTTCCTGTAAATGTGTAAACACTTCCATCATATGCTGTGGTTGATAACAAGAAAGTTGATTTCTCGTTAGTAAGGTTCAGCCTGAGAAAAGATCCCATCTTCATTGTTAGGGAATCTCTTGTGAGCTTCCAAATGGAACCCCTTCGGTTACCAAATTCCCCTGAAGAGGGAGCTGTCATTGAGCCATGTTCCCACATCTCTTCTACGACAGTGAGATTATCCCAAGAATCACCATGAGGAGTGATTCGTACAAGATGCCCAACACCTGCAGATTTTATGGTGCAAACCATCTCATGTGGATACACAGGAGCGTTCTGGGCAAACACTGGCTGGGCAAACACTGGCAATGTCTGGGTAACGAGCGCGGTGCTTGAAGCCAAAATCAAAACAAGTAGCAACTGGTTCTTCATACCACCACGCCTCTCGACACCACTGAAAAGCCTCTCCGGAGGTTGAGATGACTCTTCGTGGGAACTCTACCACGAATGCCAACTGTTGTCTGTTTGTGGACAATATTCGCCATCCATTCGCCTATAATCTTCTGCATGGCAAACCCGAACGACCGGCACCGGGTGTACCTGTCCTTTCAGGACCGCCACGGCTGGCAGTGCCAGTTCCTGGAGGCCGACCTGAAGACGCCGCTGCCCAAGCGTCTGAACTTCTCTTCGCCGGACAAGATCATTGAACTGGTGAAGCGGGGAGGCGGTCTCCGGGATCAGGAGAGCCGACTGATGCTGGAACAGGGAATCCCAAAGGGCCGGGGTGGGGTGTTCCTGAGCCTGACCGAGGAGCAGTATGGGAGGCTCAAGTGGTGAGTGGATGAGATGTGGACCACCCGCCACTGCACTGGGGCGCTTCGATCAATATGACAACTCCCAGTCCCGGACGGCGAACTTCCTCAAAGATACCTCCGTTGCTGTACGCTGGTTACCATGCCTCGATTGCTTAGGAGTGAAACCGACAGACGGCTCAGGGTTTGCCAAGAGACGCTGGCTCTCGCGTTCTCTTTGCTTGCGAATCCGAAACCTTGGTCCTATGAGCCCAAGGAAACTGATGGTGCAGTGGAAATCGGGCTAATGGGGATTTCAGCGGATCTGGCGATTTCGGCCTGCCTTTTTGAGGTTCTGGGTTCCCAAGGGATCATACGGAAATCGAACGGATTCTATTTGACCGCCAGTGAGGCTCTCGACGCATTTCGCAAGATGCTCACATCGAAAATCCCTCGGCTCGCGTCGCTTACTCATGGGGTGACAAACCCAGTCGCCCATCTCAAACGTCTGAGTGATGCATCCATAGGATTCGGAGTTCTATTTACTGCGCGAGCGGCGGCGGTGCATGCAGGTGCAGGTACATCATTCGATGTTGCCTTCTCTGTGGGCAAATCGGTGGCGGACTTTCTCGTTCTGCTTGCTGAAAGCCCGAAATGGAAGCCCTATCTGAAAGATGTTCCAGGCATCCCCCAACTTCCGAAGGACAGAACGCTAATCGCACAAGAGCTCAAGGACGCGGCTTTGAAGGGAAATAGTGCTGCCCTCGCAGGAATCTTCCTGGTACTACCTGAACTAGCCTCTACCGAGCCGGAATGGCTGGCATCGCTTGGGCGAGTCAGAGTCACCCCAAAGGCAAACGATATTTCAGTGCTCATTAAGACCCTCCAACATGCCCGGATTGGAAACCTCTCGAAGGTTGGCAAGGGGAGCAATGCGATTTCCACAAGAATCGACAACGACAATCCAAATGCACTTCCCATCTACACTGCGGGATTCAAGAAAAGCTTTGATGCGCCAGCCGATTCCTGGTCAGCGTATGTCGGCAATGCAAATGCGGAAATCAGAAACGGAGTACTTAGCCTACCGCCCATCGACACGATCTATAAGTTTGCCGCGATGGGTCTCGACGGAATTGGACTGCCTGAAGAGGACTTGCAGCAAGGCTTAGCAGCACACAGTCTATGGCCGTTTATTGCATCCGCACTTCATTACAGCGGAACCAAAGGCCCATGCTTTTTTCTTGTGCGTCGGCTGAAGGCCGGGGAGGGCGGACAGTTAACGTCTTTACTTAAACAGGCAGCGAAGAAGAGTGCCAAGATCGAGAATCAGCTGACAGAGTACCTTCCATTGTTCTCTGCTGTTTGCAACCAGGAGAATGCCCCTACCAATTCTGCCCTAGCCAAAGCATTAGTTGTTGACACGGAGAGGCGTGCTAATCTCCGTGATAGGCTACTCCAAGCATTAGCAGCCAGGGCGAAGAAATGGAAAGGCACCGGTGCTAACCCCTGCGGCCAAATTCAGGCAACGATTCAGGAAACAGGAACGGTGGGCGGCGCGATTCTCTCTGTATGCGCAGAAGCCGTGGACCTTGGCGATGACAAGTTCCCCGTTCTAACGCTTCTTCTGAATGCAGCAACCGAACAAGAAGAAATTGAATCCCTCGTCGAGGTCTTGACTCGAAAGGAGGTCGATGGCCTATGGTCCTACGCGCGAAAGAGCATTAGCCTGGATCATTCATGAACGGGTCTCGATCAGCGTTTTGCTCGGTGCAAGATTGCGGAAAGCGGCAGCGGCGGCGAGATCTTGCTCGGCTGTAGGTTACTGCGCAGTCTGATT
>Ga0255348_1000739_pt1 | contig 11658 bp, 9 predicted proteins | sample CBST25v5metaG_FD_189945 | JGI IMG/M metagenome (GOLD analysis project Ga0255348, IMG submission 189945) | Peat soil microbial communities from Stordalen Mire, Sweden - C.B.S.T-25.v5 | ecosystem: Environmental > Terrestrial > Soil > Wetlands > Peat | place: Sweden: Norrbotten County, Stordalen... | reverse complement strand
ATCCCTTACTGTTGAAGTTTTGATCTTCGGCGTTGGCACTGAACTTCGGGAATCTTGGCAAGGACTCTGGATCGGCTCGATGTGGAGTAATTCGTGGCACGAGTCGGTCGGACTTTTCCTTCACCACTTCAAAAGCCAGACTCAGCAGCCACTGCGGAGCCGCCGCCACTTCTTTCTCCGCATTCAGCTTCCCTGCGGACCATGGAGTTAAAAGAACGAAGTCGTTGTCTCCGTGAATCGTGAGTCCCGGTTCGGGGTGCTTGCCGCCGCGGCGGAGGACGAAGCCTACTGGGTAACGAAAGAAGCCGAAAACAGACTCTCCGGCTCGCAAGGTAAAAATCTGAAAATCCGACAACTCCTCTATACATAAGGAAGCAAACCTGTTCAGTGCGGCGCGGCCGAGTGCGCCCTCCACTTCCAGCACGAATACTCCAGACGCTTGGCCAGTAGCCAGTCCCCAGCGACAGCCTGGATTTGCGTCGGCCAGTTCTTCAAGAGATACGAGATCGCTTGTTGCTTCCGCGATTCGGCCACTTGTCACCAAAGTATGGAAAGAGCCGGCTGGCGGAGTTGGAAAAATCCGCCAACCGCGGTTGGCGGCATCTCGGAGACCTGCGTAGACTTGGGCTGGGTTGCATGACGGGTAAGTGTTGTCGACAGATTGCGCACGGCATTCATGTTGCTTGAGAAACGCTTCTACTGAAATCATCTTGTATTCCTTTTGGGTTGAGCAGCGACACGTACCCGGTGATGGGAACGTGTCGCTGGCTTGTTAAGCGTTTGCGATTGAAACGAAATGATGCGGGAGAAATTGCCTAGTTCTTTTGGACAATTGGAAAACGGCCGTGTTGGTGTTGTTAGAGCAGATGCAGCATTGGAAAGTCACAAATACTTATTCCAGACACAAAAAAGCCGCTCGATGATGAGCGGCGGTCAGAAATTTAATTGTGATGGGAAGAGCTACTTCACGACTCGTTCCACGCCGCATTCTGCGCAGGTAGAAATAGAGCAATCTAGACTGCTTTTAGAACAGCCCGCTGATGAAGATCGGAGAATACTTTTCACAACGGGCGCATAACTCGCACATTTATGCCTTTGTGGGGGAGCTGCCTTGGTACAGTAACCTCAACATATTGTGTTTACTCTTGCGTTAATGGTGCGTGCGCAGGTACTTTGGCGGCTTCGCGACGTTACCCGAGCTTGGCGCGGACAAAGCAGTCTTTTGCCTCAAGCAGTTTGCGAAGTCCGGCCGACTTATCAGGGCCATCGGGAAGTTGTGCGTCCATCGAACATGCGAGCGCGCAGACGTCTCCGCTAACACCCTTCAGGGGCTCTGGTAAGCGTGTGAACTCGAAATACTTCATGATTGGTGATGCCATTTTGCATTCTCCGCCACATCTCCGTGGCCGGTTCTTTGGTTTATCTCACTACTCTATTTTCAGGCACCGCAGTGCCAGCGGCGAGGGTTGTTAAGGGAGAGTAGTGCGGATGCTTAGGCATTCGGCGACTTTGCCGAGTTTCCCGTCACGGGTCCATATTTGGGTGCCCGGAGTTGCCAGGCGGGAGACAATCAAATATGCGTCCGTTAAGCCGATCCCTTTCGAGGCCAATCACCGAGCTTCGATCATGTGCCCAACATCCTCCAACCGCACAGGGCGGATGGAAATCAGCTGGTCGAGATACGCCAGTGTTCTTCGGCGTTCCGGCAACGTGCCGAGCGCCAGTTCCGCAATCACGAATGGGTGAATGCAGAGTTGGTCATTGACAATCAATGTCTCCAACTCTGCCTTGTAATCGTCAGTACGAAACATGGCGAGCCAGATTGGAGTGTCTGCGAGAATCACTGTTCGACTACTCGCAATCTCCGCACGTCTTCAATGTTTGGCGCGGTCCCAGCTAACGCCAGGAGTCTGCGACCGGCTTCCCGCGCAATCAACGACTTTAGCGCGGCACGTATCAAAGCCGCTCTTTCAGTCAAGCCACTGTACTCTTCTGCCGTTCGTAACAGATCGTCGTCAAGCGATACGGTTGCTCTCATATTCTCTCCATGCACCAACAATAGCACCGAATAGAACAATGAAATGGTGCTTGTTGGGCAAGATTGCCGCGTTCCCGAAATGCTGCCGTCCCAATCACGACGGTGTCGTACCTCAACCTATTGTGGTCACTTTACTAAGGCATATGCCTTATTCGTTAAACTGAACGACCGTGCGCATAGCCCAAATACGTTTCACCTGGCTGATGCTGCAGCCAGCTAAGATCGCAGTCTGCTTAATTGTTTTGTTCGCTGCGCGAAGCGCAACGATGCGCTGATGTATAGCTCTGTCTGGGATCCGGCCAGCATACTTTTGTGCTTTTCGTGCAAGCTGGATTCCTTGGCGCTGCCGTTCACGGCGGGTTAGGTAATCATCGCGTGACATTTGAAGGGCCAGCTTGAGAAGCAGTTCCTGCACTGACTCCAAAACAACTTTTGCAATTCCGTCTGTCCCCGCGACAATGTCGGATAAGTCTACCAGCCCTGGGACCGACAGCTTGGCACCCTTGGCCCGAATTGAAGCCACCAATTGTTCGGCTTCCGGAAGAGGCAACCTACTAATGCGATCAATCTTCTCCGCAACAACGACCTCACCCGGCTGCAGGTCCTCTATCATTCTAAGCAGCTCAGGCCGATCTGCGCGGGCACCGGAAGCTTTTTCTCGATACACGCCGGCGACGTAATAGCCAGCAGCCCTCGTGCTCTTTTCGATGTCCTCTTGCCGGGTAAGGTCCTGTTCCTCGGTACTCACCCGTAAATAAATGCGTGCAACGTTCATAGTGTCTAGCTCCTTTGGGTATACATCAATTGGCCATTTCAAATCATGCGGCCAAAAAGTAAGTAATGCGACTCTATTTGGCTATCACCAACTTGGCTATGTATCTTGGCTACCTTAGGTTGCTTGACCAGCACCTTGGTTTTGCATTGCGCAGAATTATATATTTGGTCGTAGCTAATTCGTTGATTGATAACTTTTGCTTTTACGAAGATAAGATGAAGTTATTTTGCGTTTCAATTAGCTCGTCCAGCAATTACTCCGTTAGTGCGCCAATGTGAACGATGCCTAAATGAACGCACAGAGATGCACAACAAGTGGTATGGAATCGAATAGTACTTCGATTCCTGCAGCGACGCGATTGTAGAGTGTTGACCGGCCATCGTATTGGCTCGGTAGCCCCGATGCGACATTCATCGATTCTTGGAGTATCTTATGTGGTTGCAGGCTTCCTCGATCAACGAATCATGAACGAACGATGCGATCTACCGTCAGAGCAACAGACTTCCTTGTTGGAGGACGGTAGAATATTTGTCATGCAGAGATTGCTTGGTGCAGCCGATGGTCCGCAAGGCATGGAGCCCGAAAACCAAAAAACGCGTATAAGGCGCGTAAGCGCGTTTGTAGAAGGCAGATGGTGCACTTTTACCTTGCAAAAGGTGTCATATTTTCATAGAAAGCAGCCCACGAGCATTTGGATAGATCAGTTAAGTTCATGTATTGCAATATGATACAGAAACTAGAATATATATTGATTGTGCTTTTCCTGCCCAAAACGCTTTGATTTCGGTCGCATTCTTCAGGTAACTCGTTTTGCCTTGAGGCTCATCTGATTCTGAAAACTCTTATGCTGCTAGTATTCGTCGATATCACAATGAAGAACAGTCGTATTACGTCGTACCAATTCCCCACGAGGAGTTGCGATTAATGCGTGGACGGGAAGTTAAACACCGACAAAGCGGGCAACTACCTTATCGCCATTCACTATGCCGAGGTCATTTCCTTTCTTTTTCTCTTCCTGAGTGATCCTCAGAATGGTGAACATGCGCCGGATAACTTCCGTTTTCGGAACGGACTCCTTCTTGGCCGTCTGAGCCACCATTTTCACGATGTCATTGGGGAGTTCAATCGTCATGCGGGCCATAGGTTCCTCCTTGACGCTAATGTATCACTAAATCCGCACGAGATCGACACTACTTGCTGATGTTTGTTTGGCTTAAGAGGGAAGCCACTTGTTGTCAACGATATTAGCTATCAGCCGTTGGTTTCGTCGTCCATGCACTAGCAATATGCACGAGATGATACGCCGGGTTATCAATATCTTGAAGGGGGTTTTGACGTTCATGGGGAAACGCAGAAAAATGACATTTTGCCGATTTTTTCTTCTGTGAGCCCTGGAAACCCATCGGAGGCAATAGGGCAATGACGCGAATGGATTGCCCAAACAGCTTGATAATCATAACGCGAGCATGTAGGCGATGTAACCTGCGCTTCCGCCCAGCGCCAACGCTATCTGCTCCAAGGCAAAACTCAACGGCAGGTGCGGCAAGCATATCGAATGACGGTGTTGCGCCGCCGTTCGGTAAAGATCCTTTGCTCACAGTTTTCGGTGTCGCAAAAGAAACGCCGTATATGGAGCAGAATCCGAACCGGCATCCCCTCCCAGGGAAGAACGCTACGTCAGAGCCAATAATGGCTATCCACTCGAGCTGATGGTCGGTGACAGCGGAGACACATGCTCTGCTCTCTGAAAGCCCGCTTCTGTCATCAGAAGCAGGTCGTGTCCTTCGCCTTCACGCAATCCAGGACTACTTCTCCTGCATCTGGAACCAATGTTTTCTGTTCCATGGCAATCTACCGATGGATCGCCAAAACCCAATCTTCCTTTTACCGCCATATTATCCGTCTGGAAAGTTTCAAATCGGGTTCACCAAAAGTGCAGATGATCCCAAATCATAGTAGTAAAATCAGATCTCTCGTGATGTCTTCTGAGGCGGGCAAATGAGATAGCATTAGTCATCAAGCCTATATACGCCTGCTCTGAATACGCACTGCGAAGTAAAATGAATTCTGTACGCATTGTTTTGCACGATGTTTTCGAGTCTTAGAGGTAGCAATGAGTGAAGAAGAAACATTTACGAGCGACACACCTGCAGCAAAAAATCCAATGGAGCGACTACTCGCGTTCCGAAAGACGGAAAGCGTTGGCAGGGCCGGTTACAGCTCTGATGTGCTTGGCGAGCTTCTCTGGTTAATTCATGCTTCTGATCTGCTACCAGGATTCATACGCATTGCAAAGAACCTACTTGTCCTGTGCAGGAGTGGCGCCAAATCAAATGATCCTGCCATTGATCAGGCAATGGTTGCGCGATGGATCGTCGAACTGCGATGGATACTCAGCCACACCATGGAGTTCCCGACAATCCTCTTTGGTGCAGAAGAAGAGAATCTCCAGAAAAGATTTCTTTGCGAAAATACGCGGAATCCAGTGCTTGGAATGCGCGCATCAGAGCATGGACTGTATCGCCTGCTATGGGAACATTATCCGGATCGTGCTTTTCGGCATGATTTCAGGTGGTTGCAAGGGCGTACCCTGCTGGCTCATGCAGCCATCATGGGCTACTGTATTTCGCGGAAAGACTGGGAATCTGGCGCTGATCCAGGCCACGAACTTTATAGAGACCTTTATCATAGATCCTTAGCAGTGCTTCGTCTTTTCGATAACAATAGTGTTCGAAGATATATATTAAAGATTCTTCCGTTGACGGAAGAGCAAGCGAAGCTTCCCGACCGACTGCGGCATATTGTAGATAAAATCCATGAAGATAGACAGGTCGCCCTCGATTCCGCCACAAACATCAACAAGGCACATGACGACCTGATCTCAATCGCAACCTTCATCGAGTGGGGACTGGCACCAGAAGATCACGATTGGGTCACGCGAACCCGAAACAGTAACGGTGGCTACGACATAATAATCCCGCCCTTACCAGATGAATCCACCGGTCGCTCAAAAGCACCCGGTGGTACGATTGCCACGATACCGCCTGTGAAGGGAGCCAATCCAGAAATCGTCGAAGTCGAATATTTAGGCGATGAAGAAGAGCTCGAGGCTCAAGATGATGCAGAAATCGAACCATCTCTTTCGATCTTTTCGATTACGCGGCGGGATAAGAATTCTGAGTTGGAAAAAAAGATTCGCAAAACTGGCGATCTTCCTTCGGAGTGCATTCCAGAGACGCCCTTGGATTTGGCCGCAGATGAGAGTGGAGTTGCTATAGAAGTTGGCGGTTGGCAGGAGATGACCAATCAACTTCTGCCTTGGAGTTGGAGAACTCTAGCGATTTATGAGTTAGCCAACATCTTGATTAGATCGCGCAAGTCTGTAATCGAAGACGAGCCGGATGCACTGAAGGATTTTGCGATCATCAATCTGCTGCTCTGGACCGGCCAATCTCTGACTCGGGTGCTTTCGTTACAGGTCTCCTCCAACATTCCTGCCAAGCCTCAATTTGAACTGGGCTTAGCAATGGAAGCCAAACTGGAGGGAAATAGCAAGCATCCAGCATGGTTGGTTCGGGCATTGACTGATCAGTGCGCAAAGGATGACGGTACGTTAAATCCCCTTGCGCGGTCGCGGGTAGAGTACATCGCGTTGCCAGATTATGCTGATGGTTGTGCGGCGATTCAATTGCTGCTTGATGCGCAAGGGCATACCTTACCTGCAGAAGATTCAGTTCTTCTGCTAGATGATCCTGTCGATGAAATTAGGACGCACTTGAACAAATCGCTCAGTGAAATGGATTTGCAGGGAAGAGCGACCATCAGAGGGATAAGCGCGGTACTCTTTCAGCGAATTCTGGATCGAACTGGCGGCAACATTGCAGCGGCTTCGCTGATCACCGAGAACGCACCTCCACTGGCTTCAGCGAAGCTGTACTATTCAACTCCATCGATTTTATCGCTGCAGCTGATCTACCGCGATGCGGTACTGAGCCTGAAAAGCGATCTGGCCAAGGCCGGATACCATCTCGAATCCCCGGACTATTCTGCAGTTTCGTCGGGTAGCTTTGCTGTAGGAAGTGCATTATGTCCAACCTTGCAGACGGTAAAAGATGCCATAGACGAGCTCAAAGCACAGGTCGTTGAATTGAAGGACCAATACGACAGAATTGTTTACCGCCATAATATCTATACGCTATATTCTGTTTTATATTTGCAATTTGCGGTCGGGTTCAGGGGCATTTGCAATCCGTGGCTTTCGTTAAATGAGATTGATTATGAATCGGGCATTGCCAGTGTGCAGGACAAGGGCGATGACAGTGGATACAAAACCCGCCTCTTGTATTTACCAAAACCCGTCAAAGATCAGATCAGAAATTACATCAAATACCGGGAATACACAGAATTCAATATTCTGAAAAACCAGACTCCGCCTCTATCGTGCTATTTCGTCGATGATGATCGAATGGCTATTCCAGTGACGCATTCGTTGCTGGAGAAGCGCATGAAGGACTATTTGCCATTTCCCGCTAATGTTGGACGCCATTTTATGCGTACCGAACTTGTTGAGCGCGGTCTGCCAACGGAAATCGTTGACGCATGGATGGGACATTCAAGCAGGGGAGAAGAACAGTGGGGCAAGCATTCGTGCTTTTCGTATAAAGAATATATTCGTGCCCTTGATGCAGGACTGGTACCCCTGCTGAATGAACTTGGTTTTGAGCCAATCTATTGTCTGGGAGTGAGTATTAGTGATGATCGATAAGCCAACGAATGTATTCATAGATTCCGCCAAGCTCTCGCTTTCCAAAAGGCAGCGCGAAATAATTCTTCCGCAATTGCTTGAGTTTTTGAATGGGAACGAGTCGAGGTTTGGCCAGGTGCTGCTGGGTCAGGTGCAGCTCGGAATAGAAGACAAACCATGGAAGTCGCAGGATGTGCGTCACGTGGAGTCCATTCTGCTCAAGACTTATAAGGATATTCGGACCGTTTGCGATTTCCTTCGAGTACTGCGAAAAGCCGCGCAATTCTGGTCTGTCCGCGAAAGACTCGTAGTTGCCTTACCGCGGATCCCGGTGAGGCCGTCTCGACTAAAGAACCCATTCAGCGGAAATCTTGCCGCAAGATTCAAACAATATGATGCGTGGAAAGATCTGCTCCAACAATGGACGAAAAACTTCAAACAGGATGGGAAGTCTCAGTCAGATGAGACGAACTCCCATCTTCTCAATGCGCTGATTGTCTCCGCCATCGCATATGGCGGACTATTAAGCACGCGGGCAATTGCGGCATTAGTACGCGCCATACCAGAAAAGAAACAGAGAACCATCATCGCGGATGGACGAATCCACATTGAGTTGCTTTTTGGATCGCATGGAAATCAAAACGCAGAGTTGCGCCGCTGGCAACCAGATCCACTGTCGGCTACATTATGGATGCACGTTGCGGAATCCAGTGTCACGACATTGCTTGAAAACGAGTTGAGGGGTAAAAAGTTGGCACCGCCTACCGATGCGCAAATTGTGCGGCGCTATGCCAAGCAACTGCGAACTACTCTTCGTCCTCTGCAAAATCCGCAAACTCATGGTCTTTCTGGCCTTTTGCAATGCAGTTTTTCCGTCGCAATGACGCAGATACCCCCGATTCTTGGCTGGTACGCCAATGGAAACATCGCTTCACACTCGCTGACAAGAAACGCCTTTCATCAAATTACAAAAGGCCCCATTGCCTTCGTTCCGACCAGCAACTTTCCAGCAAGGGACCAAGAGCCAGACACAAAATCAAATTCAGGGGGCGCTCCGCTTGCCGAGACGGGAGAGCCTGTTTGGCTCGCTCCACTTCAAAATGCCTTTGACGGAAACAGCAGGTCGTTTGTCCGTGAATTTCTTCAGGCTTTGGCCAAAGACACATCAAATAATGGCTTCATCCAAAGAATGGCCGATTTTGGCGATTCGCTGCTCGCATCCACAGGGCGATCTCATAGACGCAAATCGCTGAGTAGTGCACATCATCTCGTTTTACTAGTTGCTCGTCATACAGGTGGTTTTTTTAATACAGACGATCCCGCGACCTACGAATCTGGCGTTCTGGATTCTGTCTATTTGCAGGCGATCGAGGGCGCAGCAGCTTATTCCACAAACGCGGCACTCAAGAGCGATCTTGTACGTGCATTTCTCGAATTCGATCTTTACCTTTCAGCGCGTTGTGGAAAGGAACCAATTGACGAAGATGAGATGCCATGGTCAGCCCATGATTTGGGGCATGTCGATGCCCACATTATCACTTTCGAGCGGTACGCGGATATTCTCACTCGAATTGATAGTGCATGGCCAAGCACCGAAGCAGAGGAGCGGCGTAGCATTGCGCGTTTGCTAATCATTCTTGGGTTTCGCTGCGGACTTCGGCGCCGCGAAGTACTTTACCTGAAAATGCGCGATCTCTATTTTGATGGCGTTTGCGAGATATTGGTTCGACCATCCAAAAAACGCAGGCTTAAAAGCCCGAATGCAAAGCGCAGATTGCCAATTGGTGTTCTTTTGACCGAAAGCGAATTGCGGGAATTGCGCGCATGGTATGAAGCACGCAAGCAACAAGGCGCTCAATTGGATGATTGCGTCTTCGGCAATGCGCTTGAAAATATGGAAACCGTTCCTCCATCGATCTTCACGCAAATCAATAGAATTATTACCGATGTGACGGGCATTCATGATGCGCACTTTCATCAGTGCCGGCATGCATTCGCTTCCTGGCTTTTCCTTTCATTGATGTTGTCCGATTTCGACCCAGCTCCAGACATGTTTCCACACTTGCCTAAAACCACAACATGGCTTGCGCAAGGACACGCACTCCGCGAAAAGCTCTACCTAAATTCACAGCATACGCGCCGGCATGCATATTTGGTTGCGCAGCTTCTTGGACATGGCAGTCCAGACACAAGTATGGGGAACTACGTACATTTTCTCGACTGGTTGCTGGCAATTTATCTGCGGAGGTCTCTGCGCATGAATCCACAAAGTAAATCCGTACGAGACGCGAGTGGCACAAGCCGCAGTACACGGCAGCGATGGGAACATGATCGCGGAGTGATAAACATTCCGATTCAACTGGCGCGTAAAGAATTGAAAATCTTGCATCGGGATTTACAATTGGTATCGAAGCCGCATCCTGATTTGCAGGAAGAGCCCGTTAGCAATTCGTCGATTCAGGAACGTATCGAAGCGGTTTGGCAATATTTATTTGAAGTGCAAACAAGCGAGCGTTCGAAGGAGGAGATTCAAAGACGGCATAATTTGGAAGACGAGAATGTGGATCGCATGATGGCGCGTGCTCAATATCTTTGCAGTATGACGTTTGCGCGCGGTGGACAAAGGCACCGAATGGAAACATGGTTACCAGATGCGCACAATCCTCGTGATAAACGTGTGCTGTCTTGTCCACGCAAGCCGGTCCACGAAAACCAGAAAATCAAGTCCACTTTGTTAAGTTCAGTCATGCATTATGCTGCATTTAATTCTGAACTTTGCGCACAAGCAATCGATATCTACATTCATCGCGTGCAGGATAACGGATTCGTCCGCTTTGATAATCTGAAAGATGCATCTGCTGCAAAAACATACTATGAGTTTTTGACCACCATAGGAATTCTGAAACAGAACATTCTTCTTGTCAGCGGCGATCGCTCAGAGAGATCGCGATATCGTGCACAGTGGGCCAAGTTGCAACTGAGCTCTCGCTCACCAATCACAAAGCCTCCGAACAAAGCTTATTTCGGCCCAAAGTCTGCACTTTCAATTCGCTTTAGTTTTGCAGCCGCAAACGGAAACGAGCCTGGCGATTCCGGCTGGCGATTTATGCTCGTGATGCTGTTTATCCTCTTCGGAGAATCGCCGTTGCAATAATTGCTGCGTCATTGATTGTTGACATCACCGACACACACAGAATGAATTACGGCAACTCATTCTATTTATAAGTTTGATGTGCCCATTTTTTGCTACCTGTCCATAGGTGCCATGTTATGATACCGTAATCTACAGTCGCGCTAAAAGCCTTATAATAAACATTTTGCGCGAGGCTTGGCGTTGTTTGCGTATAATAGCAACTCGATCCGAGTATATAATCACACGTCCGACATAATTCCCAATTCTCAGCCAAGAGATCGAAGCAACCATACAGCCCCTTTTGGTATCGCTTCAACTGGTTAATGCCCCACACGTTAAGGATGTAAACGGCAATCGAATGCAGATCCAAAAGCGCGGCCCTGGCTAGGCTATATTTCTTTGGCAACGATCGTCTTCTTCCTTTGCAACCAGGCCTTCGATATATGCGTCCATGTGCGCTTCCAGGGCATCACTACCCATGTCTGTTGCTGGATCACATGCGTCACCCTCATCTATCGCTGCTCGCAGAGCTGCAAGTTTTGCCTCGTATTCCTGCTCCCTTCGCTCCAGTGCTCGGAGCCCAGCGCGAAGTACTTCGCTTGCATTGGCATACGGTCCTTCCCGAATCTTATCGGTCACATAGCTGTCCATCTGTGGGGTAAGATTGATATTTCGCGTTGGCATAAAGCCTCCTATTGATTCCATCATTACCTCAATTGGCAATAGTTGGCAATTGCGTAGTTTACCGTTTTAGACGAGGGTGTCCCGCGCGTAGTTGAAAGTTACCAACGGCGGTTGGGTTGATGATACTACGCGGCAACCTGCCCGGTGGCAGGCTGTGTGTCGTTGAGGATGGCCTCCAAGGCCCACAGATCGCGATAGCCCATGATCTTGTTGAACCTCTTTTCTGTTCTGATGAAGGATGAAGCCAGCCAGCGAATCACCATCTTGCCGTTTTGCCAGTGGGT
>Ga0255348_1000737_pt1 | contig 11678 bp, 8 predicted proteins | sample CBST25v5metaG_FD_189945 | JGI IMG/M metagenome (GOLD analysis project Ga0255348, IMG submission 189945) | Peat soil microbial communities from Stordalen Mire, Sweden - C.B.S.T-25.v5 | ecosystem: Environmental > Terrestrial > Soil > Wetlands > Peat | place: Sweden: Norrbotten County, Stordalen... | reverse complement strand
GCTTCACGCGGCAAACTGTTCTATCGATTGGCGCAACAGGCAGTTCAGATTGAGCCGGTTCCGTTTGCAAAACTTGTAAAACCACAACAGCTTGGGCCTGGTGGCGTCAAGTAGATAGCCAGATTCACAAAAATGCAAGAAGCGGGTCCTTCGACTCGCTTCGCTCGCTCAGGATGGATGGGGCACGGAGCTTCTGTACACCATCCGTAAATCCGTACACCATCCGTGAAAATGCGATAGGCCAGGACATCGGCCCAGGAAACAGAAATGCCCCGCAATGCGGGGCATTTCTGTTTCTGCTGGCTCAATCTACTTGAGTGCCGCCATCAGGGCGTCCAGGGCCGATCCGGGAGGCCGAGTGAGCGATTCCGGCAAGGTTCCCAGCGGCTCATCGACCAGATTCAGCAAGTCAAGGTAGGTCGGCTGCTCCGTGTTGATGTAGAACATGCCGGTGAGGATTTCGTCGTTCTCCTGCGCTTCCATGAGGGTTCGCACGGCATTGGCCTTGTCGGACGGGTCATAGTCCGCGAGCAGCTTATGCAGGCGCAGGCTGGAGCCATCGTGCATTTCCACCTCGAAAACCTTGCCGGAGTCGTAATCAACTTCAATCTCATCGAAGCTGGCGACGAAGCCGACTTCGTTGATGGGCTCGTCATTCTCCTGCATGAACTTGTAACTCTTGGTAGAGCCCTCATGATCGTTGAAGGTAACACAGGGGCTGATAACATCGAGCATCACCGTGCCCTTGTGGGAGATGGCTGCCTTGAGCATGGAGAGCAACTGCTTCTTGTCGCCAGAGAAGGAGCGGCCCACGAAGGTTGCGCCCAACTGGATGGCGAGGGCGCAGGTGTCAATGGCGGGCAGCTTGTTGACGACGCCGCTCTTGAGCACGGAGCCGAGGTCGGCGGTGGCCGAGAACTGGCCCTTGGTGAGCGCGTAAACGCCGTTGTTCTCGATGATGTAGATCATGGGCAGGTTGCGGCGCAGCATGTGAACAAACTGGCCAATGCCGATGGAGGCCGTGTCGCCGTCGCCGGAGATGCCGATGGTGGTCATGGTGCGATTGGCGAGGATGGCGCCAGTGGCGACAGCCGGCATGCGCCCATGCACGCCGTTGAAGCTGGGCGAACGGCTCATGAAGTAGGCGGGACTCTTGGACGAGCAGCCGATGCCGCTGATTTTCATCACCCGCTCCGGCTCGACTCCCATCTCGAACATGGCCTCGATGATGCGCTCGGAGATGGCATTGTGGCCGCAGCCGGGGCAAAGCGTGCTCTTTTCGCCGCGGTATTCGATAATTGGAAGGTCGATATGGTTGACTCTGATGCTAGGGGATGCGCTTGCCATTAGAGGCCCTCCTTCATTGCGAACCCTTCCGTGATGGATTCGGCGTCCACCGGCAATCCGTTGTAGTGGAGAATGCTGCGCAGCCTGGCCGCAAGGCCGCCTGTGAGATCGATCTTGAGCAGGCTGGCCAACTGCGCGTCGCGGTTCTGCTCGACCACATAAATGCGCTCGTGAGAGGCGACAAAATCGTGAACCGCCTGGGCGAAGGGCCAGGCGCGAACGCGCAGATAATCCACGTCCTGCCCGTAGCGCTCCTTGATCTGATCGATGCTTTCGCGCAGGGCGCAATCCGTGGAGCCAAAAGCGAGAAAGCCAATCTTCGAGCCGCTGTCTCTGACCGCGACCGGAGCGGGAAGCAACTGGCGCGCGGTCTCAAACTTGCGCGCCAGCCGCTCCATGACGGCCTGATACTTTTCCGGCTTCTCAGTGTATTCAGCCTCGTCGTCATGCCCCGAACCACGAGTGAAATAGGAGGCCATGGGGTGCGGCGTGCCGGGCAAGGTGCGCCAGCCGATGGCGTCGCCGTCCACATCGCGGTAGCGGGCGAATTCGCCGCCCAGCCGCTCCAGGTCCGCAGCCGTAAGCACCTTGCCACGGTCCAGAGGTTTCGATGGATAATCGAAGGGCTCCGAGATCCAATTGTTCATGCCCAGGTCAAGATCGCTGAGCAGAAAGACTGGGGTTTGCAGCCGCTCGGCCAGGTCGAAGGCCGCCTGCGTCAGCTCGAAGCACTCCTTCACCGAGCCGGGAAGCAGAATGGGGTATTGGGTGTCGCCGTGCGAGAGAAAGGCCGCAGAAAGCAGATCGGCCTGCTGCGTACGCGTGGGCAGGCCCGTGGAGGGACCGGCGCGCTGGACGTTGATGATGACGCCGGGTATTTCCGCATAGTAGCCCAGGCCGCAGAACTCGGCCATCAGCGAAAAACCAGGACCGGAGGTTGCGGTCATGGAGCGCGCGCCGGCCCAGCCCGCACCCAGCACCATGCCGATGGCGGCCAACTCATCCTCCGCCTGCACCACGGCAAAGGTCGCGTTGCCTTCCGGCGTAACGCGCAGCTTCTTGAGCAGGTCGATGGTGGCTTCGATCACCGTGGTCGAGGGCGTGATGGGGTACCACGCAACCACCGTGACGCCCGCAAAGACCGCGCCCATGCCGCAGGCCGCATTGCCGTCGATGATGATTTTGCCCGCCGTGGCATTCATTCGCTCGATGTAGAACGGATCGCGCTTGGCCAGATTGTCGCGGGCATAGTCGAAGCCCGCCTTGACCGCGCCGAAGTTCTGCTCGAAGACCTTCTGCTTTTTGGCAAACTGGCGGCGCAGCCCGCTCTCAACCACGCTGAGATCGATGGCCAGCAACTGCGCGACCGCGCCCACATACACCATGTTCTTGAGGAGCTTGCGCAGCTTGACCTCTGGACAGATCGATGCCGTGATCTTGTCGAAAGGCACCGGATAGAAGAAAACGTCGCCGCGCGCGTGGTCGAGATTCATGCTCTCTTCGTAAATGACGACCCCACCGGCGGGCACCGCCCGCAGATCATCCTCGACGCTTGCGGGATTGAGCGCCACCAGAATCTCGGAGTCGCGCTTGCGGGCGACATATCCGTCTTTGCTGGCGCGGATCAGAAACCAGGTTGGCTCGCCGGCGATGTTGGAAGGAAAGAGGTTCTTTCCGCCTGCCGGAACGCCCATTCCGAAGATGCTCTTCATCAGCACGCTATTGGCGGACTGCGAGCCGGAGCCGTTCACCGTTGCAATGTTGATGCTGAAGTCGTTAACCACGCGCGTTTGCGCGCTGCGTGCGCCCGGCTGTTGAACCGGGGCAAGATGGCCTGTCGCCATAGGGTGGGGATTCCCTTCCAATGAACTCTGAGGCAAATCTATCTTTCTCTTGCCCAAATTGAATTATAGTGGGGTGCCGGAGTCTGCGCCGTGACTCCGGCACCGTGATGAACCGCATCAGAGCGAATCCACAATAAACGTAACCTTGTTTGAAGTCTCCGAGGTGTCTTTTTCTTGAGGAAAAAGACACCTGGCAGGCGTGCTTCCGAGATACACCGACTGTGGTTTCGCTCTAGCCCAGAATCGCGACGCGCTCCGCGGCGCGACGCCAGCGCGCGAACAGCACCAAGGCAATGACGATCAAGGCCATCAGAATGCCGCTCCACAGGCCGTAGATGCCCCAGCGAAAGACGAAGCAGAGAGTCAAGCCCAAGGGAAGCCCCAAGACCCAGTAGCCGACCAGGTTGGCCAGCATGGGAATCCGGGTCTCGCCCAGCCCGCGCAGCGCGCCGGTGGAGACGGTCTGGATGCCGTCGAATATCTGGAAGGCAGCAGCCAGAACCAGAAGTCCGGGCCCGACGGCCATTACCTGGGGGTCGCGGGTGTAAAGGGCGATGAGCGGCCCCGGCTCCACCAGGAAGACCACCGCAGCCAGAAGCATGAAGCCTGTGCCCAGCCCCAGGGCAAGCCATCCGGCGCGGCGCGCGCGCGGGCCATCCCCAGCGCCCACGGCATGGCCTACGCTGACGGCGGCAGCGGCCGAGACTCCCAGGGGAACCACATAGGTGAGGCTGGCATAGTTCAGAACAATCTGGTGAGTGGCCAGCGCCACGGGAGTCAGCCATCCGGCCGAGAGCGTTGCCATGTTCCATGCGGCCATTTCGATCACAATCTGCCCCGCCGCCGGCGCACCAAGGCGAACCAGGTCACTGAGCTTCTCCAGGTGAGGACCTGCCCAGTGATGAAAGAGCTGATGCCCGCGCCTGCGTTCATGACGCCAGGCAAAGCCCAGCAAGGCCGCGGCCATGCAGACGAACGAGCCGACTGTCGAGATCGCCGAGCCGTTGACGCCCAGCGCCGGCATCCCCAGCTTGCCGTAGATCAGCACCCAGTTGCCGAACCAGTTGACGAGGTTGGCTGCAACAATGGTGACGGTAACGACGCGCACGTCGCCCACGCCCTGCAAGTAGCGGCGCGTACAGCCGTAGAGCAGCAGCGGCAGAGTGCCCCAATTGAGGATGCGCAGGTAAGCGCCAGCCGGCGCGGCTACTTCCGAATGGATGCCGAAGGGCACAAATCCGAAGCTGGCCAGAAAGATCAGCAGCATCAGGGGCGGCGTAACGAAGCACGCCAGGTAGACGCCCTGAGCCAGCCAGCGGTGACAATCGTCGTGGTCCCTGCGCCCATGGGCCTGAGCCACCAGCGTGTCAAGCCCCAGCAACAGCCCCATGCCGAAAATCGCCGGCACGTAGTAGACGGCATTGCCCAGGGCCACCGAGCCGATAGCCGCCGGCCCCAGCCTGCCCACCATGACGGTGTCTACGATGCCCTCGATCGTCCAACCGAGTTCGCTCATCACCACCGGAACCGCCAACGCGACCATTGCCGCCAGTTCCTGCTTCCACTTGTCTTGCGCGAACCCCATTCTTCCAATCTAACCGCTGGCGCCCAATTGCTCAAAGATCCAAAGTCGTGGTCATGGCGCTATATGGTAGTTTCCTAATTTGCTCGAATTGGACAAGAATCCTCTTATTACAAAAAACTCTCGACGAGGAATGGCTCTCGGTGGAAGAATTGCGAACATGGCATCACCCCGCGATTTCCCTCCATGGCTTCGTGCCGTTCTCAATGTCATTGCCATCCTTGGCGTGGGGGCTACGCTGATTGGGTGGGTTCAGCAAGTAATCGGTATCTTAATCCTGATTGTGGCTCCGCTTTATGTCGCTTGGGAGATTTGGCCGTGGGTGGTGCGAAATACGCGAAGGTACGCGGCCATGTCTCTTATTGTCTTCGTGATGTTTGGAGCTTGTGCTGGTGCTGGAATATGGTGGGCTATCAGATTTCTCTCTAAGCCTGATGAAAATTATCCCCAAAATCAACACAGCCAAGCTGTAACCACTGCGCCAATTTCTGGGAATCCACCAGCCCAGCAGCAATCCACGGCCATCCCGCCTCTTGTCCTTCCTGGTGATGTCCACCCGCCACCACATCACGGGACAATACCCCACCAGGAGCAAATTCCGACTCATCCGGCACCTGAGATCGCAGCCAGATTCATCCAAGCAACGTCGCCGGGAGTGATAGTGCTGAATGTTTCTAAAAATGGCGAAATTGTTCGTGATCCGACCTGCAACTTAAGTATGTGGAACCTAAGCAGAAATCCTCCTCTTTCGCTCCCTTCGTTTAATCAAACGAACCCAGGACAATTCATCAAGCCATCAAGTAGTCTCCTTCTTGCCACACTGGACAACCCATCAATGAAGCCACAAATTGCTAATGGAGATCGGGTATTTGGTCTTGTAACTGTTGATTGCCCCGATTGCAAAGCAGCCCGCCTCTATTGGCTCTACGTGGTTTATGGACTACCCGCTGAAGCATGGTATTCGGAAATCCCAGAGGGGCAAAGCACCGATCTACTAGCAATTAACAAAGAGTTGCAGAATTCCAACTGGGATGTTGACGTCTTTATGAGCAGAGTTCCTCACGGCCAGAGATTGATTCCTAAACTTCAACCAGAAAGCTAGGAGTCTAATATAACTTTTCAATCGCCACCAATGCCTTGGCATCGTAAGAAGATAGTTCTTGACATTCAGATAACATACCGCTATCCTCAGATTTGTAAGCTTTGGCAAGACCGCTGCTTGCAAGTCCCCAAAGCGATTGGATGTATGAAAAAGCCGCCGTTAGGCGGCTTTTTCCATTATGGCACTGCCTCTCCGCCTAATTACTCCATATTTGGCCATCAATTAACCAAACTCCGCGTCAATTTTCATCATTTGCCCCATCCGTTCTCCCTACACTCAGACCAGGCTCTAGAATTGGGCCTCGATTCGGAGTCAAGGAGCACCGTTTTCCATGGCGATCACAGAGGAACAGCCTCGTGACTTCACCGTCAGGCAGATGACCCCGGAAGACATCCCTGCGGTCATCAAGCTGCAGCTCCGCGCCTTCCCCGGCCTCGTGCCCTGGAGGCCGGACCAGCTAGAACATCATCTTGCGGCCTTCCCCGAGGGACAATTGGTGGTCACGGACGCCAGCGACCGCATTTTGGGTTCGGCCAGTTCCCTGCTCATCGACTGGGACGATTATGCCGAATCCGCCAACTGGTCGTCGATCACCGGCAACGGCTCCTTCAGCACCCACAACCCGCTCGGCAAAACCCTTTACGGCGCCGACATGGGCGTGGACCCAGACGCGCGCAAGCAAGGGATCGGCACGCTTTTTTACGAGGCGCGCAAGGAACTGATCCGGGAGCGCGGCCTCAAGCGGCTGCTCACCGGCGGGCGCATCGCCGGCTACGCAGCGGTTGCCGACCAAATCTCCGCCAAGGAATATGTCGCCGAGGTGGTGGACGGCAAGCGACGCGACCCCGCGCTCACCTTCCAGTTGGAGAACGGCCTCGTGGTCCTGGATGTGGTCCCTGGTTATATGTACGACCAGGAATCGCGCGGCTTCGCCACGGTGCTGGAGTGGCTGAACCCGGAGTACACCTCCTCGGTCAGCCTGCAAGCCAGTCTGCAGCATGCAGCGCTGGAACAGGCCGCCGCCGAGGCACTGCGCGGCACTCCGCGCCCGCGCCGGGTGCGCATCGCCGCCGTGCAGTACCTGCTCCGCCCCATAGCCAGCTTTGAGGAGTTCGCGCACCAGGTCGAGTTTTTCGTGCACAGCGCCAAGGACTACCACGCCCACTTCGTGCTCTTCCCGGAATTTTTCACCATGCAACTGCTCAGCTACATCAACGAGCCCGCGCCAGCTCTGGCTGTGCGCCGCCTCGCCCGCCTTGCGCCCCAGTACGAGGAACTGTTCATCCGCCTCGCCAGGGAAACCGGCATCTACATCATCGGTGGAACCCATCCTGTCTTTCAGCGCGGCAAGATCTTCAACGCTGCCCACCTGTTCACGCCTAACGGCCAGGTCTTCCGCCAGAAAAAAGTTCACCTCACGCCCACTGAAAGCGGCCCTTACCGCCTCAGCCGCGGCCACGGCCTCTACCTCTACCACACCGACTTCGGCAATATCGCCATTCAGGTCTGCTATGACGTCGAGTTTCCCGAAGTTTCGCGGGTGATGGCCGAGGCTGGCGCGGAGATTCTCTTTGTTCCCTCGTGCACCGATGGCCGCGAGGGCTTTTGCCGCGTCCGCTATTGCGCCCAGGCTCGCGCCATCGAGAACCAGATCTACGTCGCTATGACCGGAACCGTCGGCAATCTTCCGCTGGTGCCTTATATGAACACCAACTACGGCCAGGCAGCGATTCTGACGCCCTCGGACTACTTTTTTGCCCGCGACGGCATCGCCGCCGAGGGCACTATCAATCAGGAGCAGTTAGTGGTGGCCGATGTGGACCTTGATCTGCTCGACGAACAGCGCGTCAACGGCAGTGTGATTCCCCTTCAGGACTTGATCAAGGACGCCTACGACAACGTCGTCCACTATTCCGATTACAAAGGCCAGAAGCCCGCTGAATCCAGCCCGGATGGGCTTGACGGCAGCGGACGATTACAAGAGATGGAGACTCGGAAGATTCCGGAAGATACGGAGGCGGATTTGCTGGCAGCTTCAGCGAATTGAATCGCCCTACCACTGCGCCCAGTCGCCAAAGCGAAGCACCCAGGCTGCCAGCAAGAGATTGCTGACGGCGTGCGCTGCGACCGCATCGCCGATGCGTCCCTTCCAACGAAGCACGAGGGCATAGGCAAGGCCGGCCAGAATGCCAACCAGCCACTGCCGGCCGTGCATCAGGCCAAAGGCCGCAGAAGAAAGGCAGACGGAGAGCGCCGTCAGGCCTGTAAAGGCAACACTGTCAAAATCCCAACTCATAAACCGGCGCGCAAGATAGCCGCGAAAGGCCAGTTCTTCAGCGAGCGGCACGGTGATGACAGCGGCGGCGACGCGGAAGGAAATCCAGGACCACCGGGCCGCAGGCGAAAGCGCCGCCAGCGCCGGGCCAATCGGACTGGCCGCAAAATGTCCCGCCCACCAGGTTGGCGCGATCCACACCAGAAAGACAGCCACGCCGGCGACAGGGGCGATCCAGCCGAAGCGCCAGTTGAGCGTCTTCAACCGCGGCCAATAGCAACAGAGCGCTACGGCGGCTGCAACAAAGCGCAAAGGGTAGAGCCATTCAAAGTAGCCAGATGCAGCCTTGGAGACAAATGTCGCGGCCAGAATCGCCAGGAACGGGATCAGGTAGGCGCGGATGGCCGGAGATTCTCCACGGGACTCGTTTTCATGCTCGGACACACCGGCCGCTGCCTCTAACGCACCGTTCAGCGGACCGTCGACCGGGAAAGAAGCCGGCGAGTGGCACTTTCGCACCCAGGGAAGTTTCTCGGCAACCACGCAAAAAGCCAGTGCGACGACAGTGAACGCAATCCAGCCGAACTGGGAGTGGAAGCCGACCATGGCAACTTCTTCACTGCCAAAACAGCCTATGAGGAATAAAGCGCAAAGCCGGAATACATTGAGCGCCCACATGCATCCCAGTCCGCAAGGGATGAGCAGAAGCACATGGGGGAAGCGAAACTCTTTTCTCAAGTACCAGAGCCAGACGAGGGTAAAGGCAAGAATCAGCCCAAGCCCCTCCATTCCGGAACAAGAGCGTTCAACCTCAATCCCAAAGCTCGGAGTCTGAATCGTGAAGGTAGCGGCATCGCCGGAGACATTAGGCAGAACGCAGCGAAGGACCGCCTGCACTGTGTCAAAGGTCGCGATCTGGACAAAGCTGCCAACAGAGCCCACATTGGCGTCCGATGCGATCCATAGTCTCTTTAACGGAGAGCCCAAGTACCACGCGGCAACGCCGGCAAGAGAAGCACAGAGCCATAACGGATTTGTAGCGCGAAATATTCTGATCCAGGTGCGGAGCGGAACGCAAGCCAGTATCAGCAGGGGAATCTTCAATAAATAGGTTGCAAAGACGGCGACAGCGGCGGCATGGAGAAATCGGATGTCAGTTCCGTGAGAGGCGGCCAGCGCATGGATGCAAATCTCAGCCGCGACACAAGCCAGATAGCCGCCAAAGCAACGGAACCCGAACGGAAGGTTCTCCCGCTGGGCTCTCAACCAGGGATAGCCTAGCCCCAAAAAGACTGCAAGGGAAACGGTTGCGACCGGGACCAGACCCGGATGAAAGGCAGAAACAATATGGAAGCCGCCTATTACCAGCACGGCTTCCAGCGCGTAAATCGCGGCTAAGAGATAAATTCGCCCGAGAACATGACGGGGAAGCACAGAAGAAACCGACCCGCAGCGGCCGCTCCCGGTCGATCTACGAGAAGCTGTCATTTCTTCTATCTGTTCCTACTACTTCTTGCGCCGAAGCCGCAAGACAGCGAGCGTTCCGCCAAGCAGAGCAATGGCGCTGACCGCCAGGCTAGGATCGATCTCCGGGGTTTGGCCGCCATGATTACCGGCATAGGCAGCAGTGCATGTTCCGAACGCCATGGCTAGCAGTACGAGAGGGAATATGATGCGATGCTTCGTCATGTACAATTCCTTTCAGTGCCAATGGCACGATGTCGAAATACTTCAATACCCTCGGAATCAAATCAAGCAGCCGACACTATCCGCCGAATAACTCGACCCCACATAACATAACCTAGCGAAAAGCTATGCCGCTTTCGCCGTGTTTGGCTTGGCCTTCCAGAAGAGGAGACCGGCCAGCGAGAGCAAACCCGTGCCAAGCAACAACAGCGAAGACGGCTCTGGCGTGGCTGTCGGGTCCGTGGGCGTGACCGTTACACCAGCAGGCAGATCATTTGGAAACACGCCTGCCGGTGCGGCCGCACCAGCATCCGCATTACCAGCCGGTATCGTCGAAGACCACGAAAGCCAGCCGGTAGGGGTGTACTCGTTCCAGTAGTCAATGCCACCATATCCATAGACGTTCAGATAGTCACCATTCGTGAGGTAAATCTCAAGTCCGTTCCCATCGAAATATGGCGCCTTCGTCGATGATTTGAGCACGTTGTCGAAATTCGAATATTCATCCGTGCTAGGCGGCTCCGTGCTGGTAAGGGTATAGGTATTGGTAAAGCCATTGTTAATAACGTATGTCCCATAGTCATCGTAAGTCACTGACCCAGCCGTGCCTAATCCTGTGACCAGGCTTCCGGTTACGGAATTTCCGAACGAGAGATTTGCGCTTGTGATTACGCCACCAGATACATTGATAGTCCCTGTAGCGTCGAGGCCACTGCCAGTGATGGTGATGTTATAGGAATCCGCCTTTGCGATAGGCGCAATCGCAAGAGCCGCAGCCAGGGCAAGTCCAACAAGCCAGAATTTCTTCATCGTTTCCTCCAAAAATTCAACTCTCACGGGCATATGCCCTGACTACACTGATTGTGTGTGTCCGCCGTAAAACATGATTTCGAAAATGACAGCCACGGCAAAGTGGCTGCTACCGGGTTTCGATTTATAAGATTGCACGCGATATGCCAAACAATATCGTTTATAATCAGCAGTTTACCGGGGCATTGATTTGCGCATATGCAAGGCTTTGCACATGTTTGTCCCAAAAGTTTCCCTTTTTCCTGTTTAGGGATGCGCCGCACCGTTTTCTCCCACACCGAATCCGATTGCCAACGGACCAGTTGGCCCTCCAATAGGAAGCGTGGAACGAGATCGACAGGGAGATTTTCAGCCGTTTTGGAACTACAGGCGTAACAGCATCATTTGGCAAGCAATTGGACTATATCTATGGGCGCCATGCGCCTATAGCTGGCGGCATAAGCCCCAGCGATGTACGCATGATGTTCGAAAACTGTCGCGAATATCTTGGCCGAATTCCAGCACAGCCCGTATCAGCCGAGCCTCTCGACCATCGAGTTTCTTGAAGAGCGACAAAGGCCGGGGCCAGCCGCAGCCCCGGCTTCTGAGACGAAGAGCGAACACACTCTTAGAGAACCCGTCACAGCCTTCAGCGGACTGCCGGACGCGGTTCAGTCTTCCTGCTAGCGATGATCAGGCTGGCAGGAGTCAAGTCAGGACCGCTCCAGCCCTCCTTTGCCGCCTCGATATGGATTTCGCCCGCCTGCGGAGTGGACTGCACGATCACTTGCGCAAGGCCGTTGAAGAGCGACCGCTTGGGCTCCTTGTCGCTTTCCTGGCAGTTGGGATCGCCGTTGCCGACGCCAATCAGAGTTCCCGCGCCGGAAACCTTGAAGCTGATGAGGTTGGAGGCCGTTGGAACCGGCCGGCCTTCCTTGTCGAGGGCCTCGACCTTCAGAACGGCCACGTCCTCGCCGTCGGCGTTGATCTCAGTCCGGTCCGCTGTGAGCCGGATGGACGCGGTCGGCCCGGTGGTTTCGCGCTTCTCGGTGA
>Ga0255348_1000736_pt1 | contig 11734 bp, 5 predicted proteins | sample CBST25v5metaG_FD_189945 | JGI IMG/M metagenome (GOLD analysis project Ga0255348, IMG submission 189945) | Peat soil microbial communities from Stordalen Mire, Sweden - C.B.S.T-25.v5 | ecosystem: Environmental > Terrestrial > Soil > Wetlands > Peat | place: Sweden: Norrbotten County, Stordalen... | reverse complement strand
GCCTAAGTCGACTCCGATGGCTTGGGCGTTGGAGTTTCCTGGCCGCAAGACGCGCAGAAAGTTGGCAGTGATGTTGCCGGGACGCGTAATGGCCGAGCCGACAACCACGCATGAAGCTCCTTCTGCAAGTGCGCGCTTGGCCTCTTCGGGAGTCGATATATGGCCTTCAGCAATGATGGGTATGCTCACCCGCTTTGCTAAATCTGCCAGCAGCGACCAACTAAAAGAATGATTGTTACAGGTGTCTTCGGTGTATCCATTTAAGGTTGTGCCGACGAAATCAGCTCCACCTTCTGCAGCGGCAACCGCTTCTTCCAGCGTGGCGGTGTCTGCCATGACCGGGAGTTTAAGCTCGTTATGAATCCTCTGGATGAGGACTTGCCACGGATCGCCAAATTCCCATTTCCGATTTGTGCAGTCCAAGGCAATAATGGATGCGCCTGCAGATGCTAACTCGACAGCAGAGGAAAAATCGGGAGTAATACGCAGTTTGCCGTTTACATGGCGTTTTTGAATTCCAATGATGGGTACGTCCGTATCCTGTCGGATCGCTGCAATGTGCTCCGCGCTGTTGATGCGAAGAGCTTCAGCTCCCGCTTCAACGACCACGCGTGCCATACGCCGGATTACGTCAGTATTTTCAAGCGGATTGCCTGGATCTGCTTGGCACGATACCACCAATTTACCATTCAGCCGTTCTTGAATTGTAGACATTCCTTCAATTGCCTCTTTGTATTCTGTCGCAAAATTAGCAGCAATCTGTTAATGTATCAAAATACTATTGTATAGTCTACTATAAGATTTGATCGCTTGGCTTGCAAAGCAACACAGCGTGACATCGTGTAGCGCGACTAAAATCCAGAAAAGCTCGGACGCAAAATGGGAAAGGGAATCGGTAAGAAATGAAGGATGCATTGGCGCTTGGTGCCCTGCTGGCAATGATTTCCGGCTTGATGAATGGTAGTTTCACGCTTCCCATGCGCTTTCTCGGGCGATGGGATTGGGAGCATGTATGGAGCCTGTTTATCGTGTTTTCATGTCTCATGATGCCCACTGCCATTATCAGCTTGATTGCGCCACAAAGCTGGTTCCTGATCGCCCACGCACCAGCGACAGCCCTGCTGATTGCCGTTGCGGCGGGGTTTGCCTGGGGCTTTGGATCGCTGATGTTCGGACAGAGCGTGAGCGCGATCGGCATTTCTCTGGCGAATACGCTAGTGCTTGCGATCAGCTCTGCCCTTGGATCGTTGTTGCCATTGCTGCTACTTTCTCCACAAAAGATTCATCAGCCTTCGGGACGCAGTGTTCTTGAAGGCGTTGCGATTGTGGTGGTTGGTATTACGCTATGTGGTTATGCGGGACGCTTGCGGGAGAAGACCAATGGAACCTCAGAGCGCGGCGATCTGGTTGGCAAAGCACGCCCCGTGGGGGTGGCGCTCATGCTGGCTTGCGGATCCGGAGTACTCTCCGCTGTTTTTAATGTCGGTTTTGCCATGGCGCAGCCTATTTCCGATTATGGACGGGCAAATGGCCTAAGCGCCTTCGCGAGCACCAACCTTATTTGGTGGATTATGCTGGCCTCGGGCTCTCTGGCGAACCTGGGATTCTGTTGCTATCTGTTTTTAAAGAACCACAATTTTGGCAGGTTCTTGGAGCCGGGAAGCGCACGACTCTATGGGTTGTCTTCGCTGATGGCTCTCTTATGGGGGGGAAGCATCTTTGTTTATGGCGCGGCTGCGCCTCGGCTGGGGGAACTGGGGCCCTCCATTGGCTGGCCGCTTAGTCTGGCGACAGGACTGTTGCTTGCCAATGCCATTGGCATTTGGGTAGGAGAGTGGAAACATGCACCAAGGCGAGCACTCGTATGGATGTATTCTGGCATAGTAGTCTTGGTAGTGGCTATCGTTGTGCTCAGTAAAGCGGGCTCATAAGAACGCCTATATTTATCTCTATCGGAGGTAGGATGATGTCTGGCAAGAAGCAGCAGAAAAGTTCAACTACGCAGAGCGTTGACGTGGATCCGGAGTTGAGATTCAAACCTCTTAACAAAAAGAGCTTTACTCCCATGTATTTTCAGATACAGGAGCAACTGCTCAAGATGATCTCCTCCGGTCAACTACGTACAGGCGATCTGCTCCCAAGCGAGGAAGAGTTGAGTCGCGTATATGGCGTCAGCCGAATGACCTCCAGGCAGGCCCTTCAAGGACTGAAAAGCAGTGGATACGCCTCCCGGCACAAAGGGCGCGGCACATTTGTCATCCAACCGAAGGTGGAAAAAGATATTACCCATCTTGCCGGATTTACAGCGGAGATGCGTGCGCTTGGCCTGAAGGCAACCTCGCGTGTGCTGGCAGCCGAAACCATTCCGGCGACTGTGGAGATAGCGGCCCAGCTTGCTGGCGAAGTTGGAATGCCTATATATAGGTTGCGGCGTTTGCGCTTTGCTGATGAGCTGCCGTTTGCAATTGAAGAAATCTACCTCTCGATGGAGCGGTATCCAGAAATCGATGAATTCGATTTTTCGCGTCTTTCGCTCTATGCCACGCTACGTGAGCGTTATGGCATCCGGTTGAGTCTGGCAGATGAGATTTTGGAGGCGCGAGCTGCCACTCGTCGCGAATCTGAGCTGCTGGAGGTGCCATCACGATCGAGTCTGCTGGTTATCTCGCGTACGCTATGGAGTGTGGAGGGGCAGCCTGTTGAGGCAGCTCGCTCGTTCTATCGTGGAGATCGCTATCGCGCTGTGCTGCGAATTCCCGCCACGATGGTGGAGTAAGAATTCTGTTAGAAGTTAAGAAGAAAATGCAAGCTAGCCTTTGTCTCACTTTCACTATCGAATCGCTTTGGTTTATGTGAACACGTATGCGTTCCAGATATTATTAACCAACCCAAGGGAGTGACACGCGGCTATCCATTGAGCTGCAATAGGAGACGATGATGCATATTGCTTGGCTGGGAGTGATGTGTCCAGCCGTATTTTGTCTGCTTATGGGAAACGGGATCAAGGCTTTACTCGCGCAAAACCCCTTGCCCGTGACTACGATAGAAACACCATTATCCAGCCAGAGCCAGATTAAGAATCGTCTTCCGTTTGCAAAGTTGGATGGGAACTATTTTTCGGTCAATGGCCAGCGTTTTATCCCTATCGGCGTGCATTGGGTCCCCGCCAAAACGGCCTTGCAATGGCCGGTGCAATGGGACGCTAAAGATATTGAAGCGGATTTTAGCAAGATGCACGAGCTTGGATATAATACCGTGCGTTTGGACTTGATGTGGGCGTGGTTTGAACCGCGGCCCGGCGACTATAATCCGGAAGCTTTTCGGCAGTTTGATTATCTGATTACTCTGGCACATCGGTATGACCTTTATCTTCATCCATCCTTGTTTATTGGCGGCGAGGTCGGCGAAGCCTATTGGGATGTTGCGTGGCGTCATGGGCGGAATCCGCAAACCGATCCCGATATGCTGCGTCTGGAGACGAATCATGCGGCCGAATTTGCGCGGCGCTATGCCAATGAGAGCGCAATTCTGGCTTGGGATCTGACCGATGAACCGCCCTTTTGGATTGCGGCTGGAGGCACCACCGACGCAATGGCGATCAATTGGACACGTTTGATCAGTGGCTCCATTCGTAGATACGACAAGAATCACCTCATTGTTGTGGGCACGTCGATGCAGGATATCGAGCATGGCCCATATCGCCCCGATACGATCGCTCCAGAAGTCGATTTCCTCAGTGTGCATCCGTATACGATTTTCTCGCGGACATTGTTCCCGGACCCGATGCTCTCCGAGCGTGGAACCTATGGCGCATCCTATGAAACTTCACTTTCCGGGAGCGTTGGGCGGCCGGTGATGATTCAGGAGATGGGCGCTTCTTCGGCCCAGTACACTCCGGAGCGCATTGCGCAGTATGAGCGTACGAGTCTTTACTCAAGCCTAGGTGCTGGTGCTAATGGCTTTCTTCTGTGGTGTTTTACCGATGCGGCTCCCGAGCAGTATCACAAGGTTCCGTATCTGCGTTCTGCACATGAAACGCAATTTGGCATGGTGACATGGGATCGCAAAGAGCGCCCGCAGGCAATCGAGTTCAAAAAATTTGAGAAGATTGTAGCCCGAATGGATTTAAGCGGAATTGCGCCGGCTACCGCAGATGCGGCGATCCTTGTGCCGGATGAATGGGCGAAACCTCACGGGGATTTTTCACATCTTGGACTCACGGGGCCGGAAGTGGTTCCCTATACCTCGGTATTTGATGGAGATGCGATTCCAGGTACGAGTCAGGCTTCCTATAGCGAGGTCAATACAGAACTGCAAGGCGCATGGATTTCTACATTCATTGTTGCGCGCCGTGCAGGCATCAAAGCCGATTTCCCGCGCGAGTACAGCGATTGGTCAGCGCGAAAGATGCTGCTTTTGCCTTCACCGTTGACAAGTTCGAGTAACCCAATTGCGCATTTGCATACGGACTTTTGGGACAAAGCCAAACAATATGTTTCCGATGGCGGCGCACTGTATGCGTCACTGTCTGCCGATACCGCGATTCCAGAGATGGAATCCTTGTTTGGCGCGCGCATTGAAGATACGGCTGTGGTTTCTCAACTTACCCTCAAGGTGGTTGCTTCTTTTGGCGGTCTGAATGTTGGAGATACATTTCACTTTGCTGTTCCCGGCTCCAAATGGGGCGCTCTTCTGGCGCTTCGAGGGGGCAAGGTGATCGCCGTAGATCAACTGGGGCGCCCGGCCTTGGTAGCCAATCAATTCGGAGCCGGCAAAGTGTTGCTCTCTGCCTACCCATTAGAGTCGTATCTTGCGTCTACCCCTGCCGTATTTGACCAACCAGAACAGACGCATCGCATCTATCAGGCGCTTCGCAATTGGGCGGGCTTTACGGCGATTCTTCAAACCGATAATCCTTCTGTTGAGGTTGCCGAACTCAATGGCAAGGGGCGTGGATATGCGGTACTCACAAATCACAGCGCATCGGCGCAGGAGGTCAGTTTGAAAACCTCTCCGCCTGTCCGTAGCCTGAGTGTCCTCACGCTGGATGGCACAGAATCTGTTGCGCACAGCGGATCGGTATGGAAAGTGCGGATTGAGGCATATAGCGGGTTGGTCCTGGAATGGAAATGAATCCGTTTTCGTTTATTTCAAGAATAATTTTCGGGACAACTATAGAGATTTATTATTCTAGTCGGGTGGACAGGTCTACAGCTTGCTCCCCCCCCGAGTGTGTCTTCCAGTGGCCAGATAATTTTATAAGAAAGTGTGAATTTTTTTAACGCAGGTTCTGCTTCATTCATGAAAATTGCTTCTGTATAGGTTCAAATAACAGTCAGCAGAATTGCCTCGCACTATGCAATACAACAGATTCTAAATAATATACTGGCATAACGTATATACAAAAATACATAAAGTCCATAAAGAGCAAAATATCCAAGATGAAGTCGCACAATAAAGTCTTGCCGAGTCTGCCTCAACTCCCTTATAAGGTATTTATGTGCGGTGTTCTATGGTCTATATGAGGGAGTGATAGAAGGTTTTGTAGGGAGCGAAACAAACTCGTGACAGTATGTATGCCTGACTATACAATCAGACCTCGAAATCAACAATTTACTTTTGGAGACTTTAAAGGAGGCAGGACGGATGAAAATCGCGGGAAATATAACCCGTTTTTTCCTCGGCATATGCTTATGCCTGAGTTCGATCACATTTGCACAGACCGTGACAGGATCTGTAACAGGCAATGTTTCCGACAATTCGGGATTGATGATTGCCGGAGCCACGGTAACCGTAATGAATGTTGATACCGGTATTACCGACACGACTATCACCAATGGATCCGGCATTTATTACATTCAGTATCTGCGTATTGGCAAGTACGAGATCAGTTTTACTGCTCCTGGATTTGCGACAAGCAACTTCGGCCCATTCAGCCTTGAGATCAATCAGTTGGCCAAGATTAATGCCACGTTGCAGATTGGAGCAAAGACGGAAGAGGTGACGGTGCGCAGTGAGGCAGCACCGATTATGAATGCCGAGAGCGCGACGGTTGCCTCGACGATCACCTCGAACACAATTTCCAACATTCCGCTCAACGGGCAGAATTTTATGGGATTGGCAGCCTTTATTCCAGGCGCAGTCAACACGGAGCCAGCGTCAACCGGCGATGTGCAGGCCTCCGAGCGCTACAACTCCGACGACAGCATTCCCTCCTTCAATGGTAACCGTCAGATGTCGAACAACTTCATTCTGGATGGCATTGAAATCAACGAAACGTTAAACAACACACCGGCTTATAGCCCGAACCCGGATGCGCTCGATCAGATCACGGTGGTCACGACCAACGCCAGCGCGGAGTTTGGCAACGCCAATGGTGGCACCGTGTTGGCCGTAACCAAGGGCGGCACAAACAACTTCCACGGCAGTGCCAATGCTTACGTGGAGAATAACAATCTGGATGCAAATACCTGGGCCAATAAGCTCTCGGGGGCAGCGCGCAGCGCCTACACACGGTCAATCTTCAATGGCACTCTGGGCGGTCCCATTCTGAGGAACAAGCTTTTCTTTTTTGTGGATTATGAGGGAATGCGCTATCACACGGGCGGCGAGGGAACGGCCAGCGTGGCGCCGGACACCTGGCGCACGGGCAACTTCAGCGATCTGCTTTCCAGCAAGGGCGTGCAGCTATATGATCCATCGAACAACTTTTCCGCTTATGACGGGAATCAGGTGCCGATCGTGAGTTCGGCGGCAACGTATCTGCTCAAGCATGAGGAGCTGTATCCGCGCGCTAACCAGTCTCCGCTAACGGGCAATGTTGCTTTGTATAACTACAAGGGGCATTACAAGCAATACAGCACCAACGATCAGGGTGATATGCGCATTGACTGGCAGATCAGTGATCGAGACAAGATCTATGGCCGCTATTCACAGGGGTATGGCATGGATGGCGAACCGACCGCGGTGTTACCAATCGATTTTCCTGGCTATGACTACTATCCGTATAAGGGCGGTAATATCAGCTGGGCGCATACGCTTTCCTCGAACTTAGTCAATGAATTCCGCTTTGGCGTTAGTCGCTCGATCTACGACGAGGGGAACACAACTGATCCTTCGGGCGAACTTGGTCTCAATGGAAACTCTCTTCTCGGCATCCCGGGTACGCAGACGCAACCTGGATTCTCATATATGGCTATGAACGATGGCTTGGTGGACAGCTTTGGTTCGCTGGCTTGGATGGTCAACATGCATGAGACCAACTATACCTACTCTGATAACGTTAGCTGGCAGTACGGCCACCACATGATCAAGGCTGGCGCACTGCTGATGCGCTATCAGCAGAACTATATGTTCCCCGGTAACTCTGGTGCGTTGGGCGAATTCTCCTACACCGGCTCATTCAGCGGCGCTGCTGGCTCAACAGGCGCATCCTTTGCCGACTTCCTGCTCGACCGTTCTTCGGAGGCCACTGTCGGCGCCTCGTATGGTTATGTGGGGCAGCGTCAGTGGCGTGACGGCATATATGTGCAGGATGACTGGAAGGTTTCACCCGCGTTGACCTTTAATATTGGTCTGCGCTGGGAGTTTTTCCAGCCTATCTATGAGGTCAACAACAAGGAAGTCAACATCGATCCGTCGACGCTGAAGTTTGAGTACGCAGGCAAGAACGGCAATAGCCGCGCTCTTTACAATCCGACCTACATCAACTTTGAACCTCGCATTGGCTTTGCCTATCAGCTTTCGCCGCGATGGGTGGTGCGCGGGGGCTATGGCATCACTAATTATCTTGAAGGTACGGGCACGAGTCTGCGTCTGACGCAGAATTACCCGTATAACTTCTCTTACGACAACGTGGCGATACAACCTTCATCGAGTACTAGTGGCTCGTCAATCAAGGTGGAAGATGGCTTCGGTTCGGCGACTCCGACAACCGCCAGCACCACCTACTATGTTTGGGACAAAGACCTAAAGCCTTCGCTTACCGAACAGTACAACCTAGCTCTGGAATATCAGTTCAGCAGCGACTCGTCGATCTCGGCCTCTTATGTGGGCGAGGTCGGCCAGCATCTAATTGATGCAGTCTATGCCAACCAGTGGAAAACGATCGGCGACTCTAGCTCGGCACCCTACGCCGCGCTCGTCGGAGCCGATGGCACGCAACTCGGTTCGACCGGTACGGTAAAGGTGACCAGTTCGGAATCGAAGATGAACTACAATGCCCTGCAGGTGGTTTACCGTCATCGTGCCGCCAAGGGGCTTGAGTACACCTTCAATTACACCTACGGCAAGGCGCTCAGCAACAATCCAGGCTTTTATGGGACGCTCGGTGTGAATGGCGCTAGTGCCTATTGGCAGAACCCCTACGATCCTTCGGCAGACTACGGAGCCAGCTACACCGATATTCGCCATATGCTGACATGGACGGGTGTCTATGAACTGCCCTTCGGTCCAGGAAAGACCTATGGTGCCAACGGGAACAGCTTGCTGAACCAAGTGGCTGGCGGCTGGAAGGTGGGTATGACAGGCACCTTCTACACAGGTCTTCCAGTAACCATCGCGAGCGCGGCCGAGGTCAATGCAAATACCAATCTCTACAGCCAGCGTGCCAATCACTATCGCAAGTTGAAAATACACCATCGTTCGGCATCCAACTGGTTTGGCACGGATGACTCTGCCTCTCCTTGCGGCAGAACGGACGATACAAAGTGTGCCTATGGCAATGAGTCGAATGACGCATACGGCACGGCAGGCGTAAGCACGGAACGCGCGCCAGGGTATCGTCAGGTGGACGCCTCGCTCTTTAAGGCTTTCCACGTGATTAACGATCAACGCGTTGAATTCCGTACAGACTTCTTCAACGCCATGAACATGACCAGCCTTGGCAATCCGCAGAACTCGACCAGCTATAGCAACTTTGGCCAGATCACGTCCTCGCGTTCGCCGCAGCGCCAGGTGCAATTCTCACTGAAGTACATCTTCTAAACTTTACTTCGTGCGTTGCTGAAGCAGTGTGCTATTTCAGCAACGCACGACTTTTAATCAATTTTTCAATCCAAAACAATTTAGAACGTGAAACTGGAATGAATAATAAGGCCTCGATATTCGTGATCTCGTGTTGCATTCAGTGCACATTGTTTGCTCCCTCTTCCGTGGGACAGAAACTTCGATTGGTCGATCCCATGGCCGTGCAGGTTAATGGCGATCCTTCTCGCGCTGTACAAACGGTCTCACTGCCTTCCAGGATTCCTCAAAAACAATGTGACGTTGTGATCCTCGGAGGTGAACTGGGTGGAAGCGCCGCAGCACTTGAGGCGGCATCAAAAGGGGTACGTGTCTGTTTGACGGAACCCACGCTCTGGATCGGTGGACAGATGACCGCGGAGGGAGTTTCCGCATTTGACGACAATCAGTGGACGGAAACGACCGGCTCTTCTCGCAAATTTCAATATCTTCGGCAGAAAATTCGTAAACACTATGCCCCACTTCTGCGCGATGGAATCAGGGCAGATACGACGCTAAATCCTGGGGCTTGCTGGGTAAGTTATGAATGTTCCGAAGCCTCTGTGGACCATGATGTATTGCTCGCGATGCTTGCCCCTTACATTAAGAGCGGGGCGCTTGTGCTCTTGACTCGAAGTGCACCGATTGTGGCCGAACACAAGGGGCGAAGGCTGAAAAGTGCCATTGTGTATAATTTCGAGACACATCAGGTTTTGCGTCTGAATGGGTCTGTATTTATTGATGCTACCGCGTTAGGAGAATTTCTGCCGATGGCCAAGGCAGAATATGTCACTGGAGCGGAAGCACAAGGCCAAACCGGAGAGCCGGATGCTTCGCTGAAGGCTGATCCGGATGCTGCGCAGAGTTTTACGTATACGTTTGTCCTTGGGCAGAGACAATCGCCACTGTATGTAGAAAAACCCGCTAAATATGGAAGCTATCGATCTCATTTCTCCTTTAGCTCAACGGATGCGGATGGCAAGACCTTGTCCTACTCCATGTATAAGCAATTGCCCAATACTCCAGGATCGTTTTGGAGCTATCGTCGCTTGATTGCGAAGGATCAGTTTAAACCAGGCATCTTTGCCTCTGATCTGAGTATGATTAATTGGGATAGCAATGATGTATGCGACAATGATCTGCTGTCTCTGGATCCGGACAAGCAGGCAAAGGCTATGCAGTATGGTAAGCAGGTTGCGATGTCCTTTGCGTGGTGGCTGCAGCATGAAGCCCCTCACGACGATGCGCAAGGGAGGGGCTTTCCTGAAATCTATTTGGACAGATTAGCGATGGGTAGCACGGATGGGCTATCCCAATTTCCATACATACGAGAAGCTCGCCGAATAAAGGCCATGCGCACGATTCGTGAGCAGGATGTTGTGACAGAAAATGCGCGGGCCAAATGGTTTAGCGATACCGTGGGTATTGGCCAATATCCAATCGATATTCATGCCTGTGGTACGGTAGCTAGCATGCCGAATGCAAAACCGTTTCAGATTCCGTTAGGTAGTTTGATCTCCAGCAATGTCGATAATCTGCTTGCTGCCTCCAAAAATATTGGAACGACGCACATTACAAATGGAGCATATCGTGTTCACTCCACGGAATGGTCTATTGGCAGTGCGGCCGGTACTGTTGCCGCTGCTGCAGTCAAAAAACATCTTCAGATAAAACAAATAGAGTCGAACCCATTTCGCTTGCATGAAATACAACTCGAATTGATCTTATCTGGACAACCACTAGTGTGGTTTGATGACGTACTGATTAATTCGCCGCTGTTTGAAAGTGCGCAACTGGCAACGGCTCTTGGCCTTATTGAGGTTCCAGACAACTCACTAAGCTTCCATTCTGAATCTTTTATGGAAGGAAGAGATGTTGTCCATGCGCTTCATAGACTATTTATCGAAGGAGTGTTGGTGATGGATTTTAGCCTTCCAGAAGATGCGTTGCGGAAACCAGTGGAGTGGGAGCGCTTACGTCAGTTCGGACTAGCAACGGGGAAAAGGCATGGCTGCATTAACAGAGGCGATTTCGCATCATGGATTATTGCCCTTTATAGGGCTAATAACTCGTCGAGAAGTTGAAGGCAGAAAACAGGTTGTACGGAGGTGGTGCAATATATGCGACAATCAAGCGCTTGTGTAAAGCGATAGCAGCATTCTGTGCAGTCGATGATTCTGGATGTGGTATGAGCTATGCTCAGGAGTCTGGGGCTTAGTCTGGCAGATATCTGAGGCAGATAAGCATAAAAAATATAAACGAATCTGGGGCCACGAGGAGTTGGAAAAGATGTCGATCTCGTCTGAAATAGATTTCGCCATTGGGTCTAAAACACGCCGTGCGTTTCTTCAGGCAATGGGTGCAACGGGTCTTACGCTTTTCAATCGTAAAGCGTGGAACGCTGTTGTTCCAGATTCAGTGCAGCAAGCGTTGTCCCGCGTCGGCAAAAAAGTTACATTGTTGAGTGATGGCGCATTTCAAGGTGCTGCGTGGGGATGGCAGTTTACGGAAGGCGCCAAAATAGTGAGCGCGGCGCGGCGCACAGGACATCGTTCTGTTTTGGTGAACGCGCAATCGGGAGACTACGCGCGCTTTCTGGTGCTGGGACCCGAGGCAGGCAAGACCTACACGATCAGCGGTTGGGTCAAAACGCAAGATGTGGCACAACAGGAAGAAAATGCTGGTGCTTATTTTGCTGCTTCGCAGTTTGAGTTTCAGGGGCGTCCTACGG
>Ga0255348_1000723_pt1 | contig 11978 bp, 8 predicted proteins | sample CBST25v5metaG_FD_189945 | JGI IMG/M metagenome (GOLD analysis project Ga0255348, IMG submission 189945) | Peat soil microbial communities from Stordalen Mire, Sweden - C.B.S.T-25.v5 | ecosystem: Environmental > Terrestrial > Soil > Wetlands > Peat | place: Sweden: Norrbotten County, Stordalen... | reverse complement strand
GGATAGATCAGGTATGGAAGGAGAAGTTACTGCCAAAGCATCCCATGGCCGAGGCGATCAATTATGCTTTGAGCCAGTGGCAGGAACTGAGCGTCTTCTCAACTGATGGTGCGGTGCCGATCGACAACAATGTTAGTGAGCGAGAGATGAAGCGCGTTGTGCTCAATCGGAAGAACAGCTTGTTCGTCGGCAATCCGCGTGGCGGAAGAACGGCGGCTATCCTGACCAGCACCTGCCGCCGGCATGACATCGATCCACAGCGCTACATCACGCAGTTGCTGATCAATCTGCCGCTGGTTTCCATCAGCCAACTGCCCCTCTGGCTGCCCGACCAGTGGAAGATCGACCATGCCCGCAACTGAACCCGCTGCAGAATCCCGCATAGCAAACGGCATAGTACATGGACTTCAGATAGCGCTCACCATATTGGAAGCTCTTCCCGCACAAGTCTTCGCGCGTCGGCGTCTCGATGCTAGATGCCTTGGCCAATCCGAGGATGTCCCACGCGTAGACTCGGATCGAGTTGCCCGTGGCTTTTGATCGAAGCAGCTTATGGTTGTTTAAAGCCTCTTCCTACAAAGCGGCTCCGAGGGACCTTCCCTCATCTTTCGTACAACATGAAGCTCGCGCTTCTTCTTGACACAATAAAGGCGGATAGTTTAATCCTTATCCGTAAATAGACAATATAATGTTTCCATGAAATCATGGATGGTGCCGGATGCGTTTTGGGTCAAGGTGGAACCGTTTGTGCCCGCCTTTACCCGGCCGACAGGACGGATCTACCACCGCAAGCCCGGCGCAGGACGCCCGCCCCATGCAAGCGCGGCAGGCGTTCTCTGCCATCGTTTATGTTCTGCGCACGGGTTGCCAATGGAAGGCACTGCCGTGCGAATTCGGTTCGGCCAGCGCGGTTCATAAGCACTTTCAGCAATGGCCACAGGCGGGATTCTTCCTCCGTCTGTGGCAAGCGGGGCTGGCCAAATCGCTTGGTGCGCGTACTGGATTAAGCGGGACTGAAGTTTACAGATATCAGCGTGGGAGGGCCAGGTTGGCCATCAACAATGTGCGTGCTGATCACTGCTTCCATGTTCATATGTTTCCAATCTAACGGCGCATAAGCGGAAAGCTGCCTCGTATACGCATGGTTGAGAACAAACTCTGAGGCAGCAGCAGTCCCAGCATCGCCGATTCCAGCAATAATGAGGATTGGGTGTCCTATAGTCTTGTCAAAAATTCGCGCGATAAGTGCATAGTCTGTTGAGAATCCAGAAATCGGCATTTCAAAGTTTACTGCCCAACCATGACGTACAGGATGTTGCTGGTCTACAATCCAAACAAAATGAGACTGGTCTTGATCTCCCCTCCCAAAATGGAAGCGCAAGGGATCTGTTAACCGGCGTGTCCAGACATTATCCCAGCCTCCGATCAAAATCGAAGAACTATCTTGAAGATCGGTATAGGTAGTATGGGAACTTCGACGCAGACGAAAATCCTTTCCATTTTTCGAAAAGTATCCCACTATATTCGCCATAGTAATGCTGTCTGCATAGTTGACGGCATTGATCTGCGACATGTGATTTCCTACGGTTGTGTCTGTAACATCTGAAGGACTTGGAACTATGATCGAGATGGCCCCGGTTTCTTCTAAAATTGGGGACCACAGCTGTTTGTACGCGCTTCTGTCCGTCTGATGCGCACGGATTTGAAGGAATACGCAGAAGCTGATGGCGGTCAAAAGAATTCCGCTTGCCAAAAAGACAAAACGGTGCAGAGATACATAGTGAACTGCCGGCAAATATCTTTTATGGGGTTCCACCGAAGAGGTTGGAGCAGATTGCCCCTGGGACAATTTATCTTCCGCCTGCGAGGTTGGTGGAAGATGAAACTTCGGCACATAGGAACCAGCCTTTAATTCGATCCGAAGCTCTTGACAGTGCTTTGGCTCCAAATAATACTGCGTCAATCGCTTTCTGATTTCTGCTGCGGTCAAACGAACGACCGGATCACTGCTGGTGTCGTAATCGGCGCCGCGGTGAAACACGTTCATCCCAAGAAGGCGCTCTTTTAGGGAATCTTCGTTCTGTTGCAGCGTTTGTTCGACAATAAATTGAAGAAAATTGGGATACCGTTTACTGTTTCGAAAATAGGAACTGTCCACCAACTTCTTTACTTGAATAAGCACAATCTGTTTTTCGCTCTCGGTTTCGGGCTGCCAACTGCCTTCGTTACGCTCTAAAAGTGACATTGTTCCTCCTTCGTTTGTATGGCAGGACAAGTCGAGATAGCTAAAGCGCTTGATACATGTCTTGATACCTGTCACGAAAGTCCTTTAGTGCGTGCAATTATACATAATACCTTCCCCAAAATACAGTATCGAATCTTGACAATGATTTTTACCAGCTCTAGGATTCGGGCCGCTTGTAAAAAAGCAAAAACAACGTAGTGAAAGGAATCAACATCGCATGATGACGCAAACAACAAGATTTCTTTTCATGTGCCAGTGGATGAGATCACAAATGGGGAGATCAACGAGTGTTTTCATTGCGCTACTCCTCTGTCTAGGTTTTTCGGTGCCCAATCAAGTTTTTGCACAGGTTGTCACCGGGGATGTGATTGGTACTGTTACAGACATGTCTGGGGCAGTTGTCCCGCATGTAAAGTTGACGATTACCAATCTTGGAACTAAAGCGCAAAGGACTGCCGCCAGCAGCGACGCAGGAGACTACGCCTTCAATATTTTGCAACCAGGCCGTTACAGCTTTCGTGCAGAGGCTTCTGGATACAAAAATTACGTTCTGACTTCATTCATTTTGGGTGTAGGAGATCGTACACGCATCGATGTACGGCTAGAGTTAGGTGCGGCCACCGAAACGGTTGAAGTGTATAGCGGGACGATTGGCGTGTTGCAGACCGACAGTTCCACAGTGCAGGATGTTGTATCGGAACGAGCAGTACAGGATTTGCCACTGAATGGACGCAATTTCGTAGGGCTGATCCAAATCGCCCCTGGTGTTAATCAGGGACTGGCCGGTTCGATCGCCTCGGGTACTCGGCCAGATGATAGACGCGCAACCTCGTCATTTTCGGCTAACGGACAACCAGACGTATTGAATAACAACTTGATTGACGGCTTAGACAATAACGAGCGCGAACAAGGGTTTATTGGCGTAAGACCTTCGATTGACGGCATTGCTGAAGTTCATGTAATGACAAACGATTATACTGCCGAGATTGGTCGATCAACTGGAGCTGTGGTCAACGTCATAACGAAAGCCGGCACAAACCAGTTCCATGGATCGGCTTTTGAATTTGTCCGGAACGATAAATTTGACGCGCAGGACTATTACGCGACCACAACGCCAGAGTTGCGACAAAACCAATTCGGCGGTAGCGTTGGTGGCCCAATTTTGAAGAATAAAACATTCTTCTTCACAGACGTGGAATGGGATCGAGTTATTAAAGGTTTGACCTACTCCGAAATTGTTCCAACGACACAAGAGCATGACAGCTATGATTTCACGGATATTTCTGGCGGAACTGTGATTTCACCCGCTGACATCAACGCCGTAGCATTGAGATATTGGAAGATGTATCCATACCCGACAAAAGCCAATGCAACGTATAATTATGTAACTTCGCCAAAGCAGACGCAATATGCGACCACATTCGATCTACGCATTGATCACCACATTAACGACAACAATACTCTGTTCGGTCACTTTAGTTACAATCCGGTAACTACAACAGTGCCATCCGCGTTTCCTTCTGTTACTCCTTCATGGGCTGACGGAGCAACAGTTAATCCTGGCGGAGGAGGTTCCTACCCAGGACCTTCACAGGCGATATCCAAGGGACTGCACCTGGATTATCTCCACATCTTTACTCCTAATCTGATTTTGGAATTACGTACTGGTTACACGAGAATCAGCATTGATACGAAACCTGAAGATTACGAAAAAGCTCTCTCCGATGAAATCGGGGTCATCAATGGAAATCTTGGTACAACGGAAACAACCGGGCTTTCATCGATATCGTTCAACGACGGCGGAGCTGGTTTTGGCACTTCTGCTTACGTACCAATTCTCGATCACAACAACACCTACCAGTACAATGGGATGCTAACTTGGACAAAACGAGCGCAGACGTTCAAATTTGGCGCTTCATTCATCCGGCGTCAATTGAATTATTACCAAAGTCGTGGTAATGCGCTCGGCTCGTTCCAATTTAAGACATGGGAGAATTTCCTAGCAGGTGACATGTATTATGATTCCCGCGCAAATCTTCTAAACCTGCAGGGTTTCCGTACTTCGGAACCAAGTGCTTTTGCTCAAGATGATTGGCGCATAAACCATTGGCTTACTCTTAATTTCGGCGTACGCTATGACGTGTTTACTCCTATTACCGAAGTGAATAACCGGTACGCAAACTTTGACTTGAAGACATTGAAAGTCATCGTCGCTTCGAGTAATAACAGGACTGCGAATGTTGATACCTATTATGGGGACGTTGCACCACGCATCGGTTTTGCTGCGCAACTTCCATATCGAATGGTGCTGAGAGGCGGATATGGTATCAGCTACTATCCTGGGGACGTTCAGGATAAGCTTCAGAATCCGAATCCTCCGTACAACTATATCTGCGGAAGCGGTACTTGCCCGACAACAACTTTCCCCACACTTCCAATTCCAACAGCAGAGGCAAATGTAGACTTAACCAATCCGATGGGCGATCTGTATTACAAGCCGTCGGATTTTAAGCCCTCATATTACCATCAGATAAATCTGGTAGTCCAAAAGGAATTCGCAGGTAACGTCATAAACATTGGATATGTGGGTTCTTTGGGACGTCGGCTGATGTATATTTCGAATATTAACCGTCCTGCTCCGCAAACAACAGCCCAGGCCAGCGGTACGGCTGAACTGCCTTACATCTATGCAACTCAGTTGCCGAATGTCGGTTCGATACAAAAGGATGATACTTCTGGGTACAACAGTTATAATTCTCTGCAAACCTCTATTTCTCGTCGCTATCATTCGGGGTTAATGATAGACCTTAACTACACACTGGCACATGGATTGGGAAATGCTTTAGATCCAAGTTCCGGTGGCGGAACAAGTTTGTGGACAGGCAATCCAGACTATGATCGCGGCAATACAGCCGTGGACGTACGACATCGTATCGCGTTTTCCGCAAACTATGTGTTGCCTTTCGCCAAGGAATCCCATGGGTTGGTCGCCTATGCTGCCCAAAACTGGCAGATCAATACGATTGCTACTTGGCAGACAGGTTTGCCGTTCTCTGTGTCAAACAGCTATTCTCCACAGATCAATTTGCCCGGAGTTACCTCAGATCGGCCGGACAGATATACCAGCGTCTCAGCATGGAAAACAGCATTTCCAACCCTTGTTAATACGGCTAGCATATATTGTCTAGACACTCAAAAAGGTCCGTGTTTTGGTCCGCAGGCTTTTGGCACGGCAGGGAATTCACGGCAATTCTCTGATTATGGCCCCCATCAGCGTCATGTGGACCTTTCTCTTTTTAAGGACTTCTTGATGCCCAAAGAGGCTAAGCTGCAATTTCGAGTAGAGACATTCAATATTACCAATACTCCGAACTTTTCTTCCCCATCAACGGGAATTGGCTATGCAACTTTTGGGGTAACATCTTCAACGTCTGGAAATCAAAATCCGCGTCAGATTCAACTCGCACTAAAGTTGGCCTTCTAATTTATACGCTTGGGCGGAAGAGGCAAAACGCATGGCTCTTCCGCCATTTTTTCAACGGGATGAGATAGCCGGTGTTTGATAAGGAGAATGGTATGAAACAAATGCAGATGGCGAAAAAGATTCGAAATAGGCATTTTGTGGCGTTGGCGGCTTTTTTGCTATTCGGAGCAAGTTGCTTCGTCGCCTTAGCGCAACAAAGTGTTCCAGTAGTTACTGGTGACGCCCGTGTGGATAAACTGCTCAACCGAATGACTCTTGAAGAGAAGGTCGCGCTAATTCACGGCACTCAAGAAGACCTGACAATGTACCAAGGGCAGGCCGGTTATTTGGGCGGCGTTCCACGGCTTGGTATTCCTGGATTGCGTCTTGCCGATGGACCTCCCGGAGTACTCACGCGACATCTATCGCAAGGTGAAACGGCCACCATGGGTGTCGCTGCCACCTTCAGTGTAAAGGATGCCGAGGATAACGGTGTAGTGATTGGTCGCGAAGCTCGTGCGCTCGGCATTGATGTGGCGCTGCAGCCGTTCGTGAATATTGATCGTGATCTGGAATTTAACCGCGGGTACAATACCTTCGGCGAAGATCCTTTTCTGACCAGCCTTATGGGCGCAGCCGAGATCAAGGGAATCCAGTCGCAGCACGTCATGGCTCAGGTGAAACACTACGTGGGCTACGATACAGACAGTAGCAATGTTATTGTTGATGATCAAACCTTGCACGAGATATATATTGCACCTTTCGATGCCGCTATCAAGGCTGATGTTTCCTCTATCATGTGTTCTTACAACCGCGTGAATGGGGAGTATGCCTGTGGCAATAAGTCCACGCTCACCAAAATCCTACGCGATGAAATCGGCTTTAAAGGGTTCGTCACGTCGGACTGGGGCGCAGTTCACGCCGTCAATTTTATTAACAATGGCCTTGATATGGAGATGCCAGGCGCTCGAATTTCCGGCAGTGGTTTCCATATGCCCTCTTTTTTTGATTTGCAAGCGTATGTGCCATCGCCAAGCCGTCCAGTGGCGCCTCCAGGCGGTTTTAATTTGCGCGGCCATCTTCCCGAAGAGCCGGCACCTGTGCGCGATAACATGGGCGATTTCGGTCTGAAATCCGATCCAAAGAAAATGGGAGAAGCTCTCAAAGATGGCACTGTCAACGAGGCTGCAATTACTCGCGCAGCCGGGCGTGTGCTTTATGAAATTATTCACTTTGGCTATATGGACGGGCAGCAGAAGCATGAAATCACTGAGCAATCCATTGAAGACAACGCCAAAATCATTGAAAAAACTGGCGAAGATGCTGCCGTGCTTTTAAAGAACGAAGGCAGTATACTGCCGCTCAAAGCTGCTGATCTTGATTCTGTTGTCCTGATCGGTCCTACTGCGGGGCAGATAGATTCAATCGGAATCAGCGGCGAGCGTTCCGTGGGATTGCCTGAACGGCAGGTTAGCCCGCTCGACGCGATACAGCGGATTTCCAGCCATGCAAACATCAGCTTCGCTGTAGATGATGACATGACTGGTGTTACCGTTCCTGCAAGTGCGCTGAATCACGACAACAAGGCTGGTCTAGAACGTATGAATAGCGAAGGTCAAGTTTTAGAAACTGACGCGCAACTGGATTTTACGGCAAAGAATCACAAAGCCTTGGCCGCCGGAGCATCTTTTACCTGGAAAGGGACTTTGACTGTTCCTTCTGCCGGCAGTTATTGGATTTATTTGCAAGCACTCGGTACTAATGCCAGCCTCTCGATTGACAACCAGCGAGTGGCAGCAACTGGAGCTTTTCAGGGAGGTGTTCATGGCGACATTCTGCAAGCCAATCAGGATAACGCTCTGCCCACTCCCGACGGTCTCGACAATGTGCGCCGCGCAGTTGAGTTGACTGTAGGGCGTCATACCATCGAAATCAAGACCAGCCCAGACGGTTCGAATGCATCGGTGCAGGTACGACTCAACTGGTACACACCCGAACAGCGTAAGGCCGACCGCACCGCTGCTATTGCCGCCGCCAAGAACGCCAAAATCGCAGTGGTCTTTCTCTGGACCCGCCTTGAACCTGTTTTTGGCCTCCCTGGTGATCAGAACAAGCTAGTGAAAGATGTAGCAGCGGTTAACCCCAACACTATCGTTGTACTCAACACCAGTCAGCCTGTCGCTCTGCCTTGGATAGATAAGGTGAAGGCTGTTCTCGAAATGTGGTGGCCCGGCGATGAGGGAGGCTGGTCTACGGCCAACCTGCTATTGGGTAAGACCAGTCCAGCCGGTCGGCTACCTGTCACTTGGGCAAAGCGGTTGGAAGACTACGCCGCCACCGACCCCAAGCATCCCGAACGCTCCAAGAAGGGTGTGGACGGCAAGACGACCTTTAGCGAGGGTGTTAATGTTGGCTACCGCTGGTTCGACCATGAAAAGATCGATCCGCTCTTTGCCTTCGGCCACGGGCTTAGCTATACCACTTTTGAATACTCTGGTTTGAAGATTGAGAATACTTCTGACGGTGGACTCGACGTTCAGGTTAACATTCACAATACAGGCAACATGGACTCGGACGAGGTTCCGCAGGTTTATCTTGGTGCACCCAGCAAGATTCCCACCGGTGTCGAGTTCCCTGTGCGTACTTTCGCTGCTTTCGACCGTATCCACCTAGTTGCAGGTGAAACCAGGACTGTAACGCTGCACGTACAACCGCGCCAGTTACAATATTGGTCCACAGCCAGCGGCAAGTGGATTACTACCAATGGCAAACGCACCATAAGTGTAGGCACATCTTCCCGCGATTTGCGGATGGAACAGGAATTTTGAATCTTTTGCTGTACCTTGTTGCCAGCTATACAACGCCGTGTTTATGATGGTGATAGATATTGAGCAGTATAAGGCGCTACGGGAATATTCGTAGCGCCTCTTTTGTGTGCCGAGCATGTTTAACAGCTTGGGGGTGCGAGTCCCCTTCACATCCTGATGGAGGAGAAGTGATAGCACAAGGGCGTCGTCGTGAGGCGGGGTCTGAAAGCAGCGCGGGCCAAGACGCGAGCCGATGGACAAGAACCGGATATGAGACATACGGCGCCGGACGAGCGGGCAAATGATCGCGAAGTCCATATCCATCAAGGGCGCTGGTTGTAAATTCGGCGGTTGCGCGTTGAAGGCGGTTGAACTTACTTCGGAAGGTCTGTCGCATGTTCCGGAATCGGAACTGAGGGTGGAGCAATCCGCTCCGACCGTGCGGCAGAAGTCAGCAGCGGGTATAGTAGTCGCGCCAGCGGCGAAGGCCCAAACGGAAGGCAACGGCGAGTAGGCGGCGCGACTCGATGAGCGATAAGCGGCAGAATATAGCATTTTCGGAATTTGTGTAGACCGAAAGCACAAAGCTAAGTGGTTCTTTCCTCAAGAAAAAGCCATCTTTCACGGTTCTTAAAAAGTCTACGTGTATTCCGAAAATGCTCTAAATGAAAGTCGACGCGGTCCTTGAGAAGCAGCGTTTCCTTATCTATTACTGTGCCACCCTGGTGCGCGAGCTTGACCCGGCGCTAAGGCGCTCGACGATCGTCGAGCGCCTTAGCGCCGAAGAACAAAAACATCCCGCGAATGCGTAAAGGATCTCCAGAGACATGCTGTAAACCATCTCCCGGAACTTGACACTCGCTTCTGAGACCTGGGATAGCACGGACCTCAATCACAATGCAGAAGCCTCATCTCTACTCTTCCAGCAGCTTCCCGGCCCGCTTCTTCCGCATCCACCACCACATAGATCCCGCCACCACCAGCACGCACACAGCCGCAACCACGGGCCGCGAGTGGTGTTCCACAATGGCGACCGCGCCCGGCCCCAGCTTGAGCACTAGCATCGAGAGCGCCATCCAGCGGATCATCCTTCCGCAAAACACCGCCACCACAAAGTCCAGAACCCGCATCTCGAAGACGCCGGCGGCAAAAACAAAGGCCTTCCAGGGTGTGGGCGGCGGCAGCATAGAGGGAATCATGACGGCCAGGAATTCCTGGTTTTCAAAGCGAGTCCGCATCCGTTCAAACCGCTCGCGGTTCACGCGCTTCAGCAGAAAAAGTTCGCCGCCGGCGCGTCCCAGCGCGTAGGGCAGCAGTCCCCCGATCGCCGACCCCACCGCTGCCAGCAGGCAATACAGCCAGAAGTGCCCCTTGTCGTTCCAGACGTAGAGCGCCAGAATCGCGTCCATGGGAACGGGAATGCTCGAGGAATCCAGCAGCGCCACCGCGCCGAAGCCCCAAAATCCCAGTTTGGCCAGCGCTGGCAAAAATACCAGCTTCCAATAGGCCAGAATTTTTACAACTAACAGCTTCAAACAAGGTCCCTTTCCGCAAGCTGATTCGTCTATTCAATAAGAACTATTGTACGGGGCTCGGCATCCGGCATGAACTGGATGCCTCTGTGTCCGTTTCAGACGAACTCCCTCTGGTTCCAGGTTCCGGTACAGCGGAACCAGAGTGGCTGTACAGGTTGCGGAAAAACTCAGAAATTCAGTGTAATTGGCGGAAAACACCCCTCCGGGCCTAAAGGCCTCCGTTGATTTTATTGGCGTTATGCGGGGGTTGAAACCCCCGCCTCCCTCCGTATAAAACCAGGACTCCTTCCAGATCGAGTTTTTCCGCAGCCTGTGTATCCCGGAAGCACTCCCTCCAAGTGGCTTTTTCCTCAAGAAAAAGCCACATCGAAGACTCGCAGCAAGGACACGCTTACTCTGATTCCGCTCTAGAATGAGAGAATAGATGCAAAGAACTTGAAACGGAGCCGGGCAGCCAATCGCTGTTCAGCATGGCTCCTTAGGAACGAATGCCCACCAGCGAAACGCCATCCAATTTGAACGAGCCCAACGGGCCGGACAAGGACAGCCGGAAAGCGCTCAGTCCCGAGCAGGGAACTCCTGCGTCGGACGACGGATCGCGCGAATCCGCATCCCCCGTTGTTCGCGGTTCGCGTTGGGTGGATTACGACACCTACGAACTGCTCCAGATGATCGGTGAACTTGAGGACGCGCGTCGCTGGACTCGTCTGCGCGAAGTCGTCCTGGCTGCCATCATCTTCCATCTCCTGGTGCTTTCCGCGGTCACCTGGATTCCCACCTATGTCTTCAAGGCGCCCCCGGTTGTCGATCGCAGCCAATTGGATCAGCACAAGGACTTTACCTATCTCGATACGCCCTTCCAGCCCAAGGCGGCGCCCAAGCCCGCTCCGATGGTCAAGCCGCCCATCATCGACAAAAAAACGCTCGAAGAGATGAACCGGCAAGCGCCTCCAACCCCTTCCAAGCAGGAGCTTGCGCAGCCCAAGCCCGCCGAGCAGGCACCCGCGCAGCCCAAGCTTGCGCAGCCCACGCCGCCCAACTCGCAATCGCAACTGGAGGCTCCTCATCCCGCGGCAGTGCCGGCTCGCCCCAACTTTGCCATGGGCTCGGCCAACCCGGCCAACCAGTTGCGCGATGCCATGCGTGGCGCGTCCCGCGATCGCGGTCAGGGTGGTGCGGGCAACCTGGGTTCCGGCGGCAGGATGGCCATGCATCCCGGTGCCGGCTCCGGTGGCGTGCAGGTTCTGTCTGATACCCAGGGTGTCGATTTCAACTCCTGGCTGCAGCATTGGCACCGCGAAACCGAGCGCACCTGGGATCCGCTGATTCCCGACGAGGTCAACCCGCCAATCATGAAGTCCGGCATGGTCGCCATCCGCTTCAAGGTTCTGCCCAACGGACGCCTGATGAACGGCAGCCTCGTGCTTGAAGGACGTTCCGGCGACACGGCTTTGGATCGCGCGGCCTGGGGCGCTCTCACCGGCTCCAATTACCCCTCGCTGCCCAGGGACTTCCATGGCCCCTACCTGGAACTGCGCGCTTACTTCCTCTACAACATCTCGCAGCGCTAGAGCGCACTGTATTCTGGTCCAGACGATTCCGCGAAGTCCTCTGCGTGCCATATGCAGAACGGACCGCAGTGAATTGCACTCCAAGGAGGGTACACGTGCGTTTGTTGCGCTTTTCTGTCGTCAGCAATTCTAAATGGGGGAATAACGAGGCATTCAGCGCAGTTCTTCCCGGAGGGAAGAGACGAAAATAGCCCAGGATGAAACCCTGGGGAAGCGTTCGACCAAGGGATTCCCGCCCCGGAGGGGCGGTGTGAAAGTCCAGCACCGTCATTGGATTCAGCAATCCGTGGCGCGAGCGTTCGATCCGCCCCTCCGGGGCGGATGCCCTCTGTTTGCCTCTTACCCAGGGCTGCGCTC
>Ga0255348_1000719_pt1 | contig 12041 bp, 16 predicted proteins | sample CBST25v5metaG_FD_189945 | JGI IMG/M metagenome (GOLD analysis project Ga0255348, IMG submission 189945) | Peat soil microbial communities from Stordalen Mire, Sweden - C.B.S.T-25.v5 | ecosystem: Environmental > Terrestrial > Soil > Wetlands > Peat | place: Sweden: Norrbotten County, Stordalen... | reverse complement strand
GCCTTGATTGTGGCTGTCTTGTCCGCAAGAGCTTTCTTGACGGCAGCAATATCAGCAGCGGCCTTTTCCTTGAGAGCCTGTTTCTGTGCTTCGAGTTCTTCCAGTGTTTTTGGTTTCAGCGTAGCCATGCCTGAAAGGATACACCATAATTAGCAAAAAGCAAATACCAGTGCTAAACTACAAGTGCGCGATACCTCGTTTGCTTCGCAAACGACGCGCGCCTGCGGCGGGCAGAGGCAACAGCAACGGCAAAACAAACCGCAAGTGCAATGGCAACAACAAGAACAACGGAAAGGACCATAAAAATCTATGGCCATCGTTCACGTCGCAATGAAGTCGTCCGCCAGCGCGCCGCCATCGGCGGCGCACGCGGACTATATTGCGCGCGCTGGAAAGTACGAGCAGCGCGGCGACGTGGTACACGTAGAACCCGGCAATATGCCGGAGTTCGCCAAGGCCGAACCGCGCGCTTTCTGGCAGGCCGCCGATGCGCACGAGCGCGCCAATGGACGCGCCTATACTGAGCTACAAATCGCCTTACCGCGCGAGTTGAGCGACGGGCAGCGCATCGAGTTGGCGCAGGAGGCAGCGCGGGAGTTCATGGGAGACCGCTTTGCATATATTCTGGCCGTGCATAACCCCGTAGCCAAAGACAAGATCGAGCAGCCGCACATGCACATTATGTTCTCCGAGAGGGTTGTAGACGAGCGCACGCGAACCCTGCCGGAAGATCAGTTTTTCAAGCGCAACGGAGCCAAGAAAGACCGGGAATGGAACGACCGCACGAAGCCGGAAGAAATCCGGGTGAAGTGGTGCGAGATGATGAACCGCGCGATGGAGCGTGAGGGGATCGAGGAGCGGGTAGACCCCCGCTCGTGGGCTGACCAGGGCCGGGAAGACCTTGCTGCTTTGCGCGAGGAAAAGGAGCTGCGCGGCGACGAGCCGGATGCGGTCGAGCGCCGGAAAGAGATTGCGCAGTTGCGCGAGTTGCGGAAGGAGTTGCCAGCGCCCGGACTGGCGCAGGTTGCCGACCTCCAGCAGCTCGAAGCCGAGGCTGCGGCGCAGATCGCCATGATCGAGCGGAAGCTCGAAGAAGAGACCGGAATTCTGGACAAGTTGATAGCAAAGGCCAGGGAGGCAGTTGGCCAGGTGATCGAGTGGGGTCAGAACCTTTTGGCTAGTCCCAGAGTGCCGGTATTCGCAAGGATGAGCCGCGCAATGCCGCCAGATCTGGCGCAGAGCGGACCGCCGCCACCGGCACAGACGCCGGAGGCTCCTTCCGTTGCCGACGCCGCCAAAGCGCAACCAGACCGCGGAGCGGACCGGCTGAGAGATTTTCTGGCCGGAGTGGATGACTTCCAGCTCAAGGCCGACGCGGATATTGCTCAGAAGCGGGAGGCTGAGCGTCGGGCGGCGATGGCCAGGCTCACGCATCCGGATCGGAAGGAGCTTGACCGGCAGCTTCGGGAGATTGCGCGGACCAGGGCGCGGCATCCAGACGGGCGGATTATGGCCGTCGAGGAGATCATGCAGTCCGAGATTACGGGGCGCGTTCTTGGCTATACGAGCGGCAAAGAGGAGGCGCTTTTCCAGCGGCTCGGTGGGGAACTGGTTCGTCTGGATATGCGCGGCAAGCCGCCCTTTGAGATTGGCAAGGAGATCAACTACGACCCCAGGAGCCAGAGCATCAGCCGTGGTCATGGAATGGAGCGATAGATGGACGACAACGAAGACCTCAAGGCAATCTATGCCGCCGCCCGCTCCATCCAGAGCGCGGCGGCCCAGGCCGTGGCCGAGCTGGCGCAGCTCGTGGCCGACAACCGCGCCATCCCCGGCCAGATTGCCCAGCAGGCGAGCCGAACAGCGCAGGATGTTCCCCAGTTGGTAAAGCAGTCCGCCGACCAGGCGTTGGCCCGCATCGAGGACGGAGCCGAGAAGGCAATCCGCAAAGCGGCCGTCAGCGATGTGGGAGCGAAGATAGAGGCCGCCATGACCGGCCCAATGGCGACCATCGATGAGGCTTTGCGGAAGCTGAAGGATTCCGCCGACCAGGCGGAGTATGCCGCCAGCAAGTGGCGATTCTTCGCCAGGGTGTTTCGCTGGCAGCAGCTCGCGATCGCCGTGCTCGCCGGCGTCGCGATCGGCGGCGCCGGGACGTGGTATTTCGCCTCCAGGCCGCTCAAAGAGGCCGCCGACTACATTCTGTGGCTCAAGGAAAGTCCGGCTCCGCGCAAGGATGCGGCGCAGAGCGGAGCTGATGCCCATTCCCATGCATCGCATGGTTCGAAGTCAAAAGGCAGTAAGGAGTCTCAGCCGCCAGCCGTGGACAATCAGGAGCGAGAACAGCCCTACGGGTGCACAAAAGAGACACGAACTTCCGAGATATTGATTTGTCCGCGCTATGTTCAATCAATGCCGAAATGATTTAAGGTTTCAAGCATGTTTAATCCCTTTCGAAAGCGTGATCCGGGGCCGCAAGCATCTATCCGAGAGTTGGTGCATCTTCCTTTGTCATACCCGGAGGGGACGCCTGGACAAATTTTCTTTAGTCGTAATCCAACAGAGACAATGTTGATAGTTCGCGGAGTTCGCGAGGCGGCTCAACGATTCAGAACGGAGCTACAGGGGTTTGCCATCGCTTGTGAAAATGTTGATTCTGCTGCATTCCTCAATACTCTTCCGCTGCTCCTTAGTACGCTCCGCGATAACTTAGACTATGAAGCCTATCCTGCCGTGGAACTGATAGAGCAAGCGACTGTAGTGTATGCAGATCCAAAGAATGCGAACCTTACTCTTATCGAGGTCTTGACTCTTGCCATGCAAAATCTAAATGGGGGCAAGAGGCACAGTCTGGAGGCAGATGAATTGGTTCGCGGTTTGATAAAGCCAAAAGACGCGCCTCTGCCAGTTCAATAATCTACAAAACTGAGCTGAGGGGTGGTCGGATTCAAGACCGGAGACGCACAGTATTGAGCGGCATCCGGCAAAGCTTCTGCTGTTCAAAGAGCGGTCGGGTGAGGTGAAACCATGAGGGACACGACGGAAGTGCGTGAGCAGGACTACAAAGGCTGCAAGATTCAAGTGACCGTTGTTGGCAACTCTACTCAATGGAACTGGAAGGGGCAGATTACTTTCCCAGAAGGCCGGATAGACCTCTACCTGCTTCAATATCCTCCACTGCCGAGCAGCAAAGATGCAGCCTTCAACGCCGGCTTTAAATGCGGGGAAGCTCGAATCAATAATTGGCTCTCAAACCAATGCCAAGCCTAGAGGTCGATGACCCACAACCCGCCGCTTTTTGGGTCAGCTCACGAAACGGAGAAAATCATACGCTAAGGAATCTGTCCGGATGGAGTGTACCCTAGCCAGACACAAGCTCCTGCAAGACGAGCGGTATCCCGCTAGGTTGCGCGGTTGTATTCGGATGGGCCATCCATGTAAAAGCGGCTAAGCGTATAGTCGGTTCCGATTGGAGCCCATCGGTAACAGTACCTGGTTTCGTGCTCACGGCCATGGGCGTCTTTATACTTGATACGCCCGTGGACCCAGAGAGTGTGGTTTCCGGAATACAGCACATTGGGGTTAACTGGGAGCTCCGAGGTCCATCCAGTCTCCGCCGTTGGGACAAATATCGCGCCATGATCGCCCCAGGTTCGTCCTTCTATTGCTTCATAGTCCGGCGGGGGCAATAGCAGCGACTGGTTGCCTTCAAGCACATCAATGCGTGCTCTGATCTCAATCAAGAAGGCTATCGCTTTGCCCACGTTTTTGAAATGAACAGGAACTCTGGCAACGGATACCAACAATGGATTTTCAGAAGGGGGGCTTTCGACGCGGGCAACAATCCAGGGGCGATCCAATCCCTGTTCCATAATGTCGACCTGCCTTTTAATGGCCCTGAGCGTTTTGTATAGAAACCACGCTTGCAGGCCGCCGACTATAGCCAGAAATCCACTGAAACCCCACACTCCCCAGTCGGACCAGTCTTTTGATACAGACACGGGAGGAAGTTTAGTTACGCTTACGGTCTGCCCTGTATCATTGCTGCTTTGGGTGCCACGCCAGCGCTGATCTTTTGGGCCTGCTCCAGAATCGGCATAACCAGGAATTGGCGACTCCGGAGCATTATTGCTCTTGCTTTGATCCTTAAGCGAGACTCCGCTGCTTGCCTGAACGGTGCTATTGGTAGATTGCCCCAGAACTGTCGCTGGGGTCTGTATGACGACCGACAGCACAGCAAGTATCGCCAGATGTTTCATCATAATTTAGAAATTTTACCCCTCCGATTGGAACATGGCGGATGGATTCAAGTTAGGACACCACCTCGTTACTTCTCTGTGCTTGTCGCTTGCACTCTTTGTCCCCGCTTTATCTATGCAGGTTTGGGGCACAATGGGTAAGTTTTGACCCATGACCGCCGCCCCGCGTTTTCAAGGACTTGCATGGGTCAAATGTCAGGGCCATAATTAACCCATGAAATACGGCTATGCCCGCGTATCGACCGACGACCAGAGTACAGCCTTGCAGCTCGCGGCATTGAAGCGGGCCAGGTGCAAGACAGTTTTCAAGGATGAGGGTTTGTCAGGAGCCACGACGAAGCGCCCTGCCCTGCTCCGTTGCCTCAAGGCATTGCAGGACGGCGATACGCTCATTGTCTGGAAACTTGACCGCCTGGGCCGCAGCTTGCGCGACCTGATCGCCATGCTCGACGACCTCAAGGAGCGCGGCGTTAAATTCCGTTCCCTCACTGAGCAGATCGACACAGAGACGCCGACAGGCCGGGCCATGTGGCAGATGATCGGTGTACTGGCCGAGCTGGAGCGCAGCTTAATCAGCGAACGGACCCGCGCCGGCGTGAAGGCCGCGCAACGCCGGGGCGTGAAGTTTGGCCGCAAGCCGAAATTGACCCCGCAGCAGATCGCCCACGCCCGCAAACTGATCAACCAGGGCGAGGACCGGCAGAAGATTGCTACCCTTTTCAAGGTCGGGCGCAAGACCTTATATCGGGCGCTAGCGGCGTGAGAGACCGGCGTAGCGGAATATTGCTCAAGTAGTAACTTCCGAACAGCCGGTCGTCCGCTCGGAACCCCGAGATATAGCCGCTATTTCGTGCCAAGTGCGGAACCTTGAAGTTTCGGTTTTCGTATAGCCTTACAACTACCCGGCCACAGCCAGCCATGACGCCCCTCCCAGCAAGGAGTAAAGGTCTTGCGGCGGCCTATTGCGTGGACGGACGCTTTCAGGTAGCGCCATTAGCGCCACACGCAGAAAGGCACTTCAGCATGAACGCTCGTCAGCCCGTCACTCGCATCCTCGGCTTCGCCTTCCTCCTTCAATTCTTTGCCTCGCTCGCTGGCGGCCTCATTCTCATGATGGGCCTCGGTGTTCCCGGCGACACCTCCGCCGCCCTTCTTCGCATCGCCGCCCGGCCTTGGCTTCTCCGCGTCGACATCCTCGACGAGATGGTCGCCGTCGCCGGTGTCATCTGGCTCGGCGTGGTCCTTTACGAGGCTCTTCGCGCCTATGGCCGTCTCTCCGCACTTACCGCTTGCGCCCTCTACTTCCTTGAGGCTGTGCTCGGCGCAGTCAGCCGCCTCGCAGCCTTCCCGCTTCTCGCCCTCTCCAGCCAATTCGCCGCCACCCCCTCCGCGTCTCTCCTCGCTGAGGCAGACCGCGCCCTCGCCTCGATGAACTTCGGCTACACCCTCCTCCTGCTTGCCTTCAGTCCCGGCGCCATCCTCTTTTACTGGCTCCTGTTCAAGTCGCGCCTCGTACCTCGTGCTCTTTCAATCTACGGAATCATCACCGTCATTCCGCTCTTCATCGCCACCATTCTCTCCGTCCTCGGCTTCAACGTCCCGTTCTATATGGTTGTCCCCTATATCCCTTTCGAGTTCGCCATCGGCCTCTGGATCCTCATCAAGGGCGTGAGAATCACGCCGGCTGAATATGCGTGAATCCAGCCTCGTTCGTTTCGCAAGAAGGGAGACTCGGGGTCTTCAAATCGGCATCGTTGGTGTGTCGTCGCCAACCCGTCAGTTACTCATCGGTAAACAGCATCGAGTTAGAGACAGATTGCCCCCGGTGACAGCAATGTTTGGTCTAAGCCTTTAAGTAGGTTCACTGTTCCGTTACTCACGGCCCGCAAGTAGGCAGATCATGCTGCCACTCCTTGCTTGCTGTCGGCAACATCATCGATAAGAATAGCCTCAACACCTTTACGCCGAATGACGTTGAGCAAGCTGAGTGCAGGCCCGGTAGGCTTTCTGATACCGCGCTCCAATTGCGAGACATAGCCCACCGTGAGGTTGAGGACGCGGGCAAATGCCGCCTGACTCATATGCGCCTGCTCACGCATGATGCGCACCTCTTCGCCGCTGATCGGCATGGACATACCAAGTCCGCGACTGCCCATATGGCGAATGGTGATCTTTTCATGCTCTGCCTTATCTATCAGGCCGCTGCGGAGCTGGTCATCGGCCATCTCAAGGATTGCCTCCACCACGCTATTTGTTTTCTTCGTCATGACTGATCTCCTGTAGGTTGCCCAACTCAAGTTCCTTCTGAATTCTGACGGCGTCGGCAGCAAGCCATCTTTCCGCAGCTTCCCGAAGAGAGAGCAATTCATTGTCTTCGATGTTTTCTCGTTCGTTCTTGGCAAAGCCCAAGAGGAACACCGCCCGATTCTTTACGCGGTAGCCGACGATCATGCGATACCCGCCGGACCGTCCGCGTCCTGGGCGGGCAACGCGCTGCTTAATGAGGCCCCCGCCCAGATCGGCATCTATTAAGCCTTGCTCTGCTCGCTCAATGGCCGCACGTAAGCTCTGGTCATCTATCCCCTCGCGTCGGGCGAACCGCGCAAGCCATTTTGTCTTAAAGATTCGCATGTTCACCAACACAATTTATTATAGTGCAAATCACTATAATAAATTAAGCAAATTTCTCTTGCGCACTGAAGCCGTATCTGCCTATAGTCGTACAGGGCTATAGGCCTGTAGCCGTAGAGGGAGCCACCATGCAAGTTTTAGCGATCATTGGGCAAAAAGGCGGGAACGGGAAGACCACAACGGCGCTAGGAATAGCCGTAGAGGCGGTTTTGGCTGGCCGTTCTGTTGCCGTGATCGACCTTGACCCGCAGACGACCGCCGCGAATTGGAGCGACCGGCGAGGCCAGGAAGCGCCCGCCGTTGTCTCCTGTCAGGTTTCCCGATTGGGCCAGGTACTCGAAGCCGCCGCCAAGGGAGGCGCAGACTTTGCCATCATCGACACTCCCGGCAAGAGTACGGACGCACTGATAGCCGATTCGTTTTAGCCCAGCAGCGCACGGTCTCTGTCCGGACAATCGAGGCCGCGCTGGATCAACAAATCGACTTGATCTTCGTAAGGAAGATGAGGCTTGCTGTATTTCATACAAAATAAAAAACCCGCCGATTTGAGCATCACCTGTTTCCATGGAGAGGCTTGGCGAGTATGTCAACTATTAATATACAGGTGTCACGGCCTTTTGTCAATCATTTTATACCCCTTTCGCCCGCCTTACGGAAGCCCACAGATTAGGGGCAACCGGCTCAATATCCATCCGGCCAGGGGCCGCGAGTGGCATCAGCCGTAGCGTCTTTATCGTTTCCAGTGCGGCTGTTCGGTTGGAGAGCATGGAATGAAGAGCAATAGCCGTAGCGCCGGCGAATTGCTTCCGATTGACGGTATCGTCACGCCCCGGATGCGGCGATGCTTGGTTGGGCCAACACCCATCCAGAGCCGTTTAATTGAAACGGCAGCGCGGTGCGCTCAGGAGCAGGAAGACCAATCGATTCTGTATCAGCATAGCGTTTTTTGCCGGACCTGCCTTCCTTACCGTGACCCTGGCGACGAAATACGAGTGTGGGAACGGAGCAACGGTCGAGCGCATCTGAAGGTATTAGCCGGTGAAGCAATGCATCCCAAGGTGGGGCGTCTTGTCGAGCTGGGGCTACCCGATGACAATAATCTGAGATAACTGCCACGCCGAAATCCGCTCCGGCGTTATCTTGAGGACGGCGGATTCATGTCAGTTCTGTGGCCTCGGATTTCCCGGCTGACTTCAATCTGGCTGGCAATCCACTCCTCTACCTCTGTCTCTATCCAGCCGACCGCCCTAGTGTAGTCCGCCAGAAATAGAGTCTATTATGTATCGTTGCTCATCTCTTATACAGTTGAGGTGACCGATATGCGCGTAGCGGCAGCGATCCATCTGGGTTCTGAAGCACGAGCGGAATTGCAGAGTCTTGTGCGACGGCGGACCACGCCGGTGCGCGTGGTCGAGCGCTGCCGCATCGTCTTATTGGCGGCAGACGGCCTCCAGCAGAGCGCCTGTCGGTGGCGCCGCTGATGGCTTCCCGATGGCGCAGCCGGTTCCTGGCGCAGGGTGTGGCGGGATTGGTGAAGGATGCGCCGCGACCTGGCCGAACGCCGACGATCACGACCGAGAAGGTTTCCGAAGTCGTCGCCATGACCACGCAGAGTACGCCGGTTAACTCCACTCAATGGTCGCGCAGCACGATGGCACGACTGACTGGCATCTCAGAGTCCAGCGTAGGGCGCATCTGGCGAGCACACGGATTGAAGCCGCATCGCGTCGAGAGTTTCAAGATCAGCAACGATCCCGAATTCGCAGCCAAGCTCGAAGATATCGTCGGCCTCTATCTCGATCCACCAGAGCACGCGCTGGTGCTTTTGGTCGATGAGAAGAGCCAGATACAGGCTCTGGACCGCACCCAGCCAGGCTTGCCGATGAAAAAAGGCCGCGGCCAGACCATGACCCACGATTACAAACGCAACGGCACGACCACGTTGTTCGCCGCGCTTAACACCGCCAACGGAGAGGTCTACCACCTATGCCAGCTGCGCCACCGGCATCAGGAATGGCTGAAGTTCCTGCGTATGATCGACCGAACCGTGCCGGCTGACAAGCAACCCCACATCATCTGCGACAACTACGGCACGCATAAACACGAACGCGTCCAGAGGTGGCTCGAACGACACAAGCGATTCCATGTGCACTTCACACCGACCTCAGCCTCGTGGCTGAATATGATCGAACGATTCTTCCGTGACTTGACGGAAAACAGCATCAGGCGAGGGATCTTCCGGGATCTGGAGCAGCTCATTCTGGCCATCGGAGACTACATCGACCGCCACAACGAAAGCCCCAAGCCCTTCATCTGGACCGCCAAAGCCACCGACATCCTGGAAAAGGTCACCCGCGCGAAGGCTGCACTGAATAAATGACAAGATTAACGGCGGACTACACTAGCTCCCAGCGACACCGGTCGTGGGAACTTTCCTTCACTGACGCGCAGATAGACGGTGCTGCGTGATAGGCCGGTTCGATCCAATACGATTGGCAGTCTCAAAATCTTTCTCGGCATCCCTTTACCTCATCGGTTGAGTTGCATTTGAATTACGCGCGGATTTACCAAGCCCACGGAGCAAAGTGCCGTCGAAATTGTCTGCGAGCCAGCACAGAAAACTTTGATTCCCTTGCGCCCGCTGTCTGACTTTTCTCGGGAAGGCCCTGCACGGTTATGTTCTTTTGTATGAACCAACATCACAGCAATCCGCCAAAAAATGTTTGCAGGTCGTTGCACGGTACGATCATCGTTGCGCCCTTTCCTTTAGAGGTACATCCGCCTTTATTGCCAAAGGTCCACGCGCTTCCGAAGCAGGGGACAAAGGTTGTGATCCCCCTTTATGAACTCGATTCCTGCCCCCTTCAGCCTCTTCATTGAGTTTCTTCATGTAGCCCGATAATGTGGTTGCGGTGATTCTCAGGCCATTCTCCTCAAAGATATGAACCAGCATCTTGAGCGAGTATCCCCGTTTCCTCAGCTCAGACAGTTGAGGAAATACAGCCCGTACAATCCCGCCCATCCTGTACGAAGCAGGTTGCGGTGCAGGTTCGTTCGCCTTTTCCTTGAGAAACGCACGAAACTCCTCGATATTGTGCGACGAGAGTACCTGCGCTCTACGACGAGCCTCATTCTCCATAAAACGAAATTAAACCATAATTACAAACATGATGTCAAATATATATTATAATGTTGGAGGGAGTGAAAAAGCGGGTAATCGTGAAGGCAACGTAGGCGCTGGATATACCGAAACTCCCTGCGATCGTTTTGGCATATCCACCGGCCCAACCCAATCCGCTTCTCTACTCGTGCTTAGGCCTGCGCACCTTGCTCAGGGCTTCGCCCCGAGACCCCATAGGAGCACGAAATGGCAACGCCAAAGCAGACAGAACATCGCCGGGGGTTGCTCATCAAACTCTTGTCCCAAGAGAAGGAAATCATTCGCCAACAGGCTCATCTCGCCGGCCTAACGGTCAGCGAATACATTCGTAAATGCGCTCTCAACCGGCCAATACGTTCCCTTGTAAGCCGGGAGGTAGCCGCCGAACTCAGCAAGCTCTTCGGATTACAAAAGCATCTCCTGATGCAGATAAAAGGCCTGCCCAACGAAGAAGAACTTCGCCGTGAACTCAATTCTGTGCTATCGGAACTGCACACGGCACTTGCCACCTTCAACAAGAAAACCGCGGAGTAAGCATGATCGCCAAAGTTCAACCCACACGGCAACACGCGAGCAGTTTCAGGCGGCTATGCAAGTACCTAACTACGGAACGTGACGCTGACACCGGCGAACCTCTTTTGCGAGGGGAGGTTGTGTTGTCGGACAACCTTGCCGCTTTGGACACGGTGTCAGTTCAAATGGAGGGGATTGCATTCTTGAACCCACGCTGCAAGGGTGCGCTCTGCCATTATGAATTGTCCTGGCCACCAGGAGAACGTCCGACTCGTCCACAATGGATTGACTGTGCGTCGCACACGTTGAAAGCTCTTGGATACCGGGACCATCAATTCATGATTGTCGCGCACGACGACAGGAAGCACTTTCACATTCACATCATGGTAAACAAGGTCCATCCGGTGACCTTCAAAGCGCATACACCTTATCGCAACTGGTTCACACTCGACGCCGCAATGCGCGTCCTCGAAGCGAAATATGGCTGGACACATACGGCGGGTCCGACACGTTGGGATGAGGAAACGAAACAGGTAGTACGCTCATCACGTTCCGAACGTAACGCGCTTCGTACTGCTCGACAACAGCCGACAGGTGCGGCAGCAAAGTATGAGCATTATCATGATGAAGAATCGCTGCAAACCTACGTGCGTCGTAAAGTTGCTCCGCGTGTACGAACTCTGCTAACTCGCCAGAATGCCTCATGGGAAGCCCTTCATACACTTCTTGCAAAATATCATCTTCGCATTGAGAAGGCGGAATCGGGCGGATACACGGTCCTTGCAATTGACCACAACCTTCGGGTGAAAGCCTCCGACGCATTCCGCAGCAACTTCGCTGGTAAGAGTAACCGTCAGGCGGCGGAAACCGTTCTTGGGCTGTGGACACCAGCAACAACTTCCCTTCATACCGCACCACCTCCGGTACAACGTAGAGAACTTAACGCCACCCTGAGGGATGAACGCAAGGCGCAACGACGCGAGGACCGCGACGCTTTGATTGCCGAATATAACCAGTATCGCAATCGGCAACGGGAGTTGTGCAGAGGCATCACCGCCGATGGGCGTAAGGACCGTAAAAACCTGCTTGAGGTATTGCGGCAACAGAAGAAAGAGATTCGCGCGTCCGCTCTGTCATGGCCGGACAAGAAGGTTCTGCTCTCCCATGCTGCGGTCCAATCAGTCCTCGAAGTTCGCGCACTGAAGCACTCTATTCAACGGCGGCGGCAAGAAGCATTTCCAAAGAATCTCCGCGCATGGGTCGCGGACAGGGCCGATGAGGGAGATCTGCGGGCGGCCGCACAACTTCGAGGATGGCGATATGCCGACCAACGCAATCAGCGGCGGCTCGATGCAAGGTTGGAAGTAAACGGGCTGCACATCGGCCCAACGCTCGATCCTGACGGCAGCATAGATTGGGCCGACCTCGCACAACAGCGGCTTGCTACCCAACAGAGGGAGCAGGCGCTTGCCAACGAG